>Ga0335074_10001493_pt1 | contig 31739 bp, 29 predicted proteins | sample Lox_Sample_23_FD_206715 | JGI IMG/M metagenome (GOLD analysis project Ga0335074, IMG submission 206715) | Soil microbial communities from Loxahatchee National Wildlife Refuge, Florida, United States - Lox_Sample_2.3 | ecosystem: Environmental > Terrestrial > Soil > Wetlands | place: USA... | reverse complement strand
GATCGTCGCCGAGGTCGCCGCTCGCGAATGGGACGTGGATGCGCTCTTCGCGCTCGTGCAAGGCGCCTGGCCCTACCGCGACCTCGAGCGAACCGAGCTCGACGAAGTTCTGCGCATGCTCGCCGAGGGCTTCGCCACGCGGCGCGGCCGCCGTGCCGCTCTGATCCACTACGATGCCGTCAATCGCACGGTGCGCGGCCGCCGCGGCGCGCGCCTCACCGCGCTCACCTCCGGCGGAACGATACCCGATACGGCCGACTACACGGTGCTGCTCGAGCCGCAATCGCAGCCGGTGGGCACGATCAACGAGGATTTCGCCGTCGAGAGCCTGCAGGGCGATGTATTCCAACTCGGCAACGCCTCCTATCGGATTCTGCGCGTCGAGCAGGGTACGGTGCGGGTCGAGGACGCCCACGGACAGCCACCGTCGATTCCCTTCTGGCTGGGAGAGGCACCCGGCCGCTCGGACGAGCTGTCGCAGGGCGTTTCACGGCTGCGCCGCGAGATCGAGCGCCGACTCGACGAGGGTCTCGAGGCGGCAGTGGGCTGGCTCACGGGAGAAGTCGGCCTCGCCGGGCCGGCGGCGGTGCAGGCGGTAAGTTATCTCGCCGCCGCGCGCGCGGCTCTCGGCGCCCTGCCGACCCGGGCGACCGTCATCTTCGAGCGCTTCTTCGACGAGGCGGGCGGCATGCAGCTCGTCATCCACTCGCCCTATGGCAGCCGCGTGAACCGCGCCTGGGGGCTTGCGCTGCGCAAGCGCTTCTGCCGCGCGTTCAACTTCGAGCTGCAGGCAGCGGCGACCGAAGATGCGATCGTGCTCTCGCTCACCACGGCGCACAGCTTCGAGCTCGAGGAGGTGGCGCGCTACCTTCATTCCAACACCGTGCGGGCGCTGCTCGTGCAAGCCCTGTGCGCCGCGCCGATGTTCCCCGCGCGCTGGCGCTGGAGCGCGGCGATCGCGCTCGCGCTACCGCGCTTTCGCGGCGGCCGCAAGGTTCCCGCGCCGCTCGCACGGATGGCGGCGGAGGACCTCCTCGCCGCCGTCTTCCCGGACCAGGTGGCGTGCGCGGAAAATCTCTCCGGCGAGCTCGAGATCCCCGACCACCCGCTCATCCGCCAGGCGATCCGCGACTGCCTGGAGGAAGCGATGGACATCGACGGGCTGGAAGCGCTGTTGCGCGGCCTGGAGGGCGGCACGATCGAGGCGCTCGCCCGCGATCTCACCGAGCCCTCGCCGCTCGCCCTGGAGGTGTTGTCGGCAAGACCCTACGCGTTCCTCGACGACGCCCCGCTCGAGGAGCGCCGTACTCAGGCGGTGTTGAGTCGCCGCTGGCTCGATCCGGAGGCGGCCGGGGATCTCGGCGCTCTCGATCCATCGGCCATCGCCCGGGTGCGTGCGCAAGCCTGGCCCGATGCTTCCGACTCCGACGAGCTGCACGATGCGCTCTGTTGGCTTACGTTCATGACCGAAGCCGAGATCGGCGGCAGAGCGGACTGGACGGCATGGGCCGCCGCGCTCGCGGGCGCCCGCAGGGCCGCTCGCCTGAGCTCGGCCAGCACGACGCTCTGGGTCGCCGCCGAGCGCCTGCCGCTCCTGCGGACGCTTCTTCCCGCCGCGCGCCCGCAGCCGCCGATCGAGCCGCCGGCCGAATACCAGCGGTCCTGGAGCGCGGACGAGGCGCTCATGGAGATCGCGCGCGGGCGCCTGCAGGGGACGGGGCCGGTGTCCGCCGGCGCACTGGCGGCGCCACTTGGCCTCACCGCCGCTCGCGTGGCCTCAGCGCTCGCGGCACTACAGGCGGAAGGATCGGTGATGCACGGCCGGTTCACCGCCGCAGCCGGCGAGGACGGGGAGTGGTGCGAGCGGGGGCTGCTTGCGCGCATTCATCGCTACACCGTCAAGCGCCTGCGCGCCGAGATCGAGCCGGTCGAGCCCCGCGATCTGCTGCGTTTCCTTCTAGAGTGGCAACGCGCCGCGCCGCGCGCGCGTATGGAGGGTCCCGATGCCGTTGCCGCGGCGCTCGCGCAGCTCGAGGGATTCGAGGCGCCGGCGGGGGCGTGGGAAACGGAGATCCTGCCGGCTCGCATCAACGAGTACGACCCGGCGTGGCTCGATGAGCAATGTCTTGCCGGCCGCTTCGTTTGGACACGGCTCGCGCGCCGCAGAGCCGATTCCGCTCCAGCGGCGGGCCCGGTGCGCGGCACGCCCATCGCACTCCTCAGTCGGCGGCACCTGCGGGCGTGGGTGAGCCGCGCAGCGGCGAACGCGACGCCCCGGGAAACGGCCACGCCGCCCGGAACGGCCACTGGCAGCGCCATGACATCCAACGCCCGCCGGGTGTTGGATCATCTCACCGCCCGGGGCGCCTCGTTCTTCGATGAGATCGTGGAGGGCACGGGGCTCCTGCCGTCGCAGGCCGAGGAGGCCCTGGCGGAGCTCGTTGGACTCGGACTCGTCAACTCCGACAGCTTCGGCGGCCTGCGGGCGCTGTTGGTTCCTTCCGACCGCCGCAGATCCTCCACCGGTCCCCGCCGGCGGCGGCGCGCGCTCTTCGGCATGGACTCCGCCGGCCGCTGGGCGCTCGTACGGCGCGAGCACGATACGACATCCGGGCGCAGCGACCCGCAGACCACGGAGCTCATCGCTCGAGGGCTGTTGCGGCGTTGGGGCGTCGTCTTCTGGCGTCTGCTCGCGCGCGAGGCGGAGTGGCTCCCACCCTGGCGGGATCTGCTCTTCTGTTACCGCCGTCTCGAGGCTCGAGGCGAAATCCGCGGCGGCCGTTTCGTCGCCGGCCTCTCCGGGGAGCAGTTCGCCGCGCCCGAGGCGGTGGGACTCCTGCGGGAGGCGGAGTGGGTGTCGCTCTCGGCGGCCGATCCGCTCAACCTGCTCGGCATCGTAACGCCCGGTCCACGGCTGCCGGCGCTCGCGGGCAACAGGGTGCTCTATCGCGACGGCCTGCCGCTCGCCACCCTGGCGGGCGGTGAGGTGCGCATCCTCGGTACCCTCGATGCGGCGGCGCAGTGGGAAGCGCGCAACGCGCTGCTGCGGCGGCACGTGCCGGCGGCCCTCGCCGATCTCGGCTGAGTCCTCGCCACCGCCAGATCACAGCTCATCCACAGCTATTCCACAAGCGCTCCACAGCCGGGCCGCTGTATGCTCGAGCTCATGGGCTTCCGGCTCCCCAAGCGCCAGATTCGCCGCGGCGATTCCACGGTCCTCGGCACGTATCTCTTCTCCAGCCGCACCGTACAGGTGCTGCGAACCAGCGATGAGCGTATCGAGTGGACCTGCGACTGCGAACGGTTCCGCCGCCAGGGGCGGCTCGAGACCCCCCTTTGGTGCAAGCACATCGCAAAGGCCGCCGCCCGCCGCTCGCTCGAGCGGCTGACGCGCCGCCGGGCGGGCGTTCAAGCTTCGGGCGAAGCGCCGATCACGCCTCAATGAGTCCGTCGCGAATCGCGATCAGGGTGAGCTCGGACTGGTTCGAGACACCCAGCTTCTGCTTCACGTTGTAAAGATGCGTGCCCACGGTGGAAGCCGAGAGCCTCAGGTCCTCGGCGATACGCTGCACGCTGGCGCCGCGCGCCAGCCGGATGAACACCTCGAACTCGCGCTCCGACAGCCGCTTGACCGGCGATGAGTCGGTGTCGTCCAATCCATCGAGCGCCAGTCGCTGGGCCACGCGCGGGTCGATGTAGCGTTTGCCGGCGGCCACGGCCGCAATCGCCTCGAGCAGTGCCTCGGGCGCGCTGCGCTTCGACAGAAATCCCAGCGCCCCCTCGCGTAGCGCCCTGCGCGCATGCATCGGATCATCGTGCGCCGAAAGCGCGAGCACCCGCGCCTGCGGGTCATGGGCGCGCAGGCGCCGCAGGGCCTCGACGCCGCCCATGCCGGGCATGGCGATATCCATGACCACCACCTCGGGCGACAGGTCGGAATAGCATTGGCAGGCGGCCTCGCCTGAATCGGCCTCACCGACCACCGCCACATCGCGGCTGGTCTGCAGCAGCAGGCGAAAACCGGTCCGCACCACCGCGTGATCGTCAACCAACAGCACACGGATCATGCGCTCACCCGCGGCAACGTGGCGAGAGGGATCTCGGCGGCGAGCAGAGTGCCGCGATGCTGGCCGTTGCGCAGCGTCAGGGTGCCGCCGAGGTGGCCGACGCGCTCGCGCAGACCTCGCAGTCCAAAGTGTCCCGGCCGGGACCAGCTCTCGGGCAAACCCCCGCCATCATCCGTCACCGTCACCAGGACGCTACGCGGGTCGGCGCGCAGCTCGATGTCGACGCGCGAGGCATGCGCGTGCCTCAGAGCGTTGCTGAGCCCCTCCTGAACGACACGGTAGGCCGCGAGCGAGATGCTCGGACCGGGGTCGAAAGCCAACTCCTGATGGAGGGAAAGCGTAACGGCGGGATTGCGCCTCTGCAGGTCGCGCACCAGACCTTCCAAAGCCTCGGAGAGACTGAGGGTACCGAGCGCCGCGGGCGCCAACCGCGGTATCAGGCCGTGCATGGCATCGTAGAGTCGGGCGGCCTCCTCCGAAATCAGGCGCGCCGCCTCCTGCGTCGCCGGTTGGTCGGATTGGCCGACGATCGCCTGCGCGAGGCTACGGATCGCCGTCACCGACTGGCCGAACTCGTCGTGCAGCTCGTGCGCGATCAGGCGCCGCTCTTCCTCCAGCCGCTGCTCGATCACCACCGGCGCCACCGACCGCTCGACGATCCAGAAGGCAAGGCCGTTGACGATGAGCAGCATGACGGCGGCTATGGCGAGGAGCCGGCGGATGGCATCCCAGCCATCGAGGATGCCGCGCGAAGGCGCCGCCCTAACGATGAGCTCGAGGCCCGAGGGAAGCGGGAACACATAGCCGGGAATGCTCGGCGCGACCAGATGCGCGAACCAGGCCGGCGCATAGTGGCCCGCCTTGTAAGTGGCGGGCGGCGAATGATAGAGCACGGGGCCGCCGGGATAGGTCAGCACGATATCGTTGGAGCGCACGTGCCCAAGATGTGTCAGGAACTCGTCCACGGCTCCCGCGCCGCCGATGAGCTCGTAAACATTGACCAGGCGTCCGAGCAGCTGAATAGCCACCTGATTCGCCGACAGGATGTCCTCGCGGATGCGCGAGCGTGTGAGCTGCACCTCGGACGCGACGAGGACGATCGCCCATATGACGGTCAGGCCGGTCACCACCAGGTGCAGGCGCGTGCGCAGCTTCATAGCCAGTGGCCACGGTCGGGCAGGGGCCCGGCTCCAAGCGCTTGATAGTAGCAGTGCCGCGACGCTGGCGACTCATGAAAATCATGAGGGGCAATTCATGATGATCCCGCTTCGCCGACCGGGCATTTTGGCGAGGATGGTCCTGCCGGACCGGTGTGGTCCGGTTTCCAAGTCAATTGGAGAACTCGTCATGAAATGGGAAACTCCGCAGGCGATTGATTTCCGTTTCGGTATGGAAATCACGATGTATATCGCCCATCGCTGACCGGGAAGCGCGCGGCGCATGGGCTGCAGCCCGCGGCCCGTGCGCCGCCCGCGGCTCTATCGTGAAGATCCGGGTTCTCGGGTCCGCCGCGGGCGGCGGCTTCCCGCAGTGGAATTGCAACTGTCGCAACTGCGCCGGCGTGCGGCGGGGAACCTTAAGGGCGCGCGCCAGACTGCAATCGTCCATCGCGGTCGGCTGCGGCGGCGTGGCCGGCAGTCGGAATGCGCCCGGCTGGGTCCTGGTCAACGCCTCGCCCGATGTCCTCGCACAGCTTCGCGCCCATGCGGACTTCCAGCCCGCGCGCGCCCCGCGGGACACGGCCATTTGCGCCATCGTGCTCGTCGACGGGCAGGTCGACCATACGACCGGTCTTTACATGCTGCGCGAGTCGACACGGGCCTGGGAGCTCTGGTGCACGGATGCCGTGTATGCCGACCTGACACGAGGCAATCCGATCATCGAAGTGCTGTCCCACTTCTGCCGCACCGAGCGCCGCCGCATGGCTCTCGACGGCGGCGGCTTCGCGATCGATGGCGTCCCGGGCCTGCGTTGGCACGCGCTGCCGGTCGCGGGCAAGCCCGCGCCCTACTCCCCCAACCGCGACTCGCCGGTACCGGGGGACAATGTGGCGCTGCTCATGACGGATGAGCGCACCGGCAGAAGCGCTTTTTACGCCCCGGGCCTCGGCGAGGTGAACGAGGCGGCATGGCGGGCCATGCGCTCGGCGGCCTGTGTGTTGGTGGATGGCACGTTCTGGAGCGATGATGAGATGCCGCGGCTCGGCCTCTCGCGCAAGCGGGCGCGCGACATCGGCCACCTCGCGCAGAGCGGCCCCGGAGGCATGCTGGAGTGGCTCGGAAGGTTGCCCGAGTCCACGCGCAAGATCCTCATCCACATCAACAACACCAACCCCATCCTGGATGAGGATTCCCCCGAGTTCGCCGAGCTCGACCGCCGCGGAATCGAGGTCGCCTGGGACGGCATGGAGATCGAGCTGTGAGCGCCAGTCCCTGGAGCCCGGAGGAGTTCGAGCGGCGGCTGCGCGCCAAGGGCGCCGGCTATCACATCCATCATCCCTTCAACGTGATGCTGAACTGCGGCCGGGCACGGCCCGAGCAGATCCGCGGCTGGGTGGCGAATCGCTTCTATTACCAGATCAACATTCCGATCAAGGATGCGGCGATCATTTCCAACTGTGACGATCGCGGCGTGCGTCGTCACTGGGTGCAGCGCATTCTCGATCACGACGGCCACGGCGATGATCCCGGCGGGATCGAATCGTGGCTGCGGCTCGCCGAGGCGGTCGGCCTGGAGCGCGCGCGCATCGAGAGCCTGACGGGCCTCTTGCCCGGAGTGCGTTTCGCGGTCGATGCCTACGTGAACTTCGCCCGCCGCGCGCCCTGGTACGAGGCGGCGTGCGCCGCGTTGACCGAGCTGTTCGCGCCACAGATCCACCAGCAGCGCCTGGCCGGATGGCCCGATCACTACCCATGGATCGATCGCGCCGGACTGCATTACTTCCAGAGCCGCGTCAGCCTCGCCAATCGCGACGCCGACTTCGCGCTGGCCGCGACACTCGAGCGGTTCCGCACGCGGGCCGAGCAGGAGCGCGCGCTCGGGATCCTGCAGTTCAAGCTCGATGTGCTCTGGCAGATGAACGACGCGATGGCTCTTGAGTACGGGCTACAGTGAATCCGGGAGTGTGGTGATGGAGTCGCTCGACACGGCGGCGTGCCCGGCAATCGGCGCCGGCTTCCGCTTGCAGTGGGAGCCCGCGCAGGAGACGCACGTATTGCTCTACCCCGAGGGAATGGTGAAGCTCAACCGCAGCGCGGCGGCGATCCTGACACGCTGCGACGGACGGCGGACGATCGCCGACATCGTCGCGGATCTCGAGCAGACGTACTCCGCCGCCGGGCTGACCGCCGACGTATGCGCGTTCATCGCCCTCGCGGTGGAGCGCAACTGGGTGGAGCTGCGCGCGTGAGCGAGCCGATTTCCGTGCCGCTGTCGCAGCGGGACGCGGCCCCCGGGCCGCGGGGCGGCGAGCCCGAGCGTCCCGGGCCGCCGCTCTGGCTGCTTCTCGAGCTTACCTACCGCTGCCCGCTGCACTGCGTGTTCTGCTACAACCCGACCGACTTCACCGCCGTCGGGCGCGAGCTCGAGACCGCAGAGTGGCTGCGCGTCCTCGAGGAAGCGCGGGCGCTGGGGGCGGTGCAGCTCGGCCTCTCCGGCGGCGAGCCGCTGGCGAGAGAGGATCTCGAGACGATCGTCGCCGCCGCCCATCGGCTCGGCTTCTATATCAATCTCATCACCTCGGGCGTCGGGCTCACCGAGCCGCGCCTGCAGGCGCTGAAGGACGCGGGGCTCGATCACATCCAGCTCTCTTTCCAGGACAGCACGCGGCGGATGAACGACTTCCTGAGCAGCACCCGCACTTTCGAGCTGAAATCGCGGGTGGCAGGGCTCATCAAGAAGTACCGCTACCCGATGGTCCTCAACGTCGTGCTGCACCGCCTCAACATCGATCACGTGGAGGAAATCCTCGGCATGGCCGAGCGCATGGGGGCCGAGTACGTGGAGCTCGCCAACACGCAGTACTACGGCTGGGCCTGGCGCAATCGCGAGCAGCTCCTCCCGAGCCGCGCGCAGCTGCGCCGCGCGGAGGAGGTGACCGCGCGCTTTCGCGAGCGGATCGGTGCGCGCATGCGCGTCTTTTTCGTGGTGCCCGACTATTTCGAGACCCGCCCGAAGCCGTGCATGAATGGGCTCGGGCGACTGTTCCTCGGCATTGCGCCCGATGGGGTGGCGCTCCCCTGCCAGGCGGCGCGGATGCTGCCGGGACTCACCTTCCCGAACGTGCGCGAGGCGAGCATCGGATCGATCTGGTACGACTCGCCGGCGTTCAATCGCTACCGCGGGGAAGCATGGATGAAGGAGCCCTGCCGCAGCTGCCCGGAGCGCGGGCGGGACTTCGGCGGCTGTCGCTGCCAGGCATATCTTCTGACGGGTGATCCGGATAGCGCCGATCCGGTCTGCGCGCTCTCGCCTCATCATCATCTCGTGACCGAGGCCGTCGAGCGTGCCGATCGGGGTGGCACCGAGCCGCCGCGCACGGAGGCTCTCGCTTTTCGCGAGTACCGCGCCGGACCGGCACGGGAATAGTGGTTGCTCGCGCACTCGCGTGCGCCCATCCGATCCTCACGAGGCCGAGCGCAAGGAGCCCGGCCGCGGCCGTGCCGCCCGCACGCCCAGCGAGATTCCCAAAGCCGGCTGGGGCGATATCCTGCGGCGGGTCTGGCAGAAGCTCGGCGAGGACAACGCCTCCCTGGTTGCGGCGGGCGTGGCGCTGAATGCCCTGCTGGCGGTATTTCCCGCGATGGCCGTGCTGGCCTCGGTGTACGGCATGTTCGCCTCCCCGGCACAGGTGGCAAAGGAGATCTCGCCCTTCTACGGCATCCTGCCGCACGATGCCGCCGGCATCATCCAGACTCAGCTCGAGGCGCTGGCGCGTCCCCGCAGCCGAACGCTCGGCATCGGCGCGATCGTGAGCTTCGTCGTATCGATCTACTACTCGAGCCAGGGAGTCTCGGCGCTGATGTCCGCCACCAACATCGCCTACACGGAGCGCGAGCGGCGGGGATTTTTCATGCGGATTCTGGTCGCACTCGGGTTCGCGGCCGGCGCGGTCGTGGGATTCCTGATGATGCTGCTGCTCACCGTCGCGGTGCCCCTGGGGCTCGAGCGCGTACCCCTGCCCCATTTCGTGGACATGGCGGCGCTCGTCTTTCGCTGGGTCCTGCTCTGGGGATTCGCGGTGCTCGGGCTCGCGGTGGTCTACCGCTATGCCCCGTCGCGACAGAACGCGCAGTGGCGCTGGGTGACGTGGGGATCGGTGGTGGCGGCGACGTTGTGGCTGGTCACGAGCTTTCTCTTTTCCCTCTACGTGCAGGACTCCGGCAGCTACGGCAGGACCTACGGCGCGCTCGGCGGAGTGATCGTCCTCGTCATGTGGTTCTATCTGCAGGGCTACGCCATCGTGATCGGCGCCGAATTCAACGCCGAGGCCGAGCACCAGACCGCGGTCGACACCACCCGCGGCCCGCCGGCCCCCATGGGGCAACGCGGCGCGTACGTCGCCGACACGCTCGGCAAAAGCAGGTCTTGAAGCGACCGCCGGCCACCGCACCCCGGCCGCCGCTGCGATAAGATTCCGGCATGGCCGTACGTCCCGTGCTCAAGATGGGCGAACCGCTGCTCCGGCAGGTGGCTAGGCCCGTGCAGCGCTTCGACACGGAGCTCACCGCGCTCATCACGGACATGAACGACACCATGCGCGCACTGAACGGCGCCGGCCTCGCGGCGCCGCAGATCGGCGTCGGCCTGCGCGTGGTCATCTTCGAGGTCACCGTCAATCCCCGCTATCCGGAGGCACCCGCGATTCCCTATACCGTGCTCATCAATCCCGAGCTGATTCCGCTCGGTGACGAGCAGGAGGAGAGCTGGGAAGGGTGCCTTTCCGTTCCCGGCCTGCGAGGGCTCGTACCGCGGTTCAGGAAGCTGCGGTACCGGGGCTTCGATCTCGAGGGAGCGCCTCTCGACCGCACGGTGGAAGGCTTCCACGCGCGCGTCGTGCAGCACGAGGTCGACCACCTCGACGGCATTCTCTATCCCGAGCGCATCCGCGACCTGCGGAACTTCGGGTTCGAGGAAGCGCTCATAGGGCGGGTGAGGTCGATGCCGGATTGACTGGGCGATGTCCCTGGAGGGCATCGCGGCTCGTGGCGCTAGCTTGGCAGGAAAGATCGGGGGGCGCGCCGCGCATTTGCCGATTTACGCACGTGAGTTCCAACCGAGATGCCAAGCTCCTCCCATCTGCGCCGCAACCTTCCGGTCTGGAGCCTCGGGATCGCCCTTGCGGTGCTCATCGCCGGAGCGCTCATCGGGTATCTGAATGCGCAGCGCCTGATCGCGAATGTGCGCCTGACCGCGCACTCCGACGATGCAATCGTCGATCTCACGAGGCTCCTCTCGACGCTCCGGGATGCCGAGCGCAGCCAGCGCAGCTATCTGCTGACCGGGGACGAGTCATACCCTGCGGCCTTCCGGGCGGACACGGCGCGCATCCAGGGCGAGCTCGCGAAGCTGAGGTTCGAGTTCTCGGCAAGTCCCGGCCAGCGGGCGCGGGTGGCGGCTCTTCAGCGGCAGATCGGCCCGAAGCTTGCCGAGCTCACGCGCGCGATCGCGCTCGAAAATGCGGGCGATCGCCCGGCGGCGCTCGCCACAATCGGCTCGAGCGCGAGCCGAGCGCTCATGGAGGAGATTCGTGCCCAGGTCGCGGCCATTGAGAACACCGAGTATGCGGTCCTCGAACGGCGTGCCGCTCAGTCGGAGCGCAGCTCCCGCACGACGATCGCGGCGATGGTCGCACCGACCCTCATCGCCGCCACCTTGCTCGCGCTGCTGTTCTATATCGGCAGTCGAAACCTGCGCGGGCAGCGACGGGCCGCTGAGGAGGTCGCCACTGAGCGCGAGCGACTGCGCGTGACGCTCGGCAGCATCGGCGATGCCGTGCTCACGACCGATCGCGACTGTCGCATCAACTTCGCCAATCCCCTCGCCGAAGCGCTGACCGGCTGCCCGAGCCGCCACCTGCTCGGCAAACCCCTCGCGGAGGTGTTCCAGATCCTCGACGAGCAGACGCGGGCGCCGGTGGAAAGCCCCGCCGCGCGTGCCCTGCGGGATGGCACCATCGTCGGAAGCCCCGACAACACCGTGCTCATCCGCAAGGACGGCAGCGAGCTCCCGATCGATGAGCGCGCTGCGCCGATCCTCGACGCCGCGGGTGTCGTCATCGGCTGCGTGCTGGTATTTCGCGACGTCACCGATCGCCGGCGCATCGAGCAGCAGACGTATGAAATGATGATGGAGCTCAGGGCAGCCGATCGGCACAAGGATGAGTTCCTCGCGCTGCTCGCCCACGAGCTGCGCGGCCCGCTGGCGCCTCTGCGCAACGGACTCGAGGTGATCAAGCGCAGCCAGGGGGCCGAGGAGTTGCTGCGGCGCACGTGCATCTCGATGGAACGGCAGGTCGAGCAGCTGATCCGCCTCATCAACGACCTTCTCGATGCCAGTCGCATCGCCCGCGGCAAGATCGAGCTGCGCCGGGCGGCCACCGAGCTCGGTGCCCTGATTCGCGAGGTTCTCGAGGGCAAGCGACCGCAGGCCGAGGCCGCCGGCCTGACGCTGTCTGCCACCTTGCCGGCCGAGCCGCTGTTCGTCGATGGCGACCCGGTGCGCCTGACACAGGTCTTCCGCAACCTGCTCGAGAATGCACGCAAGTACACCGAGCCCGGCGGCCACATCGAGATCAGTCTCGCGCACGAGAGTGGTCAGGCGGTCGTGCGGGTGAAGGATACCGGGGTCGGTATTCCACCGGACAAGCTCGATGCGATCTTCGAGATGTTCGTGCAGATCAGCCGCAACATGTCGCGCTCGCAGGGCGGCCTCGGCATCGGACTCGCGCTCGCCAAGCGTCTCCTCCTCCTGCATGGCGGCACCATCGAGGCCCTCAGCGAAGGACCGGGCAGCGGCAGCGAGTTCGTGGTGCGTCTACCGCTTGCGGCCGAAGCGCACGCGCGCGAATCGCCGGATCCGTTCGAGGAGACCGTCATCGCTCCACGCCGTATCCTCATCGTCGATGACAACCCCGACGCCGCCTCCTCGCTCGCCATGCTGCTGCAGCTCGCTCATCACGAGACTTACACGGCTCACGACGGCCTCGAGGCGCTGAGCGCCGCGGAGCGGCTGAAGCCGGATGTGGTCTTGCTCGATGTGCAGTTGCCCGAGCTCGACGGCTACGAAGTATGTCGCCGCATACGCCAACGGCCGTGGGCGAGGAATGTCACGCTCGTCGCCGTCACCGGACTCGGGCAGGAGGGGGACCGACAGCGCTCGAAAGAGGCGGGGTTCGATGCGCATCTCATCAAGCCGCCAGAGTACGCCGAGATCATGCGACTTCTGATGTCCCGTCCCGCGCTGCAAGAGCCTGATGAGCAGGCGATGACATCGGCCGGCGGAGCCGGCGCCGCGTCGCTCTGAACGAAGCTCAGGCCGGCGCGCCGGTGTTGGCACCGGGATCGAAGCGCATCGGCTTGGTGACTCCCATGCGCGAGAGCTCCTTGAGGAGCGCTTCCGCGAGCTCCTGATGAGCGGCGCGATCGAAAAGCGGCGCCGCCTCCCAGTCGTAGGTCCAGGGATGGGCCGTGCGTAACTTCTCGGGCTCATCGGCGTAGCGCGGAATGACGTGGGCGTGGAGCGCCGGCTCGAGGTTGCCGAGAATCGCGTAGTTGATGCGCTCGGCTCCGGTCACCTTGAGTACCGCATCCCCGAGCCGCGCGAGATCCTGAAGGAAGAGCGCGCGCTCGTGGGCGCCAAGGGCGTTGAGAGTCGGGACCACCGGGTCGGGCAGGAGCAGCGCGTAGCCGCGCAGGAACTGGCGCTCACCGAAAACCGCCCAACCGGAGAAGAGCCGGGCGATGACGCGCGGCTCGCGGCCGGCTCTGGCGGCGGCGACCTGCCGGTGAATCGCGGTTTCGGGCGCGGCCTTGTTGTCGCTCTTCATATTCAACACTCGACTCCGAGCCCGCGAAGCGCATCCACCGTGGTCTGGTAGCCGCCATGCACGATGCCGTGCCAACCCCGGCGGCGCGCCGCGGCGATGTTCTCCGCCCGATCGTCGACGAACACCGTCTCCGCCGGCGTCAGCGCGAAGCGCCTTTCGGCCTCGACATAGATGCCCTCGTCGGGCTTCATCACCCCGGCGATGAACGAGGGCAGCGCGCCGTGGCCGATGCGGTGCAGCGCATATTCGCGCGAAAGATGGGTCCAATGCAGATCGCCGATGTTAGAAAGGAGATACACCCGATAGCGCTGGCTGAGCCGGCGCGCGAGCTCCACCATCGACGGCTGCAGCTCGAACATGTCGGTCCAGCTCGCGTGCGCGGCCTCGAGGCTCATGGGCCGCGGCGCGAGCGCGGCGCAGCGCTCGAGCAGTCCGCGCCCGTCCATGCGCCCGCACTCGTGATCCTCGAGCGCGATGCGCTCGAGCACCGAGTCGAGATCGGGCGCATGCGCGCCATGAGCCGAGAGGAAATCGAGGAAGGGCTTGTGGTCCAGATGGACGAATACCCAGCCGATGTCGAAGACCACGTTGCGAATCAAGCCGCCTCCGGGATTCGTTTCCCAGCGGCTATTGTACGGCGCTGCTCGAGCGGACGATGTGCGCCCACCGCCGGTTTGCCTCGGCCGCTCAAAGTGGAAACGGCATCACGGTGCCGGTGTCACCCGGTGTGGCATTCACCGCCACCACGGTCGCCTTGGGGAAGAAGTTGAACTCCGAGGCGCTCGCCCAGGTGTAGGCGCCCATCGCGCGGCCGACGATGAGGTCGCCCGCCTCGAGCTTCGGCAGCATGAGATTCTCCGCGATGACATCGATGCTGTCGCACGTGGGTCCGGCCAGCACCGAGGGCAACCGCTCCCCGCCATCGCGCAGCGGCTCCACCGGATAGCGCGCATGATCGTACAGCTGCCCGCTGTAGGAGCCATAGAGGCCGTCGTCGAGGTAATACCACCAGTGTCCCTCGCGCCGGGCGCGCCCCATGACGGAAGCGACCCCGATCACCGCCGGTCCGACGATATAGCGGCCGGGCTCGGCGATCACGCGCACCCGCTTCGGGAGCTTCGCGAGCGCCTCGCGCAGCGCTTCGCAGAAACGGCCGATGTCCTGCACGGGCTGGGCATAATCGATCGGAAAGCCGCCGCCGATGTCGAGGGTATCGAGCGGTCCGAGCTTCGCCTTGCGGCCGGCGGACATGAGCTTGGCACAGGCTTGAATGGCCTCGACGTGCTTCGCCGAGTCCGCCGCCTGCGAGCCGACATGAAACGACATGCCGCGCACCGTGATGCCCAGGCTCGCGGCGAGCTGCGCGACCGCCAGCGCGTCCTCTGGATCGCAACCGAACTTGCGCGACAGATCGCACATCGCGCCAGGACTGCGGAACGAGACACGCAACAGCAGCTCGACCCGATCCGCGATCCGCTCGAACTTGCGGACCTCGTCGGGGTTGTCCACCACGAAGGTGCGGAGCCCGAAGTCGAGTGCGTTGCGGATGTCCTGCGGTCGCTTGATCGGATGCGTGTGAATGCATCGCTCGGGGCCGACACCGAGGCGCCGCGCGAGATGCACCTCGCCGGTGGTGGCGAGGTCGAGGAAGCCGTCCTCCGCGAGCACCGTGCGAACCACCGCCGCATGAGGCATGGGCTTCAGCGCGTAGTGAAGGTCGACACCGGGCAAGGCGGCGCGCAGCTTTCTGAACTGCACGCGAACCCGCTCGCAGTCGAGAACGAGGAGCGGCGAGCCGAACTGCCGCACCAGCCGCCGCACCTCCGCCGGTTGGAACGGATCGATGAATCGGGAACCGCGAGTCACAACGACTACGGCAGTACTGCCATGGCGCCGGTGTCATCGTTCTCGCTGACACTCGATGCCGCTCGCAGCAGACGGTCGCGAATCGCGGTCCACCGCTCCCCCTCGGGCACGTCCTGGACGAGAATCTGCTGACAGCCCGCCTTGTCGAGCGTGCGCAGGTTCGTGTAAAGATCGTGTCCGTACTGCTCCGGGCGGCGGCCGGCATTGATCCAGGTGACGTACTTGTGGCCCTTGAGCGGCAGTCTCTGCGCCAGCACCGCCACGCGGCGGCCGCCCTGGGAGAGCGCCGCGGCCCGTGCATCGATCTCACCGGAAGGCACGATGGCGAGGGGCGTGGTGGGCGCGTAGTGTGCGGCGGCTGCCCCGGGAACCCGCGGCGAGTCGACGTCCGCCCCGATCAGCAGCTCCCCGATCACCTGGCGGATCTGCGCGGCGGTGATGGCGCCGGGGCGCAGCAACCGCACGCTCTGTCCCTGGAAGGCGACGATGGTCGACTCCAAACCTATCTGACACTCCCCGCCGTCGAGAATCACCTTGACCTGATCGCCGAGCTCCTCGCGCACGTGCTCCGCCCGTGTCGGCGAGAGTCTGCCGTAGCGGTTGGCGGAGGGAGCGGCGATGCCGCCGCCGAAAGCCGTCAGCAACTGTTGCGCCATCGGGTGCGAGGGTACGCGAATGGCGACCGTGTTCTGCCCGCCGGTCACGACATCGTGCACGTTCGGTCCTCGAGCCATCACCATCGTGAAGGGGCCCGGCCAGAAGCGCTCGGCGAGCTTCATGGCGCTGTCCGGGACCTCGCCCACCCAGCGATGCAGGAAGCGCGGGCTGTCGAGATGCACGATGAGCGGATGCTGGCTGGGCCGGCGCTTGGCTTCGAAGATCTTACGGACCGCGGCCGGATTCTGCGCATTGGCCCCGAGTCCGTAGACCGTCTCGGTGGGGAAGGCGACGAGCTCGCCGTCGCGCAGCGCCTGCACGGCGCTCTCGATCTCGACCTGGGTTGCTCTGACGACTCGAACCATGGGGGAATTCTAGCAAGGCCGGCCGGCGATCCATCGCCACCGGTCGTTGCATTTTCACGACAATTGCGCTCAATCCAATGAGCGGCGTACCCACCCGTCAGGCGTCTTTACGAGCTCGTAGGCGGGCCAGTAGTGCTTGTCGAGTTTCAGGGTGATCACGTCGGCCGCATTGTTCCAGGTGATCGTCGTGAGCCTCAGCGAGGAGCGGTCGGGCCGACCCGCCACCGCCTTGAGGAAGGCGTCGAGATCGGGTGTCGGCGTGCCATCGACCTGCACGATGCGTCGCCCCGGCAAGAGTCCATAGCGCGCCGCCGGCGAGCCGTAGGCGAAGAAATCGACATATACGCCAACGGGAGGAATGCCCCGTTGCGCGCGCATGGCTTGGAAGGGCGCCTGTAGCGTCGCTCCCGCCCATTGTACCACTCGCTTCAGTCCCGCCCCGGAGAGCGTCACCGTGGGTACGGTGATCGTCTGCTCGCCCGCCCCCCTCCAGACCGTCAGTCCGACCTCGCTGCGGTCCGCGGTCGCCTGCTCGACCTCGCGGAAATCCGTGACGACCTTGCCATCGACCGCCAGCAGCAGATCGCCCGGTTGCAGGAGCGCTGCGGCGGGCGAGCCGCCGACGGTGCGCACGATGGTGAGCACCTGTCGCTGCGCGCTGTGCTCGGCGAGCCTCGCCGTCCAGGCCGCCGACAGACCCATCTGGCGCGCGCTCGCGAGCGGCTCGAGGTCGAGCTCCGTATCGAGCGAGTGCAGTGGGCGTCCGTCGCGCACGCGATCGACCATGTCCGCGACCAGCCCGATCGATACGCCGCGCAGCGCCTGCGCGACGCCGCTGTCGGTATCGTAGGCGAAGCTCGACCACATGCCGAGCACGTTGCCCGCGGCATCGGTGAGGACACCGTCGAACTCGCTCGGCGGGTTGACGAGGCCGATGGTCTCGATGTTGGTATCGCGGAAGCGCATGGTGCGCGAGAGCGGCAGCGAGAGCGGATCGATGCTGGCGATCTCGGTGCCGCGCGCGTGCATCTCGCTGTCACCGCCGAGCCCCACCACCCAGATCGGCTCGCCCGGGGTGAGTTGCTCGGGCTTCAGGGTCGCGGATCTGACCGGCGTCGTGCCGATGAGCTTCGGATCGTAGGCGACGACCGAATAATTATGCTCGGGGTCAACGTACACCACGTGTCCGGGCACCTGGACGGTGCCGGCGAAAGTCACCGTCACATCGCCGAGAGAAACCGGTACCGTGTCGCGATCGACCACCACCAGCCCCCGCCGCGCGTCAACGACGAGTCCCGTCCCGTGGTAGTAGTGCTCGGTCACGCCGGAGACCGAATAGGGCATGGTGAAGCTCACCATGGCGAGAGACGGCGCGAGCGCGGTGAGCCGCGGGTCCCGATACTGCGGAAAGCCCGTGGAGCTCACCGGGTCGGGTTTGGGCGGCGGCCCGGCAGCGAGCGGCCTGCATGGCCAGGTGCCGAGCGTATCGTCGCGCACGCAATGGTCCGCCGGATACCACAGCCGATCCATGCGGAAGGAGCCGAGCTCGCTGCCGTTCGGATCATCCACGGTGGTGAAGCGGACGTTGGCGTAATCGCCGTTGCCGAGCTGATGCAGCGCGTCGCGGAAGTCGTGCAGGTCATCGATGCGCGAGTTGTTGATCGCGCTGATCACCGCGCCGCGCGGAATGCCGGCGGCGCCGAACACGTATCCCGGATTGGCGACGAACACGCCGCGGGGCGGGACGTTCAGCTGGCGCGCTTCCTCATAGGACAGCGTGTTGACCACGGCATCGCCGAACTGCACGTAGCTCGCCGGCGTGATCGCCGTGAGATCGCCGACCGGCAGCGTCACCGAAACCGGCTGCCCGCCACGCTCGAGATCGAGCCGCACCTGCCGCCCGACCGAGGAATCGAGGGTCTGCTCCAGCGGATCGAACGTGGTCACGTAGCGGCCATTGACCTTGAGCAGGATGTCCCCGGGCTGCAACGCGAGCGCGCTGGGCGTTCCCGGCAGCACGCTCGAGACGACGAGCATGCCGGTGCGCTGTGGAAAGTGCTTGCGCACGGCCGCCTCGATCCCGTATCCGAGTCCGAGCCGCTCGAGCTCGTCAAAGGGCGTGTAGGCGAAAACGGTGTAGATCGTGCCGCGGGTGACCGGCTTACCCTCCTGGATGAGCTTGAGCGCGCGCTGCACCCGCTCGAGCGGCAGGTAGAAGCTCGATGCGGAGTTGTCGGCGCCGCCGGCGTTGAGAGCGACCACGCGCCCGCGGATGTCGATCACCGGCGAGCCGGAGGAGCCGCCGGAAGTTCCGGAGGCGGCCTGCAGGTAGAAGGTGTTGAAATCGTTGTACCTGCCGAAACCGTAATCCGGCGCCTCGCGATCCAGGCGGGCGAGCGTGCCGGCGAGAATCGAGAGCTGCTCGCCCGCGTTGTTGCCGACCACACGGATCTCCCTGCCGACTTTCGCGCCCTCGGGATAGAGCTCGAGCGCTTTCGGCTGGATGTAGTGCAGCTTCTTCGGATCGTACTGATAGAAGCCGAAGTCGTGCACCGGATCGCGGTAGATCGGACGCAGTTGCACCACCTCGCGGTCGAGAAACACCGCCTCGGCGGTGACCGGCCCCGGCGTCACGACGTGACGGTTGGTGAGGATGATGCCGCGCTTGGCATCGACGACGAAGCCAGTCGCCTGCGCGGTCTCGTTCCAATCGGTATCGAACGCGCGGACCTCATCGACATTGATGGAGACGACGCTGCTCGCGATGCGCTCGAGAGTGGCCGCCCAGGTGGGATTGGCCTCGACCGCGGCCGCCTGGCGCGCAAGGTGCGCGCCCTGGGACGCGCCTGCGCGCAGCGACGCGCCTCTGCGGCGCGGCAGCGGTACTCGCGGCGCGCGCGCCCGTACCGGCCGCGCGGGCCGCGACTGTGCCGGCGGCACCGCAGCCGGAGCGGGGGTCTGTTCGGCGGCGGGTGAGGCCGCCTGTGGCGCCGCCCCGGCGATGAGGCTCAGGGGTGCGCAGGCGGCAAGCAGAAGAGCGCTAAGGCTTCGCGGGAATCGCATGGGCTCCAATCGGTTTCCACGTGAGATCCAGTTGCTTCGCCGCCCGCACGTCATCCAGGCGCCGTACCGGCATGGTATGCGGAGCGCCGGTGACGCGCTCGGGTTCTTTCGCGGCCTCCGTCAGGATCGCGCGCATGGCCGCGACGAAGGCATCGAGCGCCGCCTTGCTCTCGGTCTCCGTCGGCTCGATGAGCAGACACTCCGGCACGAGCAGCGGGAAGTAGGTGGTTGGTGCGTGCATCCCATGGTCGAGGAGCCGCTTGGCGAAATCCATCGCCGTGACGCCGAGCTCTTTCGCCTGGCGCTTGAGCGTGATGATGAGCTCGTGACTCGCACGTCGCTTCGGATAGGCCGCATCGAAGCCGGCACGGGTCAATTGCGCGAGCAGATAGTTGGCATTCAGCGTGGCGTACTCGCTTACCTTCGACATCCCCTCCCGGCCGAGCATGCGCATGTAGATGTATGCCCGCAACAGCACCCCGGCGTTGCCCATGAAGCCCGAAAGCCGGCCGATCGATTGCGGCAGGTCCCGCTCGGTGAGCCAGCAGTAGCGCTCGCCCCGCCGCCCGACGATCGGCACCGGCAGGAACGGGCTCAAGCGCGCGCCGACGCCGACCGGACCGGCGCCGGGTCCGCCGCCGCCGTGCGGTGTCGAGAAAGTCTTGTGCAGATTGACGTGGATGACATCGAAGCCCATGTCGCCCGGGCGCACCTTGCCGAGAATGGCGTTGAGATTCGCGCCGTCGTAGTAGAGGAGGCCGCCCGCGCCGTGCACCGTGCGGGCCACCTCCTCGATGCGGCGCTCGAACACGCCGAGGGTGGACGGATTGGTGAGCATGATGCCGGCGGTCTTTGGACCCACGACGGCCTTGAGTGCTTCGAGATCGACGTCGCCGTCGGCGTCGACCGGTACCTCACGCACGGTGCAACCGCACATGGTTGCCGTCGCGGGATTGGTGCCGTGCGCCGCTTCCGGGACGATGATCTCGTTGCGCTCGAGATCACCGCGCGCACGGTGATACGCGCGGATCATGGCGACGCCGGCGAACTCGCCTTGAGCGCCGGCCATCGGGGTCAACGAGACGGCCTGCATCCCGGTCACCGCCTTCAGCATCTCCTGCAGCTCGTAGAGACAGGCGAGAAGACCCTGCCCCGCGCTCTCCGGCGCGAGCGGATGGCGCGCCAGGAACTCGGGCAGCATCGCCAGGCTGTTGCACGCCTTCGGGTTGTACTTCATGGTGCACGAGCCGAGCGGATAGAAGTGCGTGTCGATCGAGAAGTTGAGCTGCGAGAGGCGCGTGAAGTGGCGCACCGCCTCGAGCTCGCTCACCTCGGGCAGGAGCGGCCGCCGGGCGCGGCGCATCGCGGCAGGCAAGTCCTCGGTGCCGGCCGCTCCGGGATCCCGCGGCCACTGGTCCTCCGCGCCCCGGCCCGGGACGGAGTACTCGAAGATCGGTTTTTCCAGTCGGGTGGACATGAGCTTGAAGCCTCAGGCGGCGCGCGCTTCGCGCAGGCAGTCGGCGAGCGCGCTGACATAACACTCCATGTCGGCGGATGTCTTGGTCTCGGTGGCACACACGAGGAGCGCGGGACCCAACTCGGGATAATGCTCGCTGAGATCCAGGCCGCCGAGAATGCCGCGCGCGGCGAGCTTCTCCAGCACCGGCGCTGCCGCACGGTCGAGCCCGATCGCCTCCTCGTGGAAGGCCGGTCCGCGAAACAGACGCCGCACCCCCGGCAGCCGGGTGAGCGCCCCCACGAGCTCGCGCGTGCGGGCGCGCGCTGCGGCGGCGACCCGCTCGAGTCCCGCCGGACCCATGAGCGAGAGGTACACCGTCGCGGCCGTCACCAGCAGTCCCTGGTTGGTGCAGATGTTGGAAGTCGCCTTGGCGCGGCGGATGTGCTGCTCGCGCGCCTGCAGCGTCAGCGTGAAGCCCGCGCGGCCGGCGGCGTCCAAGGTGCGTCCGACGATGCGGCCCGGCATCTGGCGCACGTGCTCCATTCGCGCGGTCATGAAACCGAAGTACGGACCGCCGGAGGATAGCGGCACCCCGAGCGCCTGGCCCTCGCCGACCGCGATGTCCGCGCCCTTGCCGCCCTTGTTCACACCACCCTGGGCACCCCACTCGCCCGGCGGCTTCAGCAGCGCGAGCGAAGTCGGATTCACCACCGCGACCACCAGGATGTTGCGCGCGTGCGCCCAGTCGCAGAGCGCATCGACATCCTCCAGGCGCCCGAAGAAGTTCGGCTGCTGGATGACGAGCGCCGTGATGTCCTCACCGTCGTAGCGATCGAGTGCGCCCGCGGGAATGCAGCCCTCTTCGGTGCAGTATGGCAGCTCCTCGAAGACGAGCCCCTGGTTGCCCGCCACCGCTCTTGCGGTCGTGCGATAGTGCGGGTGCACGGTGGTGGGCACGAGAATGCGCCGCGAGCGCGACCGTCGGTTGGCGCGCACCGCCATGAGGCAGGCTTCCCCCATCGCGCTCGCGCCGTCGTAGAGCGAGGCGTTCGAGACCTCCATCGCCGTGAGGCTCGCCATCATGGTCTGATATTCATAGAGGAGCTGCAGCGTGCCCTGGCTCGCCTCCGCCTGGTAGGGCGTGTAGGCGCTGTAGAACTCACCGCGGGTGGTGATCGCCCAGACCGCCGCGGGGATGTGATGCTCGTAGGCGCCCGCGCCGATGAAGCAGAGCGGCCGGCCGTCGAGGCGCGCGCGCTCGACCATGAGACGACCCACCTCCATCTCGCTCAAGGCCTCGGGCACGCCCGCAAGTCCGGCCAGACGCAGATTGGCGGGAATCTCATCGAAGAGCTGCTCGATGCCAGCGACACCGATCGCGGCGAGCATCGACTCGACGTCCTCGCGGGTGTGGGGAATGAAGGCCATCAGTCACCCTCCTCCGCGATCAGCTTCTCGTACTCCGCGGGACTCAGGAGCGCGGCAGCGGCGCCGCTCGGCCGCAACCGCATGAGCCATCCCTTGCCGTAGGCATCGGAGTTGATCGCCTCCGGCTGCGCGGCGAGCCCCGGATTGCCGGCGGTCACCTCGCCCGCGATCGGGGAGTAAACATCGGAAGCCGCCTTGACCGATTCCACCACCGCGAACGGCTCACCGGCCGAAAGCTTGCGACCGGTGTCCGGCACCTCGACGAACACCAGATCACCGAGCGCATGCTGGGCGTGATCGGTGATGCCGACTTCGACCGTGCCATCAGGCAGGGTGCGCAGCCACTCGTGGGTCTTCGTGTACTTGAGATCGGAAGGAACGTTGCTCATGCGGCGCTCCGGGTTCGTGGGATTAGACTCTGGGAAAGGGGGGAGTTCGGAATCGATGGGGCTGCCTCAACTGACGAGCGCCTTGCCATGGCGCACGAACGGCGGCCGCACGATGCGCGCTTCGTGCAGCTTGCCGCGAATATCGACCTGCACGCGCGCGCCTGCCGCGGCCGGCACGCGCGCCAGGGCGATCGAGCGCTCCAGTGTGGGAGAGAACGTACCGCTCGTGATCTCACCGGAGCCGGCATCGGGCACCAGCACCTTCTGGTGCGCGCGCAGCACCCCACGATCGCTCAACAGCAATCCGACGAGCTTGCGCTGCGGGCCACGCGCGCGAATCGCCTCGAGCACCCCGCGGCCGATGAAATCGCGCCCCGGCGGATCGAGCGCCACCGTCCAGCCGAGGGCGGACTCGAACGGGTGCGTGCTCTCGTCCATGTCGTTGCCATAGAGGTTCATGCCGGCCTCGAGGCGCAGCGTATCGCGCGCGCCGAGGCCACAGGAGGCGACGCCGGCGGAATTCAACGCCTTCCACACGCGCTCGGCCTCGCTCGCGGGCAACATGATCTCGAAGCCGTCTTCGCCCGTGTAGCCCGTCCGCGCGATGAACCAACCGTCGATCTCTCGCCCGAAGAAGGGCTCGAGAGCCAGCGCCTTCGTCGCGGCCGCCGCCGGCAGCAGGCTCACCGCCTTACCACGGGCCTGCGGTCCCTGCACGGCCAGCATGGCGAGGTCGGTGCGCTCGCGAAGCGTCACGCCGAACTTGCCGGCGTGTTGGCGCATCCACGCGAGATCCTTGTCGCGCGTGCCGGCATTGACGACCGCGCGAAACCAGGACTCGCCGAGAAAATAGACGATGAGATCGTCGATGACACCGCCCGTCTCATTCAGCATGCAGCCGTAGAGCGCCTTGCCGGGCGCTTTCAGCTTGCCGACGTCGTTGGCGAGAAGATGCGAGAGATACGCGCCGACGCGCGCCCCGTCGAGATCGACGATGCACATGTGGGAGACGTCGAACACGCCGGCGCTGCGGCGTACGGCGTGATGCTCCGCGATCTGAGAGCCGTATTGCAGCGGCATGTCCCAGCCGCCGAAATCCACGATTCTCGCGCCGAGCTTCTGGTGCAGCTCAAATAACGGGGTTCGTCGGCCCATGAGGTCCTCGCGCTAGCGGGCAAAAACCTCGCTTTTGCCCGCGCCCACACAGCGCGCCCGCCTCGGTCCGCCGAAAGGGCGGCAAGCCACTTTCAGCCAATAAAAAACGACGGCGGGCACGGGAATGCCCTTGCCGCCCTCTGTCCGGTGACCTGAGAGATCGGGCGCCGGCGGCGCCGCTCCCCTTCGGTGGGCGGGCGCAAGGTGCGTCCGCCGCTCTCCAGAGCCCTCGCGATCTGCCGTTCATGTGCCTGAGCGTTTCCGGGCGGAGCTTGCGCCTTCGGCGTTCCGGCGGTGGCCGGACTCTCTCCGGACAGACCGATTATGGGGTGAGCGCATCATAGCATTAAAATCCCAGGTCCCAGGAAGCGCTCCCCCGGCAGGTACCATGTCCTTCATCCAGCGTCGAAAATCCGTACAAGTGTCGATCGGCCCCGTCAGCGTGGGCGGTACGGCGCCAATCGTCGTGCAGTCGATGACGAACACCGACACCGCCGATGTCGAGGGCACCGCGCAGCAGGTGAAGTCTCTCGCCCGCGCCGGCTCGGAGCTCGTTCGCATTACGGTAAATACGGCTGAGGCCGCCGAGGCGGTGCCACACATCCGCAACCGGCTGGATCAGCTCGGGGTGATGGTGCCGCTCATCGGCGACTTTCATTTCAACGGCCATAAACTCCTGCGCGAGCACCCGGGTTGCGCCGAGGCGCTCGCCAAATACCGCATCAACCCGGGAAACGTCGGGCGCGGCAGCAAGCGCGATCCGCAGTTCGCCGAGATGATCGAGACGGCCTGTCGCTACCGCAAGCCAGTGCGGATCGGCGTCAACTGGGGCAGCCTCGATCAGGATCTGCTCACGCGGCTCATGGATGAGAATTCGACTCGGGCGGAGCCCGTGAGCGCGCAGCAGATCATGCGCAACGCCGTCGTGCTTTCGGCGCTGGATAGCGCACGGCGCGCCGAGGAGCTGGGACTGGCCCATGACCGCATCATCCTCTCGGCCAAGGTGAGCGGTGTGCAGGATCTGATCGCGATCTACCGCGACCTTGGAGGCCGCTGCGACTACCCGCTGCACCTCGGCCTCACCGAAGCCGGGATGGGCTCGAAGGGAATCGTGGCCTCGACGGCGGGCATGGCGGTGCTGCTGCAGGAAGGTATCGGCGACACGATCCGCGTCTCGCTCACGCCCGAGCCGGGTGGCGATCGGACTCAAGAGGTGATCGTGGCGCAGGAGATCCTGCAGACCATGGGGCTGCGCTCGTTCCTGCCGCTGGTCACGGCGTGCCCAGGCTGCGGCCGCACCACGAGCACCGTGTTCCAGGAGCTCGCGCAGCGCATTCAGTCCCACATTCGTCACCGCATGCCGGAGTGGCGTCGCGAATATGACGGTGTCGAGGATATGACCGTCGCCGTCATGGGCTGCGTCGTCAACGGACCGGGGGAAAGCAAGCACGCCAACATCGGCATCAGCCTGCCGGGGACGGGTGAGCGGCCGGTGGCGCCGGTCTATGAGGATGGCGAGAAGACGGTGACGCTCAAGGGCGATAGGATCGCCGAGGAATTCCAGGAGTTGCTCGAGCAGTACGTCGCTCGGCGGTTCAACAAGAGGACCGTCCTTGCGGCGGCCACTGTCGCTTGACGAGGTGCATCGCAAAATGAGGCACGTATGACCGAGTTGGCCGAGAGGCATTGCAAACCTTGCGAGGGCGGCGTCGCGCCCTACTCCCCGAAAGAAGCGCAGCTGCTCATGGAGCAGCTCTCGAACGGTTGGGTCCTCGCGAAGGAAGGCCCGTACCTCAGGCGCGAGTTCAAGTTCAAGGACTTCTACCGCACGATGAGCTTCGTCAACGCGCTCGCGCACCTCGCCAACATCGAGGACCATCACCCCGACCTCGAGGTGGGATACAACTACTGCCGCGTGCAATACACCACGCACGCCATCAAGGGGCTTTCCGAGAACGACTTCATCTGCGCGGCGAAGATCGACGCGATCCCGCTAATCTAAAGCGCTGGATCCGGGCATCGCGTCCGCAGTCGCTTCAAAGGGCGGGCGGCGCCGCGGGGGGGCGTCGCGCGATCTGCGGCAGCTCACCATCGAGCCCGAGAGCGCGGGTGATGAAGAAGCGCTTGGCCTCGTCGCTGCGATTGACGAGGGCGAGGCCGCGTTGCGCGATACGCGAGAGTGGGCCGACGCCGTGGGCGAGGTAGCGGTTGAAGCCATCGATCGCGAGCGCCATGGGCTCGATCTCGCTCTTGCGCCAGCGCTCGTAGCGGCGCAGGACGCTCTGCGCGCCGGGATCCTCGCGTATTCGCCACGCCGCCAGAATCAGCTCGCAGAGCGCCGCGGCATCCAACAGACCAAGGTTGACGCCCTGCCCGGCCAGCGGGTGTACGACATGCGCGGCATCTCCGATCAAGGCGCAGCGGTGCGCGGTGAAGCGGTGCGCGCTGAGTTTGCGCAGCGGAAACGACAGCCGCTCGGTGCGCAGCTTCAAGGCGCCGAGCACAGTGTCCGATTGCCGCAGCAGCTCCTGCTCGAACGCGCTTGGCGACAGGGCGAGGAGTGGCTCGGCCGCGGCGTCGTCGGCGGACCAGACGATGGAGCTGCAGCCGTCGGCGAGCGGCAGGAAGGCCAGCGTCCCGGTCCGCAGGAAGCGCTGCCAGGCGGTGCGCTCGTGCGGCAGCTCGGTGCGCACGTTGGCGACGATCGCGGTCTGGTGGTAGCTGGAGGTTTCCGCGGCAAGGCCGATCGACTCGCGTACCGAGGAACGGGCACCGTCCGCGCCCACGAGGAGACGGCAGGCGAAGGTGCCGGCGCTCGTTTCGAGCTCGACGTGCCGATCGTGAACGCGCAGGCGTGAGAGCTCGCCCGCGATGACCTTGCCGCCCGCGGACTCGAATGCCGCGAGGGCCGCCGCCTGCACCAGCCGGTTCTCGATGATGTAACCGAGGTTAGGCTCGCCCGCATACGCGGCATCGAACTCCAGCACGTCGGGGCTTCGCGGCTGCACGCTCTCGTGCCACACGCGCATGCGCTCGTACGGTTGCAGACGTGACTGCGGCATCAGCTGCCAGGCACCGATCGCGTTGAGAATGCGCTCGCTGGCGCGGGACAGCGCCGAGACGCGCGCATCGAACGCGGCATCGGGCGCGCTCGGTGCGGGTCTCCTGGCCTCGAGCAGGGCGACACGCAGCGGGTGGCGGGCGCGCGTCGAGCCGACCTTAAGCAGCGCCGCCGCGCTCGCCCCGACGGGCCCGCCCCCGACGACGAGCACATCGAGCGGCTCGTCCGCACCGACGGAGCTCGCTGTCACGGAGCTCGTTCCCATGCTCATTGAAGCGGAAGTCCTCGTGCCAGACGCGGCGTCGGCCCGCCAAATCCGAGACTCACGCGCGCCAGCGCCCGCTTGGCCGGCGGTGACAGATCGAACATCACGAGCCCGAGGTTGCGCATGAGACTGACAGCGGGCATCCGGCTGCCGAAGAGCCTCACCAACCCGTCGGTGAAGCGGATCACGCCGCCACGATCGGCCGCGCGCCAGTCGGCGAACCTGCGCAGCAGCTCGGCCGATCCCACATCGCCGGTCGCGCCCGCGATCACCTCGGCGAGCAGCGCGGCATCGCGCAACCCGAGGTTGAATCCTTGCCCGGCGATCGGGTGCAGCGCCTGGGCCGCATTGCCGATGAGCACCGTGCGGCGCGCGATCGTGGTCATCGCGCGCGTCAGCTTCAGAGGATATGAGGCGCGGCGGCCGATGCGCCGGAATCTGCCCGCCCGCCAGCCGAAGCGATTCTGCAACTCAGCGAGATAGGCCTCATCATCCAGCGCCAACAGCTCGGTTGCGCGCCGCGGCGCGCACGACCAGATGGTGCCGTAGCCGCCGCCGCGAAGCGGCAGCACGGCCACGGGTCCCGTCGGCGTGAAGCGCTCGTAGGCGGTGCCATCGTGAGCGCGATCGCCGAGCACGGCGGCGGTGATCGCGACCTGGTCGTAGTCCTCGACACCGGCGCCGATTCCCGCCGCCGCACGCACGATCGAGTGTGCCCCGTCGGCCGCCACCAGCAGACGCGCCGAGATCACCTCGCGCGCTCCGCCGGCCGTGACCACCTTGAAGTAGGCGCGCTCCATCGTCACATCGAGGTCTTCGATGCCGGCGGGCACGCGCACCTCCACGCCACTCGCATCCGCGAGCCGTCGCCAGAGCGCCGTGCCGATGACCCTGTTGGGAACGACATAACCGAACGCCTCGACGCCGTGCTCCTCGGCGCTGAGCCGCGCGAACCCAAACCGTCCCGCATCGGAGACGTGGATCGCGCGAATCGGGGCGGCCTCATGCGACACCTCGTCCCAGACGCCGAGGCCCTGAAAGATGCGGCGGCTGGCATTGCCGAGCGCCGTGGTGCGCTCATCGAAGCTCGGTTGGGTCGTCGAATCCGGCGCGACACTCTCGATGAGGAGCACCCGCACACCCGTGCCCGCAAGCGCGAGCGCCAGGCTCGCCCCCACCAGGCCGCCGCCGACGATGGCAACGTCGAGCTCGCGCAAAGCCGGTTTGCTTTTCACTTGTTCGCTCATCGGAACTCATCGCAAGCCGCCGTCCATGGAACCCCTGGCCGCTCGAGCTTCCCTGGCCGGGCGTTCGCGCGGATCGAGCACACGTCAAGTGTGCTCGACAAAGGCACCGCGCATCACCCTCTCGATCGCCTCGATATCCTTCGGCACCCCATCCGTCAGCACTTCGACGCCGCTCTTCGTCACCACGACGTCGTCCTCGATACGCACGCCGATCCGTTGAAAGCGCTTGGGCACGCCGCGGGCACCGGCGGGGATATAGATGCCGGGCTCGATGGTGAGCACCATCCCCGGCTCGAGCACGCGCCACTCATCACCGATCTTGTAGTCCCCGACATCGTGCACGTCCATGCCGAGCCAGTGACCCGTGCGGTGCATGAAGAAGCGGCGATAGGCGCCGTCGCGCTCGAGTTTCGCGGGCCGGCCCTTCAACAGTCCCAGCTTCACCAGGCCGTGAGTAATGACGCGCACCGCGGCCTCGTGCGGCTCGTTCCAGTGATTGCCCGGGCGCACTTTCGCGATCGCCGCGCGGTTGGCCTCGAGCACGACCTGGTACACCGCGCGCTGCTCGGGCGTGAATCTGCCGCTGACCGGAAAGGTGCGGGTGATGTCCGACGCGTAGGACTCGTACTCGCAGCCCGCATCGATCAGCAGCACCTCGCCCGCCTTGAGCGGCTGATCGTTCTCGCGGTAATGCAGAATGCAGCTGTTGGCACCGCCGCCGACGATGGGGTAATAGGAGGTGTCGGCGTTGTGCAGACGGAACTCGTGCACGATCTCCGCCATCACCTGGTATTCCTTGAGCCCCGGCCGGCAGAAGCGCATCGCCCGCACGTGCGCGCGCGCGCCGATCCGCGCCGCCTCGCGCATGAGGCCGATCTCGACACGCGATTTGTAGAGCCGCATGTCGTGCAGGACGTGATCGAGGGCGACGATCTCGTGGGGTGGGTGCCGGCCGTTTCGGGCCTGGGTGCGCAGCCCGTTCACCCAGCCGACGAGCCGCTGGTCGAACTCCGGGTACATGCCCATGGAGTAGAACACCTTCGTCCGATTCTCCATGAGGCCCGGCAGGATCTCATCGATGTCCGTGATCGGGAAGGCATCATCGGCGCCGAACGCTCGCCGCGCGCCCGCCGGCCCGGCGCGACGTCCGTCCCAGGTCTCGCGCGCCGGATCGCGCTCGCGCACGAACAGAATGTATTCCGCGTGCTCGCGCCCCGGGACGAGGACCGCGACCGACTCCGGCTCATCGAAGCCGGTCAGATAATAGAAGTCGCTATCCTGCCGGTAGGCGTACTCGACGTCGTTGTTGCGATGCCGCACCGGCGCCGCGGGCAGGATGGCAATGGAGTCGCGCCCCATCAATCGCCGCAGCGCCCGACGGCGGCGCGCGAATTCGTTGCGCAGGTCCTGCCGGCTTGCGCTCGAGGAGCGCGCCACGTGCGGAGGTGTTGCGCGCCGGGCGGCGGTTCTATGGCGGATCAATGCAGGGGTGCTCCGGGTGAGGAGGGCTGGTCCCTGACGGGTTCGAGTTCCTCGAACACGACCTGCACGCTCACGCGCACGAACTCCACCAGCTCGGCGTAGGCGCTCTCGTTCGATTCCTCCGTCTGGGCGACGTCGACGCCGACACGGCTGATCTCCGTGAGATCACGCACGATCTCGCCGATGTCCCCGGGCAGGCTGGCGGCATCCTGCACCGCACCCGAGCCGAGACCATACAGGAATCCCTGACACCATTGGGCGAGCGCCGCGGCGCGCGCATCGATCGACTGCGCATCCGCCGGCAGCAGCAGATCGAATTCCATGTCGGGTGCGCGCAGCGACCCGGCGGTCTCGGAATAAAGCTCGCGCAAGGTGGCGGCGGCGAGCGGTTGCGCCCGCCCCTCGGGTAGGATCTCGAGCAGCCAGTCCTCGAAGCGGTAGCCGAGCGCGGCGCACAGGCAGCCGGTGAGGGTGCCGTGCGCTTCAGCGGCATCGGCCAACGCGCGCTCATCCGTGAGCACACGCTGAATATCGGCGTAGTTGGCCTGGATCATGTGCAATCCGCATTATGCCTGAGGAATGCCCCGAGTTCCGCCGGGAAGCCCTCTTACGATTGACCCGGTCGAGAGCGGCGCTCTATAGTCACGTGCAGCATGAGCGACACCGTCAAATCCCAGCTCGATCTCGAGCTGGCGCGCCTCGCGCGACGCATCGAGGAGCTGGTCACCACCGTCGATCACCTGCGCGAGGAGAACCGCGCGCTGCGACAGCGGCACGAGTCGCTCGCAACCGAGCGCGCCTCGCTCCTGTCCAAGAACGAGCAGGTGCGCGCACGCGTGGAAGCCATGATCGGCAGGCTGAAGACCCTGGAGCATGGCGCATGAGTAATCAGGATCAGGCACGCGTCAGCGTGCGCATCATGGAGAAGGAGTACGTGGTCACCTGCCCCTACGATGAGCGCTCCGCGCTGCTCGATGCGGCGGAGTACCTGAACGGGCGCATGCGCGAGATTCGCGACAGCGGCAAGGTCGTCGGGCTCGATCGGATCGCCGTCATGGTGGCGCTCAACATGGCGAACGAGCTGCTGCAGGTGCGTGGCGGCGGCGCCAAGGTCGAGGGCGAGGCCGCCGGCAAGGTGCGCTCGATACGCGAGCGGGTCGAGACCGCGCTCGAGAGAGCGCAGCAACTCGAGCTGTGAGACGCACGACCGCCAAAAACCGCCGGCGTTGGTGTAGAGTAGTTTCCGGCGTCGCCTGCGGTGTTCGACAAGCGGGCCGGGTTACCTCGGACCCTAATTGAAACACCCACGGGGCAGGGCTCGCGGGCAGCATTGTGCAAGTCCGCCATGAGCGGAAAGCCTTACCTGTCACAGCTCGTCCCACCTGTTGCTCTGGTTCGAGAGCAACGGTCCGCACCGGCACAGGCGGGTGGCGCTTCCTGATTCCAGCGTGGCCGGCGCCCGCAGATCCCTGCGGGCGTCCCTGCGGGCGAAGCGCCGGGATATTTCCGATGCCGAGCGCGTGCGCGCCGCCAGGCAGGTTGCGCGCCACGTGGATCGCACGCTCAACCTCCATTCGGGGCAGCGGATCGGCATCTACGCCGCCACCGCCGAAGAGCTCGACACTTCCCACCTCATTGTGCTCGCGGTGCGTCGCGGCTGCCGCGTATATCTGCCGCGCATCGATCGGCGCGCGCGCGTGCGAACCATGCGCTTCGTGCAGCTTGCCCATGGACCGCTGCGGCGCCCGGTGCGCATCAACCGCCTCGGCATCACCGAGTGCGAAGGGCCCGAGCTCACGAGTGCCCGGCTGCTCGATGTCGTGTTCCTGCCGCTCGTCGGCTTCGATCGATGCGGCACTCGCCTCGGCATGGGCGGCGGCTACTACGATCGCGCGTTCGCGTTTCGCCACCTGCGCTCCGCGTGGCACGCTCCCCTACTCGTCGGAATCGCTTACGCGCTGCAGGAGGTGCAATGCATCGCTCCTGCCGCGCACGATGTGCCGCTCGATCTGGTGATCACCGAGCGCGGCGTCATCCGCTGCGCGCGTGATCGCTAGCACATCTCCTCTGCCCTTGCTTGTATTTTTGTTTCACCTGTATATACTCCGACCTCGGACTAACCCGACAACTGGAGAGCCAACATGGCGAAGGCGAAAAAGAAGGCCAAGAAGAAAGCTGCAAAGAAAAAG
>Ga0335074_10001492_pt1 | contig 31745 bp, 25 predicted proteins | sample Lox_Sample_23_FD_206715 | JGI IMG/M metagenome (GOLD analysis project Ga0335074, IMG submission 206715) | Soil microbial communities from Loxahatchee National Wildlife Refuge, Florida, United States - Lox_Sample_2.3 | ecosystem: Environmental > Terrestrial > Soil > Wetlands | place: USA... | reverse complement strand
ATGCGGCCGTGCGGCGTTGCCGCCCGATCGAGCGGGGGCATCTCTTCATCGCCGGGAAATTGTTCGTCTTCTTTTCCCGCAATCGCGGAGCGCATGAAGGAAATCCAGATGGGCAGCGCGGCGACGGCCCCGGTTTCCTTGTCGCCCAGCGACTGGCGGCCGTCATAGCCCACCCACACTCCACAGGTCACAGATGGCGAGAAGCCGAGGAACCAGGCGTCGGTGAAGTCACTGGTTGTGCCGGTCTTGCCGCCGACGGGATGGTTCAGTTCTTTGGCCGCCGCGCCCGTCCCGTGTTCTGTCACGCCGCGCAGCAGAGTCATCATGGTGCGCGCGGTTTTCTGGTCGACGACGTCATTCACCGCGGTGGTGTCTTCCCAGAGCGTGATGCCGTCGGCATTTGAAACCTTGCGGATCAGGCGCGGCGCCACGCGCACTCCATCGTTGGGAAAAACTGCGTAAGAAGCCACCTGCTCCTCGAGGGTGATTTCGACCGCGCCGAGCGCCACGGGAAGATAGGCGGGAATACTCGAGGTGACACCGAAGCGGTGCGCCACTTCAATCACCTTGCGAATGCCCACGCGGGCGGCCAGCTTGAGAGCGGGAATATTGCGCGATTCGGCGAAGGCATTGGCCACGGTCATCGCGCCGCGGTAGTTATTCTCGTAGTTGTGGGGAACATAACCGTTGAAGCTGACCGGCGCGTCCACGATGGTATCGTCGGGCTTGACGCCGTCTTCAATGGCGGCGGTGTAGACGTACGGTTTGAAGCTGGAACCGGTTTGCCGCTCGGCTTGCGTGGCGCGATTAAAGACCGAGAGCGCGTAGTCGCGGCCGCCGACCATGGCCAATACGTCGCCGCTGGTGTTTTCCATGGCGAGCAGCGCTGCCTGTGCGCCTGAATCCTGCTCGAGAGAGGCCCGCCGCATGCCGGCCACGATCGTCTGGGCCAGCTTCACATAGATGAGGTCCCCGGGCTTCACCAGGCTATCGGCGTAGCGCAAGCCGGTCCATTGCCAATCCTGCGGAAGAAGAACGATTTCCGAGCTCGAGTCATCGGACGGACCGATGCGCGCGTGGATCTCGAGCGGCAGAACGCGTGTCACGAGGGCGTGAACGTAGTCGCCGGGATTTTTCTGCGCAGCCCAGTCAGGGTGCCGGTAAGTGTCGAGGCCGGCGCCGCTGGCCAGGATGTTCTCCAGCCTGCCGCGCCAGCCATGGCGCCGCTCGTAACCGGCCACGCCCTCCACCACTGCCTGATTGGCTGTCCGCTGCAGGTCCAGGTCGAGCGTGGTGTCGACGCGCAGGCCGTCTTCGTGCACCTCTTCTGTGCCGAAGTGCTTTTCCAGCTCGCGCCGCACTTCTTCCTGGAACCATGGCGCAATGGTTGAATCGGGTTGCGAAAGATGCAGGCCCAGCGGTGCGCTGCGCGCGTCTTCGGCCTGCGCATGCGTAATCTTGCCGTCCGACTCCATCTCGCTGATGACCAGATTGCGGCGCTTCAAAGCGCGATCGGGGTTGAGAATCGGCGAGAATGCCACGGGTCCCTTGGGTAATCCGGCAAGCAATGCCGCCTCGGTAAGATTCAGATCCTTCGCGTGCTTCGAAAAGTAGAACTCCGCTGCCGCCTCGAATCCATATTGTCCGCTGCCCAGATAGATCTGGTTGCCGTAAAGGGTGAAGATCTGTTCCTTGGTAAAGGCGCGCTCGATCTGGATGGCGAGGTAGGCTTCCTGGATTTTGCGTGCGGCGGTGCGGTCACTGGAAAGAAACAGGTCGCGCGCCAACTGCATGGTCAGAGTCGAAGCGCCCTGGGCGCGGCCGTGGCTGCGAATATCGTGCCACGCGGCGCCGGCCACGCGAAACACATTGATACCCCAGTGCGACTCGAAGTTCTTGTCCTCAATCGAAATAACCGCCTGCCTGAGGACAGGCGCGAAACCGTCGTAGCTCACCACCACTCGCCGCTCAAGGGCGAACGAACCGATAACGCGGCCTTTGCGATCGTAGAGATTCGTGGTGGTGGAGGGCCGATAACTCTCGAGTTCGCTGATCTGCGGCAGATCGACCGAATAAACCAGCGTGAGTCCGGCCAGCGATCCGGTTACCGCGGCAAGAATGATGAGAATGGCAAGGGCGCCCCGGCCGGCGATCTTGCGGCGGCGTCGTTGGGGAAGGGGCGGCCCGAAATCAACGGGCCGGCCACCCTGCGCGCGCAGGAGCCGATTGCGCTCGCCAGGCCGCGGCGGTATTCGCTTTGCGGTTGGTCGATCGGTGGTGGCAGCCAAGAGAGTGGCCTCATCGGCGCGTTTCGCCGCAAAAATAAATAAAATGCTTCCGCATTAAGGCTAGCACCGGAACTGTGCGGGCAGATGACACAGTTGCCTGCGCGCACCACGTCGTGCAGGAGCGGGAAGCAACGGCCGATTTGGGGAAAAGGTAACGCCTTGCGTAGAGCAGAAGATCGTAAGGAGCTGCTCGAGACGCTTCGGCTCGGTTGGCCGCAAACGCGGCCACCGGAGCTCAGGAGTTCTTGGCCTTCAGCAACGTCAATGCGCGATCGAGCTGCTCGTCCTGATTGCTGGCGGGCATGGGCTCATCGTCATCCTGGGGCGAGGTCACCACTTCATTCGGCGTGACGGCTTCGTCTTCGATCTTTTTGCCGGAAGGATCCTCGTACTTGGCAATGGTGAGCATCAGAGCTGCGCCGTCGGGCAGATCGATGGTCTTTTGCACGGCGCCTTCGCCGAAGGTGCGCTCGCCTACGACGTCGCCGCGCTTGAGGTCTTCGATGGCGGCCGCGGTCAGCTCAGGCGCACCGTATGTGCCGCGATTGACCAGGACGGCCACGGGTGCATCCGTGATGCACTGCGCCGGATCGGCGGGAAAGGTCTGCGTGGCAACCTTCTGGCCCTCGATCGACGCCAGCGTTCCCTGCCTGATGAAGAGATTGGCAAGGCGCAACCCCTGGTGAAAATCGTCGCCGGTGGTATCGCGCAGATCGAGCAGGATTTTTTTGCCCTTGCCGGCCGCCTTGATCTTAGCGGCCATGTCATCGACACGCGCCGCTGTGAGCACGCCCGGCTTGAGGTAGAGAATCGTCGCATTCTCATAGAACTGCTCGCCCAGGGGCGGTGGCGCCAGCATGGCGCGGGTGAGGACAATCTTGTCGGGATCGGGCTTGAAGGGGCGCACCACGGAGATGGAAACCGTCGAGCCGGGCTTGCCCTCGAGCAGGAATCGGATGAGGGCCAGGGGCAGATCGTGCGTGGACTGATCGCCGATCAGGTCGATCACGTCTCCATCGCGCAGGTGCTCCTGGTCGGCCGGCGAGCCGGGCAATACGTTGACGATGGTGGCGTAGCCGAAGCGCTTTGAAACGGTGATTCCTATCTGTGCGGTCTCGCTTGCAGGACGATCCTTGTAGAGCTTGTATTCGGCCGGAGTCAGGTAGCTGGAGTCGGGATCGAGCGAGTCGAGCAGGCCGTGGAGGGCCCCGTTGGTGACTTCGGGAATGTTGGGCTCGACGACGTAGTAGTTCTGAATCTTCCTGAGAACTTCGGCGTAAACGCGCATCTGCTTGTAGGCCGCGTCCTGTTCATCGCCGGCGTGGACGCCGAGCCACCCGAACTCGCCGAGGACATAGCCCATGCCGAGCGCGGCAAAGATCACAATTGCAATGGCAAAAACGACACGCTGGAAGATTCGAGACACACACACCACCGGGAACGGCCCAAGGGGAAAACCGGCCGCTCCTAACATGATAGACGAATCGGAGGCTCAAGTGTCGCTTTGCCGGTTTCAATGAGCCGCGATCAGCCAATGGCGGTAGTGGTGGCCGGCGGCGGCTTCAGCGAGGGTTCAAAAAGCGCAGGATGAGCCGGTTGCCGTCGGCCAGGCGCTGGTAAGCAAGGCTGCCGGCAAACTTCCGCATCAGGCGGATTCCCTGGCCGCCGAGCGGCATCTCGCCCGTCGAGCCTGGCGCGCCCGGTTCCGGCATTGCCGATGGCGCAAGCGGATCGAACGCGGGCGCACGATCCTCAATGGAGAAGACGACTTCATCGGGCGCCGATGAAAATTCCACCGTAATGGGCCGGTCCGGCTGCCCGTTGTATCCGTGGCGGATCACGTTGGAGATCGCCTCTTCGAGGCAGAGGTGAATGCAATACCGCGTGTCGGGCGGAACACCGTGTTCGTTGGCCAGCGACTCAACCCATGGCCAAAGCAGCGCAAGATCTTCGAGCCGACTTTGGACGGTCAGCCGCGGCTCGGATTGGGCTGCCATTTCTCCGGGCATAAGCAATGATCGGAACTATTCGAGCGCGGCAATCGCGCTGGCAAGATCGTGAAAGATCGGCAGCATGGCATCGATTCCGCTGGTTTTGAGGACTGACTCCACCATCTCGCCGGGGGCGAAGAGCACGACCTTACCGCCCCGGCTGTGAACCGCCCGCGCGGGAAGCACGATGGAGCGCAACCCCATCGAACCGAGAAATGTGACATGTTGCAAGTCGATCAACAGCTTTTTCGCGCTGCCTGCCACGATGTTCATCTTCAGGTCAACGGATTGAGCTCCGGCGATATCGAGCCGCCCATCCAACGCGATCCTGGTGACGCCATCGGCCAGTTCTTCCGTGGTGATTTGCATTTCTCAAGTCCTTTTACACCCTGGGTGCAGGCTCGCGGCCTTGCGGAATCCGACTTTCGCCGAACCGGTTCGACTCACGGCCTGCTCAGGATACGCAGATGCTACCCGACTATTGTGACATTTCTGTTACAGCCGGTCTCCGTCGGCTGACCCTAAAGCACATCGGACAACGAGAAGGGAAACGAGACATAAATCTGCATGTCCTTTGGCAGGGGGACGGCCACCGAGGCAGGTGGGGTTCCGTTTTCAGTGAGCTCGATCTTCAGGGTCTTTTTCTTCTTTGCCTTGAAATCCTGGCTCACGCCCTTTGACTCGAAATTCTGGCCGCCGCTCTTGATGGTCACGTGAAACTCCTGCACGCCGGCCGGGACATACAGGTTATCGAGATCGGTCTTGTCGCCGGTAATGAAGCTGAGGTAGGGCTTCCTGTTCATGGAAATGCTGACGGGCAGGCCGCTGGGCATCTTGCTCAACTCGATTTTGAGTTTCGAACTCGAATTGGGATCGAGTTTCCTGGGATCGAAAGCCGTGGTTGCGGCAGGAGCCGGGTTGGAGGACGAAGCAGAACTGGCCGGCGCGGCGGGCGGAGCCGTGGGCGATGAACCCGGATTGGAGCTGACGACAGCCGCCTTCGCCGCGGACGTTGCAGGAGGCGGAGCCTGCGCAGGAGAAGGCTTTGACCTGGCCGCTGCGGATCTTGAAGCAGCGGCGGCAGAGGCTGTTCTTGCCGGAGCAACCGAGCCTCTTGCCTGGGCGCTGCCGGTTTTGGCGGCCGCCGCATTGGGTGCCCGCGTGCCCGCGGCCGGCGGCTCAGGGGGGCTCTCGACAGATTGCACCGGCTGAGGTTGGCTGGTCTCGGCTGTGGTGTTGGCCTGAGGCTGCGGAACCTGGACAATCGGTTGCGGGGTCTGCTGCGGGGTGGAAATGGAAGACTGCTGATTCTGACGATGGGCCATGCTGACAAAGTGCCCGAAGACGAACCAGAAGCCGGCGCCGACGATTCCCACTCCGGCGATGGCCAGCAGAATCAGCGCAAATACAGTTTCGACCTGGGGTTTTGCGGACTTGCCGGCGCCCTGGACTGACCCCGGACCGATGGCCGGGTCTTTCTGAGCCGCTGGCGGAACGGGCGCATTGGTTGGCAGCGGGGCCGGAGGTGATGCGACCGGTGAAGGGCCCAGCGTGGCATTGGCATCGAGCGTGGCTGCCACAGACTCTGATGTTGCAGCGGGCGCGCCGGCGCGGATCGAAGCCAATACCTCGGCCAGTTCTTCGCATGTCTGGAAACGGTCGGCGGGACTCTTTGCCAGGGTTTTGAGGATGACGCGTTCCAGGCCCTGCGAGATTGCCGGATTGAGCTTGGTTGGCGGAATCGGCTCGGTGTAGACGACCTTGTAGGAGACAGCCGTCATCGTCTCGCCGGCGAAGGGTTGCTCGCCGGTGGCCAGGCAATAGAGGATGACGCCCAGCGAAAACAGGTCGGCACGCCCGTCGACGGGCTGCCCCGTGAACTGCTCCGGAGGCATGAAGGAAGGCGTGCCGAGCAATTGGCCGCTGGTGGTGATTTCGCTGGAAGCGAGCTTGGCGATGCCAAAGTCGGTGATGCGCGGCCGCTCGCTGCCGTAGATCTCGCGCGAGGTCATCAGGATATTGGCAGGCTTGATGTCGCGATGAATCACGCCCTGGCGGTGCGCATAGCCCAGGGCATCGGCGATCTGCTGGCCGATTTCGCAGACGCGATCGAGCGAGAACCGCTCGCCTTTCTTTATCGGGTCGGCCAAAGTTCGGCCATCGACGAATTCCATGACCAGGAAGGGCGCGCCTTCGTGCTCGCCGACGTCGAAGACAGGAACGATCCCGGGATGCGCCAGAACGCCGGAGGCGCGCGCCTCGCGATAAAAGCGCGTGCGATACTCGGTGGCGCTGTCTCCGGCAAGCGCCGCCGCATGCACGGTTTTGAGGGCGACAATGCGGCCCACTGCAGGGTCGCGCGCCTTGAACACACTTCCCATGGCACCGCGGCCGATCTCGGCAACGATTTCATATCTCCCAATCAACTTGGGGCCGTTCATGATGAGGATTGTATCAATCGGGAAGGCGAGGGCTACGGACCAGGGAATTGGGAACAGCTGACAGTCATCAGGCGTGGTGAGCTAGACTTCTACCGAATCGAGGAGCAATTCGATGAGGACGCCGGAACGATTTAGGTCGCTTGGTTTATTCACTTGTATATTGGCGGTAAACCTAGCGCATGCGCAGTTCGCGGGGAATTGGCAGACACCTCCCGTCCCCGCGACAGGAAGACCAATTTATACGGTTCGCATTCTTGAAAGCGACGGTAAGATCAGCGGTGCGCTGATTCAAGTCTTTCCGAATGGAAGTGCGGAGGAGCGGCCGGTTCTTGATCCTGAGGTGAAGGACGGAACTCTCTTGTTTCAAACTGAAGGCCGAGACGGAAGTTATTTCTTTTGGCGTCTGACTCCAAGAAAGAACACGCATCGAGGTACTTTGCATGGGGTAGAGGGACCCACTTCAGCGGGGCAACGTAGTGGCGAAATGGTAATCGACTTTGCGGTTACGAACCACCCACCTCGGATCAACTGAAAGCCGATGGCAGCGCCTACTGCGTCGCCCGGTAGCGAACGATGAGCAGGGTCATGTCGTCAGACTGATGGGCGCCGTGCGCGAAGGCGCGGACCGAGGCCAATATCGACTCCTCGATGGCATCGACGGGAATCTCGCCCAACCCGTCGACCGCCTTGGTGAGTCCTCCGACTTCAAAAAGCTCGCTCTCAAGATTCTCCGCTTCGGTGATGCCGTCGCTGAAAAGCACCAGCGTGTCGTTGGGATCGAGTTGCATTCGCGTGAGGGTGAACTCAGCCTCCGGAATCAATCCAACGGGGAACGAACCTTCGGTGTAGAGTTCGCTGACCTGGCCTTTGCGCAGCAGAAGGGGTGAAGGATGACCGGCCTTGATGTACTCGAGCATGCCGTCGCTGCCGATGAGGCCGATGAACATGGTGACATAACGGCCCACCTCAGAGTGCGTGCAGAGGAAGCGGTTTACGTGGCCGAAGACCTTCACCGGGTCGCCGCCGATGCTGAGGCCGGAAAGCGCTCCCTGCAGCATGGTGGTGACCAGGGCCGCGCCGAGTCCTTTGCCGCTGACGTCGGCAATCAGAAAAGCCGTGCGGTCATCGCTCACCGGCACCACGTCGAAGTAGTCGCCGCCCACTTCATTGCAGGGGTGATGCGCGCCGGCGACGGCCAGATGCGGAAAATCGGTAAGGCCGTGGGGCACCAGCGCCTGCTGGATGTTGCGGGCGATGGAAAGCTCCTGCTCCAGGCGCTGTCTTTCGCGCTCGCGTTCCACCAAACGCGCATTGTCGATGATACTTGCGGCCTGGACGGCGAGCGCGTCGAGAATCTGCCGGTCGATGGCCGAGAAGGCCGCGATGCTTCGCGAATCGAGATAGACGACGCCCAGCAGGTCGCCCCGCTGGACTGGCGCCCCGGTGTCGTTCAGTCCGCGCGAAGTGGAATAGAGCGGGATGGCCACGACGGCACGCAGGCCCTGGATGACGACACTCTCAGCCGCCTTCAAGTCGAGACCGGCGAGGTTCAGATCCTCGGTGATCACGCTGGCCTGGGTGCGAATTGCCTGGTTGATGGCGGTCTGGCTGGGATTGAGCGCCTCGAGGGGCAGGCTGTCGCCCTTGTTGCCGCGCGCCACGCGAACGTGCATCGTTCCTTCGCCGTTGCGCTCGATCAGCAATCCCCGGTCCGCGTGAGTAATGTTGATGGCGTGGTCGAGCATCGAACCGAGAACGGCGTCGAGAGGCAGATCGGAGTGGAGCAGGGAAGTGGCTTCAAGAAGCAGATTCAGCTTGCCCAGTCCCACGGGCGCTGAGGTGCCCACAAAGTCAGAGAGCGTGCCGATGCGCGTAAGCAGGCTGGCGACGTCGGCATCCTGTTTCGACTTCGGGGCGGAATCGCAATGGAAGATGATTTCGTAGGAGCCGTCGACGCCGAATGAAATCACGTCGCCGTCGTGCAGCATGTGCTTTTCCACCTTGGCGCCATTGACGAAGAGCCCGTAGCGGTTGCCGCGGTCTTCAATCCGGTAACCTGCATCCTCGGTGGTTATCGCCGCGCACTTGCGCGAAACGCGCCCATCGGCCAATTGCAGGTGATTGTCGCTTTCTCCGCCGCGCCCGATGTAGAAGGGAGACTGCGTCAGATTCACGCGCTGCCGCGATTTGTCGGGCGCGACAATTTCAAGAACCGTATCAACCTGCACTGAAGGCTGGGGCATGGGACTCGATGTGGGCAAATTGTAACACTCGACATCGCGATGACGGCGAGCGAATTCGCTCGGATGCTGCTTTTCCGGGCTGGCTCGAGTGGGCTCAGGTCCGGCAGTTCGCGTCGCGCGAGCCGCGGAACCGGCCGCCCCAGCGGAGAAATCGGATCGCCTGGCTGGCAAGAAATTCGCCGGCGATCGGCGCTCGAACCACCGCAGCTCATGTGACTGCGACGAAGGCGCCGAACTGCGGCGTTGATGCAATCAAAACGGGCATTCCCCATTTCCTTGACTCGGTCGGCACGCCTTGGACTATCCTGCGCGCATACGCTCCTCCCTCAGGAGGGGACAAATCCAACCATCAAACCCCCGTAGGAGACTGGAAGGAGGTCCCCATGAAACTGAATGACACCATCACCACTTATGACATTGCCGAGGCTCTACAGGGCGAGGCCGGCAAATTCGAAGTAACCAGCCCGAATGGAGAGCGTTATTTTGTGACTTGTCAGCCCGGACACTCGATTGTGAATCTGGAGTGGGCGGGAAGCGAGCCGAATCTGCAACCTTTCACGATCCGCAAGGTGGCCCAGCCCGTCTCCAGTCCGGAGACGCGGCGGAAATCGCTGGCTGCCTGAACCCAAGACATTGATGTTGCAAGAGGCCTGGAGAGCCCGGCCGCGCAACCGTCGCGCCGGGCTTTCTAATTTTGACCCGCAATGCGGGCGGGAGAGCCCGAAGCGAAATCCTGAGCCCGTCGCTGCGGACGAAGAACCCGATTCCCGGGTTTACCACAAAGTTTTGTGCGAGCGTTCAGCCCGCGCCTGCTCCATGCAATGGTGGTGGCGGAGGACGGGATCGAACCGTCGACCTTGGGGTTATGAATCCCACGCTCTAACCATCTGAGCTACTCCGCCGGGAGGGGCGCCTGCAGCCGCATATTCCTCGTGCCGCGCCAGTTCTGATGATACGGGTGCGCGAAGGTGAGGTCAAACCAATCGGCCAAGCGAAAAAGCAGCCCAAATCCTGAATCCTATTCATTTCGATGACCATCGAACTGTTAGCTGGTGGAACTTGTTTTGAACAGTTTCTCTGCTACGATTTTAGATTCGGGAGACATTCCTATGCCTACCCTGCTGCATATCGATTCGAGCCCCCGTGCCGCCTCGGTTTCAAGCAATCTGGCTGCGGCGTTTGTGCGCAGGTGGCAGCGCCGCAATCCTGAGGGCACAGTAATTCATCACAACACCACGCTTGAAAACACTCCGTACGTCGACGAGGCGCACATTGCCGCTGCCTACACGCCGGCCGACAAGCTGACGGCGCAGCAGAAGCAGAAGCTGGCCTACAGCGACAAGCTGGTGGATGAACTGCTCGCGGCCGACATCATCGTGCTGGGAGTGCCGATGTGGAATCTGGGCATTCCCGCGTCGCTCAAGGCGTGGATCGATCTGGTGGTTCGCGCGGGGCGCACGTTTTCAATTACCGGGAAAGGCGTGGTGCCGCTGGTGCCGCCGGGCAAAAAGGTTTACGTGGTCTCGGCGCGCGGCGGAAACTACCCGGCCGATTCGCCGGCCAAGGCGCTGGACCAGCAGGAGCCGTACCTGCGCACGATTCTGGGTTTTCTGGGACTGACCGAGATCGCGTTTGTCTATGCGGAGAACCAGGGCGCGGGAGATGAGGCCGCGGCTGAAGGAATTGCGAGAGCCGAGTCGGCGCTGGCGGGACTGGCGGCGTAAACCGGCGGCGCACATCGGCCATTTACACTCGACTGCATGGCACCAATCAACATGGCCAGGGCCCGCATTGCGGCCGTGATTCCGGCGCGGCTGGCATCGACGCGCATGTCGCGCAAGGTGCTGCGCCCGATCGCGGGCAAGCCGATGGTGGAGTGGGTGTGGCGCGCGGCGGCAGCGAGCGGCCTGATGGACCCGGTGGTTGTGGCCACGGACGCGGACGAAGTGGCCGAGGCGTGCCGCGCGCGAGGGATTCCAGTGGTCATGACTTCGGCGGCGTGCACCAGCGGCAGCGACCGGGTGAGAGAAGCGGCGCGGCAGATTGAAGCGGACATATACGTCAACATCCAGGGCGATGAGCCGACGCTGACGGCGGATTTCTTCCCGCCGCTACTGGCGCTTTTCGAGCGGCCTGAGGTGCAGGTGGCTACGCTGGCTGTGCGCTGCCCGCCCCACGAGATCACCAATCCCAACGCGGTGAAGGTTGCCACCGCGCTGGACGGACGCGCACTGTATTTTTCGCGCGCGACCATTCCATTCGATCGCGACGCGGCAGGCTTCACCGGATATCGCAAGCACCTGGGGATCTACGCCTACCGCAACGCTGCTCTGGAGCGGTTTGCCGAGTTGCCGCCGGGCCGGCTGGAGAGCGTGGAACGGCTGGAACAGCTGCGCCTGCTGGAAAACGGCATCGATGTTTATGTTGCGGCGGCGCCGCTAGACACGATCGGCGTGGATACGGAAGAGGATCTGTTAAGGGCTGAAGCGTTGCTGCGAAAGGAGGCCCACCAATGACCGAAATCAATTTCGGCCGCCTCGACTTGAATCTGCCTAGGGATCGCCGAGAGGCCCTCAAGGCGATTCCCCCAGACAGATCGAGTGTCAAGCAATTCCACAATAAACTTCTCGATATTTTTCGGCGAGAAATGGAATTTCGCGAGGCTCTTAGCTCCAGAAAAGCTGTGGATGATGCCGGCTACTTCGAATCCATATACCAATGCGCTCTCCTGCTTTATCTGGTCGGAGATCCCGCAGACGTCCCGTTGATGTGGGACGCGAAGCACATTGACATGGACGTTGGCGTCGGGTTCGATGTGCAATTCTTGGTGGGCGCCGGCGTTGCCGAGACGGTCGCTTACCTCAAAACGCAAGGGCATTTACCCATCGCTAGCTACCTGGAGGACGCACGGTCCTACAAAGAATTCGACAATCTCGAAAGATGGGAGCGATTCAGAATCAACTACTTCTATAAGAGTCTGGCTACCTCATAGAAAACATCAAAGCGTCGCCGAAACACGAGCTCATTTCCCGACCACAAGTATCTGAAACGATCGCGGAGTCATTGGCGCGCGAGCCTCGCATGAAACCAGCGATGCTGCACTTATCCCTTCACGTAAGCGAGTTTGGCGGCAACTCTGCCGTCGCGCACCGTGAAAACGTCTACGCCGCGCAGGTGCCACGGCTGCCCGTTGCGCATTTTGCGATAAACCCATAGCACAACGGCGCGATCGCCGCTGACGATCACCTCTTCTGCATCGAAGTGCGCATCGGCGTTGCGCGCAAACCACTCACGCCAGAACGCGGCCACCGCCGCTTTTCCCTCGATGCGCCGGCCATCAGGGGCGGGCGAGGTATCTTCAAAGACCGTATCGTCGGTAAGCAAGGCTTCGACGGCGTCTGCGTCGTGCCGGTTGAAGGATCGGCGTGGATACGGATGAAGATCTGGCGCGAGCGGAGGCGTTGCTCAGCAAGGCCCGTTAGATCTTCTCAATCCAGGCGCCATGAGAACGCGTTCCCATTTCCACTTCAGAAGAAAAAAATCTGGCCTCTGGTGACGCGGTGACGATATTCTCGACGCATGCTTCCTCGCGCGTCTGGAAGTCTGCTTCTGGCCACATTTCTTTTGTCTGTTCCAGCAGGATCGCTGTGCCGTGCCCAAGGAGCCCTTCAGTCCGAGCCGATCTCCGTGCGCTACCACTTCGGCGACGATCCCGACGGCGGCAAGGGCTGGGCTAAGCCGGGATTGGACGATCGCTCCTGGCAGGCCGCGCTGCAGGGGCGCTGGCCGGTGCCGGCGTTCGAGTCCGGCGGCTTTCTCTGGGTCCGTATCTCCGCGCCGGTGCGCAGTGACACCGCGGAGCCCCTTGCGTTGCGTATCGGCAGCCTCAACCACGTCTGGATGGCCGAAGAGGTCTTTGTCAATGGAGTCTCCGTCGGGAGCTTCGGCAGGCTCCCGCCCAGCCCTTTTGTCCCAGGCATCCCGCTGGATAGGGTTTTCGATCTTCCCTCCGGTCTCACCCGTCCCGGGGCGGTCGCGCACGTCGCCCTGCGCATCTGGTATCCGCCGTTTGCAAGGCAAGCCGGCGGGCAAGAGGCGGGCGCGCGCGCCGCCACTGCGCCGAATTCCGCCGGCCCGACCGCGATTGAGGCCATGAAAAAACAACCCGGCGGCTTCGACGCGGCATCGCTCACATTCGATCAGAGCCGCACCCTGCGCGCCGATGATGCCGCGGCACGCGAGCAGGCGCGGTTACGCAATGTTCTTCCCATTACGCTCAACTGCCTCATCCTGGTCATCGGCATCATGATCCTGTTGCTGGCCCGGTCGTCGCGAAGCCTCGATCTCTATCTGTACGGCGCACTGCTCGCAACCCTTCCCTGGATCACGCTCTTTTTTGAAGCGATCGATGCGCGCTTGCTGAACCTGTCGGAGACGCAATGCTCCTGGCTTCAGGTCATCAGCCAAATACCCGCCATGATCGTCACCATCGAGTTCATCTGGCGGATCAACGGCATCCGCGATGTCTGGTTCAAACGGCTCACCTACACAGCCATGGCGCTCTTCAACGCCGGCGTCCTGATCGCTTTCACTCCCATCCAACCTCACGCATCCGCTGCAATCGCACTGGTGGGCTACCGCGTCAGCTTGCAGACCTTCGATACTTTCACCATCCTTGCTAATCTCTTTGTGGTTTTTTTCAAGCGCCGGCGCCGTCTGATCGCCTTCGCCATGATGCTGGTGCCCATCGCCTCGCTCAGCGAGGGGTTCAGAAATACCTCGCAAAGCGCCGATCTGTTCGACCTGGCGTTTTTTTTTGCCAGCTTTGTCCTCACTGCAGTTTTGGCGCATCAGGCCTGGAAGGAATGGCGCGCTCGCGATGCCTTGCAGGCCGAGTTTGAGGCGGCGCGCGAGTTGCAGCAGCGGCTGGTTGCGCCGCCCGTCGATGTGCCGGGCTTTCATATTGAGAGCGTGTACAAGCCGGCCAGGCACGTGGGCGGAGACTTCTTCCACGTTTGTCCCGATGAAGAGGGCGGCATCCTGGTCGTAGTGGGCGACGTCAGCGGCAAGGGATTGCGCGCGGCCATGACGGTCAATTCCGTGATGGGAGCGTTGCGCACCATGCCGCCGCTGCCTCCGGCACGTATTCTAGCGGATTTGAATCGCGGCTTGATCGGCCAGATGCAGGGCGGATTCGTCACCTGCTGCGCGGCAAGAATCGCGCAGGATGGAAACGTGACGATCGCCAATGCCGGACATTTGCCGCCGTATCTCGGCGGCGCCGAGGCGCCGGCGCCCGCGGGACTGCCGCTGGGCATCGTCGCCGGGGTGGAATACGAAGAGCGCAGTTTTCTGCTGCGCTCCACAAGCTCGTTGACGTTTCTTTCCGACGGCGTCGTCGAGGCGCGCAACCAGTCGGGAGAGCTCTTCGGCTTCGACCGCACGCGGCAGATCTCCCGTTACAGGGCAGAGGCCATCGCTCAGGCCGCGCAGGCCTTCGGCCAGGAAGACGACATCACCGTGCTCACCCTCACCTGCGCTCCTGCCGAGGTGGTGCATGCGTAGATCCATCGCCGCGGCGGCGCTCCTGGTGCTGTGTACGGCTGCGTTGCCGCTCTATTCCCAGTTCGCTGACGCGTCCAGTGCCGCCGGCCCCGTCACTATTCGCGCGCCCTGGCGCTTCCATACTGGCGACAACCCCCAATGGGCGGCTCCGGACTTCGACGATTCCCGGTGGTCCTTGCTCCAGACCGGCAAAAGCTGGACCGACCAGGGCTATCCCGATTACGCGGGCTACGCCTGGTATCGCATCCGCGTCGTTCTTCCCAACACCAGTGAACCGCTGGCGCTGGCCATATACCCTCCGGCCAGCGCCGTTGAGGTTTACCTAGATGGCACTCTCGCGGGCACTGTCGGCCGCATGCGTCCCCGACCCGCGTGGACGTATCTCCGCACGGTCTACGCCATTCCCGTGCCCGCCGCGCTCCACGGCCGCTCCGTCGAAGTGGCGCTTCGAGTATGGGCAGCCTGGCAACCAGCCGAAAGGCTGGGCAACGGAGCCGCTTCGCAGCCTGCCCTGCTGGGAGCCGCAAGGGATGTGGAGCGCATCGTCGCGCTGGAAAATGAGAATCGCTGGCTGACACAAATCCCCTTCTGGACCGTTGACCTGACAGGCCTCTGCATCGGCCTGTTCAGTTTCGGCCTCTTCCTGTTGCAGCGGCAGGCGCGCGAGTATGCCTACGCCGCGGTCTATCTCTGCGGCTCCGCAGCTCTCGATCTGCTGATCTGGATACTTCGTCAAGCGGGAGGCGACGTTCCCTTCTGGGCGAATGTAGCAAATGTCTCGGATTCCGTCCTTCTGTGCTTTTGGCTCCTCTTTACCTGGGGATTCGTGCGCGCCAAGGCGGATCGTCTGCTCTTTGTCTGCCTGGCTGCGGCATCGATGAGTGCCATCGCCGGCCCATCGGTCGAGTTCAGGATCATCCCATTGGCAGGCTTTTTCTGGATCGTGGCGCCAATGTATCTGTTTCTCTCCATTGCCGTCTTTGTCCGGCTCTATACGCTGGCGCGGCGAGGCAATCGTGACGCGCAACTGTTCCTGATCCCCTTCTTTCTCAGCCTTGTGGTCGAAAGCGTCGTTTCCGTTGTAAGCGCCTTGTACTCTTCCGGGCTGGTCAACTTCCAGGGCACAATGATCCTCTATCGCGGCTCACATTTCGATGTGAGCTGGGAGCAGCTCTTCACGGCACTGTCCTATTTCGCCATCGGCGCAGTGCTGGTGCTGCGGTTTGCCCGCTCCGCGCGCCAGGAGCAGCGGCTGCGCACGGAGATGGAGGCTGCCCGCCGCGTTCAAGGCCAGCTCGTGCCCGTCGATTTGCCGCAACTCAAAGCCTTCACCTGCGAAGCCGCTTACCGCGCGGCCAGCGAAGTGGGCGGCGACTTTTACCAGGTCCTTCCGCAATCCGACGGTTCGGCGCTCATTCTGGTTGGTGACGTGAGCGGCAAGGGACTGCGCGCCGCGATGCTGGGCACGCTCATCGTAGGGGCTGCAGGGGCACTGGCGCAGGAGAATCTAGCTCCCGAGGAGATGCTGAATCGCCTGAACAGACACCTCTGCGGACGCACCGACGGCGGCTTCGCTACCTGCGTTTGCGCCCGGCTGGCGCCAAATGGGGCGCTGAGCATCGCCAACGCGGGGCATCTGTCTCCCTACCGCAATGGCTGTGAGCTGCCCTGCGAGTCCAGCCTCCCACTGGGCATCATGCCTGAGTCCGCCTACACAGAGACCCGAACTCTGCTCAACCCGGGCGACGCGCTCACCTTCCTCTCCGACGGCGTAGTCGAGGCCCGGTCTCCCACGGGCGAGCTCTTCGGCTTCGACCGGACGCGAGAGATCAGCAGGCAATCGGCGGAGCGAATCGCCGACACCGCCGCCCGCTTCGGCCAGGAGGACGACATCACCGTCCTCACCTTCACCTTCGCTCCCGCCGAGGTGCTCCATGCGTAGATCCATTGCCGCGGCGGCTCTGCTGGTGCTGAGTACGGCTGCGCTGCCGCTCTATTCCCAGTTCGCTGACGCGTCCAGTGCCGCCGGCCCCGTCACCATTCGCGCGCCCTGGCGCTTCCACACCGGCGACAATCCCCAATGGGCGGCTCCGGACTTCGACGATTCCCAGTGGCCCTTGCTCCAGACCGGCAAAAGCTGGACCGACCAGGGCTATCCCGATTACGCGGGCTACGCCTGGTATCGCATTCGCGTCGATCTGCCCGCCAACTCCGCTCCGCTCGGCATCGCGCTCGGTTCCTTCTACACATCCGCCGAGGTCTACGTGAATGGCAAGCTGGCTGGGACCCTCGGCCACATGCGACCCTCCCCACGATGGGACTATCTGCCCGGCGTCAACGTAGCTCCACTTCCCGCAGGCCCAGCCGGCTCCGCCGAAATCGCCGTCCGCATGTGGGAATTCCCCATCATCGCGCACTACCGTCCCGGCGGCTTCCTCGAGCATCCCCGCATCGGCCCGCTCGACGTCCTTGAACAGGCGGACTTCTCGCGCCGGGCTCGCCTCTTCTTGAGCAAACTTCCCGACCTTGCCGTGGACAGTCTCGCTGCCTGCCTTGGCCTCTTCAGCCTTGCCCTGTTTCTCCTGCGCCGCCGCTCCACCGAATATGCCTGGGCTGCGCTCTGGCTCCTCAGCTACGCCATCTCCAGGGCCGGCGATTGGATGACGGTTCTGCTCGCCAGTCCGGTGGTCCTCACCCAGGAAATCACGGACTCCCTGCTGCTGGCCTCCCTGTTTCTCTTCTGCCTGCTGTTCGTCTGGCGTTTTCTCGCCCTGCCCACTGACAATCTTCTCCGCACCGGCATCGTGCTTTCCCTGCTCATCCTCACCGATTACCCCCTGATTCAGACCTCCGGGTTGACGGTCACGCAAGCGCACGTCATCCTGTTCGTCCTCATTCTCGGCATTACCGTCATCATGTTTCTGCGTTTGATCCGGTCCGCCGGAGCCGGCAACTACGAGGCCCGGCTTCTGCTCATCCCCTTCCTGCTCATGATGGGCGCTGTGGATGCCAACCAGATCGGATGGGTCCTGTTCACTTTCCGCATCATCCCTTCTCCAATCCTGGTCCTATCCCGCGTGGGGCCGTTCACCGTCTACTGGAACAACCCATGCGATCTTCTCGCTCTGCTCGCCCTCGGAATTGCCCTTGTGCTTCGCTTCACCCGTTCGGCGGAGCGCGACGAACGTCTCTCCGCCGAACTCGGCGCAGCGCAGCGTGTCCAGGCGCAGTTGGTGCCCGCCGTTCTGCCCTCTACACCGAATCTCCGCTTTGACGCCGTCTACCGCGCCGCAGGCGAGGTCGGAGGCGATTTTTACCAGGTGGTGCCGCAATCCTCCGGAGACCACGTCATCGTCATCGGCGACGTCAGCGGCAAGGGCCTCAAAGCCGCCATGACCGGCACCCTCGTGCTCGGCGCGCTGCGAACGCTTGCACAGGAAAACCTTTCTCCTTCGCAGATTCTCCTGCGCCTGAATGCCCAGCTCGCCGTCTCCTCCGACGGCGGCTTCGTCACCTGCCTGTGCGCACGAATCGCCCAGGATGGCAGCCTTACCCTGGCCAACGCCGGCCACCTCGCCCCTTATCGCAACGGCGAAGAAGTCCCCCTTGAATCCGGCCTGCCCCTCGGCATCACCGCCAACGGCCGCTACCAGGAAACCGCTCTCATCCTCGCTCCGGGCGACTCGCTCACTTTCCTCTCCGACGGCGTCGTCGAAGCCCGCAATGCCCATGGAGAGCTCTTCGGCTTCGACCGGACGCGGGAGATCAGCAGGCAATCGGCGGAGCGAATCGCCGACACCGCCGCCCGCTTCGGCCAGGAAGACGACATCACCGTCCTCACTCTCACCTTCGCCCCTGCCGAGGTGATTCATGCGTAGATGTGACGGATTAAGGACGATTCATCACCTTCGAAATTTCACCCATCAAGGTTCGCTTGAAACGCCAGGAAAGATCCGTCTTCCCATCCTGTTTGTCGTAATGCTCGCTTGCGCCTTTCCCTCCTGGACGCAATCGGGCGGGTTGGGTGCCCATCCGCGCCCCTTGGACGCATCGAATCTAGGCTCCCGGGTCATGCTCGGCCCCGATTGGCTTTTTTCCGCCGGCGACAATGCAGAATACGCGTCTCCCGAATACGACGACTCCCGCTGGAAAACCGTGTCCGCGGGAGCGCCGCTGCTTTCTTACGGAAACGGCACCGATCGCTATGCGTGGTATCGCATTCACGTCCACGTGAATTTCGGATTGCGCAATGTTGCAGTCGAGGTGCAAGACGTCGAGGGAAGCTGCGAGATTTTTGCCAACGGTGTTCGCCTTGGTGCGATCGGAAACATGAGTTCGATGGGCCACGTGCAGGACAACCTGATTTTTTATGACATCCCCGACGGGACGATCGCTCCCCGTGGCGACCTGGTGATTGCCATTCGTTTCGCCCTGAACAAGAGTGGGCCAAATGGGGCCGGGCCAAGCATTCCGCTCCATTCCGACAGTGTGATGCTGGCCACACGGGACTCGGCGGAGCGCGACGCAAGCTACGCAGCGGCCCATCAAACTCTAGTTCCCCTGATGCTCTCCGGGCTGGGCCTTATCGTAGGCATGGTCGCGTTGGCACTCTATCTGGCCATGCGCGACCAGACGGAGTATGCGGCCATCGCTGTGTCCCTGGTTGCTGGCGGCTTTCAACTGGCTGACATTGTTTGGTACCGCCTCCATGGCGTCACGGTTCGGGCCTTCTTTTTCGATACCTTATGGCTCGGAATTAGCAATGTCGCTCTGGTTGAGTTTGTCCGGCTGATCCTGCGTTTGCGGCGCGCGCGCTGGCTCCTTGGACTTCAAATTGCGATGTTTCTCGGCTTCTTCGTTCTCAACCTGGGAGAATTGGTACACCTTTCGATCTATCTCCTCGCAGCCGGCTACTTTCTGCCGTCATTGATTGTTCTGACAGCCCTATCCTTCCTGCTTCTTCGAGGTTTGCTGGGCGGTAACAGGGACGCTCGCGTTGTTTTGCCGGCAATCGCGGTGGTGAGTTTTGGAAATTACTGGAACAGCTTGGCGGTAATCAGCGCAATCTGGCATTTGCCTTTTCATGTTGCCCGGTTGCCAACCTTCCATTTCGGGACTTACCAAGTAATCTTTTGGGACGTGTGGGACGCGATCTATTTCGTGACCATGCTGCTCTTTCTGGTGCTCCGCACCGTTGGCATCGCCCGGAAGCATGCGCGGGTTGCGGCCGAAATCGAAGCCGCCCGTATCGTCCAGCAGGTCCTGATCCCGGAAGACATCCCTGGAGTGGAGGGATTCCGAATCGAAAGCGTGTATCGGCCGGCGAGCGAAGTGGGTGGGGATTTCTTCCAGATCGTGCCCACGACCCCGGGCGGCGTACTGATCGTAATTGGTGATGTGAGCGGCAAGGGCATGCCCGCCGCCATGACCGTGTCTTTGCTCGCCGGCACCTTCCGCACCCTGGCCCACTATACCGAGAGTCCGCGCGAAATCCTGGCCGCGATGAATCAACGCATGCTGGCGCGTTCCGCGGGCGGGTTTACCACGTGTCTTGTTCTTCGCGCCGATCCCGATGGCACGCTTGTCGCCGCCAACGCCGGCCATCTGGCTCCTTATGCGGATGGCAGGGAACTCGCACTCGAAAACGGTCTGCCGCTGGGGCTGAGCGCCGATTCCGCCTATTACGAAACCGTTCTAACTCTGCCGCCCGGCTCGCGGCTCACACTGCTGACCGACGGCGTGGTTGAAGCCCGCAATGCCCATCGCGAGCTCTTCGGCTTCGACCGCACCCGCACCATCAGCACTCAGTCCGCCGAACAGATCGCCGCTGCCGCCCAGGCCTTCGGCCAGGAAGACGACATCACCGTGCTCACCCTCACCTTCGCCCCCGCCGAGGCGCTGCATGCGTAGAACGCTCGCAACGCTTGCCTTGCTGCTCGCACTTCCGGCGGGACTCGCAGCTCAGTCGGTGATCACCATTCCGCCCGGGCAGTGTATTTGGCGGGCAGACGACGACCCCGCGTGGGCCGCGCCGAATCTCGATGAAAGCGGCTGGCAGCCCTACTCCACCTGGAATCCCAACGCACCGCAATCGCGCCTCTGGATCCGGTGCCATTCCGACCTGTCGTCCCTTGGCCCGGTCCATGGCCCTGCTTTGCAGATCACGCTCTACGCAGCCTATCAGCTTTTTGTCGACGGCCGCCTGATTGGCGGGGCGGGAGATCTTCAAACCGGCGCGTTCACAATGAATACGGTGCGCGACTGGCCGCTCGGGACCCCGCTCCACCAGCCAACCCTCATCGCCCTGCGCATTACGCGGCGCATCGTCTCCAGGATTCCAGTGGGGTCGTTGCCGCCGCTCGACATTCACGCCGGCGCCGAAACCGTCCTGCGCGACCACCGCAGCGCCATAGTCCTGGCGCAGGTTTACCCCCTGCTTATTCCCGCCATCTGTTTCAGCATCATCGGCATTCTGGGCGTGGTCCTCATTCCTCTCTGGCTCAATGACCGCAGCCGCCCTGAACTGTTGCTGCTCTCCATCTGCTGTGTGTCTCTGCCCGCGATCTATTTGAATTATCTCGGCGCCGCGGCATTTATGTCCCTCCCCGTTGGGGTCTATATTCTCGCATGGACGGTTCCCGCCGCTCTGGTCAATTTCACGCGCATGCTCTTCTTTTTCGCGCTGGCCGGCAGGCGCGTTCCCTACGCCTTTTGGATTCTGATCATCCTGGGCACCGGATTGTATCTTCCAATTGCGACCGAGCCCTTCCTTTCTCCAGTACGGGCCGTCTGGCTGAATGCACTCTTCGCGCATCAAGTCGAGCCGCTTGGAGACATCGTTCGGGCCTTGGAGGAGATTGCTCCATTTGCCGCTTTCCTGCCCTGGTCGCGCCTCACCGCGCGTGCCAAGCCCGTTGCCGCTCTTTCGATGATGTGGGGAACCGCCATGATGTTCTTCTTCGCGGTGCGTTCCACGGGCGCGCGTTTCCCCGGAGTTCCCGATCTCCAGGCGCGGTGGGGCAACGCTGCGGCTGAAGGCGAGGCTATCACTGTCCTTAGCGTCGTTAGCGCGCTGATCTTTCTCCTTTTCCGCGAACAACAACAGATGGCCCGCGAGCGCGCAATACTCGCCGGCGAAATGCAGGCGGCGAGCGAGATCCAACAAATGCTGGCGCCATCCAAGATTGATACCGCGCCCGGCCTTCGTATCGAGGTTGCATTCCGCCCCATGCGCGAAGTCGGCGGGGATTTTTACCTCTGCCGCGTGCTTCCCGACGGCCGCCAGTGCGTGTTGCTTGGTGATGTGAGCGGCAAAGGCGCAGCCGCAGCCATGGCCGCTACGCTGCTCCTCGGCGCGTCGGCTGCCCGCGATTCCCATTCACCCTCTGCCTTGCTCGCGCACCTCAATCGCGTTTTCGCCGAAAACCGTCTCAGCGGATTCGCCACCTGCCTCTGCGCCCATATCGCTCCAAATGGGACTCTGACGGTTGCCAACGCCGGCCATCTCGCCCCTTATCGCAACGGCGAAGAAGTCCCGCTTGACTCCGGCCTGCCCCTTGGCATCGCGCCGGACTCCGAATACGTCGAAACCAGGCTTGCCCTCGCTCTGGGCGACTCGCTCACCTTCCTTTCCGACGGCGTCGTCGAAGCCCGATCCCCCACCGGCGAGCTCTTCGGCTTCGACCGCACCGCGGCCATCTCCAGCGAACCTGCCGAACAGATCGCCGCCGCCGCCCAGGCCTTCGGGCAGGAGGACGACATCACCGTGCTCACCCTCACGCGCTTGGCACTTCCAGACAACGGCACTGCGCCGATCGAGTCGCCCCGGCTGTCTTCATCGCCTGCCTGAGTTCCGCGTCCCGGGCTGAAGATTCGGCCGGGCCGCCTGCCGTTATGCGCAACTCAGTTCGCGCCCGCTCCCTTGCCCACCACCAGAATCTGGAACGAGCCGGGAATCATGGGCGCGCGCGGGCCGCGCATCCACGCGGGCATGCCCGGCGGCGGGGAGGGTGACGTAGGCGCAGCTGCGCTCGCTGCCAGGCCAGTTGGCGGGTTCGGCGTTGGCGGTGCGGCGGGAGTGGGGCCGTACTCCGCAGTGATCAGGTAGATGTTGCCGGTTTTGGTGTCGAGGGCATGCGTTTTGGCGCGCGCCGGCGTGTAGACCGTCTGCTCGACTGCGAAATCAGTAGGCGAGTTTTCTTTGATCACCGTGAGCGTGCCGTCACCCTGCGAACTGACGGCTTCCATCGTCGCGGGATTGAAGGTGACGCCATCGCAGCCCGAGCCGGTGGGCAGGTCGGTGATGATGTGGCCGTCGGCCGCCGAGAGAATCACCATGTTGCTCTTTTCTCGGCACGCGGCAAACAGGATGCTGTTTTTCGCGTCGAGCGCCAGGCCGGCGCAGCCGCTGCCCCGGCTTGAGACGTCGTACTTGCCCACCATCTTCATGGCGTCGGCGTCGATCACCGCGATGGCCGCTTTGTCGACGATGTCGACATAGATGCGGCCGTGGCCGTCGGTCGCGGCCTGCTCCGGCGCGCCGCCGATATCGATGGTGCCAAGGATGGAGCCGTCTTTGTCGTCAATCACCGTGATGTTCGGCGCCGAATGGCTGAGCACGTAGAAGCGGTGATTGTAGGCGTCGTTCAAATAGCCGTCGGGATTGCCTTGGACGTCGATCTTCTTGATCACTGCGAAGGTTTTGGCGTCGAACATCGTCACCGGTTTGGATGTCGCAAAGCCGTGGCCGGTCGCCGTGTCCACCGCCGCGCCGTGCGCGCTCGTGTTGGGAATGTCGCCGACTTGCGCCAGCGTGTCGAGATTGAATACGCCGATGTGGCCGGCCGGTCCGGAGCGCGCCACGTAGAGGTTGCGCCCGACGGGATCGGCGGTCACATAGTCGAATCCGCCATCGCCGCCGGTGAGCACGATCTGCTGAACCGCGTAGGGTCCGGTTTGCTGCGCGGGCACAAGGCCGGGAAGGGAGGCGATCGAGACGGCAAGTATAAAAACGCGGGGATTACGGAACATCTGTTCGGCTCCTTTGATGGGCGAAGCTGAAGGCTCAGGCCGCCCCAGCCCTTGGAAAGTGCTGAGTTTTTTCTGCTGATTGAGGATACACGGTGCGGCGCGCCGAGTGGGTGAACGCACGAAGAAGACGTCTGGGCCAGGACAAGATGCACCGCATCCCGATGGCGAGAATTGCGCGCAAGAATCGGAGTGCGCGGACAAGCGCGATCGGCGACTATGATTTGCATGAGCGCACCTCCGCAACTCGCAATGCAATTCGCACCTGTTTCTGCCATGCCCAGGATCGCCATGCCGCAACCAGCAGCCACTGCGCCGTTCGACGACGACGTAGCGTGGCGGCAGGTCCTGGCGCGCGATCCCGATGCACAGTTCTACTACGCCGTCACCACCACCGGTGTCTTTTGCCGGCCGAGCTGTTCGAGCCGCCGGCCCCTGCGCAGGAATGCCCGCTTTTTCGCGACGGCCGATGCGGCTCGCGCGGCAGGTTTCCGTCCCTGCGCCAAATGCGGCCCTGCGGACGGCAGCCTTTTGCAAGAGAGTCGTGCCGCCGCAAACCGCGTTCGCGCGCACGTCGAGAAGCACCTCGATCGCCGTGTATCCCTCGAAGAACTTGGCCGCGTTGCCGGCTTGAGCCCCTTTACCGTGCAGCGCCTCTTCAAGCGCCAGATGGGCGTGAGCCCGTTGCAGTATCAACGCGCATTGCGCGCCGGTCGGATGCGCGCGGAACTCAAAAAAGGCGAAGCTGTGACCGATGCAATTTACAGCGCCGGATTCGGCTCATCGAGCCGCGCCTACGAGGCGAATCAGCTGGGAATGACTCCAGCGCGCTTTGCGCAGGGCGGACGCGGAGAATCCATTGGTTACGCCTCGGCGCGCACGCCGTTCGGGTGGATGATTGTGGGAGCCACGAGGCGCGGACTCTGCTGGCTGTCGCTGGCGGGTTCGAAGAGCGAAGCCGAAAAGACTCTTCGCGACGAGTTCCCTGAGGCCGAGCTGCGCCGCGATTCTTCGCTGGCGCGTTGGGTCGATGCGGCCATCGCGCATGTTCGTGAGGGCAATGATCTCGCCCAAAGGGCTGCCGCACCGCAGGTGCTCGACCTGCGCGGCACCGTCTTTCAGCTGCGCGTGTGGCAGGCGTTGCGGCAGATTCCCCGCGGCCAGACGCGCACCTACTCGCAGGTGGCGCGCGACATCGGCGATCCCAGGGCGACGCGCGCCGTGGCCCGCGCCTGCGCCATGAATCGCGTGGCGCTGCTGGTGCCGTGTCATCGCGTAGTGGGCGCAAGCGGTTCGGCAACTGGCTACCGGTGGGGCGTCGAGCGGAAGAAGAAGCTGCTCGAAGTGGAGCGAGCGTAGTTCTTCAGCCGGCGAGACTGTTACAGTGGGGTGTCCGGATGCGCGGCCTCGAGTTCCCAATGCATTGCGATCGAAGCGAGCGGGATGTCGGCGCGCAGTTCCGATAGAGGAGGCAACTCACTATGCCGTGCATTGCGCGAATCGCTGCTTGTGCATTTTTCATCGCATCGGCGGTCGCGGCTCAGCAGCCACCGCGCCAGCCGACCACTGCTGCCGAAGCTCCTGATCGCGATACAAGTTACATTGAGGAGAACGGCACGGCTCATGTCACGCGCGTTGTTCCCGTTCCGCAGGATCTGAGCCCGGAGGCGCAGAAATTCATCAGCCGCGTGGTTCCAGACGAAGCTCCGCCCGAGCCGCTCGCCGCGCGCCGCGCGCGCATGGACGAGGGACAGGCTCGCGCCAAAGTGGAGTGGAGCAGGATTTGTCCGAATACCAGCGTCGACACGGTAATCGGCGGCGTTCCGGTGCACATGGTGACGCCGGACAACATGACGGCTTCCAATCGCGACAAGGTTCTTATCAATCTTCACGGCGGCAGCTTCAACGCCGACTCGGGCTCATACAGCGAGTCGATTCCGATTGCCGGCTACACCGGAATCAAAGTGGTGGCCGTGCTGTATCGCCTGGCTCCGGAGCATCCATTTCCCGCTGCGGTCGACGACGCCATCGCGGTGTACCGCGAACTGCTGAAGACCTATAAGCCCGACCATATGGTGATTTACGGAACTTCGGCAGGCGCGGCGCTCACTGCCGAGGTCGCAGTAAAGCTGAAGCAATTGCGACTGCCCATGCCTGCCGCGCTCGGCATCTTCAGCACCGTCGACAGCTTTGCCCGCATGGGCGATTCTTCGTCCATTTACACGCTGAACGGATTTGCCGGGCACCTCGATCCGCCGAGCGACAAGGCGCACGACCCTTACTATATTGGATCGACCGATCCCAAAGATCCCGTGCTCTCGCCCATCTACGCGGATCTCACCGGCTTGCCGCCGGCCTTGTTCGTCACCAGCGAGCGCGACGCATTGCTAAGCGCCACGGCCAACCTGCATCGCGCCTATTTGCGCGCAGGCGTCGATGCCAGGCTGGTTGTATTCGACGGGTTGCCCCATGCGTTCTGGTACCGGTGGGAACTGCCGGAATCGATCGAGGCCAGTAAGATCATGGCGAATTTCTTCCTGGCTCATTTGGCAAAGTAGGGCAGACCGCGCGAGCAGGTTGCATTTTAGCGGGTAAAGCCGCCGGCCGCGTAGATCGTCTGGCCGTTGATCCAGCCGGAGTCGGCCGAAGCCAGAAAAGCTGCGGCTGTGGCCACGTCCTGGGGCTGGCCGATACGGCCCAGCGGCGTTTCTTTCGCTGCGTTGGTCTCGAACTCGCTGCCAATAAGGCCGGCGCCGTGCGCGCCTTCCGTCTCAATCATTCCCGGGTTCAGCGCGTTCACGCGGATGCCCTTGGGGCCCAGTTCCTTCGAGAGTGACACCGTGATCGAGTCGACTGCTCCCTTGGTCGCGCTATAAACCGCCGCGTTGGCCAGAGACATCTTGCCGACCACCGAACCGATATTAATGACGCTGCCGCCCTGGGGATTGAAGTGCGCGACCGCGGCCTGAGTGGTCAACAACAGCCCCAGCACATTCAGATCGAACTGCCTGTGGAAGTGCTCCGGCGTGATCTGATCGAGCGCCCCGAATTCGTAGACACCGGCGTTATTCACCAGGATGTCAATGGGCCCCAGCTGCTCAGCCACAGTCTTGACGAAAGGTGCGATTGCATCGGGATTTGAAAGATCGGCCTGCACGGCGATCGCTCTGCCGCCCTGCGCCTTGATCTCGGCCACCACCTTCTCGGCCGCAGCCTTGCTGCCCGAATAGTTGACGGCAACAGCGGCGCCGCGGCCTGCCAGTTCGCGGGCGATCTGTGCTCCAATGCCTTTCGACGCGCCCGTGACCAGCGCCACTTTCCCCTGGAGGTTTTTCATTTCTCAGCTCCTTCGGTCGACTGTCGTCGTTTCGACAATTCGACAACTGTCGAATTGATGGCCGAGTCGGCGGGAAGGATTCAGGACGATTGTGAAAATCTCGGCGCCGCGCAGCGCCGGCGCCGCATTTTGCAGCCGGAGGCCCAGAACCGGTCGTTGCTAGCGCCCTGCGCAAGCGGAGGATTCCATGGCCGCCAGGCCCGCCGCAACAGCTTGCAGAACCCCCGGCCGCAGAGTGAGATAGGCGAACTTGCCTGCGCGGCGGATGTCGATGAGCCCCGCCGCCTCAAGCTCCTTGATATGGTGCGAAAGCGTGGCCGCCGAAATGGGCAGCGCAGAGAGGGCCTGCGAGCAGCCCAGCGGGCAGCCGGCGCGCGCGATTTGCTCGAGCAGAGCGAAGCGGCGCGGATCGGCCAGCGCCTTGAAGATGGCCGCCTGCCGCACGCGCGATAAGCGGGCCGGCTTCCTGGCCGATTCCGCTGGCTCCGGCGGCGATTTGCGAAGGGCAGCCACTGAATCCATTCTCGCCGATCAGGATTCGGCCCGGCGCGAAAACTTGCGAGGCGCGAACGATTTGAGCCTCGTCTGCTACGCCGCTGCCGGCGCCTTCTTGCGCAGCAGCAGCGCGGAGATCAGGGTCATCACCGCGCCTACCGGGAACGGCTCAATAAACGTCATCGCGGCGTTGATCAGCGGGTTGTCGTACATCTCCTTGTATTTTTTCAGCTGCTCTGTTTGCGCCTGGATTGCGGCTGCGCTGGCGCCCGCGGCTTTGGCCTTCTCCACGAGATGGGCGCCGTACTTATCCATGTAGTCAGGCATGAACTTGAAATAGACCACTTCCCAGGTGAAGACGTAGCAGATGCAGCAGACGAGGGTGATGAGGATGCCGACTGAAAAGGCGCGCAGAAAGGTGATGTGGCCCTCGCCCTGATGCTCGCGATAAGACCGAATGCCGAAGAAGACCAGCAGAAATGCCAGAACCATGGTGGTGTAGCCGACGACCAGGGCGCGGTCGTATCCGATTTGATTTTCGAAAGGAATGGCGGCAATCATCAGTCCCGAGCAGATGCCGCCAGAGATCAGGCCGTATATCCAGACAGTCTTTTCACCCGTGCCTCCTGAGGTGGATTGAAGGTTGCTGGGCCACGTTACCGCGATGATCCGGACTCTTGTCGTCATTCTTTCGGGTGATTTTGCGGTTCGCAAGCAAAAAACAGTTTTGAACGACAATTTTCAGGGAAGAAGCCGCAGCTGCTTGGCGCGCTGCACCGCCTGGGTGCGGCGCCGCGCTCCCAACTTGTCGAATGCGCGGCTGCAGTGGGTCTTCACCGTGTTTTCGCTGACGAAGAGCTTTCCGGCAATTTCGCGGTTGCTCATGCCCTGCGCCACCAGCTCCAGAATCTCGAGCTCGCGGCGGGTGATGCCCAACGCATCGCGGCTCTTCCCGTCCGGGCTGAAGGGCGCGGAGACGGCAGAGAGCTGCGGAAGACCTTGCCGGCGCGATCCGGCGAAGCGCAGGCCGAGCCAGATGCCCAGCCCGGCGAAGACGATAGCGACGAGCGCGCCATAGATTTGAAGGGAATGTTCGAGGATCAGGAAGCGGTACTCCGACCAGCGCAGCAGGCTGATGAGCAGCCCGCCGACAATTCCCAGGATGAGGATGTTTCGTTTCATTGAACGGGGCTCGAAGCTTTGGGGAAGCGGGTGCGGCGGAGCGGCCGGGCCGGCGGCTTAGAGCCCATCTTACCGCAGGGCCCGACGGAGGGAACGGCCCGAATTCTGAGGCCGCGGATGGACGCAAGCGCCGGCGCCAATCGAGCTTCGATATTTTCCTGCATCCAGATAGATGTATATACATCTATCTGTCTATGAGCAAACGCCCCGTTCCCTCGCTTCCCTGCCTGTGCGCGAACCTTCGCCGTGCTTCCAGGGCCATGACGCAGTTCTACGACGAGGCGTTGCGCCCGCTGGGGATCACGATTACGCAATTCACAATCCTGCAGGCGCTATCCCTGGCCGGGACTGTTAGGCAAGGGCGGCTTGGCGAAATCCTGGCGATGGATAGCACCACCCTCACCCGAACCCTCGCCATCATGGGCAAACACGGCTGGATCGCGAGTGAGCCCGGGGCCGATCGCCGCGAGCGCCGGCTCAGCCTGAACGGAGCCGGAAAGCAGAAATTCAATAGCGTCCTTCCCCACTGGCAACGCGCGCAGGCGCAATTGCGCACGCGCCTGAGGCCAACGCGTTGGAACGATTTGATAGACGCCATCAACCATCTGACCTCAGCGGTCGCAGATTAAGGAGAAGTCATCATGTCAAATTATGCGAAGTTCATGGCGTGGCTGGTGGGCGCATGGTTCGTTGCTGCCATCACCGCTTCGGCCTTCCATCTTTACCAGACCGGTCCCGATCAACTGCCCTTGCCGATCGGCTTGTCGGTCATTACGCCGGTGATTGTTTTTCTGGCATGGTTTGCGCTGTCAACGCGGTTTCGCGAGTTCGCCATGGCGCTGAGCCCGCGCGTACTCACGCTGATCCAGGCATGGAGGATCCTCGGATTCGTTCTGGTCGTGCTGGCGTCTTACCGCATCCTGCCCAATCTTTTCGCCCTCCCGGCGGGCTGGGGCGACACCGCGATTGGAATCACCGCGCTGTGGGTGGCGCTGAAGCTGACGTCGCCGCAACACCGCAAGGCTTTTATCACGTGGCAGGTGCTGGGAATCGCCGACCTGATCAACGCGCCGCTGCTGGGCGTATTGGCGCGAGTGATCGACCCGCACGGAATTGCAGCAAGCGCGATGACGTTGCTTCCCCTGAGCGTGATTCCGACCTTTGGCGTCCCGCTCTTCCTGATTCTCCACATCATCTGCATCGCGCAGGCCCTTCGCTGGCGCGAACAGCCATCTTCGGCGGGGGCGGCAGGCTGGTCAGCCACAGCCTGATTGCCCATCGGCAGCGGGTTTCGAAGCCAATGCGAGCAGCGTCTGGAACTGCGGCGCATCTCCTTCCTTGTCCACGACTGCGGTTTCCACGTTCCTGAAGCCGGCAGATTCCAGCATCGCTTCCAGCTCCGCTTCGCTGAAGCCGAGCCACTCGTCGGCGTACATCTCGCGGGCTTCTTCGAAGCGGTGCTTTACCAGGTCGAGGATCACGATGCGGCAACCCGGCGCGAGAATGCGATGCGCTTCCCGGATGGCTCGGTCGGGGTGCAACGCGTGGTGCAGCGATTGCGAAAAGAAAACAAGGTCCACTTCGCCATCCGCGATGGGGACCTCTTCCATATCGCCGAGCCGGTAGTCGATGTTTTTGACGCCATGGCGGCGCACAAGTTCGCGACCCACCTCGATCATCTTTGCCGAGGAGTCGACGGCGATGACCCGCTGCGCATTTTGGGAGAGTAAGAGGGCGAAGCCCCCTTCGCCGGCGCCGAGATCGGCGATCACCATGGGCGGCATCAGGCGCAGCAGCGCTTCCACCAGGCTCTTCCACGACTTTCCCGGAACGTGGTCTTTGCCGAGGCGGCCGGCGACGCTATCGAAGAAGGCGCGCGTCTTGTCCTGGCGCTTTTTGAGCACGCGGCGCATGGCGGCCTGGTCGGCGGCGGCCTCCGCGATCTGTTTCCTGGCATCGGCAAGAACGTCGTCCAAAAGGCCGCCGTCCGCAGGACCCGATGCGCCGCCGTCCGCAGGGCCGCTCAGCCGGTAAAGATTGCTTTTGCCGGTGCGGCGATCTTCGACCAGTTCGGCCTGCTTGAGCTGGGAAAGGTGCGTGGAAATCGTACTCTGGCCCATGGCCAGAATCTCTTGCAACTCCGCAACAGAAAGCTCTTCTCCCTTTAGAAGCAACAAGATACGAAGCCGATTGGGATCGGCCAGCATTCTCAGGGTTTTGATGATTGACGGCATCAGCGAATTCTGTTACATATCATCATATCACGATACGTCGATATGAGGAGAATCCATGGCAACCGCTACCGTCGAGAAAGTTCAAGCAGAATACAAGGTCGCTGACCTCGGTCTGGCCGAATGGGGCCGCAAAGAGATCATCATCGCCGAGCAGGAGATGCCGGGCCTGATGGCGATCCGCAACAAGTATGCCGCCGAAAAGCCGCTAAGCGGCGTGCGCATCACCGGCTCGCTGCACATGACCATCCAGACAGCCGTGCTGATTGAGACGCTGGTTTCGCTGGGCGCGGAGGTTCGCTGGGCGAGTTGCAACATTTTTTCGACGCAGGATCATGCGGCGGCGGCGATTGCGGCGGCGGGCGTGCCCGTGTTTGCGTGGAAGGGCGAGACGCTGGAGGACTACTGGGAGTGTACCTTTCGCGCTCTGACGCACAAGGGCGGCCTTGGCCCGCAGCTCATCGTCGACGACGGCGGCGACGCGACGCTGCTCATTCACAAGGGCTACGAGCTGGAGAACGGCGATCGCTGGGTGGATACGCCCAGCGGCAATCACGAGGAGCAGGTGATCAAGGACCTGCTTAAAAAGATTTACGCCGGGGACAAGCAGCACTGGCACAAGGTCGTGAAGGACTGGCGCGGCGTCAGCGAGGAGACGACCACGGGCGTGCACCGGCTCTACAAGATGATGGAGCAGGGCAAGCTGCTGGTTCCGGCAATCAACGTGAACGATTCGGTGACCAAGAGCAAGTTCGACAACCTGTACGGCTGCCGTGAGTCGCTGGCCGACGGCATCAAGCGCGCAACCGACGTCATGGTTGCGGGTAAGGTGGCGGTGATCTGCGGTTACGGCGACGTGGGCAAGGGATCGAGCCACTCGCTGCGCGGCATGGGAGCGCGCGTGGTGGTCACTGAGATCGACCCCATTAACGCGCTGCAGGCGGC
>Ga0335074_10001491_pt1 | contig 31746 bp, 25 predicted proteins | sample Lox_Sample_23_FD_206715 | JGI IMG/M metagenome (GOLD analysis project Ga0335074, IMG submission 206715) | Soil microbial communities from Loxahatchee National Wildlife Refuge, Florida, United States - Lox_Sample_2.3 | ecosystem: Environmental > Terrestrial > Soil > Wetlands | place: USA... | reverse complement strand
GTGACCGAGGCCTGGCGTCGCTGCCTGGACGCCATCGAAGACATCACCCCCGGCGGTGAGCCGCATCCAGCGACTGAGCAGCTATACCGGCAGCTCACGCTGCCCGTTTCCCGGCAGCGCGCGCCCGTTCGCGGATAAGCTTTTGGCCGCTCGCGTTTCTGTAGTTACTCTGATTACTAGAGCAATCAGGGGAGCGAACGTCCATGGAGCGGGTCGCGCTTGAGCGTGTGCGGCAATTGGTAGAGGACGAGGTCAGGGGTCGGTTTCCAGGCGCTGCGATCCAGCGGGTCGCGGTGCTTCAGTATGGAGATGACCCGGTTGTCGAGCCGGGCGAGCTGGTTGTCAGGGTGATGCTGGCGACAGAGGATTCAGAGGATGAGCGGGCAGCCCGCAAGCGCGTGCTGGACGACTTCCACAATGCCTTTGACCGGGAGATCGAGAAGTTCTGGGATGACTTGTCGCAGCGGCTGCCGGAAGCGAGGACACTTGAGTTCCTCGCCGGTGACGGCAAGTCCGGCCCGCACCTCCGGCTTGGCCGCGGGCCGCGGTCGCTCGAAGCGCGCGGACTTACCGGCGGCGACCTCACTCCCGTCATGGCGCGCCTCGGGTCAGCGGACCTGGAAACACTGGACACTCTGATTACTGCCGGGATCGCGAGCAACCGGGCCGACGCCGTGCGATGGGCGCTAGCCCGCATCCGCGAACGCCCCGCGTACGAGCAGTTGCGCGCCAAGACGCGCGAAATCGACGAACTGAAGGCTCACTTCTAGGGGACTTCCGCATCGGATTGACCGGCCGTCAGCACCGCCGCTCAGCGGCTAGCAAGCTACTTCCGGGCGGCCCGGCCCTGTGTGCCTCCCGCCACGGCGATGTCGCTGACACCCGCCGGGGCGAAGACGTCATAACGCTTGACTGCCTGCGCCCAGCCGGGGCCGGTCAGCACGGTGCCGCCCGCAATGCCAGTGTGCGTGAGTCCGGCAAGAGTCGCGGTCGACGCGCCGCCATCGAGCTGCAGCCTGGCCGGCACGCCTGCCGGCACGGTCATGCTGACCTGGCTCGCACCGCCCGCAAGCGTGATCGTCGCAGTGCCAGCCGGGCGCGGCAGCAGCATCTGGATCAGGCTCGATCCGGCCGTGAAGTCGATGCCGGCCACCTTGGCGTTGCGGAGGTCGAGAATCGTCTGGCTTGCTCCGCCGCTGAACTGAAGCTGCCACCTCGTGGCTTCGTTCAGCTGGACTGTCACCGCGCTCGGACCGCCTCCCGGCCGCGCGGCAGCCGCGCCGCCGAGGAAGAGCTCCACGCGGCCTGCGGACCGGACCAGCTCCGGCCGGATGCCGGAGTCCGCGGGCGTCGAGGCGCGAAGCAGTTTCCCCGGCATGACTGCGGCAGTGACGGTGACGGTCGCCGCGCCGCTGACAATAGCCAGTGTGGCCCGGTGGAGCCGGCCGGTGGCCAGCGCGTCCGCCGCGAGGGTGACGGCGTGTGGTGCCTGGCTGGTCCGCGGGGCGTTCTGGCCGGCGCCCGAAGTCGCACCGGCCGCGCTCGCGCAGCCGGCTGTCGTCGCGGCGACGAGAGCAACTAGCGCCGCTAACCGCTTTCGCACGGGAGCTAGCTGCCCTGCTGCCGGCCAGTTACTCACCCCGTCAGTATGGCGGTGTCGGCCGCCGATAGATTGGCGGCACCGATAACCAGGAAGGATCCGGTCGCCGACAATGCCGCCAGCTGACAGCGCGTCAAGCGCGCCCGCGATGTGGAATCCGTTCGCCAGCATGCCGGCTGTCGCCGGCCATGCCGTGCAGATCGTGCGCGGCCAGGGTGCCACGGTCTACGACGCGTCTGGCCGCGCCTACCTGGATGCGATCGCCAGCCTCTGGTACTGCAACGTCGGATACGGCCGGGTGGAGCTGGGGGATGCTGCGGCGGCGCAGATGCACCAGATCGCCGGCTTTCAGACCTACGAGATCTTCTCGAATGCGCCGGCTGCGGCACTGGCCGAGCGGGTAGCGGCGCTCGCCCCTATCGACGGCGCGAAGGTGTTCTTCACGCCCGGCGGAGGCTCCGACGCGGTGGACACCGCGGCGAAGCTGGTCCGCGCATACTGGCGCGCGGTCGGGGAGCCGGCGAAGCAGGTGATCGTCGGCCGGTCGCACGCGTATCACGGTGTCAATGCCTACGGCACGTCGCTCGGCGGCATCCCGGTGAATGCCGAGCCATTCGGTGAGCTTGTGCCGCTGGTGGAGCACGTCCCGTGGGATGACGCGGCCGCGCTGGCGAAGCTCATCGACCATGTCGGCGCCGACCGGGTCGGCGCCTTCATCTGCGAGCCGGTTGTCGGCGCTGGCGGCGTGTACTTCCCGCCGGAGGGTTACCTGACCGACGTGCGGCAGATCTGCCGCGACGCTGACGTGCTGTTCATCGCCGACGAGGTGATCACTGGCTTCGGCCGGACTGGCGCCTGGTTCGGCAGCCAGCGATACGGCATCGAGCCGGACCTGATGACCGTCGCGAAGGGCCTCACGTCCGGGTACCTGCCGCTAGGCGCGGTGATCGCCAGCCCCAGGGTGGCCGAGCCGTTCTGGCGCGCCGGATCAACCGAGATCTTCCGGCACGGCTATACCTACTCCGGCCACCCGGCAGCATGCGCGGTCGGACTGGCCAACCTCGACATCGTGGAGCGCGAGCAGCTGGTCTCGCGGGTACGTGAGCTGGAACCCGCACTGGTCGCCGCGCTCGCCCCGGTGGCAAATCATGAGCTGGTCAGTGAGGTGCGCACCGGCGCGGGTCTGCTGGCCGGGATCGAGATCGCGCCGTCCGCGCGCGCGGCGGACCCAGCGCTGGGCGCGCGAGTGGTGACGGCGGCCCGTGAGCGCGGCGTCATCACCAGGCTGCTGCGCGGCAACGCGCTCCAGATCTCGCCGCCGTTCGTCATCTCGGCCGAAGAGCTGCACCGCATGGCCGAGGTCCTCACCGCGGCGCTGGACGCACAGCTCGGCCTGAGCTGAGCGTCCCGCGCCGAGCGGCGCATGAGGTCGCGGCGCTGCGATACTCGTACCATGCGCAGGTCACCAGACCCTGGTCGTGGCCGAAGGGCAAGCCTGACCCTCGTCGCCTGCTGGGCGATTCCCGGCGCTGCCTTCTGCGGCTGGCAGTTCTACCAGGGGCTTGTGCCCGCCCAGCCCGACGGCTGGGGTACGCCGGGCGGCCCGATCGGGGCACTGGTCGCTAATCTCGTGATCGCCTACGCCCTGTTCTGGCTCTGCCTGCCAGGTGTGCTTCTGATCGTCGGCATCGTCCAACTCGTGCGCACGGCGCGACGAGGCTGGCCCATGTGGGCTGCGGCTGTCCTAGCAGGCGTAGGGCTGGATCCACTCGTCCTGTGGTCACTGGGCACGGGAAACGACTTCCGCGCCGGTTGGCCGTGCCTCGCAGTTAGCATCGGCTACCTTGCCGTAGGCGCGGCGCTTCTTGCGATCTTGCTAGCTGTGCCGCGGACTCTCGGCTCTGCCAACGGCAGACCCTCTGTTTAAGCTCGCGGTCTTATCGCTGACTCGTTGCCTGGTTCCGGGAAACCTGCCGTAGTGCTATCTGGTACGCGCAAGAAGAGGATGTCCGGCGCGACCCCATCCTCGGGCTGCCGGCCGGCGGTTCGATGCAGACCGCGTCATGCTCGTCGCCGGTGCGGCGCCAGCCACGCGCCGCCTCCCAGACGAGGCGATGGCGCGCGGACCCGTGATGTCTACGCCCAGGCATTGGATGCGAATGTCCATGCCGCGACTGTCGACCGCCGGACGCCCTCGCTGTCCACGCTATCTCGGCAGCAGGTCACAGTCCGTCCGCAAGCAGATTGCGCACAATGAGGCTGGCCACGGCAGCGAGCTTGCTGTCGCTGTAGCCGGTCGCGTGCACTGACTCGCCGAGCTTCAGCTCCTTCTTGAAGTGGAACAGGCTGGTCAGAGACGGCACCGCGTGCGAGTTGAGCGCCAGCAGGCCACTGGTGTCGCAGGCCAGGTCGTCCTTCTCGCAAACCTGGTAGGTGACGTCCTTGAAGGACTTCGCGACGTCTTTTGTCGTGCCGGGCGGGACGCACGAGTCGCGGGCGTGGGAGTGCGGGATGAGCATGACGTCCAGGGCGTGGCACAGGCCGTAGTCTCCCCACGGCGCGTTTCCCTCGTTCGGCACGACCGATGACTTCATCCGCTCGGGGTCGGCGATGAGAACCGCTCCCTTGATCATGGATATGAGCCCGGTCTGGTCGGCGGCGGCGATGGTGTTGAGGACGTTGTGAGCGACCATCGAGCCTTGCGAGTAGCCGGCGAGCACGATCATGGGCTGGTCAGCAGCGGACTGGCAGGAGCTGTAGATCTGCTCCAGGTAGGCGTGGAGCTCCGATTCGCCCTGCTCCTCAGCTGAGATGTAGGCGGGCAGATTGACGGCCATCAGCTGGTGCCAGTCGGCGGCGATGGTTTTGACGGCGTCGAGGCTGGCGCTGGGAAACTTCAGCCCGGCTGTCAGCACGTCGTCCGATACCGCCTTGTAGGGCAGCTGGTAGACGGCAACCGTCGCGGCGACGCCATCGGCCTTCAGTTGGTCCTTGATGCCGGTCAGGACGGCATTGGTCTGCGGCGAGACGGACATGTCTGTGGTGCCCTTGTACGGCTGACCGGAGCCCCGGACACTGACGAAATCCACCTGGTCGCACTGGCTGGAAGTGGCCTGGGCCGCCGGGTGCAGCCGCTCGCCCGAAGCCTCCGCCACGGGTGCCAGACCGCCGACGACCGCCAGCACCACCGCAGCTCCCAGCACCAGCCGAGGCCGAACAATCATGCGAAACCCCTCGCAGCCACACCCCGCGCACTCGGCGAGGATGTCGTGTGCGCTTGATAATGCAGCAAGCCACCCCGAGAGGGAAGGGGAGCGCCGGATATGCCGCTCAGCGACGACGGCCTGATGACGGGGGTGCCTCCGTTTCCGGACGAGCGTCTGGTCACGCTGGGGAACTGGCAGGACCCGCCGTTCAACCGGTGGGCCTTCCAGCACATCCGTGAGCTGATCCCGACCGCGCGCATCGCCCGCGGCAGCGGCCGGCCCCGGCCACTGCCGTACGCTGAGCAGGACCTGGCCGCCCTGCGGTTCCGGTCCGGCGGCCGGGACCTGACGGTGGGCGAGATGCTGGCCGAGACCTGGACCGACGGGTTCCTCGTGCTGCATCGCGGCAAAGTCGTGACCGAGCAGTACTTCAACGGGATGCGGCCAGACACGCCGCACCTGCTCATGTCGGTTTCCAAGTCGGTCGTGTCCACGGTGGCGGGCATCCTGGCGCTGCGCGGTCTCCTCGATACCTCCGCGCCGGTCGAGCGCGTCGTGCCTGAGCTAGCAGGTACCTCGTTCGAGGGGGCAACCGTGCAGCACCTGCTCGACATGCGCGCGGGGACGCGGTTCGACGAGTCGTACGACAACCTCGAGTCGGACGTGCGCACCTACGAGCGGGTCTATCTCTGGCGCCCGGACCGCGGCGAGCCGGGGCCAGCCGATGCGCTGGCCTACTACGCCACGCTGACGAACGACGGCGAGCACGGCGGCCCGTTCCGGTACCGGTCGATCCTCACCGACGTGCTCGGCTGGGTGCTGGAGAAGGCGAGCGGCGCACGGTTGCACGAGCTGATCGCCGCGCTTGTCTGGCAGCCCATGGGCGCCGAGTTCGATGCCGAGATCACTGTCGACGCTCATGGCAACGCGATGGCAGATGGCGGCATCTGCGCCACGCTGCGCGATCTCGGCCGCTTCGGCTTGCTGTTCATCTCGCCAGGAGAGCGGCGAGTCGTTCCTGCCGCCTGGCTCAGCGACATCGTGGCCGGGGCGCCGGACGGACCGCAGGCAATGCGGGCAGCCGGCGGGGGACAGGCGCGCGGGCTCCCGCTCGGCGCGCACTACCGGAACTGCTGGTGGGTGGCGGAGCCCGACGTCCCGTTTCTGTTCGCCTGGGGTATCAACGGCCAGCATGTGTTCGTGCACGTGCCGAGCGAGACCGTGGTGGCGAAGGTGTCCACCTGGCCGACGGCAGTCAGCCCGGCGATGCAGCGGACCGTCGACGCCGCGAAGGCAATCGCTGCGGCGCTAGCGGACTGACACGGCCGGGCTGACGCCGTCGTCCCGGCTGACCCCGGCTATGGCCCGATTACCGCCGCAACCGGGTAACTGCCGACGTTGATGCTCCGGACCGCGTGGTCCGTGCTGGTGCTGACCAGCGTGACCTGGTCGCCGTAGGTGTCGATCACCACGGCGAGCGCCCCGGCCGGAGCCAGCTCAATGGCCGTCGGGTAGGAGTACAGCCCGACCGAGATCGGCCGCCCGGCTCGTCCGGTACCGATGTCGACCGGCGTCAGCGTGCCAGAGATCGTATTGACGACGAACGCGGTCCGACCTGACGGGGCAACCGCGACAGCAGTCGGCGAGTAGCCGACCCGCACGGGCGGACCGGCGGCAAGCCGAGAGATTCCAGCTCCGCCGTCACCTGCGGTCGTCGTCAGCGGAGTAATCGCCTCGGAGTCGCCGTCGACCGCGAGGACTGTCTGGCTGTCGGGCGTGACCGCCAGCGCGTTCGGCGCCTGCCCGACCGGGACCGTCCGGCCCGCCCGCCAGGTAACGGCGCTGATGGGCGTTACCGTGTCGGAGCCGTAGCTCGCCACGTAGGCGGCCGACCCGTCCGGTGCGATCGCGATCGCGAACGGGTAGCTGCCCGTCGCCACTGGCCGGCCCGCCCGGCCGGAGACGAGGCTGATGGGCGTGACAGACCCGCCGCCCCAGTCGAGCACGAACGCCGTGCGCCCGTCCGGCGTGATCGCGATGCCGCGCGGTTCTCTGCCCACCGGGATCGGCCGGCCGGCCCGCTCGGTGCGAAGATCGATCGGCGTGACGGATTCCGACCCCTCGTTCGTCACATAGGCAGTCGAGCCGTCTGGCGTGATGGCGATGGCCTGCGGGTCGCGTCCGACCTGTATCGGCTTCCCGGCCTTGCCAGCCCGAGTGACGATCGGTGTCACAGTGCCGGAGCCCGCGCTGACGACGTAGGCGGTGCCGCCGCCGGGTGCGAGCGCGATGGCGACCGGATCGGCTCCGACCCGGATCGGCTTTTCCGCGCGCCGGGTTGCCAGATCGACCGGTGTGACCGAGTTCGACGCGGAGTTCACCACGAACGCAGTCTGCTGTCGCGGCGGACTCGCGCCCTTCGACGACGTCGCGGCTGGCTGGCGCACAGGTGCCCCGGCGGCCGCGCCGCGGCGAGTCACCACAGCGGCGGCGGCCGTCGCCGACGGCCCGGGGGCTCCCGGCTGGAACACGTCGTTCACCGGCTGCGCATACCGGTCGTTCGCGGTCAGCGTGCCAAGGCCAAGTGCGGCCTCGATGGTGCGCAGCAGGCTGTAGTGGGTGTAGCGGAGGTGCGAGACATAACCCTGCCGCACTCCGGCGGAGCCGAGCATGACAGTAGCGACGCGCTGCGCCGGATGCTGATGGTCGTAGCCGTCCTCGTCGAACGTGATGATGGCCAGCGACCGCTGCGTACGCCAGGCCGGCGAGGCCATGATCGCGCTCAGTTCGGTGCGCAGGAAGCTGTCCCCGGCCCGGATGCCGCAGCCCTCCATGTCGGCGCAGTCGTCCGGACTCACCCAGCTGAAACTCGGCGTGCTGGCCGGGCTGGCCAGATCGTGCTGCAGCGCCTGCAGCGGCACCAGATGCGCCGCGCAGTAGGCCGGCCGGTCCCGCACGTCGGCGAAGTACATCATCGGCATGTCGTCGTCCCAGTAGTAGCCGTGGACGGTGTCGTCGCACGGCCCGTCCGCACTCTGCAGGTAGGCCTTCCAGCTCCCGCCGGCCGCGTCAACGAGGTCGCCGATGTTCGGTGCGCTGATGGTGTACTGCGGGTTCTCCTCGAGCGGGTCATCCAGCGGGACCCCGAACGTGCTGCCGCCCGCGAGCGCCAGGTAGTTGCCGTCGCTCGGGTGCTCCTCGGCGAAGAAGTTGGCGAGCAGGCTCGCGTGCGGCAGCAGGCTGTTGAGGTACGGCGCCTGCCTGGTGTTCCCGATCACGGAACCGAAGTCCTCGTTCTCGAAATAAAACAAGAAGACATGCTGGTAACGGGGCACGCGTGCGGCCGGTGCCGTCAGCATCGCGCGGTGCTCGGTGGCTGCGACACTGAACCGGATGTTGTCCGCCACGGCCCGGTCGTAGCCCGCGTAGGGCGCGTACGGTCCGTCGATGCGCGTCAGTGTGGTCGCCAGCGTCACCACGACGACCGCGCGGGCCGTCCCGGCCGGGAGCCGTCCGCCACGCGACCGCAGCGCTAGTCTGGCCGCTGCTCCATGGCCGCCGACTGGTCCGATGGCAACGCGTCCTAGCACGCGTCCGGCCGCGGACAGGAACGCAACGGCGACTGACGCGGAGCTGCTGTTGGTGCCGCCAAGCCAGGCGGAGAAACGGAAGGCGGGAGCGGACGACGGCCCCGTTCCGGTTCCTGATCGCAGCGAGACAACCTGCCGCAGCCTGGCCGTGCCGCCGGCGCCACCGGCAAGCAGCTGGCCTCCGCGCACCATCGGCTGGCGTCCGGTCACGGCCGGGAAGTCGTGCGTGCCATAGCGCACCACAGTCGGCAGTCCGCTGACGATCTGCCAGCCGGGGATGGTGACCGCATCCCAGCCGCGGGCCGAGTAGGCGCCCGCCTGTGCGCCCGGATTAAGGAGCAGGTTGGTACCCGGCCGCGCGTTCGCGGGTGGCGCCGCCGCGGCGGACGAAGCCGGGGCGGACGAAGCCGGGGCGGACGCTGACGGAGAACCCTGCGCCGCGGCCGGACTGCCCGGTGCCGCCAGGGCGGCCGGGGTCGGTGTAGCCGCTAGCACCGAGCCGCACGCGAGTGCGGCGGCCAATACGGTGGCACTGACCGGGGCTGCGGTGCGACGGAGCCGGTTTCGCTTGGCCATGGCTGCCCCATCTGCCGGGGGTGGGCGGCGACGACTAATGCTTCAGGCGCTGTTAACTCTCTGTTTGAACAACCATTCAAGCCTATCGCGAACCCTGGGCCGACGCGGCCGCACAGCTTAGTTGATGGTCGAGTCGATGACCGTGGGCTTCGTCACCTTCTGGTCGACGTCGTCGAAGATGCCTGGCAGGTTCACGTAGCCGCCGCTCGGGTTGGCGTGCAAGGTGGAGTGCTCAATCGTCAACTGGCCCGAGCCAGAGTCGACGACGAAGAACACCGCGCCGCCCTCGCCTCTGCGTGCCACGTTGTCGCGGATGATCGTGCCGTCAATCAGCACGTTGTAGTTGTCGCCGTCGGTGTAGATGGCGCCGCCGCTGCCGCCGCCGGGCGTGCCGTGGGCCTTCGGGTTCTCGCCCCAGCCGGTGGTCTTGTTCCTGGTGAAGAAGCTGTTGAACACGCTCCAGGACGCATCGATGCTGCTCAGGGCGCCGCCGTTGGAGCACCTGCCGCCGCGGAAGGTATCGCTGGTGATGTACACGGGCCGGCCGGGCCACATGCCGAGCGCGCGGACCGCAGCGCCGCCAAGGTCGGGTCCTGTCTTGTAGCACTTGTTGCTGATGAAGCCTGAGTTGACGACCTTGAGCTGGCCGCCCTCGACGAAGATGGCGCCGCCGCCGTAGTTGGACGTGCTCGTCTGCCGGACGCCTGAGTAGGCGTCGGCGAAGGTGATGTTCTGCACCACGAGCAGCGGCCAGTGCTGCTCCCAACAGTCGCCGGTGGTCCAGATCTGCTTCTTATCGCAGGTGTTCTGGTACAGGATGCGGACCTTCCCCCTGCCGTTCAGCGTCACCTTGCCCCCGCCGTCGAGCACGGTCTCGCGGTGGGTGTTCACTACCTTGGCTGTGGCCCGCATGTTGATGGTGACCGGCTTCGGGCCGCAATTGAACGTGATGATGCCGCCCTCGGCGACTGCCTTCACCACGGCAGCCGACGTGCACCCTGACGGCGTGCCGTGGCCGATGACGTGATTGGGATGGCTGGTGTCGACCGCACGGGCGGCGCGTGGCACCTTCGCGCCCCCGCCGGGGTTGCCCCAGGTGTAACCGGTGCTTGTCGATGCTGCAGTGTTTGTCGATACTGCAGTGCTGGCCGGCCGAACCGTGCTTGCCGAGGCAGAGCCGCTGCCGGCCATCGCGAGCGCCGCTCCGAGAGCGACCAGTAATCCGCCGAAACCACCCAAGGTTCGCATGACGACCCATGCTAGCCCTCGGTTCCGGTGATGTGTGCCTACTTCCAGCCAGGGGAGGAGGAAGCCATGACACAGATCCCGCAGATCACGCTGAACGACGGCCAGACCATCCCGCAGTTCGGCTTCGGCACCTTCCAGATCAGGCCGGAAGAGACCGTGGCGGCCGTGTCGGACGCGCTCGAGGCCGGCTACCGGCACATCGATACTGCCGAGATGTATGGAAACGAGGCCGAAGTAGGCGCAGCCATTCGAAGCTCCGGGCTGGACCGGGGCGATGTGTTCGTGACCACCAAGCTGTCGAACGGCGCGCACCGCCCCAATGACGCCCGGCGGGCCTTCGACGCCTCCCTGCAGGCCCTGGACTCTGACTACGTGGACCTGTTCCTGATCCACTGGCCGCTGCCGACGCGCTACGACGGCGACTACGTATCGACCTGGGAGGTGCTGACCGAGTTCTACCGGGACGGACGGGCACGGTCGATCGGCGTCTCCAACTTCGAGCCGCACCACCTGCGCCGACTGCATCAGGAAAGCGAGGTCCCTCCGGCGGTCGACCAGTTCGAGGAGCATCCCTACCTGACGCAGGATGAGCTGCGCCGTTTCTGCGCCGACCACCAGATCGCGGTCGAGGCGTGGTCGCCGCTGGCTCGCGGCAACCTGCTCGACGACCCGACGATTGATGACATCGCCCACCGGTATGGCAAGACGCCGGCCCAGGTCGTCCTTCGCTGGCACATCGAGCGTGGCGACATCGTCTTTCCCAAGTCGGTTACGTCAGCCCGGATCAAGGAGAACATCGACATCTTCGACTTCGAGTTGTCCGGCGAGGACGTCGAGGCGATCAGCGCGCTGAACCGGAATGAGCGCACCGGCGCCGACCCGGACACGTTCGACGGGATCCCGAGCTAGCTAGTCCCGCTCGCCTCACTCGCTCCGTTCGCCCGTTCGCCTAGCAACGGGGCTTGCTCGTCCACGGCGGGTGTTTCCCGGCACATCTGCCACGAAAATAGGGACACTGCGTCCTATTCCTGCCACGATGGTTGGCCGCAGGGCAGTCGCCCTGGGGGACTGGGCGGGGATATGGCACGGACGAAGATCGGTGCTGGCCGGAAGATCGGTGCTGGCTGGAAGACCGGTGCTGGCTGGAAGATCGGCGCCGGGCTGCTAGCGGGCGCGGTGGCCGGCACGCTGGCAATGACTCAGGGCGCTGCTTCGGCGGCGTCGGCAGCCGCGGTGCAGGCAGCTACATCCCCGGCAGCTACATCCCCGGCAGCTACATCCCCGGCAGCTGCGGCCCAGGCGGCCAGGTCGGCCGGCGGCAGCGCGACCGTGCCGCCTGACACGGAATGGCTCGGTTACCTCGGCGGCCCGCTGCATACCTCGTACCGGCGAGCGGAGAGGGCGATCACGCCTGCCAACGCGACGAGCCTTACGCAAGAGTGGGCCGACGCCACTGGGGCACCCTTCACCGCCAGCCCGACAGTGACCAATGCCGCGGTGTTCATCGGCGGTGCTAACGGGGTGTTCTACAAGCTCAGCGAGCAGACCGGCGCTGTGCTGCACGAGATCAACCTCGGCACGGAGCCGGCTCTGACCTGCAAAACAGGACTGGGCATCTCCTCGACGGCCACGGTGGGCTCCAACCCGCGCAGCCACGCGCCGACCGTCTACGTGGCCGGCGGTGACGGATACCTGTACGCGCTGCGGACGTCGAACCTGTCAGTCGAATGGCGGGCAGTGGTCGGCCTCCCGTCCAAGACGGTCAACAACTACTACAACTGGTCCTCTCCGACCGTCGCCCACGGCAGGATCTACATCGGCATCGCGTCGGACTGCGACGGGCCGCTCGTCCGCGGCGGTGTGCTTGAGTTCAGCCAGGCCACCGGCAAGAAGCTCGGCGAGTACTTCACGGTGCCGAAGGGCAAGCGGAACGCCGGGGGATCCGTCTGGTCCAGTATCGGCGTCGCCCCGAACGGCGATGTCTACGCGACCACGGGCAACGGGCCGCGCAGCGAGCCGCAGTTGCAGTCCTCCGAGGCCATTCTCAAGCTCAGCCCTCGTCTCAAGCTGCTCGGCAGCTTCCACGTGCCGCTGAAGCAGGTCAGCTTTGATGGCGATTTCGGCAGCTCACCGGTGTTCTTCGGTGGGTACGTCGGCGCGTGCAACAAGAACGGCGTCTTCTACGCCCTGCGGCAGTCGACGATGAAGCTTGCCTGGTCGAAGCGAGTCGCCAGCGCCGATGGCGCCAACCGCGAGTGCCTGGCGTCGCCTGCCAGCAACGGCAAGGACCTCTTCCTGGCCGGCCAGGCAACGACGATCGACGGTACCGCGTATGCCGGCTCGGTGCAGGAACGCAAGCCTGGCAACGGCGTTCTGGTCAGGCAGACTGGCCTGCCTGCCGGGGTGCTGGGCAGCCCGGCGCTAGATGGTGGCGGCGTGCTGGCCATCGGCACCTATGCCGCCGCGCCGGCCGGCGGCGTCTACCTGATTGACGCGGCGACCGGCGCGATAGTCGAGGAGCTGACGACCGGCATGACCTTCGGGCAGTCGGTGTTCGCCAACAACTGGCTGTACACAGCGACCAGCAGCGGGGTGACCGCGTGGGGGCTGCCGGCAGCTGGTACGGCCGTCGGTGACCGGTCATGACTGCGGCATGTTTGCCGCTCGACACCGCCGGGAAGCTGCCCGCCCGGCTGGCGTTGACTTCATACTGGAAGCCAGATCACTAAAGTGGGCAGAGGGCAGCGATGCGGTTGAGGTCCGGCGTTGCGATCGACCTGGGCACAGTGAACACGCTGGTGTACGTGCTGGGTCGCGGCATCGTCATCGAGGAGCCGTCGGCTATCGCGGTGAGCCGGTCGACCGGTCAGGTCGTTGCTGTCGGCCAGGCCGCGGACGCCCTGACGGGCAAGGAGCCGTTGCAGATCGAGGTCATTCACCCGCTGCGCGATGGCGTGATTGCCGATCTTGAAGCCACTGTGGCGATGCTCCAGGAGTTCATGAGCCGGGCGCATCTGCGTCGGCGGCTTGGCCGGAGCGACGCAGTGATCTGCCTGCCGGTCGAGGCGACCTTCGTCGAGCGCAGGTCAGTCGTTGCCGCCGCCGAGGCACTGAAGCCGCGGTGCCGGGTGCGCCTCGTGGACGAGCCGGTCGCCGCCGCGGCAGGCGCCGGCTTCGATCTGGCCGAAGGCTCGGGCGCGTTCATCGTGGATATCGGCGGTGGCACCACCGAGGTTGCTGTGCTCGCGGGCAGCCACGTCGTCCGCGCGCGGTCGCTCCGCATCGGCGGCAATGCCATGGACGACGCGATCACGCGAGCCGTGAAGCTCGAGCACGGCCTGCTGATCGGTCGGAACGCGGCCAGGAATCTGAAGACGACACTCGGACTCGGCGACGGGACTATCGCTGAGGCAGAAACCGTCGGCGTCGACACTGCTCGCCGCGTGCCACGGGTGGAGCGGGTCTCGGCGAAGCTCGTTGCCGCGGCCATCGAGCCATCCGTCCGCGCGATCGCGAGTGCGGTGGAAGAGATGATGTCTGACATCCCGCCGAACCTGGCCGAGGAGGTCGTTCGCGGCAAGATCAGGCTCTCCGGCGGCGGTGCGCTGCTGCCCGGCCTTGCTTACCGGATCGAGACCACCGCGGACATCGCCGCCATGGTCGTCGATGATCCGCTGCGGTGCGTCATCAGGGGAGCTGCGCGCATCCTCGAGCAGGGCGGCCAGCTGGCCGAGCCCGCCGCCTGACTGCCCGGGCTGGACTGATCACGACCAGTGCTGCCCGGCCACGCTGACAATGAGAGCGCGGGACTCCTCAGCGTCGAGGGCAGCGTCGGTGAGCTTGCGGAAGGCCTGCCGGTACTCGTAGGTCTCCTGCTCGTCCGCCAGGAGGCTCTGCCCGGTCAGGTGCTCGACGTAGACGACATCGTTGAGCCGCATGCCGTACACCGGGCCGAAGCTGAGGATCCCGAACCCGCCCGGCCCAATGGGGTGCGGGCCGGCGAACGGCAGCACGCGGATGGTGATGCCCGGCCGCCGGGAAAGCTCTTCAAGCTGGGCCAGCTGGGCCCGCATCGTCGCAGTCGTGCCGAAGCCGTGCCGCAAGGCGGCTTCATCCAGCACGAACCTGAAGTCCCCGTCCGGCGACCGGGTCAGCAGCGTCTGCCGCCGCAGTCGCGCCTCAACGCGCCGCTGGATCTCGCCGGGCGGAATACGCGGCGGCGTTCCGAACACGGCCGCGAGCGCGGCGACCGCATAGTCCTCGGTCTGCAGGAGCCCGTGAATCAGCTCGGGCGACCAGGCGCGAAGCGTCGTCGCGCTGTCCTCAAGGGCGATATAGGACAGGTACTCTGCCGGGAACGCGCTGGCGTAGCCTGACCACCATCCCCTGGTTTCCGGTTGCGTGGCCAGCGCCATGAGCTGAGCGCTCCGCGCGTGGTCGACCTCGTACAGGCGGAGCAGCCGTCGCAGGTCTGCGGTCTTGACACCGGTGCGGTAGGTCTCGATCCTGCTGATCTTCGATGCAGACCAGCCGAGCCGCTCGGCGATCTCATCCCCGGACATGCCGGTCTCCTCGCGCAGCCGCCGTAGTTCCGCGGCAAGCGCTCGGCGAACGGCTGAACTTGGCGGGTCCGGCATCGCCACATTCCACTGCAGGAGTAGCAACTCACAACTAGAGACTCACGCGGATCGTAGCGCCAAGTTAGCTGCTGGATGAAGGGTTCACGAAGAGAATCGCTACGCCTTGCACTGCATCTTGCAGATTGGTAGTTCTCCTGCTGCAATCAATGCATGGGGGTCTTGGCCCCCCGGGCGGGAGGCCGCGCCATGGTCGCATTACGCGAGAGCCAGGTAGCTGTCCCGCTGCCGCTGTCCCGCGGCCCGCCTCGATCTGACTTGCGTTTGCCACGGCGTCGAGAGACTGCGCCTCAAAAAGACTGCGCCTCAAAGAGACTGCGCCACAAAAGACTGCGCCACAAAAGACACTGGGCCGGTATGGCCGCCAGCCCAGGTCGTTACCAAGATCTACCGAACAATGCAGCAAGAAGATCGGAAAGAGTCATGGCTCCTGTCAAGATTACAACTCAGGGTAGGCAAAGCAAGAGTTTCCGCAGTTCAGCAAGGCGAACGGAATCGAGCCGAGCAGACCTGCCGACGGGGAGGTGCCGCCATGGACGTACTTGAGCTCATCGGCTGGTCGCTCGTCGCCGCGGCAGCGGCCTGGGGGCTCACGGTGTGGTGGGCGAATCTGGCGCTCGCCCAGTTGCGCCGGAGCATGCAGGAGGACGTCGAGCACTGGAAAGGTGAGGCCGCGAGGGCGAGCGAGGTGGCCGCGCGTCTCCACCGTGAAATCGCCACCTGGTCGAAGGGTGCCCGCCAGGGACGCGAGGACGTGATGGCCCTCATGCCGTTGCTGGTGGCAGCTCAGCGGCTGACCGCGGAGACAACGAGCGAGGTGAGCGGGGCCGGCCCGCAAAAGGCCAGCCCGCTGTAATCGGCGGAGCCTGGTCAGCCGAACTGGCCGGCCTTGACACCGCTGAGGAACGAGGTCCACTCCTCGGCGGTAAAGACCAGCACCGGACTGATGTCGGGTGCCTTGCTGTCGCGGACGGCCGTTCCTCCGTCGGGCAGGCTCGCCACCTCGACGCAGGAGTTCGCGCTGCAGAACGAACTACGCTGCCAGCGCAGTTGCGCGGTCGCCAGATCCTTACCACTGCCTAGCCGTGATGCCACAAGCCGGGCGTCTGCGCCCGAAATCTCATTCTGCACGACTGCTCCAGGTTCTTGATCCTCGTACTCCGCTTGGTGAACGTATTCCGCTGGCTCCAGGTACTCCGCCGCCCAGGACGACGAAAGCGAGAGCCTGCCATAGACCGAGCCGGCCGCGGAGCGGCGACGGCTCGACTGGCGTGGGATTGCAGCGCCACAACCTTGCGGTTATCATGCGCGCCGATCACACTATGCCATCCTCGGCGGCGCGTGCGCAGGGGGTAGCCAACAACACGCTGCGTAGTCGCCCGGCTGACTCGGCGCTGTGCGACTGCTCGCCCGGAACGGGCTCGTGGGCAGCAGCGGCAGTGGCTCGGTTCGGCCGGCGAGGCAGCGAGAAAGCTACGAGAATCGCGCCGCCGATGGCGACGATCCCGGCGACAGCAAAGCCCGTTGTCATCGCCGTGGTGAAACTCTGGTGGGCGATGCCGAGCACGTGGGGCGCTAGCCGCCCGGAGCGGGCAGCGACCGCGTCAGCCTCGGCGACAGACGGCCGCATCGCGGTGACGAACGCGGCCGGCAGTCGGCTCGAGTCCAGGCTGTGGCGGAACGACGAGGCGACGACGCTGCCGATGATCGCGATGCCGAGGCTTGCGCCGAGCTCCTGCACGGTGTCGTTGACAGCGCTGCCGGCACCGTACTGCTCGGCGGGGAGCACGGACATGATCGACGTGCCGGACGGCGCCATCACGAGCCCCATGCCCGCTCCCATGATGGCCACGCCGAGCGCCAGGAATGTATAGCTGGTGGTCGGCGTCGTACGGGTGAGCAGGAGCAGGCCGGCTCCCATCGCGGTGAGGCCGGCCGGGACGACCACGCGAACGCCGAGGCGGGCGACGAGGTTGCTGCTCAGCGGCGCGGTCACCAGCACGGCCGCAGCGAACGGAAGCGCGCGCACGCCGGCTGAGAGCGGGCTGTAGCCATGCACGAGCTGGAGATACTGCGTCAGTGCGAATAGCGACCCGAAGAGGGCCAGGAACGTCAGTCCGATCGCTGAGCTAGCGGCCGAGAATGCGCGGTACCTGAAGACCCGCACATCGATCAACGGGGTCGCGGCGTGGAGTTCCCGGTAGATGAATGCGGCAACCAGCAGGGCACCGAGTGCTAGCTCGCCGAGGATGACGGGAGTCGTCCAGCCGTGGTTGGGACCCTCGATGACCGCATCGACGATCGCCAGCATGGCGGCCGACGCCAATGCAGCGCCGAGGACGTCGAGCCGCGTGCCGGCGGTCCGGATGCCGGCCAGGTCAGGTACGACCGTGACGACGGCGACGATGGCGATCGCGACCAGCGGCACGTTGACCCAGAAGACGGAGCCCCAGTAGAAGTGCGCGAGCAGCAGCCCGCCGAGCGTCGGGCCCACGACAATGCCGACGCCGGCGATCGCAGACCAGGCACTGATGGCGCCGGCCCGTTCCCTGGCCGGGAACACGGCGGTCAGGATCGACAGCGTGGCGGGCATGACGAAAGCGGCGCCGAGCCCCATGACGGCCCGCGCGGCAATCAGCGTGGCGGCGTCGCCGGAGACCGCTGCCCATGCCGAGCCCGAGGCGAACACGACGAGCCCCAGCAGCAACGCGGTGCGGCGGCCGAATCGGTCGCCGAGCGCGCCCGCCATCACCAGCAGGGCGGCGAAAGTGAGCGTGTAGGCGTCGGTGATCCACTGCAGTCCGCTCGTCGAGGCGGCAAGCACTCGGGCCAGCGTCGGGAGCGCCGTGTTGAGGATCGTGTTGTCGATGACTACCACCAGCAGCGACAGGCACATGACGGCGAGGATCGCGCGCCGGCGCGGGTGGCCCAGGTCAGTCTGTGTCGGGTTCATGCTCCCGGCCTTCCTCTAGAACTTACAGCCGTTGGCTTACATCTGTAAGTTTTATAGTATGAGCTAACAGTTGTAAAGTAACTTCGGCAAGAGAGGTGCCGCTGCGGGGCGGGGACCCGTCGTGACGGCGGGCACCGTTCTGGGCAGGGACGTTGTAAGGCAGGGCCGTTATGAGGCAGGCACCGGATGACCGAAGCGCACCGGATGACTGAAGCGCACCGGATGACTGAAGCCATGAGGGAGCGGAACCCACGTGGCCACGGCAGCAGGCTGCGGGAGGAGATCCTGGCGGCGGCGACCGACCTGCTGGAAGAAACCGGCAGCGAGCAGGCTGTCACCCTCCGGGCGGTAGCACGTCGAGTCGGGATCTCAGCTCCGTCGATCTACGCGCACTTCCCGGATCGCGAGGCAATCGTCGGCGCGATCATCGACAGTGCATTCAGCGACTTCAATGCCGCGATCTATGCCGCGACTGAAGGCGTGGGGCCTGCTGACCCCCTCGGTCGGCTGCACGCGGGGTGTATGGCCTACGTGCGCTTTGCCGCTGACCGGCCGGAGCGGTACCGGCTGCTGTTCGAACGGCGCGCCACCGAGCCGACTGGCACGCCGGTGCCAAGCGTGCGCACCGAGAGCTTCGGCTGGCTGGTAGCAGCTCTGCAGGAGTGCGTCGACGCCGGGATCTCCACGAGCGAGGACGCGGCGCGCGACGCCACGGTGATCTGGACAGCGCTGCACGGCTACGCGACCCTTCACTCGCTGATACCCGGCTTTCCGTGGCCGGACAGCGCGGTGATGCTCGACCGGATCGTCTCCGGATCCGGCCAGGTCCGCGACTAGTAGACCGGTCCGGTCCGCGCCTGGTCGACGGGTCGGGTCCGCGATCAGAAGATCGAGCCGTAGGCCTGTGTCTGGTCGTAGTCCGCTGCCGCCAGCTGCTCCTCATAGCGGCGCGCCGCGAGCCGGGCGACGATCACCTCGCCGAGCGTGAGCGCGCCCAGAAAGATGATCACGATGCCCAGGCCGTAGAAGTATCCGAGCGGTTCCAGGAAGCGCATCGTGTTTGGCGCGAATACGGCGCCGTGCTCAGCCACCGGCGTACCGGCCGAGATCGGTTTGCTGGCACTCGTCATCGCAAATGCGGCTACCGGCTGGCCGATCACGAACCAGATGCCGCCGAGCGCGGCCAGATAGGAGCCCGCGCCCGCACCCCGGTCTGTGCCGATAATCAGCAGGCCGCCGACGAAGGCGGCAGCGCCCGGCAGAACGGACAGCCAGAGGCGGCCGGAGGTATACGCCCACGTTTTGTCCGGTGTGTAGGCGAAGCCGATATAAGGCCCGACAAACGGGACGAGGGCGCCCCACGCCCCGAGCAGCACCAGCAGGCTGCCCGTCGTCCGTCCGCGGTTAGCCAGTGACGCGCTTGCCATGCGTCACCTCCCCGATGTCTGGATTGTGACGTGGTGTCGGCTACCCGGCGCGCCGCCAGCCATGCGTCCCAGACTAGGCCCGCGAGCGCCAGAATGGTAAAGGAATGGCAATGCTAAGGGTGCTGAAGAGTAAAAGATACTCGTTCGCGAGTTTGATCAATGGCGAAACGGCCGAATAAGGATTTCCGACAGGTGCCTGTGTCACGTCCGGGCACAACTGCGTCAGAAAGGCGTGGGTGAGCGAAGGCAACCATAGTTGCGCACGACAGAGCCATTCTCGACTGCGCGGTATGGTCAGGACCGCCATTACGGTGGTCATTCTGGAAATCGCGATCACGAGCCTTACTCTGCCGGGAACGGCACCATCAGCTGCTGCCGCTACCGCCATCACCCAGACAGCTGCAACGACCGCAACCCTGGCCGACCGCATGCCTGCGGGCGGCCGGGGGGTCTCTGCGGCTGTGCATCTGCGGCGGATGGCGTGGCGGTGGGCCCTGCGGCAACGCGGCAAGCCCTATGTCTGGGGCGGTACCGGCCCGTACGGGTTCGACTGCTCGGGGCTGGTCTACGCCGCCTACCGCGCGGCCGGCCTGCGCCTGCCACGGACCACGTACGAGATGCTGGACAGCTGGCACCTCGTGCCTATCCCGAAGTGGCGGGCGCGACGAGGCGACCTTGCCTTCTTCGGCTCCGGTCATGTCGAGCTGTACGACTGGGGACCCTGGACCTACGGTGCGGCGGATACCGGGACGTTTGTCGGCTTCCACCGGATGAACCCGTACTGGCATCCGACCATGTACTTCCGGATCAGGTTGTAACAGCGCCTGCTGCAGCAGCCGCAGCTGCGGCCCGCAGCGCGCGGTAGAGCAGCTGCTGGTTACCGAGACGGCGGCGGAGCTCGCGCTCCAGGCCGCCGATCGGCACCAGATTCTGCGGCGCGCGCGGGTCCTTATGCGGCGAGCTGGCGAGCGGCGGCAGCAGCAGCGCACTCGAGTCAGCGAGCCTGACGACCTCCGGCACCGTCAGGTCAGCGGAGCACTCCAGCCGGACTACTCCGGACCACGGTACGTCCGGCGCGCCAGGCAGGCGCAGGTACCAGGAGTTGCGCCGCCACGACGTGCCCATCGTGAAGGCGGGCGTGCGCTGGCCGGGGCGAAGGGCGCTGACGACCGCCGCCTGCGCGTCCGGCAGGTACGTAGTGTGGTGCGTCTTGATGTAGCCGATGGTCCGCTCGAGGTGCGTCCGGCCGCGGAGCGGGCCATCGACGAACAGGAGGTCGCCCGCATCAGGGTGCTCGCCGCGGAACTGCAGCGCAAGTTGCACCTCAGCGTCGCTGAGGCGCTGCTGCAGGGCCAGCGACAGCTTGTCGATGCCAGGGCCAGCCGCGGTCCAGGCCGGGTAGCTGGCATGCCGGCAGTCGATGGCGACGGCGTCCGCGGCCGAGGTGAACAAGCCGCGCCGTACGACGACATCGAAGATCCGGGCGCTGCCATTGAGGCAGACCAGGCCGGCCGCATACGATGCGGCGATGCCCGGTGCGGGCTGCGCGCTGGCGCCGTGGTTCTGGCTGGCGCCGTGGTTCTGGCTAGCGCCGTGGTTCTGGCTGGCGCCGTGGTTCTGGCTGGCCCCGTGGTTCTGGCTGGCACCGTGGTTCTGGCTGGCACCGTGCACCCAGATGCGTGCGTCGATTCGCCGCACCCCGTCCAGGAACAGAACGGTGTCCGGAAGCGCGAGCGAGGAGTCCGGCGTGAGCGGGCGCCACTGGTCGGCCGGCACTTCAAGGTCGAGCACCAGCTCGGCGCTGGATTCCGGTGCCGAGCCAGCCAGCTCCTCGTCATACGCCACGCCGTAGCTCGGATCCCATGGGTCGACCGAGAACGCGACCGGTGCTGCCGTTACTGCTGCCACGAGCGTTCCTTGACGATCGTGGAGGTCGTACCGCTGCGGTTGACGACGAACCTGACCGGCACCCGCTCGGCCAGTTCCGCGACGTGCGTGACAACACCCACCATGCGATCTGAGTCTTCCGCAAGCCGTTCCAGAGTGCTCGCAACCGTCTCCAGCGTGTCGGTGTCCAGCGTGCCGAAGCCCTCGTCCAGGAACATTGAGTTCAGCTCGCGCATACCTGCAGACAGGCCGATGACCTGCTTGGACAACGCCAGTGCGAGCGCCAGCGAGGCCTGGAACGTCTCGCCGCCGGAGAGCGTGTGCACCGGCCGCCGGGCGCCGGCATCGGAGTAGTCGATGACGACCAGGTCGTTGCGGTCGTCCCGGTCCAGTTCGTACTGGCTGCCGGAGAGCTCCATCAGCGTCGCCGATGCCTCGCGCACCAGCGAATCCAGCGCCTCACTGCACAGCCAGCGCTCGAACGAGTTCGCCCGCAGCAGGTTGCCCAGCATCGCCGCGACCTGTGCGTCCAGCCGGTGCGCCGCGATCTCCTTGTCGAGCCTGGTGGCTTCCCTGCGCTGAGCACGTACCCGCTCAAGCTCCGCCTCGGTCCGGGCTCGCTGGTCGGCGACGGCGGCGGGAGCTCTGGTCAGCGGGTCGGCTCTGACCTCATGCTCGGCGAGCAGCCCTGCAAGGCCGGCCGCCGTGGCGTCGAACTGCTGCTGCAGGCTGTCGGCGGCTGCGCTCAGCTCGGCGAGGGCGCTCGTCCGGCGCTGGGCCTCGGCTGCGGCCCAGTCGCTCAGCAGGCGCCATGCTGCGGCGAGATCCCGGCCAGAGCCGGTGGCGACCGCCGGCGCGCCGAGCGCTACCAGCTTGTCCCGCGCGACGTTCAGTGCGGCCCACGCGTGCTGTTCCGCTTCGGCCAGGTCAGCGCGGGAGCTTTCCGCGCCGGACAGTTCGACCTGCCGCGAGTTCGCGGCATCCCTGGCGACGGCAGCGGCGCGGTCGGCGGCGACGATGGCATCGAGCAGATCGGTCAGCTCGGCTTCCGGCGGCGTGCCGGCCATCACCTCGGCTGCCCGGTCCAGCCGGTGCCGCGTGCCCTCGAGCGATGCCGCTGCAGAGGCGGTCGTCTTTGCGGCGTCCTGGTGCGCCTTCTGGGCCTGCCGGTGCGCGGCCGACCCGGCGGCGAGCCGGGCTCTGGCGGACTCCAGGTCGGCTGGCGGCTCGTGCGGAGGCAGTGCGACCACAGCCTGCCGGCACACCGGGCAGTCCCCGCCGACGTGCAGCGTCTCGGCCAGGCCCGCGGCCGCATGGGCACGCTGCGCGGCGTCGGCTGCGTCCTGCGCCGCTTCCAGCGCCTCCGTGGCGGCCTGCAACTGCGCGGCGAGCTCAGCCTCTTTCTCCTGGCAGCCGGCCAGGACGGCCGCCTGCTGCTCGGCCTCCTCGACCAGGCTCCGGCGCAGCGCATGGTTGTCGAGCTGGCGTTGCGTCGCGGCCTTGTCCGGGAGCGCGGCGCGGGCGCGATCGGCTGCGCCGGAGGCGCTGGCGGCTTCGTCCCGCCGCTCGCGGCTCGCCATGACCAGCGCGTCCGCTGCCGCTATCTGCTGGGCCAGCCCCGGAACCTCTGCCGGCGTGCGGACGGCCGAGAGCTGGGCGGCCACGTTCCGGTTCTGGGTAACCTGCTCGGTCGCGGCCGCGGTCTGGCTATGCAGCTCGGTCAGCGTCGCCAGCCTGGTCTCTACCTCGGTGACCAGCCCGGTGAGAGCGGTCAGCCGGGCGGCAGCGGCCGATTCAGCCTCCGCGGTCGCCCCGTCGAGCTGGTCGCGGGTGCGCTGGGCAGCGCCACGCTCGATGTCCGCCCGCTCGGCGCGGACCCTGGCGCGCTGGCCAATCTCCTTGTAGACACCAAAGGCCAGCAACTCGACCAGGAGCTTCTGCCGGTTCGCGGGCGTGGCACGGAGGAACTCGGAGAAGCCGCCCTGCGGGAGTAGCACCGACTGGGTGAAGTGCTCGTACGACAGGCCGAGCAGTTCCTGCGCCGCCGCCCTGACGTTGTCCGGGCCCTCGGCCAGCGGTTCGATGCTGGCCTCCAGCAACTCGGCGAGCGGCGCGTCCGCCGGGATGGTTGCGTCGAGCCGCTCAAGCCGAGCTGCCCTGGTGGTGACCTGTCCCTGCTTACCGCGCTGCAGCGAACGGGCCGCAACATAGCGCTGGCCCGCGAGCTCGAAGATGAGGCTGACGCGGCAGGCGTTGGCGGACGGCGCCAGAGCATTGCGAACTTCGCGCTCGTTGTCCCAGCGCGGGACCGTGCCGTACAGCGCGAAGCAGAGTGCGTCGATCACCGTGCTCTTGCCCGCACCGGTCGGGCCGACCAGGGCGAAGAAGTCGACATCGGTGAAGTCGATGTCGGTCTCGGTGCGGTAGGTACCAAAACCGTCGAGCAGCAGGCGCAGCGGACGCATGCGACCCAGTGTGGCGGACGCCGGGCGTTAGCCGGCGAAGATCAGCAGGTTGTAGGCGGAGTGGAGCGGAACTGGGGTGAGGTTCTCGTCGTAGACCGCCCAGCGTTTCTTTGGCGTGTCGTAGATCAGGCTGGTGGGCGAGAGACTGGTCGTGCCGCCCTTGCCGCCGGGGTTGTAGTCCGGGGTCACGAACAGGACGGCGCCCGAGTCGCCGTTGGCGGCCGGGTCGCTGACCAGCGTGGCGGCGCCGGTTTTGGATGCCGCGGTGGCTGTTGCCACTGTCGCGGTGCCACCGCCGCTCGCGCCGCCGCCAACAAGAACATTGAACGCGGCACCGCTGGGGATGGCGGCTCCGTCCTCGTTGACGATGGCCCACTTCCGCTGCGCCCGGTAGTAGCGCACGCCGACCAGGTGCGGGTTATACACGCCGGTCGGCTTGCCGCCAGGGTTCCAGTTCTGGGTGACCTGGAGGACCGCGCCAGGCTTGCCGTTGGTGGCCGGGGAGTTGATGAGGGTGTGGTCGCCCTGCGTGTTGGCCTTTGTCGCGGTGTGCACGAACACGCCGGCGCCGGCCACCGGCTCGGCGAGGACGTTGAACGACTCGTCGTCAGGCATGGCGGACTGGTTCTCGTCGAACACCGCCCACTGTGTGCCGTCGTACCAGACGCCGATCACCGGCAGGGGTGCCACGGCGAGACACGGGCAGGTCTCGCCCCGGTACGGGTTCGGGATGACGAACAGCAGGTCGCCGGGCTGGCCGTTGGTCGCGGCGTCGTCGATGACCGCGGAGTCACCGCCGGTCTCCGCGGCAGTGACGGAGATCTCGAAGTGGGTGAGCGGCATCTGCGCCGCCGGGTAGCTCAGCAGGTCGTAGGCGGAGTGCAGCGGGACCGGCGTGTGGTTCTCGTCGCCGACCGCCCAGCGCTCCGCCGGGGTGTCGTAGCTCACCGCGGTAGGAGACAGGCTGGTTGTCCCGCCCTTGCCGTGAGGGTTGTAGTCCGGAGTCACGAACAGGACCGCGCTCGAGTCGTCGTTGGCAGTCGGGTCGCTGACCAGCGTGGCGGCGCCGACTCTGGATGCTGCGGTGGTCTTGGCCACGGTCGCGGTGCCGCCGCCGGTAGCTGTTGTCCCGACGAGGACGTTGAACGCGGCCCGGCGCGGCATGGAGGCGCCGCTCTCGTTGAGGATGGCCCACTTGCGCTGCGTGCGGTAGTAGCGCACGCCGACCAGGTGCGGGTTGTACGCGCCAGTGGATTTGCCGTCCGGGCTCCGGTTCTGGGTGAGCTGGATGATCGCGGCGGGCTTGCCGTTGGTGAGTGGCGAGCTGATGAAGGTGTGGTCGCCCTGGGTGTTGGCCTTCGTCGCGCTGACCGTGAACGCGCCCCTGGCGCTGGCGGGTACCGCGAGCACGTTGAACGTCTCGCCGTCTGGCATCGCGGTCTTGTTCTCGTCGAACACTGCCCATTGCGTGCCGGTGTACCGGACGCCGATCACCGGGAGCGGCGGCACGGCCAGACACGGGCAGGTCTCGCCGCGATACGGGTTCGGAGTGACGAACAGCAGGTCGTGGCGCTGGCCGTTGGTCGCGTCGGTGTTGATGATGGCCGAGTCGCCGCTCGTCTCCGCGGCGCCGACGGTGATCTCGAAGTGCGTGACCGGCACGTCGTCCGCGGTCGTTGCTGCCGCGGGTCCCATTGCTGCCGCGGGTCCCGTTGCTACTGCAGGTGCTGGCGCGGCTGGCGCTGGCGTCGCGGCTGTCGCGCGTGTCGCGCGCGACGCAGGTGCCGCGCGTGGCGCAGGTGTCGCGCCGGCCGACGGAGACGCAACTGCCAGCAAGCCAAGAGCCAGCCCGGCTATCGCGGGCAGCGCTAACGTCCGACTGATCACCATGGCCCGCTCCTCCCCTTAAGAGGATTTTCAGCGCAGCACGCCGTGCGCGTCCAGAGCTACGGCGCCGCCAGGATAGGCAAGGACCGGGTTCACCTCCAGTTCGCTGAACTCCGGGTGCTGGGCGCCCGCGAGCGAGACGGCGGCGAGGGTGCGCGCTGCAGCGTCCAGGTCGACTGCCGGCGCACCGCGCCAGCCGGACAGCAGCGGTGCGTGCCGCAGCGATTCGAGCAGCTGCCTGGCCCGCTCCGCAGTCAGCGGCGCTAGGGCGACTGCTGTGTCTCTCAGAAGCTCGGCCGTGATCCCGCCGAGCCCTGCCATCACCACCGGCCCGAACGAGGGATCCTGTCGCACACCAATGATCAGCTCGACCGAGGCGGGGTAGGCGACCATCGCCTCGACCGCGAAGCTCGCGGCTTGGGTCCGGTGCTGCATGATGCGGAACGCCGACCGCAGCTCCTGCTCGTCTGGCAGCCCGAGCGCGACTCCGCCCGCCTCCGTCTTGTGTGCCAGCCCCATCGCTTTGAGGACAACTGGGTACCCAATCTCTGCCGCTGCCGCCGCGGCGGCAGCCGCGTCTGTGACGAATCTGGCGGGCGGGAACGCCAGGCCGTAACTCGCCAGCAGGTCCCTGGTGGACTGATAGCTGCCGTCCGCGACTGGCGGAGCGGCGGTGATTCGCGGCAGCTCAGCGGGGGTCAGCGCGGCCCAGCGAGCCGCACTGGCGAGGGCGGCGGCGGCGTGCTCGATGCGCTCGACGACCGGTATGCCGTGCTGGCGCAGCTTCGCGAGGGCGGGACCATTCCCGGCCGCCATGCTGTGTACGACAAGCGGGCGGCCGTACCGGGCCGACACGGCGGCCAGGTCGGTGGCGACGGCCGTCTCGGCGGATGCGAGTTCTGGTGTGCCGGCCGCATAATCGCCGAAGTAGCCGGAGAGCACCACGGCATCCGTGTCCGGGTCGGCCAGTAGCGTCCGAGCGACGGCTACATAGCTGGTGATGTCAGCCTCACCGGCGCCAGCCAGGTCCACGGGGTTGCTCACCCCAGCTGCTGGCGGCAGCAGCTCACGCAGCTGAGCGATGGTCTCGTCGGGTAGCGGCGGCACGACGAGCTCCGCCGCCGACAGGGCGTCGGCGGCAATCGCGCCCTGCCCGCCGCCGTCGGCGACGACCGCCACCCGGCGACCGCGGCACCGCGCCGGTGCGAGCAGGGCGATAGCGGCGTCTGCCAGCTGGCCCGCCGTGTCCAGTCGAAGCGCGCCCGCGGCGGCCGCGGCAGCGTCCACCACCTCCAGCCCCGACACCATGGATCCGGTGTGCGACTGCGCCGCCCGGCCCGATGCTTCGCTCCGGCCGACAGTGAGCAGCAGCACTGGCTTGCCGGCGATACGCGCTGCGGCGATCGCCCGCATCAGCCGCCGGCCGTCCCGGAAGTCCTCGACGTACGCCGCGATGACCCGGGTCGGCTCGTGCTCGATCAGGCTCTCGAGCACCTCGGCGGCGTCGATATCGCGCTGGTTGCCGAGAGACACCAGCCGGGACAGGCCCTGGCCTGCGCGGCCGAGCAGCCGGCCAATCTCCAGCCCGAGATTGCCGCTCTGCGACACCAGCCCGACCTGGCCGGCCGGGACGTCGCCCCAGCACAGCTGCAGACCTGCGGCTGCGTCAACGACACCCATGCAATTCGGCCCGAGCAGCCGCGCGCCGCAGGAGGTAACTTCCTCGGCCAGGGCGAGTTCTTCGGCCACGCTGGCCGGCTGGCCGACACCAGTCGTGATCACGACGAAGCAGCGTGCGCCCGCATCCAGGCCGCGCTCGACTTCCTGCCGGACGCTGCCGGGCGGCGTCGCGACGACGACAAGCTCGGGCGTGGCAGGCAGCTCCTCCACTGACCGCCACGCCCGAGCCCCCTGGATGAGGCCACCGGCCCGATTCACTAGGTACACCGACCGCAGGTCCTGCCCGGCGAGCGCGCCGCGCGCGAGCCAGTACCCCCACTTCCGCCGGTCCGCCGACGCACCCACCACCGCCACGGAGGCGGGGTCGAACAGCGAGCCGAGCGCCGGGGCGGCTGGAGCGCGAACGGCCGCTGGAGCGAGAACGGCGGGTGGAGGGAGAGCAGCGGCTGGCGGGAGAACCGCGGCTGGAGCGCGAACGGCGGCTGGAGCGAGAACGGCGGGTGGAGCGAGAGCAGCGGGTGGAGGGAGAGCAGCGGCAGTAGCTAGAACACCCGTGCGCTCCGGAACCGCGACCATGCCGACCCTACCTTCATTTCTGACTGATGCTCCAGTTATTATTGGCCAGCTCGCGGCGTGTTGACAAGACCCGTGTTGACAAGGCCCGTCTTGACAAGACCCGCGCTGACAAGACTCCGCGGCGAGGCGATCAGGAGCTCGCGCTGTCGTGGCCAGCAGGTTGGCTGTCGTGGCCAGCAGGTTGGCTGTGACGGGACCGTCTCAGGAGCGGCTACCTGGGAGCGCGTGCACAAGACGGCGCGGCGCCCGGCAGGCTCACCGCGCCCGCTGCATGACGCCGGCGGCTTGATCGGGCATTTCCTGGGCTTCCAGGCAGTAGCGTCCGCGGCGGTAACTGGCCCCGGGCCCCCGCAGGCACCGCTAGCGGGCCGCTGCCAGCATCTCGTCGATGAACGCGTTACAGGTGGCGCGCATTCGCTCGGCGGTCATGCTGCTTGAGCCGAGCAGCACCTGGATGGCGAGGCCGTCCAGCATCGAGATCAGCATGTTCGCGAGCGTGATCGCGCTGCCGTCCCGGATGGTCCCCGCGTCCTGGCCGTCCCGGATGATGCCGGTGACCAGGCGGCGCCACTGGCCGTAGAAGTCCTCGTTGAGTTGCTGAAGGTCAGGCTCCTGCAGGCCCTCGACCCAGAGCTCGCTCCAGACCCGCCAGCCTTCGAGGGTCTCGTCCTCGACCGGGAGGTAGGACTCGACGATCAGCCTGAGCAGCTCGAGCGGCTCGCGGCCGGACTCCATAATCCACTGACGTCGCTGGGTCGAGTACTCGAAGTACCGCTCGAATGCCGACCTGAGCAGGTCATGCTTCGTCTCGAAGTAGTAGTGGATCATCCCGGAGCTGACGCCGGCGTGCTTCGCCACGTCTGCCAGGCGGAGGTTGCGGAAGCCGCTCACCGAGATCACGTGCCACGTCGATCGCAGGATCTGCTCCCGCCGCTCCTCTTCGACGTGCGGCCGGGGCATCGGACCTCCAGGGCTGGCTACTCCTGCAATCTCGTGCGTAGGCTATCGCGCCGCCACCACGGCCCGTGATCTTCAGGCTGTGCCAGCGCACTCGGCCTGGCAGCCCGCGGGTAGGCCGCAACAAGAACTGCCCGTACCCCTTGACAACGCGGCGTAGTGTGCCTCACAGTCCCAATAAATAACTGAGCCGCCGGTCAGAAATAAGGTGGAACCGATGACCGCTGCCGAACAGGTCCGCCCCGCCACTGAAGAAGAGGGGACACTGCGCAAGGGTGTCCTGCCACTGTGGGCTGTCTACGGAATCGCGCTGGGCATCCTGGCCCCATCCTCGACGCTCGCGCTGTCCACCGGTCTGATCAGCGAGACGGCAGGCAACCTCAGCTGGCTGACCTGGGTCGTGACCGGTGTCATCGTGCTGAGCTTCGCGCTTGGGATCAGCTGGCTGACCCGCCGTTTCACCACGACCGGCGGCCTCTACGGCCTGGCCGCCCGGGCGGGCGGCCGTACCGGCGGCTTCTCCGTGCTGACGGCGCACGTGCTCGCGCTGCTGCTCGCCGGGCCCGCGTGCGCACTGGGCAGCGCGATCTACCTGAACGCGTGGCTTGAACGCGTCGGCATGCCGGCTGCTCACTCCGCGGCCGTGATTGCAGCGCTGACCGTCCTGGTCGTGCTCGCTAATGCCGCTCTGTGCTACCGCGAGGTCAAGCTGTCCGCGCGGCTGCTGCTCGCCATCGAGTTCGTGACCGTCGGCGTCATCATGGTCTTGTTCTGCATCGTGCTGGCCAAGGCGCCCGGCGGCATCATCGACCACCGGCAGCTGACCTTCCGCGGCATGCACGTGAAGTCGATTCTGGAGGCTGGCGGCTTCGCCGTCTTCGCGCTGGCTGGCTTCGAGAATGCCGCCACGCTGGGCCGCGAGGCGCGCAACCCGCGGCGCGCGATCGGACTCGCGATGACCGGCTCGATCATCGGCCTCGGCATCCTCTATGTGTTCGCCAGCTATGTGATCGTGCTCGGCTTCAAGGGCATCTCCTTCGCCAGTAGCGCGGCACCGCTCGACACACTCGCCAGCCGCAACAACGTCGGCTGGCTCGGGTACCTCATCGACCTCGGCGTCGCGGTCAGCTTCTTCGGCTCGAGCCTCGGCATCATGGCGGGCACCTCACGCACCGTCTACACCCTGGCCAGGGACCGTGTCTTGCCAGCGCGCCTCGCCCGGGTCAACCCCGTTCACCGCACGCCGGTCGCCGCCGTGCTGGCGCTGACCGTGCTGTACCTGGTCCTCGGCGTGGCCGGGGCAGCGCTGACCAACCCGGACAACTCCTACGGCTACCTCGGCACGCTCTCCGGCTACCTGCTCGTGCTCGCGTACGGCCTGACCACGGTTGTGGCCGGGGTGTATGCCGCCAAGACCCGCTCGCTCCGCGCTGGGATCACGCTGACGGTCCTCGTGGCCGTCGCCGGGATCGCGCTTGTCTACTGGTTCAGCTTCCACCCGTTCCCGCAGGGCGCTTATGGCGTGGTCGCCTGGATCTTTGCCGCCACGGTGGCAGCGGGCGTCCTGACCTACGCCGCGCTGCGTCTCAACTGGCCCGCCGCGCTCTCCCGGATCGGCCGGTCCGACCGGGCGGACCTCGCTGACGAGCCGGATCAGGCAGGCCCGCGCCCTTACCCAACGACCGAGATTGGTGCTGACTGATGGAGTTCGCCCATACGCCCCGGCTTGCCGAACTGCGCCACCAGGCGCAGGAGCTCACGGCGGCGATCGCCAAGTACGAGGACGAGTGCGAGCAGAACAACGGCCTCACCGCCGACGCCCACCGCGTCATCCACGATGCCGTGCTCGCGGCCGGCCTCCAGGCCATCAACGTGCCGGCCCAGTGGGGCGGTGCCGGCCTCGCGGTGCTCGAGCAGGTCGTCGTGCAGGACGTACTGGGCAGCCTGACCAACGCCCTCTGGGACACCGTCTGGCGCCCGGCCAATCCGCTGCTGGCCTGCACGCCCGCGCAGCGGGAGCGCTACCTGATCCCGGCGGCGCGTGGCGAGCGGCGCGACGCGGTGGCGATCACCGAGGAGACCTCCGGCTCAGACCCGGGCGTGCCCAGCACGACCGCTGTGCGCGATGCTGCCGGTTACCTGATCAACGGCAGCAAGTGGTTCGTGACAGTGGGGGATGCGGCGGACTTCCTGCTGGTCCTGGCCGCCGTTCAGCCGGGGAACGCGCCCACCATGTTTCTGGTGGACAAGAACACGCCCGGCGTCTCCGTCGTGCGGACGCCCCGTTACACCCACACCTTCGTCTACGAGCATCCCGAGTTCGCCTTCGACAACGTCCGGGTGGGCGCAGCTGCGGTCCTCGGCGGGGTCGGCCAGGGCTACGAGCTGACGCGTGACTGGTTCACCGAGGAACGGCTGATGATTGCTGCCCGCACCATCGGTGCGGCTGAGCGCGCGCTGACGCTGGCGATGGAATGGGCAAATAACAGGAACGCCGGTGGCGAGCCGCTGATCAACCGCCAGCTGATCCGCGGCATGATCGCCGACTCAGTGGCCGACATCGCGACTAACCGGGCCTTCACTCATCAGGTGGCGTGGGAGTTCGACCAGGTCAGCCAGCACGGTGCGGGCGGCAGCGGCGGAGCGAGTTCGGCGCGCAAACTGCTGCATGCCCGGGCGGCGACTGCCAAGCTGGCGGCCTCCGAGGCCAGCAACCGGGTCGCTGACCGCGCGGTGCAGATCTTCGGCGGGCGCGGCTACATGCGCGACTACCCAGTCGAGCGGATCTGGCGAGAGCTGCGGGTGGACCGGATCTGGGAGGGAACGTCCGAGATCCAGCGGCTCATCATCGCCAACGAGGCGGCCAAGCGCGGCCTGTCCGGCCTGCTGACGTTCCCTGTGCTGGTCAAGTAGCGGCCGAGAATCATGACCAGTAGCTGGAGCGGCCAGGTAGCGATCGTCGGCGCGTACGAGTCACCGCGCCGGGTGGCGCCGGGCATGCATCCGTTCGCCCTCCACGCGGACTGCGCGCGTGGCGCCCTGATCGACGCCGGACTG
>Ga0335074_10001490_pt1 | contig 31751 bp, 32 predicted proteins | sample Lox_Sample_23_FD_206715 | JGI IMG/M metagenome (GOLD analysis project Ga0335074, IMG submission 206715) | Soil microbial communities from Loxahatchee National Wildlife Refuge, Florida, United States - Lox_Sample_2.3 | ecosystem: Environmental > Terrestrial > Soil > Wetlands | place: USA... | reverse complement strand
AGTTTTCTGGCGGCCGTCGGTCTTACCGAGCATGACGATGACGACGAGAGTCCAGAGCGTGTCGATCCCGGTGGCCGATCAGGACCGGGCACTGGCGTTTTACACCGAGGTGCTCGGCTGCGAGCTGCGCCACGACTTCGAAGTGTGGCCCGGGGCCAGGCTGGTGGAAGTGGTGCCCCCCGGGTCGAGCGTCGGCCTGGTGCTACTGCCCCCGGACAGCGAGATCCCGATGGCCGTGCGGTTGGGCACGACCAACGCCGAGACCGCCCACGCCCGGCTTCGCCAGGCGGGCGTGACGCTGCACAACGACGAGGTCGTGCACCTCGACGGCGCCCCGCCGATGTTCTTTTTCGCCGACCCGGACGGCAACGGGCTCGTATATCTAGAGGAAGAACCCGCGTTGTGAAGCTTCTCCTCACGTCCGCCGGCATCAAGAACGCGAGCATCCAGAACGCGCTGGTCGACATGCTGGGCAAACCGATCGCCGAGTCCAGCGCCTTGTGCATTCCCACCGCGACGTACCCCATGGGCGGCCCCGGATCGGCCTGGCTGTTCATCACCGGACGAGCCTCCACCCCCATGTGCGAACTGGGCTGGAAGTCGCTGGGAGTGCTGGAGCTCACCGCGCTGCCCAGCATGGGCGACGAGCGTTGGGTGCCCCTGGTCCAGGACACCGACGCCCTGCTGGTGCAGGGCGGCGACGCGTTGTACCTGAGCCACTGGATGCGGCAATCCGGGCTGGCCGGCCTGCTGCCGTCGCTGCGCGCGGTCTGGGCGGGGTTCAGCGGCGGGAGCATGGTGATGGCGCCCCACATCGGTGAGGAAGCCGTCTCATGGGTGCCGCCCGGCGGCGGCGACGCAGCGCTCGGCTTCGTTGATTTCTCGATCTTCCCGCACCTGGACCACGAGAACATGCCGGAAAACACCATGGCGCACGCGGAAAGATGGGCCGCCAAGCTGCCGTGCCCGGGCTATGCGATTGACGACCAGACCGCCATCAAAGTGATCGACGGCGCCGTCGACGTTGTCTCCGAGGGGCACTGGAAGCTGTTCAAGCCCGCGGGAGATTCGTGACGGGTGCCCGCCCGGCGTGCGCTGGAGCGTAAAAAACAGCGACCTTGATTGGTCACGCCTGACGGCGTCACGGTCCGAAGACGAGGCAGACGGGACTCGGCACGTACGTCGCCGACACCGGTCGCAGCGCCGGCTCGTCTTCGTCGATGGCGAACGACACGATCTCGTGCGTGTCCTGGTTCGCGACCAGCAGATACCGGCCGTCCGGCGTCTGGCAGAAGTCCCGCGGCTCGCCGCCGCGCGTCGGCTGGACGTGCTCGAGGGTCAGCTTTCCCGACGCCGGATCCAGCCGGAACATCGCGATGCTGTGGAACCCGCGATTAGAGGCGTATATGTAACGCCCCGTCGCCCCCACGCGTACCGCCGAAGCCTCGCTGTGCTCCCGGCAAGATTCCGGCAGCGTCGACACCAGGTCGGTCTGGATGAACCTGGTCCCGTCGCGGCGCAGCGCGGCCAGCGTGCTGTCGATCTCGTTGAGCAGGAACAGATGGCGCCCGTCGGGATGGAAGGCCAGATGCCGCGGGCCGGCCCCGGGCCGGGCGATGATCCGCTCCTCAACCCGCTCCGCCAGTTCCCCCGTCGCGCCGACGTCGTAGCTCAGCACCGCGTCCAGGCCCAGGTCGGGCACGAGCACGCGCCCGGTCACCGGGTCGACGCCGATCATGTGAGCGTGCGGCCCGGTCTGGCGCTCCGGGTCGACGCTCGACCCGGAATGCTGGACGTGGCCGACCAGGTCACGCAGGCCGCCTCGGTCATCGACCGAGTAGACCGCGACCGAGCCCGATTCGTAGTTGGCCGCCAGCACCAGCCGCCCGTCGCCGTAGAGCGCCAGATGAGCCGGGGCCTGCCCGGCCGAGGAGCGGCTGCCCAGCGCGGTCAGGGCGCCGGTCGCCGGGTCGCGCCGGTACGCGGTGATCCCGCCCGATGCCTGGCCCGCGAACTCCAGGGTCTCGTGCACGGCGTAGACGTTCCGCCCGGACGGGCTGATCGCGACCCAGGAGGGGTTCATCGCCGCCGCCAGCAGCCTCGGCGGCCCGACGGCACCGTCCTCGTACGCGCAGCCGAGGATGCCATCGGCCGTGCCGTCCACGTGCGGCAGCCGCTCGGTGTAGGTCCCGATGATCAGCTGCGTGCTCATGACTCCGGTTCCTGCGGCACGGTCACGTGGCATGCGGCCTGGTGGCCCGGGGACGACGTCCGGAGCTGCGGCGTCACCCGGGCGCACAGCTCGATCGCGAGCGGGCAGCGCGAGCGGAAGCGGCAGCCCTCGCCGGGCTCGATCACGCGCGGCGGCTCGGCGATCTCCGCGGACGAGATCGCGATCGGGGCGCGCGGATCGGGCACGGCCGAGAGCAGGAGCCGGGTGTAGGGATGCACCGGGCCGTGCAGCACGTCCTCCGAGGGGCCGCTCTCGACGATGTGCCCGGCGTACATCACGACCACCCGGTCGGACACGTAGCGGGCGCTCGCGATGTCGTGGGTGATGTACAGCACCGACACGCCCTCATCGTCGCGCAGGCGGGCCATCAGGTTCAGCAACCCGACCCGGATCGACACGTCAAGCATGGAAACCGGCTCGTCGGCCAGGATGAGCTTGGGCTGGTATGACAGCGCCTGGGCGAAACTCACCCGCTGGCGCTGGCCGCCGCTCATCTCGTGCGGGTACTTGGCCAGCGTCTGCCGGGCGGGCACGAGGCCCACCGTCTCGAGCACCCGCTCGGCCTCGGCCTCCCGCTCAGCGCGGGTCAGGCCGGGCTGGTGCAGCTTGAGGCCGCGGGTCATCACGTAGTCGATGGTGTGGGCCGGGTTCAGCGAGCTGAACGGGTCCTGGAAGACCATCGGAACCTGGCCGCGGTAGGCGAGCACATCCCGCCGCGACCGCAGCTCGGTCAGCGGCCGCCCGCGGAACAGGATCGAGCCGCTGGTCGGCTGGTACACCATGGCCAGCAGGCGGGCCACGGTGCTCTTCCCGCTCCCGCTCTCCCCGACCAGCGCGACGATCTCCCGCTCATCGAGCCGGAGGTCGACGGAGTCGACCGCGTGCAGGGTGCGGCCGCGCACCCCGCCGATCCTGAAGTGCCGGGTGAGCCCCCTGGTCTCGAGCACGGGCGTCCCGTTGGTCACGTCAGTCACCGTCGCCGCCCTCCGGACCGTGCCGGAAGCACCGCACCCTGCGCTCGGCGACCTGGTAGAACTCCGGCTCGCCGCCGGTGCACAGCGCCATGGCCCTGGGGCACCGCGGGGCGAAACTGCAGCCGCCGGGCAGGGCGGCCAGGTCGGGCGGGGCGCCCGGGATCCCGCCGATGTACACCTTCGGGCCGTTGACCGACGGGAAGGCGTCGAAGAGGCCGACGGTGTAGGGGTGCATCGGGCTGGCGAAGACCTCCCGGGTGGGCCCGAGCTCGGCGAACCGGCCCGCGTACATCACGGCCAGCCGGTCCGAGAAGTGGCTGACCAGCGACATGTCGTGGGTGACGAAGATGATCGCGAACCCGAGCTCGCGCTGGAGTTCCTTGATCTGGACCATCAGCGCGCGCTGGGCGACCACGTCGAGCGCGGAGGTGGGTTCGTCCATCACGATGAGGTCGGGCGAGAAGAGCAGGGCCATCGCGATCATCGCGCGCTGGCGCATGCCGCCGGAGAGCTGGTGCGGAAAGCTGCGCAGGTGCACCGGGTCGATCCCGACCAGCGCGAACACCTCCCGGGACCGTTCCAGGATGGCGTCTTTGGAGATCTTCTGGTGGGCGCGCATCGCGTCCGCGTACTGGGCGCCGATGGTCTTGACCGGGTTGAGCGCGTTCATCGCGCTCTGCATGACGACCGAGTAGTCGCGCCAGCGGATGGCCCGCAGCGCCTTTTCTCTCAGCTCAACCATGTTGGTGCCCTTGAAGATGACCTCGCCGCCGGTGATCTGCGCGGGCGGGCTCAGCAGCTGGGCGATGGCGAACAGCAGCGTCGACTTGCCGCATCCCGACTCGCCGACGATGCCGAGGAACTCGCCCGGTCGCAGCTCGAAGCTCACATGGTCCACGGCCCGGGCGGGGCTGCCCCGGGTGAGGTAGTCGACGCTGATCTCGCGGACGTCCAGGATCGCGTCAGCCACGTTCCCTCCGGGCCTGACGGACCGGCCGCAGCGCCGGGTTGGCTATCTCGTCGAACGCGTAGTTGAGCAGCGAGAACGCGCCCCCGAGCAGGGCGATGCCGATGCCGGGCGCGATGGCCCACAGCGGTGAGCCGGCCTGCAGGGCCTCATTGTTTTCCGCCCAGAACAGCATCGTCCCCCAGCTCATCGAGTCCGGGTTGCCGAGGCCGATGAACTGAAGCCCTGCGGCGGCGAGGACCGCGTAGACCGCCGCGCCGAGAAAGTTGGCCACGATCAGCGACGTCATCGTGGGGAGGATCTCGAAGACGATGATCCGCCACGTGCGCTCGCCGCGAACCCGCGCCGCGACCAGGAAGTCCCGGCTGCGCAGCGACAGCGCCTGCGAGCGGAGCTGCCGGGCGCCGTAGGACCAGCCGGTGACGACCAGCACCGCGATCAGGATCGTGTTGCCGCCGTTCTTGGAGTACGCGGCGATGATGACGACCAGCGGGAAGGCCGGGATGACCAGGAACACGTCCGTGAACAGCGACAGGACGCCGTCCGCGAACCCGCCGCGGTAGGCGGCCGACACCCCGATGATGACGGAGAGCACCGTGGCCAGGCCGCCCGCCACCACCGCGATGACCAGCGACTCCCTGGTGCCGAAGACCCACTGGGAGAAGATGTCCTGCCCGTAGGACGTGGTGCCGAAAAGGTGCGCGGCCGACGGGCCCGCCGAGCGCTTGTAGATCTCGGCGTTCGGGTTGTCATGCGCCAGGACCCCGGGAAACAGCGCCAGCAGCACGAAGATCGCGAGCACGATCAGCCCGACGAGCGCCTTCCGGTTGCCGCCGATCGCACGGGCGAGATTCCCGGTGGCGCCCGCTTTGAGCCGGTCGAGGCGGGGGCGCCGGAAACCGATGACTCCGGTACTCATCGCGCGCTCACGACTCCGTCCTGGTCCGGGGATCGAGCGCCAGCGTGACGAAGTCGACGGCGAGGATCGCTACCAGCACCGCGACGGTGATCAGGAGGAACAGCGTCTGCATGAGTGCGAAGTCCTCGTTCTGGACGCCGTCCAGGAGCATGTAGCCCAGCCCCGGATACGAGAACACGTACTCGACCAGGATGGCGCCGCTCACGACGAAGCCGAGCGACATGCCGAACCCGGTGAGGTTGGGCAGGATCGCGTTGCGGCCGGCGTAATCGAACATGACCCGGAGCGGCGAGAGCCCCTTCGCCCTGGCCATCCGGATGTAGTCCTCGGCCAGGGTTGTGATCATGTTGTTCCTCATGGTGAGGATCCATCCGCCGATGGATGTCACCAGGATCGTCAGGGCCGGCAGGACGGCGTGCCACAGGACATCCGAGATGAAGGCCCAGTTGAAGGCGATCGTGTCGGTGTTGTTGTAGCCGAAGCCAGACGGGAACCAGTGCCAGGTGATCGAGAACAGCAACAGGCTGATCAGCGCCACGAAGAAGTAGGGAAAGGCGGAGGTGATCACGAAGATCGGCGGCAGCAGGCTGTCGAGCTTCCCGCCCCTTCGCCAGCCGCTGACCATGCCGATCAGGGTGCCGAGCGCGAAGGCGAGCACGGTGGTCACCCCGACCAGGCCCAGCGTCCACAGAATCGCCGAGCGCACGACCTGCGTCACCGTCTCGGGAAAGAAGGTCAGCGAGACGCCGAAGTTCCCGGTCAGGGTGTTCTTGAGGTAGCCGAAATACTGAGAGATCTCGCTCTGGCTGCTGTTGACGCCGAAGGCGATCTCCAGCGCCTTGAGCACGGTGCCGTTCACCCGGCCGTGGAACCTCGCCATCATCGCGATGGCGGGGTTCCCCGGCATCAGGCGCGGCAGCAGGAAGTTGATCGTGAGGCACGCCCAGAGCGTGACGACGAAGAAGCCGAGGCGGCGCAGGACGTATTTCATGAAGTGCTACCGCCTCTGGCTTCCACGTCGTTCCGGTCTCTTGGGGTTACTTGAACTTCAGGTGCAGCAGCACCACCTCGTCGTCCGGCGTGTTGTACGGAGCCGGCTGCGCGTACTGGTCCGACTGCGTCGGCCAGCCCGTGTACTGGCTCGTGTTGTGCTCGTACCAGTCGACGAACGCGGTGATCGGGATGATCGGCACATCGGCGAGCATGATCTTCTGCAGCTGGTTCACGATCGTGTGCTGCTCGGACACGCTCGTCGTCGCCGCGTACTCGTTGATCAGGTTGTCCGTGGCCGGGTCCTGCCAGCGCTCCCAGTCCGAGGCCGCGGCCTGGCCGATCGGCGCCGAGTTCTTGCTGTAGAGCGCCTGCCTGAGCTCGTAGTACGGACCGGGACCGCCGGATTCGAAGTTGTAGGCGATCTGGTAGCTGCCCTTATAGAGGTCGTTGAGGAAGTCGCTGGTCGCGAGGTTGTCTACGGTGATCTTGATGCCGACGCTCGCCATCTCGTGCTGGATGATCTGGAGGTCGGCCACCCAGTCGGTGTTCCCGCCCTCATTGATGATCGTGAAGGCGAGCGGCTTGCCGTTCTTGGCGAAGATGCCGTCGGAGCCTTTCTGGTAGCCGTCCTTCTCCAGGATCGAGGCCGCCTTGGCCGGGTTGTAGCCGTAGTTGTACTGCGCGGCCTGCGAGGTGTCCAGCCACGACGAGAACGTCGGGGTCACGATGGCGGACTGGTTGGAGGCGGGCTGATAGCCGTACTCGCCGACCGCAGCCACCTGCTGGCGGTTGATGGCGTACGCCATCGCCTGGCGGACCGCCACGTCGTTCAGCGGCGCCACCGTCTGGTTGAGGAACAGCGACAGGTCGGCGATCGGCGGGGCCCAGAACTGGTTATCCGGGTTCTTGTCCAGGTAGAAGGTCTTGACGTTCGGGACGAACTGGCCCGCCCACTGTGCCTGGCCGGTCGCCAGGTAGTTATTGGCCGCCGAGTTGGAGGTGAACGCCGGGAACTCGACCTTGGCGATCTTCGGCAGGCCGGGCTGCCAGTAGTGCGGGTTCGCCGAGTACGAGATGTTCTGCGGGGTGCAGCTCCCGATCTCGTAGGGACCGGTGCCGACCGGCTTGGCATTGGCGTAGGTGACCGGGTTCTTGATGTTCGACCAGATATGCTCGGGGACGGTGAAGAACTGGTCGGCCACGTAGTAGAAGTACGGCACTCCGGCCGTCTTGAACGTCAGCACGACCTGATCGCCGTTCTGCACCACGCTGGAGAGCACCGACCAGATGGCGTTGAGGTCGAGGGCGGGGTACTTCTTTATCAGGTTGAAGGTGAAGGCCACATCGGCGGCCGTCAGCGGCTTGCCGTCACTCCACTTCACGCCCTTGCGGATGGTGAAGGTCAGCACCTTGTTGCCGTCGCTCCACGCGTACGCGGAGGCGAGCCACGGCGTGGTCTTGCCGCTTTCGAGGGTGTTAACGAAGATCAGCGGCTCGTAGACGAAACCGTTGGCGGTCCCGTTCACCGAGGGGTTGAACGGGTTGAAGCCGCACGTCCAGAGCGCGCCTTCTTCGTTATCGATGGTGAGTGTCCCAGAAGGCGCCGACGCGCCGCTGGCCGAACCGCCCCCGCTCGATCCCGAAGACGAACACGCGGCCAGACCGACCGACAATAGGCTGAGAACCGCCAGGCACATTTTAAGATTGCGTCGTTTCACGGTACGTCCCATCCTTGAAAGGCTTTAGCTTCGGGGAGGCCCGCTGTTTTGGGGCAGCGGCCTCCAACGGTGCGATGAAGGTGCACATCGTGGAGCCGGTCAGGGCGTCGCGCGACAGGACAGGGCGCTGCCGATCACCGCGCTCAGGCGTCTAACGAATCGGGCAACCCGGAGGAGCTGGCCATAAGTTCATCGATCCCCTCCGGGTCCATTTTGTGCAGGCGGCCGGGCTCGTGCGGCGCTCTAGAGATCATGGCTAGGGACCGGGCCGGACCCTTCCGGATTGGGCGGCCGGTCCTGCGTGAGGCGCTTCGCCGCACGGCTTCGCGCTGCACTTGCTTTTCTTTTAGAAAGTTTCTAGCATGTTCCGCAGATGCGGTCAAGACGGTCAAGGAGGGCAACTGAAAGCTCAAGCTGGTTCCCCGAGCCTGCTCCGTCAGTGGAACGCGACCGTCGTGCTCCGGACGATCCGCGAGCAGGGACCGATCTCCCGCACCCAGCTGGCCAAGGAGGTCGGCCTCTCCAACAAGACCATCAACGACGTGACCGAGTTCCTGCTGAATGAGGGGTTCATCAGGGATTACTCGGGAGCCGAGGACGACCGCGTCAGGCCGCGCGGCCCCGTTCCCCGGCTGTTCACGTTCTGCGCCGACCTCGGCCACGTCCTCGGCGTCGACGTCGGCGCGAACAAGATCGTGGCGCTGGTCGCCGACCTGGCCGGGCAGGTCGTCGGCTCGGCCCGGCGCCAGACGAGCAGCGCGAAGCCGGTCGAGGTCCTGGCCGAGGTGCGGCTGGCCGTGGCCAGCGCCCTGGAGGAGTCAGGGGTCGACCGGGCCAACCTCAAGGCGGTCGCGGTCGGCACGCCGGGCGTGGTCGAGTCAGGCCTGATCAGACTGGCTCCGCAGCTCGGCGACTGGGAAGGCGTCAACCTCCGCCAGGAACTCGACCCGTTGCTCCCCTGCCCGGTGCTGGTGGAGAACGAGGCCCATTTGTCGATCCTGGCGGAAAAATGGCGCGGGGCGGCCCGCGGCATCGACGACGCCCTCTACCTCCAGCTGGGCGTCGGCGTCGGCGCCGCCCTCCTGATCAAGGGCGAGGCGTACGGCGGCGCCAGCGGCGCGGCCGGAGAGATCGGCTACCTGCCCCTTTTCGAACGCTCCCGGGTCACCCATGACGGCCCCGGGCCGTTCGAGACCGCGGTCGGGGGCACCGCCTACGCGAGGCTCGGCCGGGCCGCCGCCGTCGCCGAGCCGGGCGGCCTGCTGTCGAGCCTGGCCGGAGGCGATCCCGCCGCCGTGGACGCGAGGATCGTGTTCGCCGCCGCGGATCAGGGCGACCCGGCCGCGCTCCGGATCGTTGACACGCTGACCAGCACGCTCGCCCGCGGCATCGCCACGGCCGTCGTGCTCCTCGACCCCGCGGCCGTCATCCTCGGCGGCGGGCTCTCCCGGGCCGGCGCGCTGCTTCTCGAGCCCCTGAACAGCCATCTGGGCCGGATACTGCCCGCGCCCCCGCGGCTGGTGCTCTCCGCCCTGGGCTCTGATGCCGTGGCCCTTGGCGCGGTGCGGCTCGCCTGCGAATTCGCCGAACGACAGCTCTTTGAGTTCGCCTCCGCCGAGGCCTAAGGGGAACTGACCATGCACGTCGTCAGGTACAGCCTGCCCGGATCCCCGGCCGCGCGCGCCGGCGTGCTCAGCGGCGACCGGATCCGCGAGCTAACCGACGTTGCCGAGCTCGCGGAACTATGGACGCTGCGCCTGGACGACCTGCGAGAACGGCTCTCCCGGCCCGCCACCGACGGCGATCTCGCGCTGGCCGACGTCCAGATCCTGCCCCCGGTCGACGGACGCACCGAGGTCTGGGCGGCCGGCGTGACCTACGAGATCTCCCGGGAAGCGCGCGTCGAGGAAAGCGAACGCTCGGCCGACATCTACGAGCTGGTCTACCACGCGGCGCGGCCCGAGCTGTTCTTCAAGTCGGCCGCCTGGCGGGTCGCCGGCGACGGGCAGCCCATCGCCATCCGCAGCGACTCCACCGTGGATGTGCCCGAACCCGAGGTTGCCCTCGTCGTCAACGCGTTCGGGGAGATCGCGGGCTACACGATCTGCAACGACGTCTCCTCCCGCTCCATCGAAGGCGAGAACCCGCTCTACCTCCCCCAGGCCAAGACCTACCTCGGCGGCTGCGCGCTCGGCCCCTTCATCCGCCCCGCCTGGGAGATCGCCGACCCCTACGACCTGTCGATCGAGCTCACGATCCTGCGCGCCGCCCAGCTGGCCTGGACCGGCACCGCGAACACCAGCCAGCTGCACCGCACCTACGACGAGCTGGTGCGCTGGCTGCTGCACTCCGACGTGCACCCCGGTGGTGTCATCGTGTCGACCGGGACCTGCCTGGTGCCGCCGGCCCCGTTCAGCCTCGAGCACGACGACGTCGTCCGGATCGACATCAGCGAGATCGGCACGCTCACCAACCCCGTGGTACGCGGCCTCGACGCCATCAGGGCCACGCTCGCCTAGGCTCGCGCTGCGCCGCGGCTGGACGGCCGTGGAACAGGAGGTCGCGTGGGCGGTGGCGCCAGCGAGGTCTCACGCCATGGAGACCTCGAGGTCGGCGGCGACGCCGCCGAGCATCGTGAAGTCGGTTCGGGATTGCTGGAGCATGGTGCCCGGCACGAACTCGGAGACCGGGCCATGCGCCACCAGCCGCGCGATGAACCGCTGCCAGGAGTACCCGCCGCCGAGATCGCCGTCGAGCCAGAAGCTGCGGTGCCGGGCGCCGAGGATGTCGCGCGGCCCGATCGTGTTGGCCATCGGCGGCACCCAGGACCAGTCGCCGCCGAACGAGTGCAGCGCGTTCTGCATGACCGTCATGGGGTGCAGTTCCACCAGCCGGGCGGCGGCGGCGCGGTAGGCGTTCAGGTCGCCGGCGAATTCAAATCCGAGATGCGGTTCCCAGAACGCGATGTGGCCTCCCCAGCCGATGCCGCCATAGCAGACATCAGCGCCCCCGGCGTCCTCGATCTGAGCGCTATAGGTGGCGATTTCGTCGCTGGCCGGAAAGTGGATCTGGCTGTCCGGGGGACGCAGATCGTCGTCGATACGGCCGAGGAAGTTATTCCACATGGCGCGCTGGAAGGATCCGACCCAGGAGATGGGCGCGGTCTTGCCGTCCTCGTCGGCGTACTCGTCCATGTTGAAGGTGTGCACATGCTGGAGCGAGATCCGGCGCTCGTTAATGATCCGGGCCGCGATCTCGTACTGCGGCACCGGGCCGACCGGCAGGATCGCGACCAGATTCTGGTCCGCCTCCCGCGCCGCGACGATACGGCCGATGAGGTCGTCGGCGAACGCCCGGTAGAACGCGTCGCGGTCATCGATAACGCCGATAACGAAGTCCGGGTTGGGATGCGCGGTGATGTCCTCGCGGCGGATCACCCGGACCCGTTCGCATGCTCCCCGGTCGCGAAACGTGCAGATGTTCGCGAGCTGGTAGCTGAATTCGGTGGTGCTGCTTGCCGTTGCCATGTACGCCGGTGGCCCCTCACGGTAGAAGACGGGTGGTTCTGGCTCGCAGCCAGGTGAGGCACGCGGTGAATCCCTCGGCGAATGACACGCCGGATTGGTATCCGCGGTACTGGCTGCAGACCCGGGTCTGCTCGATGATGTCGACCCCGTCGTGGTCGCGCAGCCAGTCCAGTTGGCTGGCATGACAGCGCAGCGCGGCGAGTTTGGTATCGATATCGGCGGAGATATCGACGTACTCGGTCGGGGTGAATCCCACCCCGGCGAGGGTGTCGATGTAGTACACCGCGGGCACGAGATCGTGCGCCGGGTGCCCGGTCTGTTTGAGCGGCAGCGTGGCGATGTGGCTCGCGTCCAGCAGCAGCTTGCTCACTTCGTTGTGGTCGGCCATGTAGTCGTGCGGCCAGTGGGTCAGGATCACGTCCGGCCGGGTCGACCGGATCAGGTCCAGGACCAGGTCCCGCTGGGCCGGGTCGGCCGCGTTGATCTCGCCGTCGGACATGCCGAGGGTGCGGTGTTCGGCGCCGATCACGGCGGCCGCCGCTTTCGCCTCGGCCAGCCGGATCCGGGCGATCTCCTCTGATGTGTGCACGAAACTGCCGCGGTCGCCGAGTGACGCGTGGCACATCGTCACCTGATGCCCCTCGCGGACGTAGCGTGCGAGCGTGCCCCCGCACAGCATGTCCAGATCGTCGGGGTGAGCACCGACCGCGAGCACTCTCATCGCGCTTCCTGCAGCTCGGGAAGGATCAGATCCTGTTCCAGGGTCTGCGTGACGCTGCGGATCGCACCGAGCGCCACCGCTTCCTCGCCGACCGTCGAGGTGAGGAACACCGGCGGAAACGGCACCAGTGCGGCCACCTTCGCCTCCAGCGGGCGGCGGAGCACCTGGTCGGCGGCCCGGGACATGCCGCCGCTGAGGATGACCGCGCGGGGGTTGAGCGCGCAGACCAGGCTGGCGATGCCCTGAGCCAGTGCCGTGAGCGCCTCATTCACGATCACCGACGCGGCGTGATCACCGGCGGCCGCGGCTTCGAACACCACGGCGGCGCTGACCGCGGCCCCGTCGCCGTCGGCGATGGCGAGCATCGCCGCGCCGTGAGCGGTCCGGGCGGCCGCGGCGCCCTCCCGGGCCAGCGCGGCCCCGCCGGTGACGGACTCGAACGGCCCGTACCCGGCGATCAGCCGCGGGTGCCGGCCGTGCAGCGGCATCAGGCCGATCTCGCCGGCCCCCCCGTCGGCGCCGCGATACGCGTTGCCGCCCAGCAGCAGCGCGGCGCCGACCCCGACGCCGAGCTGGACGAACAGCGCGTCGTCGAGGTCCTGCGCCACGCCGAGCCACTGTTCGGCGAGCAGCGACAGGATCACCTCGCGCTCGACGTGCACCCGGCATCCGAACAGCTCGGTCAGCCGGGCACGCAGGTCCAGGCCCTCCCAGCCCTCGAGCTGGGGCGCGATCGTGACCACGCCTCCGGCGGAGACAACCCCGGGGGTGCCGACGCCGACGGCGAGCAGGTCGCCGTCGGCGACCTCGTGCTCGGCCATCAGCCCGGCCGCGGTCTCACGGACCAGCTTCAGCATCTCGTCCGGGCCGAGCGTGCGGAGCCGCGACGTATCGCGCCGGCGCGTGCCGAGGACCTGGCCGTCCAGGTCGGCGAGGACGATCATCAGCTTGTCCGCACCGATGTCCACGCCGAGCACGCTCTGCAGATCGGCGCAGAACTCATACAGCGTGGGATGACGGCCGTCCGGTCGCGCCTGTTCCGGCGCCAGCGGCCGGACATGCCCCGAAGCGCCGAGATACTTCACCACGTTGGTGACGGTCGGTGCCGACAGGCCGGTCACCCTGGTCAGATCGGCCCGGGATATCGGCCCCGACGTGCGGATCTCATGCAGTACCCGGGCCGCGTTGATGCGCCGCATCAACGCCGGAGAGCCGTTACGGGCGATGGACTCGCGCACCCTTGACACCTTGCCATAACTAATGATTAGTTACAAGCCTGCAAAGCTGCGGACGACCCGGTCACACCGGCACAACCACCCTGAGGCGCCATCGAATGAACATCCGCGAGTTCCGGCCCGGCGACACCGGCGCGCTGTACGAGATCTGCCTGCGCACCGTGGATGCCGGCAACGACGGCACACCGCTTTATCCGGCCTACCCGGAGCTGCCCGGCCACCTGGCCCTCGGCGCCAACCTGGCCCTGGAGCCGGAGTTGGCCTTCGTCCTGCAGGACGAAGCCGGTTCCCCGGTGGGGTACGTGGTGGGCGCCCTGGATACCCGCGCGTTCTACAAGAGGAGCGAGCAGCTGTGGTGGCCGCCGCTGCGCGAGCGCTACCCGGATCCGGCTGACGTACCCCCCGGGCAGTACACACCGGAGCAGCGACTGCTGCACGCGATCCACCAGCCGGCCCTCGCGCCCGATGCGGTGCTCGACGTCTTCCCGTCCCACCTGCACATCAACCTGATGCCGCCGGCGCAGGGTCGCGGCTACGGGAAGCTGCTGCTGAACACGCTCTTCGCCGCGCTGCAGGACGCCGGCTCGACCGGGATCTTCCTGGGCGTACAGCCGGGCAACGACCGGGCGATGGGCTTCTACCACCGCATGGGTTTCCACAAGATCCCGAACCTGCCGCCGAACTGGAGCACCCGGCTCGGCAAGGCGTTCTCAGCGGCGGACGCGGCCGATGCCTGAACGGATCAACGTCGGCGTTATCGGCGCCGGCCGCCGGGCCGCGCAGTACTTCCGGTACGTGCCCGACGACCTGCGCCCGCGGGTCCGGCTGACCGCCATCGCCGACCCGAACGAGTCGAACCGCGCCGCGTTCGAGCGGCTGTTCGCCGACGGACGCGAAACCCGCCAGTACCGCGACGGCGATGACCTGCTCGCGAACGAGGACCTCGACGCGGTGATCATCGCGTCACCCAACAACTACCACGCCCGCTACACCGAGCTCGCGATCGCCGCGGGCGCGCACATCCTGCTGGAGAAGCCGGTCGCGACCAGCGTCGCCGAATGCCGGCAGGTGTGGCGGGCGGCGCGGGCGGCCGGCCGTGAGGCCAGCATCATGGTCGGGTTCGTGCTGCGATATACGCCGTTCTACAGCCGGATCCAGGAGATCGTCGCCTCCGGCGAACTCGGCACGGTCCTCGCGATCGACGCCGACGAGAACCTCGGCACCGGCCTGACCGGCCTGTTTCACAAAAGCTGGCGACGCCGCGACGACCTGTCGGGCGGCTTCCTGGTGGAGAAGTGCTGCCACGACTTCGACATCCTCAACTGGCTGATCGGCTCGGCCCCGGACCGCGCGTTCGCGATCGCCAAGCGCACCCACTTCGTGCCCGGCACCACCGACGACCGGCAAACCCGGTTCGACCCGGAGGTCGTCCGCCAGATCGACATCGCCGACTTCGGCGACTCGGCCATCAACGCCGCCTTCCCGGCACCCCTGGAAGGCTCGCCCTACGACCTCCCGTCCGACTCGCCCGATCACACGGCGGTTCTCCTCGACTTCGCCTCCGGCGCCCTGGCCACGTTCGTGGCCTGTATGGGCCAGCCCCGCACGACCCGGCGAATCCGGATCTTCGGCACCAACGGAGATCTCGAGGGCAACATCGACGACTCATGCATCGTGGTCCACAAACCGCACGCCTCCGACAACGGCTGGGAGGTCAAGGACGTCCCGATCTCGGCCGAGAAGCACAATCACCACGGCGGCGACGGCGTGCTCGGCCACGCGTTCTGGCGAACCGCCGCGAACCAGGCGGCCCCGTCCCGGGCCGGCCTGCGCGAAGGGATCGACGCGGCCCTGGTCGCGCTCGCCGCCCAGCAATCCGCGGCGGCCGGCCAGTCCGCCGACATCGCCGCGCTGCGAGCCCAGGTGTTCGGCTGACCGCCCCCAACACGGCCCTTGCCGCGAACCCCGGGGCGGACGCGGTTTACGGGCTGGGCACGACCTCGATGGTGTCGCCGACCGGTCGCAGCGGGCTGCTGGAGGGATCATCCAGCACTTGCCCGTAGGAAGCGAACTGGGTGGAGCCGCCGCCGTCCAGATTCATGGCATCGACCGCCCCGAGGGAGCGCATGAGAGCGGCCTCCTCGGTGAGGGTCATTCCCGCGCTCACGCCCGGAATCCCGTCGACGGTCGCCAGCACGATCCGGCCCCGGCCGTCCACCCCGATCATGGTCCGGGCGTGGCGGTAGGCGCTGAACGTGTAGTCGTTGAGATCCCGCGGATCGAGCACGCCCTCGGCGACCGCATCGATGGCGGGCCGACCGTTCTGCAGCAGCATCGGGCCCGCGCTCGTGACGGTCGTGCCCGGGTTCAGCGCAACCGGCTGGCCCTGGCCGGTCCGGAGCCGTTCGCTGACCGACAGCTGCGCGCCCACCGGCGCGTGCGACGCGAGCCAGGCCTCGTCGGTGCCGACGGCCTGCACGGCCCAGTCCCCGGCCGGGAGGGTGCCGCCCGGGGCTCCGGCCGACACGACCCGCCCGCGCGGGCCGACGACGGCCTGGAGGGCGGGACCCGAGCTCGGCGCGGACGGCAGCGGCGCCCCGAACTGCGGGGTGAACAGGACGATGTCGTTCGGCCCGGTGCAGACCGTGTTCTGCCTCGGCTCGTCGGTGGGAGCGAAACCGGCCACGCCGCAGTCCTCGGCCGCGCCGGGGAGCCGGTTGATGCCGAGGATCCGGACGGATGCGCCGCCCGAGGCTCGCAGCACCGCCGACGACGACAGGTTCAGGATGCGCGCCTGGTCCTGGCCGTCGAAGACGACCGCGGCGCGATCGCCGTTGGCAAGCGACTCGATGACACCATTCTGGACCGACAGCCCGGTGTCCACGCCGCCGACGTACGTGGCCATCGGAGCGTCGATGGTGAAGAAACCGCCGTTCGTGGCGGCCACCGAGTTGAGCGCGGCCGACGCCGCCTGGGCGGTGGTCCGGCCGGCAATGGCCGGCCCGTGATACGCGAATACCCGGCCGTCGAACGTCCGGGGGTCGATGACGGCGACGTGCACCAGCTCGGCATCCGGTGCCGGTGCCGGGTCGAAGCCCGACCATTCGACCAGCGGGAAGAACCCGTCAGCGGTCAACTCCGAGGCGACCGTTTCGGCGGCCGCCTGGGTAGCGAACTGCCCCACCCGGACCCGCACCCCCATCACGCCCCGAGGGTCGTCGGCGTACGCGGGCCAGGGCAGCTCGGTCGCCGACGGTGCGAACCCGTCGGCAACGAGCGCCGCCTCGGTGCGGCGCGCCCAGTCGAGCCCCCCGGCCTCGGCTTCCTCACTGGTCCCGTCGAACGGGCTCGTCGCCGGGGCCTGGATCGTGATCGTCCAGTCGGGGTCGGCACCGGGATCGGTGTACGTGCCGCTGAGCAGGGTCACTCCCGGCACGGGCGAGGTAGAGGTCCAGGAGATGTGCGAGACGAACGCCGTTGAATCCGCGACCGGCGGCGCAACCGGCAAGGCACGAGGCGCGGGCAGGCCCTGGGCCTGGGCCGCCGGGCCCAGCCCCGCGGCGATGACCACGGCCGTGGCCGCCACGACTGCGCCCTGACGTGCCCTCCTGCGTCGGGTCGGTGCGGTCGCACGACGATGAAAAGGCTCTCGCATCAATGCCTCCGGGGCTTCGTTCTGTCGCCAGCGGCACGCTACCAAATATGGACGACCTGGCGTGAACTGGTCCTTACCTGGCCATTACCGGTCGGCGAACACTCCGCCCGCGGACTACCCGTATGGGTGATGTGGCCCGCCCGCAGGGCTGTGATGCTCTCGCTAGAGGCGACTCCCCCATCAAGCCAAGGAGAGGCACATGCCTGTCTCGACCGGCTCGACCGACGCCACGGCGATCCGCCCGTTCGCGATCCCGGTCACACCGGAGGCGGAGCTGGAGGCGCTGCGTGCGCGTATATCGGGAACGCGCTGGCCCGACCGGGAGACCGTCCCGGATCACTCGCAGGGCGTGCAGCTGGCGACCATTCAGGAACTCGCGCGCTATTGGGCAAACGGCTACGACTGGCGCAGGTGCGAGGCGAGACTGAGCGCCCTGCCGAACTTCATGACCGAGATCGACGGACTGGACATCCACTTCATTTACGTCCAGTCAGAGCACGAAAACGCGCTGCCGGTCATCATCACCCACGGCTGGCCCGGCTCGATCATCGAGTTGCTGAACATCATCGATCCGCTCACCAACCCCACCGCGCACGGCGGCAGCGCATCGAACGCGTTCGACGTGGTGATTCCGTCGATCCCTGGCTACGGGTTCTCCGCCAAGCCGCAGGCACCCGGCTGGGGCCCCGACCGCGTGGCGCGGGCCTGGGTCGAGCTGATGAAGCGCCTCGGATACAGGCGCTTCGTGGCGCAAGGAGGGGACTGGGGGGCCGTTGTCACCGATCTCATGGCCACGCAAACACCTCCGGAACTGCTCGGCATGCACACCAACATGCCCGGGGCGATCCCGCCCGATGTCGCGCAGGCGCTCCCGGTCCCGGGCCAGCTCGCTCCCGGCGGGCCGCCGCCCCCCGGCCTGTCAGACGACGAGAAGCGCGCGTTCGAGCAGATCAGCACCTTCTATACCGGCGGCGCCGGCTACGCGGTCGAGATGACAACGCAGCCGCAGACGCTGTACGGCGTGGCGGACTCACCGGTCGGCCTCGCCGCCTGGATGATCAACCACGACGCGTACAGCTACGGGGAAATCTCTCGCGCCTTTGTCGACGGGCAGCCCGTCGGGAACCTCACCCGGGACGAGGTCCTCGACGACATCACGCTCTACTGGCTGACCAACACCGGGATTTCCTCGGGCCGCCTCTACTGGGACAACAAATACGGCTTCTTCGACGCCAAGAACGTCAAAATCCCGGCGGGCGTGACCGTCTTTCCCGGCGAGCTATATCAGACCCCGCGCAGCTGGGCCGAGCGGGCGTACCCCAACCTCATCTACTACAACGAGGTCGACAGGGGCGGCCACTTCGCTGCCTGGGAGCAGCCGCAGCTGTTCTCGGAAGAAGTTCGCGCGGCCTTCAGGACGCTGCGCTAGCCGGGCGCGGCAGGCCGTCCGCCGTCATCTGGAAGACCCGCCTTTTACGCACCGCAGCGTGCCGGCGCTGACCGCGCGATGGGTTGCTCGGCCACTTGCCGACCTCCCTGGTTACCAGCGGCCGCGGTGCACGACCTGGTCGAACGGCCGCCGCTTGGGATTCCTGATCGGGACCAGGGGCCGGTCGGCCGGGTAGCCCAGCGAGACGAGCAGCGCCCAGTCGCGGTCTTCGGGGATGCCGAGCAGGTCGCGCACCCGCGCCATGTCGGCGATGCCCGCGTGGCAGCTGCCGATCCCCAGATCGGCGGCGGCGATCATCATCGCCATGGTCGCCTGGCCGAGATCGAGCTGCGCCCGGCGGAACGGGTTGTCGGCCGGCGGGCCGACGACCACGATCGTGGCCGCCGAATGGGCGACATGACCGGCGCCCTGCCAGACCGTCGCGAGCTCGCGCAGCAGCCCGCGGTCGGTGACGAGGACGAAGTCCCACGGCTGCCAGTTCTGCGAGGACGGGGACCGGCGGCCTGCCTCGAGGATCTGGTCGAGATCGGCCTCGGGAATCGGGCGGTCCTCGAAGGACCGGACGTTGCGGCGTGAGGTGATGGCGTCCCAGGTCTGCATGCCGGTCCCAACGCGCCCGGATGCGTGTTCATTCTCGACGGCGGGCTCAGTTCTTCGTCGAACTGGCCGCGCTGATCAGCGCGGACGGCTCCGCAGCTACAACTCGACGGTTATGCCGGGTTCCAGGCTGGTCACTGGCGCATCCGCCGACACGACCTTCAGCAGATTGCCGACCAGGCCCAGCCCGAATTCGTTCAGGATCGCGTCGTGGATCGCATACCCGCGCCGGGGCGCGGTGGTCTTGATGAACTCGGCCGTTTCCGCGAACTTCAGCCACGGCGCGCTGACCGGCACCAGCACCGTCGGCACCCTTTCCTGCGGCACCGTGAATGAGTCGCCCGGATGGTAGACCTCGCCGTCGACGGCGAAGCAGACGTTGGGGATGATCGGGACCTGCGGCACGATCACCGCGTGGTCCTCGCCCCAGACCTGCACGTCGAACCCGGCCGCGGTGAAACGGTGGCCGTGCCCGACGGCGTGCACCCGGTTGCCGAACTCGGGGAACTGGCTCGTCACGGACACGTGCGACCAAAGCTGCAGGTCAGCGTCGGCGGCCAGGGCGAACCGCACAGCGTCGGCATCGAGGTGATCGGCGTGCTCATGCGTCACGAGCACGGCGTTTGCCCCGGTCAGCGTGTCTGGGCCGGACCATACACCCGGATCGATGACCAGCGTCCCGCTGTCTTTGCGCAGCCGGACGCAAGAGTGACCAAGCTTCGTAAGCTGCATGATCACAAGCCTAGCGAGCGACCGGTGGCGCTCAGCGCACCGGCTCGGCGGGCGGCGTTATTGATCCGGGGCTGCCGGGTAACGGAGGGTGAGCAGAGCGGCCAGGGTTTCCCTGGTGTGCGCCATGCGCTCGGCGCCGACCATCGCGACGAGCCGGGCGTCCACTTCTTGGGCGGCTGCGTACACCGTGTCCGACGCGGCTCTTCCGTGGTCGGTCAGGGTGAGAAATACGCGCCGGCGGTCCTCGGGATCCTCCGTTCGCTGCACGTAGCCCCGGACGACCAGGGCGTCCACCAGTTCGCTGGCGGTCTGCTTCGACACGCCCAGATCGGAGATGACGTCCCGAAGCGCGGCTCCGTCCGGCTCGAGGAGCCCGAGTACGTAGCCGCCGTTGGGCGGCATGTCGTTGAACCCCGCCGCGATCAGCGCGTCGCGGATGTAGAGGCCGTAGACGCCGCGGCCCGGCCGCAACAGCACCGGCAGCACGCTTTCCGGGGCAAGCCCTGGGTCACTGGTCATGCCAGCAGAATATGCGCCAGAGCATTGACAGTCAAGTAACTGGACTGTCTGGCCACTGGACTGCCACGCCGTCCGAGCGTCGCGCGTTGTGGTTGGCTCTGGGTTATGGTCAGCGCATGCCGCTGACAGGAGGCTCGGGTGGCCCGGATTAAGGACGTGGTGTTCGACTCGGCTCATCCGGCGTCTCTCGCGCGGTTCTGGGCCGGGGCGCTGGACGGTTATGACGTCGCTCCGTATGACGAGGCCGAGCTTGACCGCCTGCGTGCGGCGGGGATCAACGACCCGGAGGACGACCCGACGGTCTTGGTCGAGCCATCGGCGGGCGGGGCTCCGCGGCTCTGGTTCCAGCTCGTGCCCGAGTCCAAGGTGGTCAAGAACCGCCTGCATCTGGACGTGACCGCCGCCGACGTCCGCGCCGAGGTCGAGCGGCTCACCGGGCTGGGCGGACGGGTGCTGGCCGAGCAGCGGCACGAGCACAGGCAATGGGTGACGATGGCCGACCCGGAAGGCAACGAGTTCGACGTCACGCCGGGCTAATGCGTTCTCGTAGATCCGGTTGATGCCGTGCCGCCACCTCGGCTATGAGCAGCGTAGCCCGCGCGCCAGGGCGCGACCAGAGTCCGCGGCGGCCGTGAGGGGGCCGGTTACGGATCCGGGTCGTCGTCGGACCGGGACCGGGCGAGCTGCCGCGCCCGCCGCTCCTGGCGCCACAGCCTGCGGCTGACGTCGATCATGACCACCAGCGCGATCACCACGGCCTCGATGACGACCGTGTGCCGCAGCACGGCCAGGTTGACCGGGTCGAGCATCGAGCTGAGCCCGAGGTCCATGGGTCTGGTCTGGATGACCGGCGCTCCGCGCGGGCCGCCGGCCTTGGCCCCGGGACGCGGCATCACCGCGCCGGGCACCCGGGCATTCGCGGGCGCCTGCTTGAACGAGGCCTGCTGGCCGCCGACCAGGGTGGCGGCCCCGAAGTGGTTCCAGGCCAGCCCGAGCAGCACGACGACCGCGACGACCAGCGTCGCCGCCGCCAGGTGCCGCAGGAACTTCACCGGTCCGGTCCCGCCCGATGCCACGTCAGCAGCCGCCGCCCGACCCGCACCAGCCACCTCCAGCGCAACGCGAGGTGCACCGGGACCAGGCCCAGCGTCACCTCGGCGGTCACGACGTGCAGCCTGCTCCAGAACGGCCCGGCCAGCGGGTAGATGCCCAGGTAGGGCAGGGCGACCCGGGAAATCAGGATGCCCGATGCCACACACAGGGTCATGGCGAACAGCAGGGCCAGGTTGACGATCCAGATGACCTTGTCAGGACCGCGCGGGTTGAGCAGCCGGCGGGTGGTGCGGAGCACCCAGTCCCAGTGCAACGTCAGGTGGAGCAGCAGCGCCAGCCCGAGCCCGATGCCCAGCCATTCGTGGATCGCGATCCCGGTGAAGCCGTAGCTGTAGGCGAGCGTGTAGCCGAGCAGGAGGACCAGATCGAACCAGAAGTCCAGCCGGGTGCGCGCGGCGACTCTCCGGCGGCGGGCCAGGCCGCAGACCGCGTCCGCCGCGGACGTCACCGGCGGGCCGTTCATGGCAGGCACCCTGTTTCCGTGACCGGGCTGGCTGGGATTACGCCCAGGATAAGAGGCCGGCCTGAGCGGCTGGTGTCAGCGCCGCGTGAGTTGCGCGTGAGCGCCGGCCGCTACCCGGGCGTGACCTGGTCCTCGAAGCCGGGCATGACCCACGGCTCACGGGTCTTCGGGTAGAAGCCGAGGCCGGGCCGGTCGGCCGGCGTGCCGGTGATCGTCAGGCGGAACTCGCGCAGGTACTCGACCTCGCGGTCGGCGGTCAGCCGGAACGGCCGGTCGTGCCCGGGATAGATGACGTCGGCCATCGCGACCACGCGGTCGATGCTGGCCAGCGCCTGATCGGGGTTCCAGAAGACGAGCGGCGGGCGCCGGTCGAGCGCGACGCTCGCGTAGTGCAGGGCGTCGCCGGTGATCAGAGACAGGCCCTGCTCGCCCTGCACCGTGACCCCGATGCTGCCCGCCGAGTGGCCGGGGAGGTGCACGACGCCCACGCCGGGGATGAGCTCGGCGCCGTCCCCCACCTCGACCAGCCGGACCCGCTCGAGGATGTCGCGGGTCCAGACCGGGGTGGCCCAGTCGTTGGGGTGCGGCCGCTCACAGTACCCGCGCTCGTCGGGGTGCAGGTACACCGGCGCGCGCGCGAACAGGTCGATGTTCTGCATGTGGTCCCAGTGCGCGTGGGTGAGCAGCACCATGTCGATGTCGCCCGGGGTCAGGCCGCGGGCCGACAGCGCGTCCAGCAGGAACGTCCGCCGCCCGACATGCGCCGGGTCGACGAGGATCCGGACCGGCCGGCCGTCCGCGCCGGGCCCCTCGATGAGGACGACCTCGCACATGGCGACCAGGCCGGCGCTGGTGTTGATCCCGAAACCGTCCAGCACCACGTCGATCGCGGGGGTTGCCTTGGGTGCCTGCATGTTCGCGATTCCTCCGGGGTCGGCGTGTTCCGCGGTTCTGCCCCCATATTGCCGTCATGGCCGGTCAGGTTGGGGGGCGACGGGGCGTAACAGACAGAAATCCGGCCCGGTGCCGCGGGCGGCATTTATCGGACCTCGGTGGGTAGTGCATGGCGCATGAGCACGCATCGCCGTGCCGGCTGGGCCCGCATTCCGCTGGCCCTCGCCGGAGCCGTCGCGCTGGTCGCGGTCGCCGCGTGCGGCAGCAGCGACGCCAGCATCAGCAGCCGGCCGGCTTATTGCTCGGACCGGACCAACCTGCAGAAGTCGGTCAAGGGCCTGACCGGCCTGAACGCCAGCGCGGGCGTCAGCGGCCTGGAGGCGCAGGTCAACAAGGTCAAAACCAGCGCCAATAAGCTGGCCAACGCCACGAAGAGCGACTTCCCGAACCAGAGCGGCGCCCTTAACTCGTCGATAGCCGCGCTCGAGAATTCGGCCCGCAGCCTGGCCAGCAGCCCGTCCGCCGCGAACATCGACACCGTCGCCAGGGACGCGGCCAAGGTCGTGACGGCGGCCAGGAACCTGGTCAACGCGACCAACGCGAAGTGCGGCTGACCGCGCCGGCTACGGCGTCACCGGCCAGCGGGCAACGTGGGCCTTGGTCAGCGGTCCGGACAGCAGGCTGCGCATGGCCTCCAGCCGGGAGCGCTTCTTGTCGTTGCTCTTGATCACCGGACAATTCACCAGGAGTTCACCGCATTCCCAGGGTCGCCGCACGGAGGCGGATCAGGTGGCGTTCTCCTCACCGAGGCCGCTGTCGGGCACACTGGGCGGGAGAGGACATGGAGCGACCACGATGACCATGACAGCCAGATCATGCAGGCCGCTCACGACGCACTCCGGCTGATGCGCGCGAGCGGCGCGGCTTCGTCGTGTCGGCTGATCAGCTGCCTGAAATTCGCCGGCGCCAGGGCGTATCAGGAGGCGGTGGGCGTCCTCTGATGTAGTGGGCGGCAGCCTGCCGGGCCGTCGACGCGGAAAGGACGCGCCATGCGTGACAACTCGTCGGTCGTTGCGCTGGTCGCCCGGGTGGGCGACGGCGACCAGGCGGCCTGGAACGAGCTCATCGACCGGTACTCGCCGCTGGTGTGGTCCATCTGCCTTCGCTTCGAACTGAGCCGCCAGGACATCGATGATGTCGGCCAGAGCGTGTGGCTGCGCCTGGTCGAGAACATCGGCAGTCTCCGTGAGGCCGCGGCGCTGCCTGGCTGGCTCGCGACGACGACCAGGCGCGAATGTCTCCGGGTACTGCGGTCGGCTCGCCGGCATGACCACACGGGGTTGCCACCGGAGGACCAGATGCCGATAGATCCTGGCGACGCGACGATCGAGCAGGAGCTCATCATCGGCGAGCGCAACGCGGCGCTGCGCGCGGCGTTCGCCGAGCTTCCCGACCGCTGCCACGAGCTGCTGTCGATGCTGATCAGCGATCCGCCGCCCGCCTACGCGGACATCAGCGCGAGGCTGGGCATCGCGGTGGGCAGCATCGGGCCGACCCGGGCCCGTTGCCTGGACCGGCTACGCCAGTCGCCGCACCTCGCCGGCGTTCTTGGCAATGGCGCCAACGATGTCGAAGTCAGCGATGCCGGAAGGTGAGCACGGTGAGCGAACGCTGGGACGACGACCAACTGCTCGCGGCGTTGCGGCAGGCCGTGCGGGCCCGGCAGGCCGTGCCACCCGAATTCGTCGAAGCCGGCCGGAGCGCCTTCGCCTGGCACAACATCGATGCCGAACTCGCGCAGCTCACCTACGACTCCAGCCGCGACCGGGACTACGAGCTGAGCGTGCGCGCCGAGGCGGCCTCGATCCGCGCGCTCAGCTTCACCTCGGCGCATCTGACCATCGAGCTCGAGGTCACCCGGGAGTCACTGGTCGGCCAGGTCATCCCGGGCCAGGCCGGCACGATCGTCGTTCAGCCCCGCCAGGGCGCGGAGATGACGGCCGCGGTCGACGAGATCGGCTGCTTTTCCATCCGGCCGGTCCCGTCCGCTGAGTTCCGGCTGTACTGCCGCACGGCGGGCGGGATCGAGGCGCTGACCGGGTGGATCGCGCTGTGAGGCCCTCCGCTGGCGGTCAGCCGGCGCCGAGCGGCAGCAGCGACGTCGCCGCCGTCTGCTGGACCGGATCGCCGCAGGTGTCCCGGCGGACGTTGCACATCGCCTCGGCCAGGCTCTGGCCGGCCCGGAGGTAGCGGTGCAGCGTCACCATCAGCGGCATCACCGCCTGGTCGTTCAGCGGGACGACCCCGGCGACGATTCCCGCCGTCCCGAGCGGCATCAGGCTGCTGACCAGGCCGAGCAACTCATCCGCGCCGACCGGGGCCAGCACGGCGGAGTCGCAGCTCGGCAGGACCAGCCGGTACGGAGCCCGGCGCAGCTGCTCGAAGTCGTAGACGGTGAGCGGCCCGTCCCGCATCCGCAGGGACGAGAACATCGGACTGTCCGCGCGGAAGCGCCCGTGCGCCGCGATGTGGGCCAGCCAGGCCCCGTCGAGCGCGGACAGCACCCGCCGCGCCGTGGCCTCACCCCCCGATAGCACCGTGACGTCGTCGTAGAGCTTTGCGACCACCGGCACCTCGGCGCCCTCGGTGGCCAGGCCCGGGCCGCGAGCCAGCGTGACGTGCCGCCGGGCCGGCGGCGCGGCCGCGCGGGCCCGGAGCCAGGACGTCGCGGACGGGACCACGCTGAACGTCCGGTCGGCCAGGACGGGCAGCAGGGCCCACGGAATCGTGTGCAGCTTGCCGGGCGGAACGATCACCACCGGCCGCTCTCCCAGTTCGCCGGCCGCCGGCCCGAGGATCGCGTCCTGCAGGTCGGGCCCGGCGGCCTTGAGTATCGCCAGCGAGCTGTCCGGGTCGTCGCCCGGGCGGCTGCGCGCCAGGCGGCGCAGGGCGAACCGCGCGAATTCCGCCGCGCGCATGGCGTCGGCGGCCCGGCCCGCGGTGAACTGCTGCACCCGCCCCGTCCCGCAGACCAGCACGTGCAGCAGCCCGTCGACGTCGACGATCTCCACCAGCCGGGCCGGGCCCAGCTCGTCAAGCAGCCGTCCGACGTCGACGACGGCCCGGGCACTGGCCTGGGCACTGGCCTGGGCGTCGCCCGCGCGGGCGTCGCGCCTTGTGCCGTGTCCGGTTCCCCGCGCCCGCAGCGAGCGAGCCCGGACCACCCCCTCGAGACGGGCCTGTTCCCGCTGCAGGACCGCGATCGGCCCGCCCTGCCGCCGTGCCTCCTCCAGCCGGCCAGTGACCTCGCGCAGCGCGGCGAGCCCGGCGGTCAGCTCGGCGTCGCCGGGGGGCCGCACGGCGGGCACGGCGAGTGCGGTGGCCCGCCAGCGCTCGGCCCAGGCCAGGAAGCGCCGGGGGTTCCCGGCCGTTGCCGCGTGGCGCTGGGCGAGCGCGGCCAGCTCGGCGCCGTGGGCGGTGGCCTGGGCCCGCAGCTCCGACGCGCCGAGCGTGAACCGGTGCTCGTCGAGCACGTCAAGGCCGCGGCGGCACGCGGTCAGCAGGCGGCGCGACTCGGCCGCCGCGTCGGCCCGCAGCGCCTCCCCGAGCCAGCCGCTGGCGCGGGACATCGCGGGGCCGTGCCGCCGGCCCCGGGCGGCGGCACCGAGATGACGCTCGGCGTCCTCGCCGCGGCCCAGTTCCAGCGCCACGCGGCCGGCCAGCAGGTGCGCCCGCGACGCCTCGCCCGAGCCAAGCTCCTCCAGCCGGCCGGCGGCCTGGTCGGCCGCCTGCAGCAGCCGGGCCGAGACCGCCCCGGCTGCGTACCGGGCCTGGAGCACGACCAGCCTGGAGTGTGCCTGCCCCCAGGCGTTCTGCTGGGACCGGAACAGGCGGTGGGCGGCCTGCGCCCGGTCCAGTGCGCCCTGCGGCTGCGCCGCGGCCATCGCGCAGTTGGCCGCCGTCAGCAGCAGCTCCGCCTTCTTCGTGGACCAGCTATGAAGGTGCTCGATGACCCGGATGGCCGCGTCCGCGTCGTCCAGGGCCTGGCCGGCCAGCCCGGCCGCCAGCAGCGCGTCGCACCGGTCGAGGGCAAGGAACGGGGCCGGCGCGTTCAGCGCCCGGTAGCGGGCGGCGGCTTGATCGAACAAGGAAAGCGCCGCGGGAATGTCTCCCGACCGGGACGCCGCCACGCCGCGGTTGAGCACCGTGTGGATCGCTTCGGCCTCCTGACTGGTTTCGGCGTACAGGCGCCCGGCGGCCACGAAATCGGCGTCCGCGCGCGCCAGCGAGCCGATGGCGAGGTAGACCAGGCCACGGCCGCTCAGCGCCCGGGCCAGCCAGATCTGGTCGCGCGCGGGCTGCAGCACGCCGATCGCGCGCCGGAAATCGTCGAGCGCCGCGGGATACCGGCCGAGGTTCCACAGCGCGTTCCCGCGCCGGTACAGCACCCGCCCGGCCAGCACCCCGGACGCCAGCCGGCTGGCCTGGTCAAGCGCCGCGAGCCCGTCCGCGGTGCGCCCCGCGTGGACCAGCGCCAGGCCCAGGGATCCCAGCACATCGGCCTCGCGCCGCACCCCGGGACGGCGGGCGAGACGCAGCGCGGTGCGCAGCTCACGCACGCCCGCGCGGACGTCGCCGATGTCACGCAGCACGATTCCGGCGGCCTGGTGGGCCACCGACGCCTCGTACGGGGCCGGGCGGGCGGCCAGTATCCGGCGCGCCCGGCCCAGTGCCTCCCGGGGACGGGACAGGGCCAGCAGCAGCAAATCGTCCGCATCGCCCCGATCGGCCCGGTCTGGGCGACCGGACCGATCGGAAAGCGCGCCTTCTGCCACGGAGCCAATGCTAGATTCCCGCTTCCTTCCGGTCCATGCGATATTTCGCGAAAATGTGTTCTACTAATGGACCGAGTTTGGGAGCGGTTTTGGTCCGGGCACCTTTACATAGTTGCTATACCGTAACTAATTAATCCGGGCGGGCCTGGGCTTGCGGAAAGTGCCCTTCAGGATGTATCACCCGGTCAGGTGATCGCTCCGTAGAAATGTCGGACCTGTGGACGCGTCCGCGTCCCGCGCTGGCGGCACACGCATGCCCAGGGTCTGGCGCCGAGAATTCCCCATCGCTCGCGAACCCGCGGAGGGCGACATGACCGAATTGGCCGATTGGCACGAGAATGTGATACCCAAGGTCGCCGCCGAGACCGACCTCATCATCGACGCATTCGCCGACGCCGAGACCCATCACCGGAGGACCATCAAGGTCGTTACCCGCGACGGCGGGATCGACTTCATGTACTCCGAGGGCGAGATCCTGGTCCGCGAAGGCTATCTCGACCGCGTCCTGGAGATCCTGGAGCAGCCGACCCGAGGCGAGCTGGAGCGGGATGATCATGACCGGATCCGGCCCGTCATCGAGGGCGTGGTCCTGCTCCGTCCGGCCGGGGAGCGATACGCGCTCGCGCTCGACGCGCTCGAGGCGGTTGACCAGGGCCTCGGCCGGGGGAAAGCCACGCCGAACCTGGTCCTGACCGTCGCGGGCGGGCAGGGCGCCGGCTGCTCGGCCACCGAGCCAGGCGAGGTGTACTACGACATCGAGCCCTTCCCCTCGGTATGCCCTGACGGCGGCGCCGGGGTGCTGATCTACATGGCCGACACCGGGCTGCTGCAGGACGCGGCCACCCATCCGTGGCTGGCCCACGGGGTTCAGATGCAGAACCCGACGGACGTCGACCCGTTGCTTCCGGGCAATCCGGCTGAGATCCCGGCCTGCGCCGGTCACGGAACATTCGGGGCCGGAGTCCTGCGGTGCCTGGCGCCCGACGCCGAGATCGTCATGACCCGGGCCCTGCTCTACGGCGGCAGCCAGGTGGAATCGGATCTGGTGCCCGTGCTCGAGTCGGCGCTCGGCCTCGGCCCGGACATCTTCCACCTGACCATGGCCTGCCTGTCCCGGTACGACCAGCCCTTGATCGGCTTCGAGGCGTGGCTGGCCAAGGCCCGCCAGCACGGCGCGGTCTGCATCGCCCCGGCCGGCAACTGCGGCTTCGCCCGGCCGGAGTGGCCGGGCGCGTTCCCCGGGGTGATCGCGGTCGGCGCACTCGGCGGCGACTGGCGCGGCCGGGCCACGTTCAGTAACTTCGGCCCGACGGTCGACGTGTACGCGCCGGGCCGGGACATCGTCAACGCCTTCGCGACCGGCACGTATAGCTGCTACGTCTATCCGTACGCCGGGCCGCCGCCGCAGGTCCGTAACTTCTACGGCATGGCGAAGTGGAGCGGCACGTCGTTCTCGGCGCCGATCGTGACCGGGCTCGTCGCGGCGCGGATGTCCCGCACCGGCGAGACCGCCCGCCAGGCGGCCGCCGCCGTGCTGGCCGAGGCGCGGGCGCAGGCGATCCCGGGGGTCGGTCCCGTGCTGCTCCCTCGCTGCGGCGCCGGTTGCGGGCACGGCGAGAAGGAGGGCTGCCGCTGCCACGCGCACCAGTGCCGGCCGGGCTGCTGACCGCGCCGTCCTGACCGCAGGCACGCGACGGCGCAGGCGCGCCACGGCGCAGGCGCGCCACGGCGCAGGCGCGCCACGGCGCAGGCGCGCCACGGCGTAGGCGCGCCTCGGCCGGGAGCGCCTCAGCCGGGCGCCGCCCCGCGCCCACCGGGGTCCGCGCGCCATGATGAAATAGGCATGGTGAAAGAGGCACTGTGAAATAGGTGCCGGAAATAGTCGTGTGGGAGAACCATCGCCGGATGCGGGCAGATTATCAGCAAGTTAGCGATCGGGACGAACTGCTGTCCTGTGTCGCCGGGCTTTCGCCGAAGACTGCGATCTTCGACATCGAGCCCATTGTCGCCATCTGGAATACTGGGACATCCGAGCTCAGCGGGGGTGTGGAGCGTTTCGCCAGGCAGCTATCCGCGATTCCCGGAATTGAATTTATCGGTTTCGTGACAAACTCCCGAAGGCACGCCGCGGTGACCAGTCCGCCCGGCGGCCCGACGGTCTTCTATGTCTCATCCGCGCATAAGCCGTTGCTCATCGGGCGTTACCGCGACCTGCCCCGGCCAGGCGTCGTCGTGGGCGATCAGCTGACCACGGACGGCATTCTGGCCTGGCGACTCGGCTTCGACTTCGTGCATTACGACCCGGCGGGCGAGGACTCTCCGCGCGGGGTGCGGATCATGAACCTGACCGGCAGCCTGCTGCGGCCGCTGTTCTTCAACTCGGCGGGTCACCCCGGGCCGCCGGCTGACCTCAATCGCGGGTGACGTCAGGACCGTCAGGACCGTCAGGACCGTCAGGCCGCGAGCGGCCGGCGGCGGCCATGTCCTGCCAGACCCGGCCGCTGCGCACGCTCTCCGGGCGCTCAGCGGTGATGTCCGCCCCCTCCCGGGCCTGGTCGTCCCGGACCTTGACCAGGATCCAGCGCCGCTCCCCGGTGCGGGTCAGCGCGAAGCCGCCGGCCAGCTTGCGGCCGCGCGCGGCGAACGTCACATGACCGGGCTCATCGCGCAGGATCTCGGCCGGCCCCTCGTCCCAGATGATCACCGCCCCGCTGCCCCGGGTCGCGCCCTCGTGAACGCCCTCGAAGTCCCCCGCGGCCAGGTCGTGGTCCTCGACCGGGACCGCCAGCCGCCGGACCCGCGGATCCAGTGACGGTCCCTTGGGCACGGCCCAGGAGCGCAGTACCCCGCCGATCTCGACCCGCAGGTCGTAATGCAGCGCCGTCGCGTCGTGCAGCTGCACGACAAACCGTGAAGCGGTCACCCTGAGACCGTACGATAACCTGACCTGTCCCCCCCGTTCGCCGTCGGCGATGGCCCCGGTGCGCCGCGAAGCATCTTCCGATGAAAGATCTTCAGCCGCCGTTCCCGGCGGAGCACGCTAAGGGCCGGTGAGCGGCCCGCAGATCAGGGCCAGGGCCCGAAAGGACATCGCCAGGCAGCGGCGCCGCCGCGGCCACGCGTGCTGGGATCATCTCATCGCCGCGCCGCTGTGGCCGGTGCATGACGCGAACCTCGGCACCCTGCTGCGCACCTGCGACGCGGTCGGAGCCTGCCTGGCCGTGCCGCGGCTGCCATGGGCGCCCGGCGCCCTGGCCCGCGGCAACACGCTGCGGCGCCCGGCCTGCGTCCACTGGATCCGGCCGGATCCGTGCCAGTGGCTGGTCGGCCAGCGGTCGGCGGGCACGCGCATCGTCGGTGTGGAGCTCGCCGACGAGGCCATCCGGCTGGCCGACCTGCCCGCCGCCCGCGAGCGCACGATCGCCGTGCTCGGGCACGAGCGGACCGGCATACCGCCCGAGGCGATCGAACTGCTGGACCTGGCCGTGGAGATCCCGATGATCGGCTCGGGCGCGAGCCTGAACGTCGCCGTTGCCGGTTCCCTGGTGCTGTACCGGCTGGCGGGATTCCTCTGACCTCAGCCCGGCGGAGCGGGGCTCGCGGCCGCCGCCAGCACGAGCCGGCGCAGCAGCCGCACGAGCTGGTCCTGCTCCTGCGGGCGCAGCGCCTCGACGAGCTCGCGCTCGACGCGGTCCTGCACGCTGATCGTCTTCTCCCAGGCCTGGTGCCCGGTGTCGCTGAGGGTGACCAGTATCCGGCGCCGGTCCGCGGTGTCGTGGCGGCGGCGCAGGTACCCGTCCTGCTCCAGGTTGTCCAGCCGCTTGGTCATCGCGGCGGGCGAGAGGTCGAGCGCGGCGGCCAGCTCGGTGGCGGTCGCCTGGTACGGCGGGCCGGAGCGGCGCAGGATGTGCAGGGTCTTGAACTCCCACAGCTTGAGCCCCTGGCCGGCCAGCGCCTGACCCAGCCGGCTGCGCCGGTACTGGTCCAGCCACTGCACCCGGGTCACGATGCCCTCGACGCGCGGGTCCAGATCCGGCAGCTCGCGCGACCACAGCTCGATGTGATCGTCGATCGGGTCCATCATGCCGCCAGAATACTTCGATAGACGAAATTTCTCCGGCGAAGTAATGTCCCGCTCATGACAGAGCCGAAGATCGACAGCACACCAGGCCGAGCCCAGGCCCCGGCGGCACGCCTCTCGGTCGA
>Ga0335074_10001489_pt1 | contig 31755 bp, 26 predicted proteins | sample Lox_Sample_23_FD_206715 | JGI IMG/M metagenome (GOLD analysis project Ga0335074, IMG submission 206715) | Soil microbial communities from Loxahatchee National Wildlife Refuge, Florida, United States - Lox_Sample_2.3 | ecosystem: Environmental > Terrestrial > Soil > Wetlands | place: USA... | reverse complement strand
GCCCTCTACACCCCTGCTCCGCTCAGCCAGGCTTCACTCCAGCTCCGCCACCTCATCGGCCGCGTGGAGCTGCGGCAAGCCAAAACCGAGGCCAGAACCTCGGAGTAGACAAAACATCATAGGAGAACGATAATGTTTTTAAAAATTCAAGGACTTGCAATCGCGATGCTTATATCCGTAATGGGCTTCGGGCACGCGAGCGCGCAGGAGAAGGCGCAAGCTCTGGAGACGGGCACGTTCCACGGGAAAGTGCACAACACATCTGGCCGGGCCACGATTTACAAGGAGGCCAATGGAAATTTGCTCCTTCGCCTGACGAACTTTAAGACGTCCAATGGGCCGGATGTGCACGTCGTTTTGATTGCGGCAAAGGACGCGGATGACAATGCGAACTTTCTGAAGAGCAGCACCGACAAAATCGAGCTCGGTCAGCTTAAAGGAAATGAAGGAGACCAAAATTACGACATACCCGCGGGCACGGACCTGAAAAAGTTTCAAACCGTCTCTATTTACTGCGAGCGGTTCAATGCGAACTTCGGCGCGGCTCCGCTCGAGAAGTTCTGAGGCACTTTGCAAAGCGGAATCGGGCTGCCCGGAGTTTGTTGAAAAAACCGGCGGCCCGATTCAATAGGCAACGGACATCTATGACCAATCACACAGGCGCATGGCTCTTACGGCGGAAATGGATATTGGCCGCGGCCGGTCTCGCGATTCTTGTCGCACTCTGGTGGGCTTTCCGGCCGGAGAAACTCTGGATCACCGAGAAAGTAAATGAGGCCGCGCCCTTCGATACGAGCGGGAGTCCTCAGCCGCTCCTTACGGGACGATTCGAGGACAAAGCGCGTCAAACAAGCGGGCGTGCCACCATATACAAGGATCCCGGCGGCAACGAGTATCTTCGCCTGACCGACTTTATAACCCGAGAAGCTGCTGATGTTCACGTTGTGCTTGCGCGAAGTGACGATCAGAATTTGACAGAAGACATGGTGAAGGGCGACCTCGACAGCGTCGATTGTGGGCCGTTAAAGCACAATGAAGGCGATCAGAATTATAATTTGCCGGCTGCCACGGATCTAAACAAGTATGACGCAGTGGTTATTTACAATGAACGGCTCCACGAGGTGTTAGGCTTGGCGAAGCTAGCACCGTTCTGAGGGCAGGAATTTGTAGAACGTCGAACCTTTCTCGCTGCAGCGCCGGTCAATTCACTTGTGGTGCGGCGGCTGAGGTGCACGAACAACCAGGGCGGAAGTCGAACTAATTGACACCTAAGGCAGTTCTGCAGTCCAGTATCCGGCCTTCCGAGAAAACCGCGACTCTCGCAGCCGCCGCAAAATGCAAATTGTAAAAGGCTCATATCCAATGCACGTGAATTAAGCTACGGCTATGACCATTCCACCAATGATCCCGAACAATCAACCAGAATCTAGCCAGAGAAACCTTTTTCGAATTCCCTGTCGTTGCAAGAAATGAGACAGTTGGCTGGGTACTCAGATCGCTTTGTTACTGTTACTGGAGTTGAGTTCACAAAGATGGGTGGTCGGAAATGCAAGTTTTCGGCAGATACGAAATTGAGGCCAAGCTCGGCCGTGGCGCTTTTGGCCAAGTTTTCCGGGCGTATGACCCTGTCATGCGGCGGCGATTGGCTGTCAAGGTGCTGCCCGACGACGCGGATCCGGAGGCGTTGAAACGGCTCCGGTCCGAGGCCAACATTGTGGCCGAACTGAGCCACCGAAATATCGTTCGGATGTATGAATTCGGCGAAGAGAACGGCTGCCCCTATCTCGTGATGGAGCTTTTAGAAGGCGAGACCCTGCAAGACTTTATCGCTAGCCATCCTGATAGCTCATTGTTAGAACGCATTGACATTCTGTACCAGATTGCACAGGGCTTACGATATGCGCAAGCCAATGGTGTAACGCACGGAGACATCAAACCAGCGAACGTCATCATCGATTCCGACGGAGTGGTCAAGATCACGGATTTCGGGACGGCCGCTCTTGTCGGAAACGACGCTACGCGCCGCACGCAGGACGGCAGGCAGATGGGAACCATCCCATACATGGCTCCCGAGTTATTCGACGGTGCTGTAGCGTGTCAGAAGACGGATGTTTTCGCTTACGGAGTGCTTTGTTACGAGCTCTTATCGGGCAAACATCCGTTTCGAGCGGAAGACGTGGAAAACACGGTTTTCCGAATCATCACCGAGCATCCAAGTTCGCTTCGAACCATCATGGCTGGTTGTCCGGAACGGCTGGATACCCTCCTCGATAGTCTGCTCCAAAAGGATCCGACGCTCCGATGCGGCTCATTTGACGATATTGTTCTCGATTTGCGCCCGATTGTAACGGAACTTCGAGCCGCGCGCGCCGACGAAATTTTCTCAGCGGTTCCGGCGTTGATTAAAGCTAAGGAATTGACCGCCGCACGTGAGGCGATCCAACAGGTACTGGATCTGCAGCCGGACCACCGGGGCGCGCGGCAACTCAGAGATGAAATGCGGGAGCATGAACAGCGTGCCATCCGCGAGACGCGTTTTTCTGACCTGAAAGAACGCGGCCGCACATTCGCGCAGGCGGGACAGTTTGGAGAAGCAATCGACCTGTACAATGCTGCGCTGGACCTGAAGCCTGCGGATCAGGATGTGGTGGCTCTGGTCGCCGAAGCCCGGTCAGGGCAAGAACGCGCGCGCCGGGTCGCACGATTGTTATCGGATGCCAGGTGGCACGAAGGAGCCGGGAACCTGGACCTGGCTTTAGAAAAAGCTATCGGCGCGGCGAAGGTACAGCCGGCGAATCGTGACGCTCAGGCGCTGTGCGCGCATTTGCAAAAAGAGATCGAAAAGAGAGAAGGCCAGCGTATACTTCGTGAAGCCGAAGAACTTATCCGAAACGAAGCCTATGATGAAGCGCGCGCGGCGTTGAATGACATCCCAGCCGAGTCGCCGGTCCGGCCGGAGGCGGATGCTTTGGCGGGGCACATTGAAGAGGAAGAGCGCCGAAAACAAACGCGCCGTGAGCAGGAGGCGGCGGCCATTGCCGCCGCACTGGTACATTCGGTTCGGCAGGCCATAGAGCGCAACGATCTAGAGGCGGCATCCGCGGCTCTCGAACAAGCTCGGCAGGTGGGCGCAAATCAGGAAAACCTCGACGGACTTTCTGAAGCGATCGCGGGTCGCCAGCGCGAACGAGAGTTGAATTCGGCAGCGCGAAGAGTGCGGTCGGCTCTCCAGAAGGAGGATTTCGAAACCGCGGAGCGGGACCTCGCCGCGATGAGAGTGCGCTTTGGCGATGAACCGCTCTGGCAAGCTCTGGAGCGCGAATTCCACGATTACCAGCAGTACGGTACGGCGTTGCTCATGGCCGAACAGGCGTATGCAAACGGCGATCGAGCGCGCGCCAGAGAGATTCTTGCGAGCATTGTGAGATTTGCAAAAGACGGCCGGGCCGAGTCAATGCTAGCCAACCTGGAGCACGAAGTGCAAGAGTGGCACGCAAGCGAGGCGGCAGGTTCTGAAGTCACAGGCGCGGACGCGATCACAGAAGAATCCGTATCCGGCACAGAACAGCCCGGTATGCCGCCGGACGAGGGGGCGCGAACGGTAGCCGAGGAGAAAACTCGCGAAGATGCTCCGCCTTCACCCAAGAAATCGCTCGCAGCGAGTCGCCCGAAACGAGTAGCGGTCATCGTGGCAGGAGCGCTGGTTATTGTCGTTCTGGGATCGATTTTATACAGAGCCGCACGGCCGAGACCGGCCATGAACAGCACCGGCAGCGGCACGACCACGACACACGCCGGGCAGCAAGAGCCCGCCGAGATGGAATGGAAAAAGGTGGAAGGAACACGAGATGTGAACTCTCTCGAGCATTACGTTTCCGCGTTTCCCAACGGTCCGTTCACCGATCAGGCGATGGATCGATTGCAAGAACTGCGGTGGCAGCAGTTGGACCACGACAATCTCGACGCCCTGAAAGGGTACGTGGCGCGCTTCCCTGGTGGTAAGCATGCCTCGGAGGCGCACGAACTTATCGCAACGCTTAGCTCGGAGGAGGAGCTTGCGCGAGACCGTGCGGACATCCTTAACGCGTTGGCCGCATACGAAGCGGCCATTCGTCACAGGAATGAGGTCCAGCTTAGACGCATCTGGCCAAGCATCCCGGAAATCGATCTTCACTTCTGGCGTGATTCGTTCGCGAAAACCCAATCGATTTCGTTGGAGCTATCGCCGATTGGAGAACCGAAAGTCTCCGGTTCGAGTGTGCGTCTGTATTGCCGGCGGAAAATATCCAAAATCTATTCGGATGGACGGCCGCCGTATTCGGACAGCGGCGTTGTTTCTTTTGAGCTGCACAGGCGTGCGGCCGGTTGGGTAATCGCGTCGGTTTCCGCGCCGTGAGTCCTCGCTAAAGGGAGCTACACTACCTGCGTTTCCTGCCCGTCTTGATGCCAAAAGTGCTGTCGTCCAGGTCCGGTGGGTTATATGTCAATTCGGCGACTCGAAGCTCGACTCCCCGCTTGTCCGGGAACAGCACCTGAGTCCGGCGCGCGTAGGCGTGATCGGTCTTTTCCGTGTACTCGCCGTACACGGCACGCAAACCCTTGTTCAGACCAGATGATTCGGTGCGAAGCTCGGTTACGTGTGGAAACGCATCGAACGTCACGAAATAGCTGTCGGGACTGCCTTCGGCCCGCAGGGTGCTTTCGGGGCCCGGAACGGGCCGGTTGGAGACCAAAGTGAAGGCGGGAGATCCTAGCTGCCGCAAGATATTGGCGATCTGGAACTCGCATGTGCGGAAGAGCACATCTTCCAGACTGGATGCCTCCTGCGGCGGCTTCTCCCAGCGATAGCCATCGCGCCCGGTGTAGAGCACGCTGTACTTGTGATTGGCGCGGCGCAACATAAATTTGGCCGTATCGGGAGACCGGTAATACACGGTAACCTCCCAGACCGACTGGTTGCCGTCGCGATCGGACAGAATGAGCGTCCCGGACGCCCGGAACCGATTGGAATCTTTCAATGTAGTCTCACCGCCAAGCGCAGTCACCAAGCGATCATAGATTTGCTTGCCGGCGGCTTCGAGCGTTTGCCGGGTGGGAGTGAACCGAAAAATCAGAGTTACCGTCGCACCGGGCCCAACGGCGGTTGATCTCTCGGGTTGCTCGGTTTCATACCCCTGAACGGCAGCCGTGACGGAGTGAGTGCCTTCAGGCACCGGCAACAGCGGTGACTTGCCGGCGCTCGTCTTTCCGGCGGTTGCGCCGTCGACGGAAATGGTGCAATCGACGGGTTGGCACACGACGGATAAAGCGCCATCACGTTTCGGCGGCGGAGGCGGGGGCGGAGGCGGAACCAGGCGTCGAACGACTTCGAGGATATGGTCGCTTGCGCCGGCCGCCTGTAGCTTCTGCACCTGTTCCTCGGTTATCGTGAATTGGAGGCCGCCTTTTTGAATTTTCTGAAGGACCCGCCGTTCCGCAATGCGGCCGCGCTTGACATCGCTGACAAGACTTATTAACTGGTCGAAACTGGTGATTGGGCGCTCGACCCACGGAATCGTCTTTTGCGCCGAATTAAAGGCGCTCATGCGTAGAGCCAGCGATGCCGGATAACCGAATTCAATTGCCAAGGCCGCGAGCACGAGAACGCGAATGGTAACCCGGCGCTTAGTAAGCTCAATCCTCATCACTGTTGGTTCTGACTATTCTCTATCTTTATGGCTTCAAGAATTTTGTTTTTCCAATACGATACGGCCGCGTTTCCAGGATCAACATCTTGCGCTTGTTTTACAAGCTCCAATGCAGCCGAGTAGTCACCTTGCTCCCACAAGCTCTTGATACGCGACACCAGCGCTTTGATCTTTTCTTGCTTCTCAGACTCAGCGGAATTCAGGCCCGGTGAGGATAGCGCCCCGGCTTGATTAGTGAGTCTCGCGCGAAGCTCGGACTGAGTGGCGTCGAGATTCGCGGGTAACTGAGAAAGAGCCGCGCGTGCAAGCTGCAGGTCATTCTCGCGGTCAGCCGCTGGTTCCTGCCGGTCCTGACTGGGCTGAGCTAACAGCAGATAAAGGCGCGCACGTTCGAGATTGGCTTCGGGAGCGAGGGCCGGGAAGCGCGCGGCGAATGCGCTTAGCGCGTTTGCGAATGTTTGGATCTCCTGTTCTGTGCCGCTGTCGGCGGGTTCCGCCATCATGAGAAACTCCCAGGCTGTGCGCGGATCGTTACTAGACCAGCGAGTGAGGTTAGCCACGCGAACATATCCTGGAAGAGCGTTCGCTTGGCCAGCGGAAGAGACGGGTTGAACGCGGACCCAGTGCTGATCCTTGGACTTCACGTGTTCCAAAATGTTGACGCGAGCGCCGGATGGCACCGAGACGATTGTCTTGCTGAATGTCTCAGGACGTGCGACAACGTTCACGGGATGTATCGCCACTGCGATCCCGATCGACGGCTCCAGCCGGGGGGCCGGCGTAGAGGGCCAAAGTGCGATGAGAGGCAGTACGATAGCGAGGCAGAGGGCGAGCGCCAACACCCACCTATAGAGAGGCGGAACGCGGAGCACGGGCGCCCACAAACCCCGTAGACGCGCGTTGAGATCGCGAGAGCCTAGTGAATTGGCTCGGTGCTCCGCGATCGGAACTTGCATCGGAGACGGTGCGGGCAGGTCGTCAGTTAACTTCGAGGCAGTCGGCTGAGCGGACGTCTCCCGAGGGGGATCCGGTTGGTCAGCTTTCGGCGTGTCCGCCTCCGGGAAGATCTGGCTAGCGGATAAGAACGGCTCTGTTTTCGGCTCGGGTTCCGAAGCTGCCGCAACACGGTCCTCGGGGCGAGCGGTTCCGGGCGCCAAGCTCGGGGAGGCAGCGGAGGCCGCGGCAGCTCGAGCCTGTGGCATCTCAACCGGCGCTGCGCTCCGCGGGGCGCTCCGCAAGGCTTGGCCGAAGCGCTCTTCGTACTCCAGAAAGGAACTACGCAGCAGTGCGTCAGCGGCGGCGAGTTTTCGCATCTGGTCCAATGCCGCCCGCGCCGCGCCCAAATCTCCGACCGGCAGAGTGGAATCGAAGTCTTTCGAGAGCGCCATGAATTCAGACACTCGCCGCCCACGAGAATCATCTTCGGCAGGTGTGGCGGCCAGCGGCGGCGGCGGTGGCGTGGAGGCGCCCGAGGACGGGCGTGGAAGCGCCGTAAACTTTTCGGAAGAACGGCGCGAGCGGATCAGGTTCAGTATGTGGCGCAATCCGTTCCCAAACTCCTCGGCGCTCTGGATGCGCTCCTCGGGCCGCTTGGCGAGCCCTTGCATGATCAGTTCTTCCAAGCCCGGCGGGACATCGGGATCGTGATCGTAGAGGCTGTCGGGGGAGTCGCCGGCGATGCGGCGCGGAATAAATGTGCTTCGAAACGGGTGCGCATACACCAGGAATTCGTAAAAAACGATGGCTGCGGAGAACAGATCGGATCGGGCATCGCAGGGATGGCTCTGGATCTGCTCCGGGGACATATAGTTGGGCGTCCCGAGCACGTTTCCCGCCACCGTGAGTGTCGAAGTGGGCAGGCGCGCGATGCCGAAATCGAGCACCTTCGCCTGGCGGTTCTCATGAATGAAGATATTGCTAGGTTTTATATCCCGATGAATGACACCTTGGTGGTGGGCGTGAGCGATACCGTCACATATCTGCGCCAGGAACTCGATTTTCTGGGCGAGCGGGACCGGCCGCCTTTCTTCGATATAACTGCGGAGATCTGCGCCCTGGAGCAGTTCCATGGCGATAAATGGCTGATTATCTGCCTCGCCGAGGTCGTAAATAATAGCGAGGTTCGGGTGTTGCAGCCGGGCGCCGAATTTAGCCTCGCGATAGAAGCGTTCTTTGATTTCGGGGCCAAGATCGCGGCCAGTACGAAGAACTTTTAATGCGACGAAGCGGTCGAGAACGGTGTCCCGCGCCCGGTAAACGATCCCCATCGTTCCCCGGCCGATCTGCTCGTGTGTCTCGTACCTACCGATAACTCCCACCACAGGCTCCCAAACATTTCAGGCTTTAGATGATCGTACCTCAGAATGGGATAGGGAAGCTACGGTTGGGATACGGAATTTCTTGTGAACGCGGGCGCGGACTGAGCAGCCACTATCCAGCGTGTACTGTCAGGGCATGAGCACTGAGCTGAATCGTATTTGGAAGGACATCATTCGACTCTCATAATGCGGCCCGTTAACGCACGGCAGCGGCGGGGAAGCTACGAGGCGCAGTCTCGGAGGAGAACGCGTTCCAGCCAGGTAGTTGAGTGATTGCATCCAACGAAAGCACTCTGGCCGTTTCAAACAACTGTTTCGAATTTCCACTCTTGATATCAAGCTCGTAAACGGCCGCCCTGTATACTCCGCTACTCCGCGCCAATACGACCGAATCGCCGTCTGGCGTCCAGCAAAGACGTGCCACGCCGTCCGGAACGTGAAATCTGAGCAGTTCTGATGCTCGCTGAACGGCAAGATCGCTGCCCTCCAAGTAACAGATACCCCTCCCGTCAAACGCTGTTGCAGGAAGTCGCCCGTGAGGAGAGATTAGGCGTTCGGAATGCGAACCGACGACACTAGTCGATACCAAACTCCCATCTTGCTTCTGGATTATTAGTTCGTTCTCACTCTTCCCCCACGCAAACGGCGCCAACGCCGCGAGAATTTCGCTTGAAAGTGGCTGCCAAATATCGCCGACCAGTTCCATGATACGAATCAATGCTGAAGCATTCGCTCGCGGTGGATAGGGTCGACCCGGCGTGATTGAGTAAGCCAAGCGTTTACCGGAATGAGACAGAATCGGACAATAGAGGCCGGTGCGATTTGCGACCAGCAATTCTGAAGCAGGACGGTTGCCGTTCACATCGCATACCACGAGGGCCGCGCGATCACCCGTCTGAATGATGGCGGCTATTTCTTCGTTAGGCCCAGCGGCGGATACGTAAGCAGGGACCCCTTGAACAGGTAATCGAAATGAGTGAATCGAATGGGTTCGGCTATCCCACACCTGGATGGGATAATTCGGAGCGCCCGGTCCACTGCCAAGGTAGAGGATGAACAACGCTGGCGACATTAGTATCTCGCTAATCCGTTTTATCGGTGTTAATAGGACAACGTTCCACGGCATCTTCGGGATCGCCAGGCCTAAATAATTCGTAGATTCGTTTCACAGCTGAGTCGAATTGTTGTATGAGCTGAGCCCACGAGTTTCGGCGGGCAATAGCGGGGCCGATAGACGCGGGGCTGTCAAAAATTGAAAGCTGTGTCGGCGGAGAGATCCCCCCGGCTCGCGCCACCTTCATCGCGAACGTCGAGCAGTTGTGGGTAGCTAACGTGTACTTGGGTTCGCTTTCCTGCCACTTCTGAACAAATCTCTTCATATCTTGCGCCTGCTCGGGAGTGATGTCGTACTCTGCCAAATCTGTATATAGATGATTCCGATCATCGTTCAACGTGCCCTGAACCGGCTTGAAAAAATCTTTTGGGCCCTCGATGCGATCCTTCGGATCGACGTTGTCCCACCCAACAATTGCGCCCTTTGGGTAAAAGCCGTAAAACTCCTCGCTCCCATTCTCGCTCGTGAGGGACACGAATGTGTGGCCTGTTGGGTCATCATCACCTCCCAGCTTTGGTAGACCGCCACCGGCCGCAGGCCTAGCCGCAAAAATCTTGAATTTGCACCCGCCGTAGTTAGCCATTGCTTCTTTCTTCAACCAGTCGCAAGCAGAGAGCGTGGCGCGCAATAGCAATCCTGTGCTTCGTCTCGAGTTGTTGGTCTGAAAGGATATCGGCCATCCATTCGGGGCATTCTAGAGCGGGGATCATTGACGCGCGACAGCGTAGATCCAAAACGCAAATTAGCTCTTGTTCCGATCGAAATCCGTCGGCTCTCGCCTTCTCAAAGACCTTCCTGATAGACGAACCCAGAGAATCATCACCTACGGATCGAGCTAGGTTCGGGAACTCGGCGTGCGCATAGCTAACCGCAGATCGGATGAGCCGCTGTTCTTGAATACTTGTAAATATGGTTACCTGATCGCGCCGAATCCTTAGCATGGCTATAGGTAATGCGAGTTATTTCAAAACGACACTCGAATTCGCCATCTCCACCATCCGCGGTCTGTGCGCTCTACCACCTCATTGCGATCAGGGCACATGGCGCGGTCATGTCCTCCAAACGTACTGTAATGTCGCAGCGTCACTGGACGTAGACCTAAATACAACAGCCAGACAGCCTGGGGCCGCACCTAACTTGCTACACGTACCTCGTCCCATCCGCCGTCTCCTGCACAAACAACGTGCCGCCACGCGAGTGTTTCAGCGCCAGCATGAGACGGTGGAATTGAACCGAATTTAGAGGCACGATGCAGCCGTCGCTGCCATGCGGTCCGCGGCCATGAATATAGAAGCCGTCACGACCCATTGGCCTGACGTGGCGTGAAGAAACTAACCTCGCGCTCAGGCCTAAGTGCGGGTGCTTCGACGGGGCCTGCACACTGTATTTACCCGGCGGGATGGGGCCGCCATGGACGTGCGCCTTCGCGTGCGGCTCGCCCCGCGTCTGAAGGCCCTCCATGTAAGGGTTGTTGACGGCGCTCGAAGTCCGCTTCAGCGTGCTCCCGCCTCCTCCGCCCGAAAGCGCTTCCAAATGATACATCTGGCCTTGGATCAAACCAACCAGAACACCTTCCCGAATGTAGTAAGTCAAGTCAGCAGGCATAATTTAGCTCCTTGCGAACTCCGGAAAATGCACTCATCCCCCCACAATCACCGTCGGATACCCCACCACAATCACCCCGCCATGGGCGGTCATGTCTCCGACCCGCGCGGCCGGCATTCCGCCGATCATAACGGTCGAAGAGCCCATCGCAATCACGTCGGGCGGTCCAACACAGGTGGCCATGTCGCCGACGCGCGCGGCGGGCAGGAACCCGATCATCACCGTCACACAGCCGGGCGGCAGGATCGGGCCGCCCACGTGCGGCACCACGCCCGTCACCATCGGGCAGGTGTGCATGTCGGAAACTCTGGCGGAAAAGGGCATGTCAATCCTCTCTGAGTAAATGTTTATCGGTTTGAAGTTGAACGCCGTCAAAACGAAATCGCAGCAGCGAGGCTGGATCTTCATCCTCCACCACGTAACTGCTCACGGGCCCGAACACGGTCTTGAGCTCTTCCGCATTGCACGTCGGCAGATAAACGCGAAGCACGCGCGGGTCGTAATAGCGGAAGTAGAGCGGTTTCCCGTCACTGTCATGGACGATCAGAAACTTGCGCAGGTGCCGTCGCAAACCGGCCAGGTCGATCGCGGTGAGAGCAAAGATGCCCCAGTGCTGGCCCCATCCGCGGCTCAGCACTTCTTCGGTGAAGGGCGAACCTTTTTCGAGCCGGATCAGGTACGGAGCGACCTCGGCCATATCAGGCTTCAACTCGCCGCGATAGAGACATTCGTGGCCGGGCTGAAATTCATGCAGCAATTCCGGCAGATCAGGCACAGAAGCGCCGTCGAGTACAGCGAAGGCACTCGATTCGTCGTCACCAAACAGCTCTTTTTCGAGCGGCCGCACGGGCCGCCAAGCCTCTACTTTCATATGTCACAGAATGGCGCTCCCGAAAAAGCCGCCTGTTTCAGCACCAGTGCAGCGGGACTATAGGAACCCGCGATGTTTACCGGCTCTGGTGCACCGCCCGGTTTCGCATCGTCGGCATTCTTGGGCGGATTAGGCGATTGTGCGTGGCAACCGGCCCCGGATCCCGGCGACCCGCCGCTGTTGATCATGACCATGGTGCCCGAGATGAACACGCCCGCCGGGTTCAGATTTACGAAGTTGCCGCCGCATTTCAAAGTCAACGTCGTCCCCGATTCGATCACCACGTTCATGCCCGCATTCAGATGGATTTCAGTTCCCGCATCGAACGCGCAATTGGAGCCGATATGGACCTGAAGATCCTGCCCGGTTGTTAACGACGCGGTGCCCTCGATTTTTTCATTTGAATCGCCTTTGACGGTCGAATGCCGGTCGCCGCCGACCTTATCGAACGAGTCCTTCTCTACGGTCAAGTGGCTCTCGCCGCCCACGGCTTCGAGGCGATCCGCTTTGGTCCTGAAATCAAGTTGCCGCTCGGCGTGAACGAAGATCTGTTCCTGGCCTTTCGCATCTTCAAACCGCAGCTCGTTAAATCCGTCTCCGCCCTTGGAGCTGGATGTCTTGAAGCTGGTTCTGGTCTTGTTGGCGGGCAGATCGTAGGGCGGAACCTGTTCAGCGTTGTACACGCACCCGGTGACGAGAGGCCGGTCGGGATCGCCCTCCAGGAACTCCACGATCACCTCTTGCCCGACCCGTGGGATGCTGACCGCTCCCCACCGCTTGCCGGTCCAGGGCTGCGCGACTCGCATCCAGCAGGAGCTGGTCTCCTTGCTCGCCTCGCGATCCCAATGGAAGTGCACTCGTATCCGGCCGTACTTGTCCGTCCAGATCTCTTCTCCATCACGGCCCACCACCACCGCCGTCTGCGGCCCCTGAACGATCGGCTTAGGAGTCAATCGCGCTGGTCGAAATGGCGCGTCGGCCGGCACGCAGCGAACGTGATTCACATAGTGCTCCGGAGCCGAATCGTCGGAGTACGTTCCGGCCACCGAAGCCGAGTGTTCAATTTCAGCGAGGATGTACTCCTGGCTGAGATCGGAACGATTACTGCTCAGCTTGAAGCGCGTACCTGAGGCGAAAGCGCGGCAGTTACTTGTGCCGGAAGCGATTGTTGAGTGGCTCTGCTCATGCTCAATGCGGAGCTTCGCGAACTGCTCCCCCTGCTTTCGCGTCCCATATTCGCCCGGGTAGTCATAAATTTCGAACGCGTTGGATTGGCCGGTCCCATTGCGCGAAGTGGCCAGCAGGCGGCTGCTCGGAGTTTCGAAATTGTAATCGCTCGCCGAGTAAGCACCGCTTCGAAGTTCCTTGCCGATGCGCCAATCCGTCACGATATCTTCGTTCTGAAGACCCCCGCTTGCCTGGGCCAATCGAGCGGAACTTTGCCCCGCGCACTCCGGCAATGCGTCCTTAGAATTCACCAACACCATCGTGTGCTGATCAGCGGAATGCTCGAAATAATAGAAGATGCCATTCTGCTCCATCAGCCGCGCGACAAAGTTCAAATCAGTCTCGCGATATTGGACGCAATACTCCAGCGGATCGAAGTTGTCCGGAAACGCGATCTTGAAATCCTTCGAGGCGGAGAATCCATGATCGGTAAAAACGGCCTGAATAATCTGGGGAACGGTCTTGCCTTGGAAGATGCGGCAGGTCGCCGAGCGGGACAGCAAGGCTAGCCACGGGACCAATTCGGCCTGATAGTGCATGAAGCGGCCGTCATAGCCGGTATTGAAGAACCTGGAGATAATGCCGTGCCAATAACGAGGCGAGGCATCGCGGAGCTGTATGGCGATAACCGCAGGCTCTCCCACCAGATCATCGAAGGCGATCGGCGTTGCACTCTCCCTCAGCAGATCGAGATGGAAACTGAAGGGTTGCGAGATCGCCTCCACTCCGGAAAACGAGCCCAGCAGCAATTCGTCGTTGCCGAGTGGTGTTGCAATCGCGATGAGGCGGTGCCGCTGTGTGTAGGGCATAGTTATTGACCCGCGGCGGAACTCGCGCGGGATTGGTGACAACGCGTCAACTCCGATACCCCGACTCCGTCCTCGATATAATCGAGGTGATTCTGCACCCAGACCGCCATAGGCGTGCCCGGAGTGAGGACAGCATCCGTCTTGGCCTTGAGATGGGCCTCCCAACTCTTGAGGTCGTACCCGTGATAAAACTGCGCAAGCAGCGCTGGATCGCAATAGATATCAAAACCGTGCTGCTGCGCTATGTCTGCGCCTGCTCGCATGATAGCCGCGATATAGGTGATGGCGCCTTGATTCGTCGCAAGCAGCTTCCTACGATCCTCCGAAGACTGCTTCGGCAGATACCCTTTCTCCTCGACTTGCTTGGCAACGAAATCGCCCTCGCCGAAAGAGGTAGGCCATCCGTGTGAAAACTGCCGCACATGAACCTTCCCTTTACCCGCCGAGCTGCGAAGGAAACCTCGAGTGGGTCGTGGATTCTCGATGGCCTCCCAGGCAATCGCACCGGCGATGGCGCGGCGGTCGACTTCGAATCTTCGCTCGGCGCCCGCAATGTCCTCACGGTGATCGCGCATCCAGGCAAGCACCCGCATGGCTTCGGGCCGCATGGAGCAGATTCTCGTCGCCACGCACATACGGGGTGCGTCTTCCATCTCGTACGAGGACCCGAGATCCGGTAGATATGTGAAAGAGGAACATGCAAACGCGCGCAGCCCCGGTGCAATCGTTGAACCGACGGGCCCCGGCAGGCGCGTTCCACCCTGCTCGTCGAACAAGACACTGCTGATTCCATCCCAGCCGACTGGGTTGCTCGAGCGAAACTGTGCAGGTTTATGGCGCGGGTCGGACATTACGGCTCCAAAGAGACTATGGTGTCGTCAGGATCCTGCTTGAGCGGCCGCTGGCCGATCCACGTGTCCCACCCCAATCCGGGCGCGCCATCCTGGGGCTCAGACAAAATGCACTCCGGAACGTCTGTGCTGCGCAATACAAGCTGTAATTCGAACGCGATGCTACTCGCGAAGAACCGAATCAGCGTACGCACGGTTTCATAGCCATTCCGTCCGGGTAGAAAATCTCGATATTGGCTCCTGCTCAACGGCCCAAGCCGGATCCGCACACCGGACTGCACGTCCCAGACCTCATCGCCGATGGCACGGAAAAACTCGGCATATTCACCGCCGAACCGCCATTGAACGGAAGGAGCAAGCGGGTACCACATGCCCGCAAACTGCTCGACGCGCACCTCAACTCCGAGATAATCGCGAAGAATAAATTCGAGCGCGGCACAAGAACGCGGCCGGCGCGTGAAGTAAACGGCATAGCGCAGCAAGGATTCGTCTGCGATAAATTGCCGGTTCGGCAGCGCCGACGTTTTGAGGCCCGCGAAGCTCATCAGCGCGCGGCCCGGCCCGGAAGCCTGAGGATCGCCGTCAATCGCCGGCTTGTACCTTCGTGCCGCCCTGTAGTAGAGAGAGATCAGGCGGTGTTGAAACAGATTCAGGAAATCTTCCAGCGCTGGATCGCCTTCGCGCTGTCGCTCAAGCAGCAGTTGAGTATAGTGGCGGGGCAGCACACCGGTGGGCCCGGTTAATCCCATGAGGTTAACGGTCATGTTGGGCTGCAATGAACCATCGAATTCCAATGTGTGAATCTCGCTTGCCGGGAACGACAGGCTCAGATGAACCTGAAAGCGCACGGGCTCCGCCGCCGGATCGTAAAAAAAGCCGACGCGCGCGTCGCGCTCAGTCAATCGCTCCAGCAACTGAACCGCCTGGCAAAAATCGAAGTTGAAGGGTTCCTTTTTGAGCTGCTCGATCAAAGAAGCACTCTCTGCCCTGCTCGCGGTGGCCACTCGATCCTCCTTTCCCCGTGATTCAAGCTGATGACTAACTGGCTGAAACTGTTTAAAGAGACGTAGCTGCCGAGAAAGCGCTCCAGCACGTTTGCAAACAGGTAGGGACTGTCGGTCGGGAAGTCCTGTTCGTCTATATCGATTTCCACCACCAGGCCGCGAGCGTACGCGATGCCGTTTCCAGAACGCACAGGCGCGAATGCCGCATGATGCCGAACCGCGGAAATGGCTTGGACCTGTCGCCTGTTTTGCGCGGTATCCCGAAATGCGTTTAGCAATAGAATGCGTTGCAGCGATTCCTTCCCATCCTCGACTATCGAAAGATAGTTCAGCGAGAGCAGGGAGATGAGCTCCCATAGCCCCTTTTCCGGGCCGGGCGCCGTCAGCGAGGGAGCAGGTGGATTGCGGAGGGCCGTTATCTTCCGGATACCGGCTAACTCGATCTCGAAATCGCTCTCCCGACCGTCCTTTCTCGTAACAAACAGTCTTGACCCGATGGCACCATTGCTACAGGCGCAATCGAGTGACAGGATCTCGGGCTTGGAATCGAGATTAGCGAGTGGATCACGGAGGCAAAGATAGACCTGATCGCGTTCATCAGCCTGCGTAGAGGAGCGGGCAAGATACCAGGTGATATCAGATTCCGTTTTCTCTGACCGGACGCGTGGAGCATACAGCGGCTTGAGAACTCGGGCGACTCCACTACCAAAACGTTGAGCCTCGACTGAGTGCACCGCAAAAACGGGAGTTCTCGGCGAAGTGCCATCATCGATCAAATACTCGGTTCGGCGGCGATCATACCGAATCGCGATGGATTTGCGGAACAGGTTCACCACCGGAGAGCATCCCAGCCGAACCGCCTTGGGAGAGGACGCCGCCAGCTGAATCGTCTCTTGGAGCTCGTGTCGTTCCAACTCGGGCAGCGCGATGACAATTCTTAATACGTTGCCGGTTGCGCCCGGAAATGCGTTTCGCAGGCCGGAGCAACGAAAGAAAAGGAACTTTTCCGGCAAAAGGAAGTATTCCTGGAGCAAGCGGTATTCGTTAAAGAATCGCGGCGGATCTGGCAGCAAGGATTCGCCGGGCGAGAATCCTAGCGGCTGGAGCTTCTGCCCCGACTCTAACCAGGGGCTGGCTCCTCGCGAATCTCCCTGGTGACCGGTGTAAGTCCCATAGCTTCGGCACAATAACTCATAGAAAGCGGGCGTCCACTGTGCGTCGCCTGAGACATGGAAATCAAGGCTGTCGATGCCGAGCACATTGAGCGGGACAGTTGACCGAACCGTTATTACAAGAGCATTCTCGAAGGACCCCGGCAACTCGGGCCTGATACGCCGAGCGCTTCGAAACACAACTTCCTCTACACTCAAGGGCCATAGTGTGATGTCGTAGCAGGTTTGAAAGTAAGCACTGCGAGGAAGACCCTCAAGCGAATATGTGGTAGATATTGGTGTGCCTGCTGCGATCGAAAGCCCGGTCTCAGGAGGGATAAGCTGCGGATCGGCGTCGAACTCGGCGACTGTCATTGCGGGGATCGGCCGGAGAAACGCAGGGTAAAGCTGATCCAACAATGCTTCCGTAAACTGCGGGAAATCGTCATCTAACCGGCGATGAATTCGTGCATTCAGGTGAGCAACGCCTTCCAGCAGCCATCGCACATGCGGATCGGTGCTCGAGCCTTGGCCGTCGAAATAGAGCCGTTCCGCGGCGAAACGGTTTTCGGGCTCGCTTGCGAATTCCGCAGCTTTGCGTCGAAGATACTCCAGCTCGCGAACGAAGTAACTCTCGATGCTATCCGGCACGGCGCCCTTCCGCATTTTCGTTCTGGCCTGTCGTCAGATAGATTTCAGTGCTGATGCGAATAGGCTCAGGGGCGGGCTCGACGAGCAAATTACCTTCGATCAGGAACGTCAGCGTCTGCCTGGCATTATAGGAAGAAACGAGACTTACACGGCAGCCGCGTTCCATGCGAGGTTCAAATCTTTCTACTGTCGTGCGGATTAATTCGCACAGACGATGCGTATCCCTTGGAATGTAGAAAGTGGATAAATCCGGGAGCCCGTACCCGTAAAGCGAATTCTGCAGTTCATCCGGCAAACCCTCGCGTCGCGTCTGGTTCAGCAGCCATTCGATGTCCCGTGCCACCGACTCGCGAAGCGCTTTAAGGAAGTCGGCACGCGAGGGAAAACTGCGTCTTTCGGAGCGCTCGTCCCTGTTCCGCAGATCCGTCAGCCGATCCAGCACGGAAAGCTGGACGGCTCTAGGCGAGTATCGCATCATTGCCGCCCTTCAGGCTCGCTTGCCCCCAAGCCTACCGCGCGCTTGGGATCCAGCTGGCAAATCCGTTCGAAGACAGCCTGCAGCCGGCCATCTGAATTGCCGAGGTTCGACAGGCAATAATATAGGCTCACGAGAATGTTGACCAACCGGACCGAACCTTCCCACTCGATGAGCGTTCGTTTGTCAAGCTGGGAGACTAAATGTTCGAGAAGCGGCGCGGCAACCCGAAAATGCTGATCCTGCATAAGCTGCACAGCAAACAGCTCCCGTTCCCGAAACCGGTCGCGGCCGCGCGCCGTGAGAGTGGCTGTCCGGTCTTCTTCGGACGGGGGCGCATTTGCCTCGTCGATTTCCGGCATCTGCGGAACGGGATCCTTCACCTCATGAATCAACAGCGGCTCGAGCCAGCGCCGAGTCGGGGAGCTAGCCAGCGCTGTTCCATCGTCAAAGGCCGCGTTCAGGACCGCAGGGACGCGTTGCAGCAACTCTTTGAGCGCATGCTCGATTGCCTCGGCGATGTTCTCGTAGCCCAGCTCGCGGGATGCCGTAGCCGAATATCTTTGCAGGTCGAGAAACTCGCAGTGCTTCGAAAACACCTCCTCCGAGCGGTCGAGTAACGCTTCCCACTTCTCTGATTTGAAAAGAGACTCCAGTTCGCGCCGCGTAGAGCTGTCGGGCGCCCGCCGTTCCTCGAAACCATTTAGAACCAGCGCCGGCCAAAACAAGCTTCGTAGAGCGAGATAGGCGGATGGATGATTCGGTTCGTTTGACCTTAAACGCTTCAACTGCGAAGCTATGGCTTTCCTGGGGTCGTCCGCCTCGGGCTCGCGACCGGACGTACCCGCGGCGACTTCTTTCGAAACGAGCGCCTCGTCAGCAGGAGCATCCTTCTTGGGCTCCTGTTGCTGCGATCTTGGTCGTTTCGCCGCGAGCAAATCGTCGATAAATGACTTGGCTCCTTCGAAAAAAGTCTTCAGCGGTTCTAAGTCGAGGCGCCCTGGACCAAACTTCTCGTCCGCTACGCCGGAGAAGGTAGAAAACGATTCCGCGGCTGCTTCGATCTGCGCGGCGGCTTTCTCCAGTTCCTGTCCGGAAGAGACGGAGGCGATTATCGCGATCCTGTCCGGCGGACGCTCCGGTTCATAGTTGTCCCCATTCTTGGTCAGCGGCAGGGCCTTCAACTGGTGCAAAACAGAGTCGAGGCCTCTGCTTAGGATGGAAGCCCTGGCGGAAAGATCTTCGCCTTCGAGCGGCGGATAGAGGTCTTCCCAGTAATTGCTGAGCAAGCCAGCTATTAATTCGATTCCATAGGTCAGACCAGGAAGACCATCCCGCCCGAGAAGTGCTCGGCTTAGCCAAACGGCTAGCTGCAGATCCTTGGTCGTGTCTCGAAGCGCAGCCGCCACCTCGGTGGCAATGCCATCGAAATCAATGCGCGATTTGGGTGCGCCCGTACCGTTTCTGTCAAGGAAGTCCGTGGCTATTACGTCGTCGGATTCAGCCGAGAACTTTTGAGGAATCTGACGGTATAGCACGCTGTTACGCATAGAGGAACCCGTGCGCTTCGCTCCGGGTATAGGCGCGAGCAAGGCCTCCAGCAAAACTTTGGACATATGCCGCAACTCTGGCGACAGCTATTGGTTAGCTATCCCAAAAGTTCGTTCCCGAGTGAATATTATGATGCGGAAGCTTCTCGGACGTTCCACACGGTCTTGGTGCCGGCGCCCAGACTACCGTCTGGTTTTTGTTCTTTGTACTCGTATTCGATTTTGTTGAAGTGAAGGCTAAAGTGATCCACCGGTTCCAAACCGGCGCCATTGCTCGTGGGCTCGAGCGAGGTGTGGTAGGAAGACACAAGAACATCCGTCAGAGTGATGATGAGATGATCTTGTTGTTGCCCTCCTGCCTTCCGGCCTGTGATAACCGCCGTCTTGATCGGCTTGCCATCGGCGCAGTATTGAAACAGCTTCGGGCTCGCCTTGTCCATTTTCTTGGTGAACTGCAAATCGTGAAGCTCAGACTTGCCTCCTGTAAGTCCCCGGCCATGACTCGCCGTGCCCACCTGAACCACGTCGAATGAGAAACCTTCGATTTCGATCTCATCCTTGTGCTTCTTGTCGTCGGACTCGCCGACTATATCCCCCAGCTTAAGAAACACATCTGCTTTTGCCATAACTACTCCTTTCCCCTTGATAACGCTCCCGTGATAGTTCGCCGCTTACGCGCGTTCGGCGACAGGTTTTGGAAGATCGGCCACTAACTTCATGGCGATAGCCATACCCTTTAGTTGATAGTGAGGACGAAGATACGCTGTCGCCCTGTAATAACCTGGTTTGCCCGGAACGTCCTGGACCTCTACGCGAGCTTCCCGCAGCGGTTTCTCCAGTTTGACCGATTCGGGCGAATCATCGTGCTCATCGACATAGCCGCTGATCCATTCGTTCAGAAGAAGCTCGCAACCGCTGCGTGAGAGGTGAGATCCGATGTAATCCCGGACCATGATCTTCAAGTAATGAGCAAATCTTGTTACCGCCATCGTGTACGGCAACTGTGACGACATAAACGCGCTGGCAGTCGCTTCTGGTTTGTTGTAAGTCTTGGGTTTCTGACACGATGGCACACCAAAGAACGTAGCGTAGTTCTCATTCTTGTAATGCACCAGCGCGGCAAAGCCCAGCTCCTCAAGTTCCCGGTCCCGTGTCTCGACGATGTCCACCTCGGTAGGCGATTTCATGACGACGTCTCCGTTTAGAGACTGAAACGTGTGTGTCGGCAGCCCGTCGACCTTCGCATTCTTGGGGCCGACAATTGCGCTTGCCCAGCCGTTGCGCGCGAACGCCTGAGTCATAAGAGCGCCTAGCGCGTAAGCTGCGTTCCCCCACAAATATTTGGTGTGAGCTCTTCCGTCCACGTGCTCGCGATAATTGAGGCCTTCTACGGGATTGTTCTTCGGATCGTAAGGAAGCCGCATCAGCATTCCCGGAACAGTCAGAGCTACGTATTGTGCATCTCTCGAGTCGCGGAATGCTCTCCAGCGCGCATAATCCGGAGTACGAAAGATACTGGCCAGGTCGCGAACCCCGGTAAGCTGCTCAAAGCTCTTCATATTGAACATCCCGGGATCCGCAGCTGCAATAAACGGAGCGTGCGCAGCGGCCGCAACCCCGGCAACTCGCTCCAGGGCCGCCAAGTCGGGATCCGAATTGTCGAAGCGGTAATCTCCCACCAGGACGGCGAACGGCTCGCCGCCAGCTTGCCCGTATTCCTGCTGATAGACCTTCTTGTACAGCGGACTCTGATCTACTTCGTCGGTCTTGAAACTATCGGAAAGATCTTGCTTTGAGACATTGAACACCTTTAACTTCAGCTTGTCGCCGGTTTCAGTGCGATCCATTAGATAGCGCAAGCCGCGCCAGGTAGCCTCCAACTGCTGGAAGCGGGAGTCGTGCAGAAACTCGTCCGTTTGTCTTGCCACCAGGCTGTCAATTTGCTCGATGCGCTTGGCGATGGCGGTTTGCGTGTCGCGCGATGCGACCATGCCGCCCTTCAGTACCTCGTCTACGAAGCGCAAAATCAGATTCTTGCCGGTATCGCGCTGCCGTTCTGTTCGTGTCGCGTACCCGGTCTCTTTGAGAACTTCCTCGAGGAGGGGAGAAGCGGGCGCAGGTGGGGTCGTGACTTCCTGTGCAGGCGTAGGCTGGAGGGGCGCAGTATCTGGCGTGCTCATAATTTACCTTTGCTGTGATACATTCGGTAACCCCAAAGCGTTTCTCCACTGCGTTTGGGTGTCTTTATCACTCAACACTCTTTGAAGAAAATCATCCAACTTGCGGTTGGTCTGCAAGTGACCCTGAAGCTGCACCAGCATCTCGCGTAATTCCAGCAATTCCTTCAAGGGAGTAATTTGAGCAGCGACTTTCTTGGGATCGAAGTCGTCGAGGCTGGAGAAGTTTATCTCTCCCGTCAGCGTGGTGGCGCTCGCGGCCTGTTGATCGGCCGGTAATTTTGCCTCGGCTATCTCGGCGCCGATCACATTGTTCACGGTGAGTTGCAAACGCGGAGCCGCTTCGCGGAATACCTTCTTGAAGGTGTCGGGATTGAGCTCGGTAAAGTCTCTGTCTTCAACGGGAGGCAGCGGTTCCAGACGATCACCGCTAAGGTCCGCCAGCATTCCTGCGACAAAAGGGATCTCCTTCTTTTCCTTCGCGTCCCCGACATGCACTTCGTAGGTGATATGTACGCGCGGCGGCCGCACACGTCCCGCGCGGTCCTGTGCCGAAAAATCGCTCATGGTAGGTTACCTCCGCTTACACTTAGCTGGGTTTGAATTGTATCAAAATCATACCCCCAATACTAGAGATAAAATCAACCTTCAGCGTCTTAGGCCGTTTCTTACCAAGGAACTGTCGTCAATTTGGCTTTGCCAAGCCGCTTCGCTTGCTGTTAGAGTACTTCGCATGAACTCGCTTCGACCCGTCATCTGGAGCAAGGGCGCCGTCCTCACGCCGCAGCATCTGCAAGCTCAGGACCGTTACGCTCAGGCGCTGCTCTCGTTTCACCTCATGCACTTCCACCCGCGGTCCTTTGGCTACACCGACCTCAAAATCGAACAACGACGCGCCGGCAGCAAAAAGATGCATGTTGCTTTACTTGAGGCCGCCGGAATTCTTCCCGACGGCACTAGTTTCAGTCTTCCTGAGGCAGGACAAGCACCAGATCCGGCGCTCGTAGACGCCACGGGGCTCGCGACCGACGAGACGGCTGATGTCTACCTGGTTCTGCCGCCGTTCAGGGAAGGCGGCGTGAATGTATCTTTCAACGGCGACCGGCCCGACGCCCGCTTTGTCGCGGAGTTTGTAAGCATGAAGGACGAAAACGACCCACGGGTAACTGGTCCCGTGGTACTTGCCTCAAAAAACTTCCGGCTGGCGGTGTATCGAAATAGAGACATTGATAACGACCGCTCTGAAGCTGGCCGGTTACGGATGCTAGTCGCCCGCTTTTACCTGGCAGGAGAGGAAGTCAAGCTTCATCCGGCATCCGTCCCGCCGGTCTTGGATATCGCTGTTTCCCCGGTCCTGAAAGCGTTGCTCGACGACATCGTACAGCGAATTGCTGGGAAGATTCACGAGCTAGGCCGTCTGCGCGTGCAAAAAAGCACCACGCTCGCCGAATTTCACGCCTCTGACGCCCCCACTTTCTGGCTCCTGCATTCCCTGAACTCCCATTATCCCGTCCTGCGGCATTACGCCGAGAGCAAGCTGAACCACCCCGAGCCCGTGTTTCTTGCTTTATCAGCGCTGGTTTCGACACTTACCGTGTACTCCCAAACCATAACGCACAAAGACATCCCGGCCTATGATCACGCCAGGCCCGGAGAATGTTTCTCGAAGATCTGCGCCCAATTGGAAGAGTTACTCGCGGTGGTCATCCCCAGGCCATATATAAGCGTTGCTTTTACGCGCTCCTCGGGTAATTTATACACCTGCGATCTGAATCATGAATGGCTGAAATCGAAGGAGGTCTATCTCTCCATCCTTCCCAGGGCGGCGACCCCCGGAGAAGAGGTAGAGCACGACGACTTGGTTTCACGCGTTCAACTTCAGGCCAAGGTAGGCGCAAAAAACCGGGCACAATCTGCCGGCGTATACGCCGTAAACGCGATTCAACTTGTCTTTAAACATGGGCCGGATATTCGCTTGCCTTTGCCTCGGGATCCCGTCTACTTTCTGCTGGATTTGAGCAACTCTAAGTCCGCGCTCGAGTGGAACGAGGTGCGGCGTGCCGGTGGATTAGAAGTTCGGTTGCCTGAGCACATACCAGACCCGGAGCTCGAACTCATTCTGGTGCTGCCGCAAGCCAGAGGGAAAGTTTCTCCTTAGACGTCGCGCCGCAAATGCTTCCGTGGGTAACGTTTCCTGATATGCTGCCCTAAATAAACATTGAGTTTCTATGAATAGCCTGAGGGGTGTGGTTTGGAAGGAAGGCGGCCATCTGACGCCACAACACTTTCAAGCACAATCGCGTCATTACCGCGACTCGATTTGGTTCACAGTCGAAGCCACTCATTTTGCTCCATATGGATTGATCGGCTCCTTAGAGGAAGATGCGGGCCGAATGCTTCACGGGCTCTCGATTGCCTCTCTCTCGAACGGCAAGGTGGAGCTCTCATCGGCTACCGGGATCTTTCCCGGTGGGCTCGAATTTGAAGTTGGATCTCCGGACAGCCCTTCCCCAGAACCGCTCACGATCTCCGGAACCCTGCGTCACGACTCGGGCCCTTTTACGATTTACCTCGTTTTCGTCGAACCAGGCCGGGATTGGCCGGTGACGACCGAGTCCCCGGCTCGCGGCGAGCCTGTCAGGGATATCAACACCGGGGTGCCTGGCGCGCCGGTGGCCTTCTCCACTCCGGCGCTGAAGCTCATGGCGTTTGACCACGCGCCCGATGATTGCACGCACTTGCCGCTCGGCCGCATTTCACAAGATAGTTCCGGCAATCTGTTCTACGATGCGGAATTTATTCCGCCGTGCATCACCATTGGAGCAAGTTCCGTTCTCCTGAATCTCGGACTGCGCATAGTGGAGCTGCTCGAGGACAGGATCGAGGCTGTTCAACAGCGCAGACAGCCGCCCAATGATCAAGCCAGTCTGGAGGTCGTCGGGTTTCTTCAAACAGTTATACCCGCAGTGACCCGATTGCGTGAAATGTGTGCGGGCGCGTTGGCGCCCCCGCTCGCCCTGTATCTGGAGCTTGCGATCTTGGCAGGGGGTTTGTGTACGTTCCTCCTTGATTCCACGCCGGAGCGAATACCGCCTTACGATCACGATCGGCTGGGCCCGTGCTTTCTTTCACTCGAGCAGTTCATCCGGGCGCATCTGCACGCTTTTGCGCCGGTCAACGTTGTAAGCATTCCGTTAATAGCCAAAGGCGATGGTATCTATGAGGGTGAAATCAAGGACCTGCGTTGCCTTGGGCCATCGCAATGGGTTCTGAGTCTCCGCCCGGCAGAAGCGCGCTTTGCAGAAACGCTATCCCGCCTGGAACGGACTATTAAGGTCGCGTCCTCGCCGACGGTTCGAGAGCTGCGAAATGCGTCAGTTGGCGGTCTTGCTATCAAACATGTCAGGATCTCGCCGGGAGCCGTCATGCCGCGCCCGTTTCATGAGTACTTCCTCGTCGATGTGCTTGGTGATGCGGGACGGCAGTTCTGGGCCGATATGGAGCGGACCCGGACCGCAGGCGTGTATATTCCGCCGCAGGCCGGAGCGGATCCGGAATTGCAAGTAATCCTGAGGCCGGGAGAACGAGCTTGAGTCGACAACGCAATCTCGCAGCCATCTACGAAGAGTTCCTCACTGCTGTCGTCCGCTTCGCGGCGCAACCGGTGGCGGTCGACGACTTGGGCAGGTTTCGGCGACGCATGACCGGAATGTTGGATCAGGCCCAAACGGCGGCGCAGAAGGAATATGCGGAACCGGATGCCAAAATGGCGGAGTTGGTAGCTGCGGCGCTACTGGACGAAACGGTTCACAAATCGGCGAAAAAAGGCATGCAGCCGTGGACTCCCGTGCATCCGGAACGATTCCCAAAATTGGGGACGCTGGCCGGAGAGAAGGTCTTCGAGGACATCGATCAACTGCTGAATCGGCCGGACACCACTGATGTCGCCGATGTGCTGGAAGTGCATCTGCTGTGCATCCTCCTGGCATTTGAAGGTATCTTTGGAATCCATGGCTCGGGCATTCCGCATAAGTTGCGTTTTAGTTCTCTGGAAAAATACCGCGAAGCCGTTTACACTCGCGTGCGCCGTATCCGCGATCGCCCGAGGAACGACACGCCTCCTGGTGGCGGTGGGCCCGCGCCGGATCCACCCGACAAATGGACCCAGCCGCTCGTTATCGCAACCGCTGCGCTATTTCTTATGTTATTGCTTTTGTTTTTTTGGTTTCGGATCTCTCTTGGCGCGGCGCTTGCCCAAGTGACGAAAACATAAACAGCCATGAAAGCTGTCGACGACATTTGGCGTTGGTGGGCGGCAACCATAGGGCTCGCGGTCTGTTTTCTCGCGTTCTGGTTCTCACCGTCATTGCTTCACTTGCAAGGCATTAACGCGGCCGTGACACGAGGAGCCATCGGGGTCGTGGGCATTAGCGGTATCGCCGCTTTTGTGTGGAACCAGACCCGCCGCAAACCGAAACAACCGCCGAGCGAAGGAGCAGCGGCCCAGGATGCAGCCCCTGCAGGCGGCTATCTTCACCGCCAAGTCGCCGATGCCCTACGCCTCGCTCGGAAGCGCATGCAAGCATTGACCGGGCGGGGGGCCGCGCTTCAACGGTTTCCCACGCTCATTTTGGCTGGCGAAAAGAATGCTGGAAAGACCTTTCTGTTGAAACATTCCCAGCTCTCACTGGAGTGGCTGGTCGGACAAGATTTGAAACCTGCGGAGGCAAGTCCCACGCCGGCAGTAAACGTACAACTCGCCGGCGAACTGCTCATCGTTGATCCCGGTCACGCAGTCATGGCAAATGAAAAGGTGTGGCGGGCGTTGTGCCGCCTGCTGTCCCGGCCGGGACTGAAATCCTTGCTCGGGTTCCAGCGCGTGGCTTCGCGAGGCATCCTGGTTTGCGTTAATTGCGACCTCCTGACTCGGGGACCGGAATCGGTCAGCGCCGCCGCCGCCTCCTTGCGCGAACCGCTTGAGCAGTTTGCGCTGCAGGCAGGCGCGCGCGTGCCGGTCTACGTGGTCTTCACCAAGACCGACAAGCTGAAGCACTTCAACGATTTCTTCCAGCACCTGGAGTTCAAAGCGTCCAACGCCATGTTGGGAAGTCCGCTGGGTAAGGAAGCGCAGTCCGGGTCCGACGAACGAGCGTATCGGGATTTGTTAGCCGTGTCCTTCTCCAAACTGGTAAACAGGCTGCGTGAGAAGCGCATTGAGTATTTGCAGAAGGAAACGGCATTGGACAGCGTTCGTAGCGCCTACGAATTCCCGCGTGAGTTCCGTAAACTCAGGACGGCTGCAGTAGATTTCCTGGCCGGGTTATGTCCCAGCATCCCACTCGCGAGGAAACCCTTCCTGCGCGGTTTCTTTTTCGCAGGAACCCGGCTCTACACGCCCTCAGTCGATGGTGAAACGAGTTATCCGGGAAATCCGGCCGCTTCGCAAGCCTTGGCCAGTGGCGCCACCCAGGTATTTCAGGCCGCCGGTGCGACGCAGATATTCGCGCGAGGCGAAGCCACCCAGTTCTCAGCCGGGAATCTTGGATCCAGCCGCGCCCAGCAGATGTTTGTGGCGGAAATGTTCCGGGACATCATCGTTCCGGACCTGACCGTACGGCATGCCGCAACCACCAACACCAACCTTGCACTTTACCGGCGTATTGCGGCCACAATTGCTCTCGCTCTCCTGGTTTGGTGGGGTATCGCCTTCGCGCGATCGCATTCACTCAACGCCGAGAGCATCACGGAAGTAAAGAACCTGATGGCGCCCCCCTCGCCAGGTCAAGGAATCATGAGCTTACAAGCTCTACACCGAAAGATTGACGACCTGGAAGCCGCCGCACAGGCGTCGTTTTTTGACGACCGCCACTGGGGATTGTTCGCTGGAGACGCCCTTCTGCCCGCTGCGAGGAAAGCTTACTTCAATCGGTTCCGGAACGAACTTCTCGATCCTTTGCGCGATATGCTTGCCGGGAAGTTGTCTAACTTGCCGCGTGATTCCTCGTTGGATAATTGGCAGATAACTTACCAGCGGCTCAAGACGTATTTGGTCATTACCTCGCTGAATACGAAGAGCTCATCCGATCTCGCGCCGTTTGCGGCCAATGTTGTCGCGGGCGCGCGGAACTGGGATCCGCAGGAGCGGCTGGCCGCAACGGGGGAGTTCCAATATTATCTGCAGGCGCTTAAATCGAATGCACAGTTGCTGGCCTCCGGCGCGCAACCGGAATTGGTGACGCGCGCGCAGGATTATTTAAATACCTTTTCCGCGACCCAGCAGCTCTATGGGCTGGCCGCCGCCAGTGCGAACAATGTACCGCCTTTGAAGTTCAGGGACGAGGCCATCGCCACGCGAACGGACGTGCCGGGCCTGTTCACAAAAGAGGGCAAAGATGTTTTCACAGCCGCACTAGGAAAATCCAGCCAGAGCATGCGCGGCGAAGCCTGGGTGCTAGGACCCAGGCACCAGCTTGGTTCCGGGTCTTATGACGACGCGACCGCAATGTATGACGAAAAGGCCAGTGGTCAATGGAAAGACTTTCTCACCGGAGCCAGTGTCCGGGAATTCGGAAGAGACGCCCGTATCGCAGCTGCCAGGCTGGAGAACCTGTCCGACACTAACCGTGCGTTATTTCGGTTTCTGTGCTTCGTCTCCAAGAACACGTCTGGCGATACCTTTGCTCCTGTTGCGCAGGCCTGCGACGGCCCCGATGTCGCTCAGCCACGGCAGTTCTATATAAATGCGTTAATCGATCTACAAGTCAAAGTCTCGCGGTTCGCTGAGACGAAGGATGGCACGCCCGATCGCAACACGGCGTCGGAAGGCTGCATCGCCGCCGCGGATGGACTACGTCAACAGGCGGGAACTTTTGCGAACCTGCTGAAAAAGACCGATCCGGCGGTTAACGAACAACTTCGATCGATGCTTCTCGCGCCCGCGAAATATGTGGAACCAGTGTGCAAGATTAAACCCGGGGCCGGTTTGAATGCCGCCGCTCAGCGCTTCTGCCAGCACTTTCAGCTCGTGAGTTCGAAGTTTCCGTTTTCGCCCGATTCGCCCGATGCAGTGACCGCGGCCGATTTGAGCGCGATCTTCGATCCACAAAGCGGCGAACTCGCCAATCTGAAAAGCGAGATCTCGAAGAACCCCGCTGGTGTCGAGCTTACACATGAGTTTCGGTATTTCTACAACGCCATGCAGCAACTCGGAACCGCCCTCTACTCTGGCCAGCCTGCCCCGTCGCTCAGCTTTTCCATACGTCCCCTCACCACTCCCGATTGGGCAAAAGGGTATATCCTATCCATACAAGGTCAGCGTGTTGGTGAAAACTCGGGTATGGTTACGGTGAGAGTGCCAGATCCTGCTGCTGAGTCAACCCAATTGCGGCGTTCCACTCAAGAGGCGATCACCGCTTCGTACTCCGGCCCATGGGGAGGACTGCGCTTGCTCGAACATGCGTCTATGAGGCAAACTTCGCCATCCGGCTATCGCGCTGGATTTGTGTCGCACACGCATGAAGGTGAGCCATCCGGATCCCCGATCGTTTTCGAATTGGTGACCCCTCCGGGATCGCCGCCGTTTCTGGACCGGAACTATTTCGCTTCGCTCAAGCCCTGTGTGGGACGAGCGGCTGAATGAGGCATCTGAGTGTCTAAGCTATTGGGCCCGCTTAACGCCTCTGCTTATCTGATCCTTGCCGGTATGGCGATTGTTTTTTCTTTCGGCTGTCACAATACAACCACCCCCGTGCCGCCAGCGCCAGTGCCAGTGGCCGCGGCCGGGTCGTCTGCGGCGAAACCAACGCTTAACTATTTCGATGCCGAACCGACGATACTGAGCCTCGGCCAGAGCGCTTCCCTGCGCTGGTCGATCGACAACGCAACGGAAGTTCAGGTCAACCCCGAGATCGGAGCGGTAAAACCAAACGACCATCGCGTCATTTCTCCGCAACAGACCACCACGTATACATTGAAGGCGAGCAATGCCGCGGGCAGTACCGAAGCATCGGTTACGGTATCGGTCAGCAAGCCTCCGCCGCCAGTCGCAGAAGCAGAGGACGGCGACGCGGGCCTGAGCATCGTGACCGGCGAGCTGAGAGACCTACACTTCGACTACGACGAGGGGGACGTAACGGCATCGGACCGCTCGGTCTTGGAAACCGATGCCGGCCTGTTGGCGAACCTGTTTCGACAGAATCCCTCAGTGAAAATCATCGTAGAGGGGCACTGTGACGAGCGCGGCTCTGACGAATACAACTTCGCTCTAGGAGACCGGCGCGCTGTTTCCGTGCGGGATGCGCTGGTGAGGCTGGGCGTTCCAGCGGAAAACCTGGAAATCATCAGCTTCGGCGAACAACGGCCGTTATGCACCAGTCCAACGGAAGAGTGCTATGCGCGTAACCGGCGCGTGCATTTCGCCGCCGCACAGCCTGCGCGCGCGCGGCGAGCGAGTGTACCGCAGTAAGTGGCGTCCCAAATCTCGCGCGCATTCGCGCTCTTTGGTTCGCGCGATGTTGTAGCTCCATGAAAATGTCGCCTTGTTAGCTCGATAGAAGTGTCCCCTCAGAAACTAAGCCGAGGAGGGCTTGGTTGGGAAGGGCATGGATGAGCGAAGAAGAGGTCAGACGAGCCGGGATATTGGGGCGTGCGGAAAGCGGTGAACTGAGGCAGAGACAAGCTGCAGAGCTGTTGGGCGTCAGCGAACGACAGCTGAAACGGTTGTGTGCGCGCTACCGGCAACACGGGGCGGCCGGACTGGTGCACGGCAACGCAGGAAAACTCTCGAACCGAGCGACGGCACCGAAGCTGCGCAAGAGGATCATGGGATTGGTCCGGAAGCATTACGGCGGCGAGCCTGGGCAACGATTTGGCCCCACCTTGGCGGCCGAGCATCTAGCCGAAGAACATGGCGTACAGGTAGACAGTGAGACGTTGCGGCGGTGGATGTTAGCCGAAGGGCTGTGGACACGGGAACGCAAGCGGAAGCGATATCGGCTGCGGCGTGCGCATTTCGGGGAACTGCTGCAGTTGGACGGCAGCTTTCATGAGTGGCTGGAGGATCGCGGCCCGCAAGGGTGCCTGCTGAATTTGGTGGACGATGCGACCGGCACAGCACTGGCGTGCTTTGCCAAAGACGAGACCACCTGGGCCGTAGCCGATCTGCTACGCGCGTGGGTAGAGCGTTACGGCATTCCGTGCGCGATTTACACGGATTGGAAAAGCGTGTACCACGCACCACCCGAGAAAGAAGAGGTGGCGCCGCAGCTCAGCCAATTTGGCAACATGTGCGCTCAGTTAGGCATTCGGCTGATTGCGGCGAACTCGCCCCAGGCCAAAGGCCGCGTGGAGCGGCATCACGGCACACATCAAGACCGGCTGGTCAAGAAAATGCGGCGGCTTGCAATCCGTGATTATGGCGCCGCTAACGGCTATTTAGGCGAAAGCTATCTGCCGGCGCACAACGCGCGGTTTGCCATCGCGCCGGCCGATCCGGCTGACTTTCACCAGGCGCTCCCACGCGGCGTCGATCTGAACACGGTGTTCTGTCTAGAGCATCGCCGCACGGTCGGCAATGACTGGGTGGTGCGTTTTCAGAACCGCTTGCTACAACTAGAACCCGAGCAACTCGCCGCTGGCATGGTGGTGAAGCTTCAGCAACATCGCGATGGCACTCTACATCTCTGGCACAACGGCCGCAAACTGCGCTGGAAGCCGATCGCAGAAAGACCGGCCCCGCCGTCCGCTTCAGATCCGGCACCCCGCCGCAGACGCATCACCACTCCGCCGCTCACTCATCCTTGGAAGCGCGAACGCACACTGCCCGTTCGCCCCGATTCTACATTGCTGAGGCAGGGCAAGGGCGCTCAATCCCCACCCCTTGCCCTGCACCCCATCCCCGGCTAACTCACAATCAAGAAGGGGACATTTCTATCGAGGCGAAACAGAGGACATTTCTAAAGAGCTACAACAAACTTGCAGCACATTTAGGACACTACCACACTACCATGTGCTAACCTATTAAGAGTAAAAATCGAGATTAAGGTAAAGACGAGGAGTATCGTTTTCAAGCATGGCCCTGGCTGCGGAACAGAAGTCGAATGTCATCACCAAATACAGGATCCACAAGTCGGATTCTGGTTCGCCAGAGGTCCAGGTTGCACTCCTGAGTCAGCGTATTTCGGAACTGACCGAGCATTTCAAGACACATCAAAAAGACCATCATTCGCGGCGCGGTTTGCTGACCATGGTGGCCCGTCGTCGCAAGC
>Ga0335074_10001487_pt1 | contig 31791 bp, 27 predicted proteins | sample Lox_Sample_23_FD_206715 | JGI IMG/M metagenome (GOLD analysis project Ga0335074, IMG submission 206715) | Soil microbial communities from Loxahatchee National Wildlife Refuge, Florida, United States - Lox_Sample_2.3 | ecosystem: Environmental > Terrestrial > Soil > Wetlands | place: USA... | reverse complement strand
GGCCGAACACCACCGCCAGGGTGCCGGCGAACACCCCGGCCAGAACCATGTTGGGGGTGAACCACACGGTGAACATCCGGTGCACCCCGCCGTAGCGGTAGTCGTCCGGGATCGGCGCCATGCCCTGGCCCTCGAGGACCAGGTCGCCGGCACGGGTGGGCCGCTGCCCCTCGAACACCCGCAGCTCGCCGGAGCCGGGCACGGCGGGCTCGGCGGGCGCGCCGCCCAGGCTTCCATGCTCCGCGGCCCTGGTCATGATCCCCTCCCGCCCGCGGTGACGACTGGCACCTTTGCGCACGCGCTGCGAAGATAAGATCGGAGATAACGCATATCGACTCACGATATAATCGTAAATACTCCATGCTTATTAATCTGGCGCCTGATGAACGGCTTAGGTGGATTTAAACCATGTTCGGGGGGAACCGCCGCCGGGCTGCCCCTTTTACCGGCTGTCGATTCTTCTCACTGTAGCCGAGGCATCACCCCCGGCGTCCGCTCGCACGTCGGTCCGGCTTGGCTGACGACGTGATTACCTCGCGGTCCGGCAACGTATGCATGCCAAGTCCGGACCCTTTTCACGCTGCGTATTCTCCGCGTCTATGATCCTGGGCGTTCCCGGCCGACGACGCCAACGGATTTGCGCTAAACCGCGGCGGCCGTGCCGCCACTGGCCAGTCACACTGTGCACTTGGCGGACGCGAGCGCGCCCCCGGCCCAGGCAAACTAACGGTAATACGCAGGCCGTGTGCATGAAATACGGCCGCCGTGCGCAAACGATCTCTAAGCGAAGGAGCGGCAGCGTGAGCACAGGGAGGAACACATCCTTCCCCATGCAGACCCGGGTCATTGACGGACTGCAGGCGTGCGCCGGGCGCGCCCTACTCGAGCTGCCGGCTACCGGGGAGAACGGCCGCAAGCGCACCGTCGAGACGGCCGGGGAGCTGACTCCCCGGCAGGTGCAGATCGCACGGCACGCCTGGGACAGGCGAGGCGAGACGGAAATCAGCACGCGGCCGTTCATCGGCCCGCAGCCGTGCCGATTGCGCCGGCCCAAAACGGGGTTGCCAAAACCCTCCGATCTGCGAAATTTCGGTCAGGTCTACCCAGGCAGGCCTGAGCAGGTCCAGAGTGTGCGAGCCGATCTGAGGGGCTTCCTCAACGGATGCCCCATTGCTGACGAGACCATCATGGTGGCATCCGAACTGGCCGCCAACGCCGCCATCCACAGCAGTTCACGCCAGCCGGGAGGCCGGTTCACCGTCCGTGCCGAAGTACGCCCCGGCGACTACGCATGGGTCGCAGTCGAGGACCAGGGCGGCATCTGGGCCGGCCATCACCCCCGGGATGGCCGGCCCCACGGACTTGACATCGTCCAGACCATCGCTGGAGACCGCGGCTGGGGTATCGGCGGCGACGCCGCCCTCGGCCGGGTGGCATGGGCCCGGCTTGGCTGGCCCGGATGCTGAACAGCACCTGTCCGCTATTGCGGGTATGCCCAGCCCGGGAGCGCGCCCGGACCTGATCAGCTGAGGGCGGGGTTGCCAGGGCGGCCTAGGCTGGCCATCAGGGGATCCGGCCTAAGCTTGCCATCAGGGGACTATGTGGGATCGGGGCTCAACGGGGGCGCGGCGTTAGATGGCCGCCTACCTGCCGTGGAAGGGATGCGTCCGGGCGCTGCGGGGGCGCCGCGGCGAATGCAGCGCGCTTGACCGGCTGATCGAGGAGGTACGGGCGGGCACAAGCCAAGTGCTGGTGGTACGCGGTGAGCCCGGGGTGGGCAAGACAGCGCTGCTGGACTACCTGACCAGGCACGCGCCGGGGTGCCGGGTGGTGCGCGCCGTCGGCGCGCAGCCGGAGATGGAACTCGCGTTCGCGGGGCTGCACCAGATGTGCGCGCCGATGCTGGATCACCTCGACCGGCTCCCGGCGCCGCAACGTGACGCGCTGCGAACCGCGTTCGGCATCAGCGCGGGCGCAGCGCCGAACCGGTTCTTCACCGGCCTGGCCGTGCTGAGCCTGCTGTCAGAGGTGGCCGGGGAGTGCCCGCTGGTGTGCGTGATCGATGATGAGCAGTGGCTGGATCGCATGTCCGCGCAGGTTCTCGGGTTCGTGGCCCGGCGGCTGGCGGCCGAGCCGGTGGGCCTGGTCTTCGGTGCTCGCGATCCGGGCGAGGAACTGGCGGGGTTGCCGGAGATGACCGTGCAGGGCCTGGGGGAAAGCGACGCGCGGGCGTTGCTGGATTCGGTGCTCACCGGCCCGGTGGACTCGCGGGTGTGCGAGAGGATCATCGCCGAGACGCACGGTAATCCTCTGGCCCTGCTGGAGCTGCCGTGGGGGCTGACGCCCGAGCAACTCGCGGGCGGGTTCGGGCTGCCGCCCAGCGGGATGCCGCTGGCGGGGCGGATCGAGGAGAGCTTCCGCAGGCAGCTCAGCGCTCTGCCAGCTCAGACCCGGCGGCTGCTGCTGCTGGCGGCGGCCGATCCGTCCGGCGATCCGCCACTGGTGTGGCGGGCCGCAGCCAGGCTCGGCATCCCGGCCCGGGCGGCCACGAGCGCCATGGAGGCCGGGCTCGTTGAATTCGGCACGCGGGTGCGGTTCCGGCATTCGCTGGCGCGTTCGGCCGTCTACCGGTCGGCATCATTGCCGGACCGGCAGGAGGCACACGGCGCGCTCGCCGAGGCCACCGATGCGGGGCTGGATCCCGACCGGCGCGCCTGGCATCGTGCGCAGGCGGCGACCGGGCCCGATGAGGAGGTGGCCACGGAACTGGAACGCTCGGCAGACCGGGCGCAGCGTCGCGGCGGTCTCGCCGCCGCGGCTGCGTTCCTGGAGCGTGCTGCCCAGCTGACCCCCAACCCGGCTGGCCGGGCGCAGCGGATGCTCACGGCGGCACAGGCCAAGTACCAGGCGGGTGCCCTCGATGCGGCTTTGGAATTGCTGGTCGTGGCCGAGGCCGGCCCGCTCGACGCGCTGCGCGCCGCACAGGTGGAGCACCTGCGCGGGCAGATCGCCTTTGACCAGCAACGCGGCGCCAACGCGCCCCGGATCCTGCTCGACGCGGCCCGGCTCCTCGACCCGCTGAACGCCAGCCTGGCCCGCGAGGCGAACCTGGAAGCGCTTATGGCCGCGGTGTGGGCGGGCGGCCGGGGCAGCCCCGGCGGCCTGCGAGGAGTGGCCGAGGCCGCGCTCGCCGCGCCGTCCGCTGCCGACCCGCCGCGCGCAGCCGACGTCATGCTCGACGCGATCGCACTGCGTTTCACCCATGGCTACGCCGCTGCCGCACCTGCGCTCACCCGAGCGCTGGAGCTGCTTCTCCCACTGGAGTCCAGCCCCGGCGAAGCCCGCCGCTGGCTCTGGCTGGTCGGTGCCCGAAGCGCCAGCGCACTCATCGCCGTGGAGCTGTGGGACTTCGAGTCCTGGCGAGCTCTCGCGGCCAGCCAGGTCCAGGCCGCCCGCGACACGGGTGCCTTCCTGCGCTTGCAGTTCGCACTCAGCTACCTGGCCAGAGCTCATCTTCTGGCCGGCGAGCTGGCCACGGCGGCCGAGCTGATCGATGAAGACCGGCTGATCGCAGACGCGACCGGGAACCCGCCGATCGGGATCGCTGCGATGCTGCTCGCAGCGTGGCGGGGCCGGGAGCTAGAGGCGGCCAAGCTGATCGATGCCACCATGGAGACGGCCACCGCGCTCGGTGGCGGGGGCATACTGGTCGACTTCGCGGACCACGCCAGCGCGGTGCTGTACAACGGCCTCGGGCGGCACGATGCCGCATGCGACGCCGCCTGGCGGGCATTCGAGCGCGACCAGCTGGGATTCGGGCCGTTTATCGCGCCCGAGCTGGCTGAGGCCGCATCCAGGACCGGTGACCAGGCACTCGTCAGGACCGCGCTGGAATGGCTGTCCGAACGCGCGCGCGTGACCCCGACCGAGTGGGCGCTGGGGATTCAGGCCCGCCTCCGGGCGCTGCTCAGCGAGGGCCAGTCCGCTGAGCAGCTCTACCGTGAGTCAATCGACCACCTGGGCCGTGCCCGGGTCCGCACCGAACTGGCCCGCAGCCACCTGCTCTACGGGGAGTGGCTGCGCCGCCAGGGCCGCCGCGTGGACGCACGGGAGCAGCTGCGCACCGCCCACTGCATGCTGGACACGATGGGCATGGAGGCGTTCGCCGAGCGGGCCCGCCGCGAGCTGGCGGCTACCGGCGAGACCGTCCGCAAGCGCGCCCCGCGAGCCGCCGACACGCGCGCCGGCGAGGCCAGCGATGCGCTGACCGCCCAGGAGGCCCAGGTCGCGCGGCTGGCCTACGAGGGGCTCTCTAACACGGAGATCAGCACGCGGCTGTTCATCAGCCCGCGCACGGTCCAGTACCACATGAGCAAGGTTTTCACCAAGCTCGATATCAGCTCCCGCAGCCAGCTCCACCTCGTCCTGCCCGGCGGCCCGGACCAGCCAGCCACGCTAGACCGGTGATGCGGCGCGCCGGCTGCTCAGCCGCGGCCGAGCAGCCGGGCCGCGTTCCCGCCGGTGAGGGCTTCCAGCACGTGGTCGCGCAGGCCCCCGGCGCGCCATTGGGCCAGTGCCTTGTCCATCGGGAACACCGGCCAGTCCGTGCCGTGCAGCACCTGCCGGCTGAGCAGGCTGTTCATGAACCGCTTCATCACTTCCCAGCCGGTGCCCGGCTCGCAGACGTACCGCGGTGCGAGGCCGCCGAACTCGGCGTAGACGTTCGGGTGCTTGCGCAGCACCGCCACCATCTCGGCCACCCAGGGCCAGCCCGCGTGACAGCCGATCAGCACCAGGCCAGGGAAGTCGCATGCGACCTGGTCCAGCTGCAGCGGCTGGTCGTTGCGGATCGGGAAGCTGACCGTGTAGTTGATGCCGGTGTGCAGCGCGACCTGCAGGCCCAGCTCGTCCGCCTTGGCGTAGACCGGGTAGAGCACACGGTCGTCGATGGCCATGCCAAAGAACGAGGGCTGCAGGCTGAGCCCGGTCAGCCCGAGCTCGGCGACCCGGCGGACCTGGGCCAGCGCCCGCGGGATCTTCACCGGGTTCATCGAGATGGTGCCGTAGCCGGAGAACTTGTCCGGGTACTCGCTGACCAGCTTGCCGACGGCCTCGTTGAGCGCTTCGGCGTCATCGCCGTACTCGTACTCGGCGTGCACGACGGCGTGCGCGGTGCCGCTGGCCGCCATGTCCGCGAGCAGGTCGGCCAGCGTCCGGTGCCGGTTCGCGGACAGGTCCAGCACCTTGTCGTACTGGTCCAGGTAGTCGGCTGGCAGTTCCTCGTCCGGACGCAGCTCCAGCGGCAGCCGCACCCTGAAATCGATCACCTGCGACATCGGGCCTCCTCGCGAGACGTCGTCATCAGCTCAGCTCCGCGGAGGAGTCCCAGACCCGGCCGGGTTCGGCCGTGCGGTCCAGGTTCTCCTTCTTCACGCGCATCGAAGGGGTTCGTTCAAAGTCCTTGGCGCGGTACTCGACGAACCGGGGCACCTTGTACGGTGCTAGCCGCTGCGAGCAGAAGGCGATCAGCTCAGCGGGCGGCACCGAGTCAGGACCGTGCCCGTTCCCCAGGAGAATGTGAACTTTTACCTCTTCGCCGAGCAGTTCGTCGGGCACCGGGACGGCGGCCACCTCGAGCACCCCGGGATGGGAGCGGAGCACGGTCTCGACCTCGGCGGCCGCGATGTTCTCCCCGGCCCGGCGGATAATGTCCTTGATCCGGCCGACGAAGTACAGGTAGCCAGCCGCGTCGCGGCGCCCGAGGTCGCCGGTGTGCAGCCAGCCGCCACGGAACGCTTCGGCTGTTGCCTCGGGCCGGTTCAGGTAGCCGCGGAACAGGCCGGGTGCCCGGACCACAATCTCGCCGGGCTGGCCGTCGGCGGACTCGGTGCCGTCCGGGTTGACGACCCGCACGTCAGCGCCGGGGCACGGCAGGCCGATGGAACCCGAGCCGATCATCTGCTCGGCCTGCTCGACCGGCACCGCGACCATCACGCCCGTCTCGGTCAGGCCGTACGCCTCCACCCACGGAACGCCCCAGCGGTCGACCAGGTCCTGGTGCAGTGGCGCGGGGATGCCCACCTGGATCGACAGCCGCACCTTGTGCCGCTTGTCATCGTCGCTGGCCGGGGCCTTCAGCAGCAGGCTGGCCGTTGACGCGATCCCGAAGAGCACCGTCACGTCGTGCTCGCGCACCACCGGCCAGTACCGCGACACGCTGAACCGGCGCATGGCGACCATCGAGGTCCCGGCCTGGAGCGCGAGCAGCAGCATCCACGGCGGGTCGTTGTAGAAGAACTGCAGGCAGCAGATCATCCGGTCGGCCGAGGTGATGCTGAACTGTGCGGCCATCAGGTCGGCGAACCGGACCCAGTAGTCGTGCCCGACGGCACAGCCCTTCGGCGGGCCGGTCGTGCCCGACGTGTAGAAGATGTTGGTCAGGTCGGCGCGGGCTTCGGCCGGCCGGGCGGGCACGCCCGGCCCCGTGCAGGCGCTCAGCCCGCCCGGCTCGCCATCTCCGGCCACGATGATCTCGGCCAGTGCCGGGCAGTCCGGCTGGAGCCCGGCGAACAGCGCAGCGTGCGCCGCGTCGACCACCGCGATCCGGGCGGCCGAGTCGCGCAGCACGTGGCCGGCGTCGTGGCTGCGCGCGGCCGGGTTCAGCGCGACCAGGATGCCGCGGCAGGCGACGACGGCGAGCCAGGTCACCATGAATTCGGCGCGGTTCGGCATCATGATGGCGACCCGGTCACCGGGCTCGATCCGGGTGCTCAGGTAGCCAGCGAAGGACTCGATCTCGGCCCACAGCCGGCCGCGGCTGACGCTGACGCCATCTTCGAAGATCAGCGCCGGGTTGTCCGGGCAGGCGCGGCACGCTTCCCGGACCAGCTCGACGATGTCCCGTCCGGGTGGCCCGCTGCCGGGCATGTCCGCCGGGCGGCCGTCGGGAATGGCCGCGCTCACTCGTACCACTCCTGCGGCCCCAGCTTGACGTTGTCGTGCCAGTGCAGGTCATGGGTCACGATGAGCTGGGCGTTGTAGCGCCGCTGCAGCTCCTCGATCTTTTCCCAGCTCTCGATGATGGCGTCCGGGCTCCACAGCAGCCCGGGCAGGCAGCGGGCCTGCATCTTCTCCTTGTCGTAGACCGCGTCGCCGGCCAGGATGTACGCCTCGCTGTCGAGCCGGACCAGCATGGACTGGTGACCGGGCGTGTGGCCGGGCGTGGGGAAGATGACCAGGCGGCCGTCGTTGAAGATGTCGTGCTCACCGCGGAGCTGCTTCCAGTTCCGGACCGAATCGAAGTCCTGCCGGACGTAGACGTCACGCTGGTAGACCGGCGGCCAGTAGGCGAAGCGCAGTTCCTCCTGCTGCACGTAGACGGTGGCGTCCCGGAGGAACTCCAGGCCGCCTGCATGGTCGTAGTGCAGGTGCGACTGGACCACGTGGCCGATGCCCCCGGGGTCGACGCCGAGCGAGTCGAGCCGGGAGCGAACGTCGTCGCCCGGGCTCATGACGATCTCGTACAGGTCGGCAGCATCGCCGAGCCGGCCGCGCGGATCATCCAGCAGGCCAGGGTGCGCGCCGCTGTCGAAGAGCACCGCGCCGTCCGGGTGCTGGATCAGGTAGAAGAAGTACGGCACGTGAATCGTTGATCCGCAGTCCGGGTCGAACGGGTCGAAGACCGAGCGGAGCGTCTTCTCGCCGCCGCAGTGGAAGGCGAACATCTTCATGGTCGTTTCCTCCGGTCCGGCTCGGGGTTGGTCAACTGCGGTCCGCCTCGCCGTCGCCGCGATAGCGCGGTTTGCGTTTCTCGGCGAAGGCGGTCAGGCCCTCGGCCTGGTCGGCGGTGGCATCGACCCGGCTGTAGTACTCGTGCATCAGGCGGAAGTGTTCGGGCGGCGAGGCGGAGAGGCCGTTGCGGACCAGTTCCTTGGTCATCCGCACCGCCATCGGGCCGTTGCCGGCGATCACCGTGGCCAGCCGGTCGGCCTCGGCCTGCAGCGTGTCCGCCGGGACGACGCGGCTGACCAGGCCAATCCGTTCGGCGGCGGCAGCGTCGATGAACTCGCCGGTCAGCAACATCTCCATGGCGTGCGACAGCGAGATGATCCGTGGCAGCTGGTAGGCGCCGAATCCGTGCAGCAGGTTCCACTTCACCTCGGGCGTCCCGAAGACGGCATTCGGCGAGGCGATGCGGATGTCGCAGACCAGCGCCAGCTCGAGGCCGCCGGCCAGCGCATATCCGTTGATCGCCGCGATCAGCGGTTTGGAAGTGGTCGCGCCGAAGTCCCAGCGGTCCGGCCGCCACGGGGCCCACTGGCTCAGGTCAGCGCCGCCGGAATGCATGATCTTCAGGTCGGCGCCGGCCGTGAATGCCCGGTCGCCCGCCCCGGTGACGATCCCGACCAGGATGTCCGGGTCACGCTCGATCTGCTGGAACGCATCGGTGATCTCAGCGTAGGTAGCCGGATCCAGCGCGTTGAGCACCTCCGGCCGATTGATCGTAATCCTGGCAATGCCCTCGTGCGACTCGAAGATGATGGCCATCTAGCTGCCCGCCTCGCCCGATCCGGCCAGCGCGTCCTCGCGCTCGGTCTCGACGTCGGCCAGCAGCATCCCCGCCCGCTGCATCGCCACTGGCCTGTTCTTCGCCAGCCACTGCGCGATCAGGGCACTGATCAGCAGGACGCCGATCGTGGCGTAGATGAACCAGCGCAGCGGAGCGGGCGGATAGGGATGGATGTTGCCCCAGAGCACCCAGACCATCGCCACGATCGAGATAACCGGCAGCGCCGCGTGCTTGGCCCAGCTGAATTCCTGCCGGTAGTCCCGCCACATGAAGCGGATCAGCCCGACGCTGATCAGCAGGTAGGCCGCGATGAAGAACAGCGTGGCGAAGTATGACAGCCAGGACGCGAAGTTCAGCGCACCGTAAATGGCGCCGAACAGTATGGAGGCGACCAGGGCCAGCGTCCCGCTGAACAGGCAGGCCACATACGGTGACTGCCGGGCATTGAGATGGCTGAACGCGGAGGGCAGCAGGCGGTCGCGGCCCATCTTCCAGAAGATCCGGCTGACCGCGATGACGGTGACGATATTCAGCGCGGTGAAGCTGGAGATGACCGCCAGGTTCACGAACACGCTCAGCGCGCCGTCGCCGAATTTGTCCGCCAGCGTGTTGAACGGCGTGCTGGCCGTGGCGAGGGCGTCAACGTTCTTGGTGGAAATCCCGTAACCGATGGTGACGGCATAGGACACGAGCACGTAGAACGCGCCGACGACCAGGGTCGTCAGCATGACCGCTCGGGGGATCGTCCGCCGTGGCTCACGCGCCTCGTCGCCGAGGGTGGTCGCGGACTCGAAGCCGACGAACGCGAAGATCGTGTATACCACGGCAGTGAGCAGGCCGCCGGAGCCCTTCAGGCTGTCGGCCGGGTCGAACGCGTGGACGGTGTTGCCGGCCGCGCCACCCTTGAAAATGATCACCAGGGAGAAGATCGTCAGGACCAGCATCTCGAAACCGAGGCCGATCAAGCCGGTGCGCAGCGACGGCTTGACGCCCAGCACGCCCAGCGTCGTGGACACGATGATCAGCGCGGCTGAGAACACCCACCAGGCGATGTGCACGCCCGAGGCGGCCAGCAGCGACGAGACGAAGTTGCCGAAGAAGTCGAGCTGGAACGGGAACAGCAGCAGGTACGCGCCGAACAGGGCCACGCCCGTTACGAAGCCGGTCCTGGGGCCAAACGTCCTGGTCAGGTAGGTGTAAAACGAGCCGGCGCTCGGCAGCCGGCGGGCGTATTCGCCGATGACCAGGGCGATGCAGACACAGACCACCAGGCCGATCAGGAACGCGAGCGGCGTGGCGGCGCCGGAGTAGCCAACGATGAACGCAAGCCCGGCCACCGAGCCGGCCGCCGGGCCGATGAGCGCCGCCGACTGAGCTGTGACAGCGGGCAGGCCGATGGCGTGCCGCTCCAGATCGTGTTCATCCCGTCGAACTGGCATCGGCGGCCTCCCTCGGGGCTGAGCCGGCGGCAATTGCCTCGATGTTACCGATCGATCGATCGGACATCAATGGGTCAAGTGAGACCGCGCCTGGCTGCTGGGGGCCACGGCAGGACAGCGGGCAGAGGGGACGGGGAGGCCAGCGGGCCGGGCCAGGCCCCCCGGGCCCGGCCATCCCGCTAGCTGCCGCCCGGGCCGCGCAGCTCGGCTTCGACCAGCGCGAGGATCTCCCGCGTCGGCCTGCAACGCAGGCCGGCCAGCCGCACGGCCTGGCCATCCCGCCGCGCGCCGACCATCGCGAGGGCGAGATCAGCAAAGCAGTCAGCGATCTCCGCCGGGTGCTTCGGGCCCCGGTCGGAGTACCAGCGGACGACGCCGTTGCACATCTCCAGCAGCGCCAGCCGGGTGATCCGCGCGTCGGTGAAGCTGAATACGCCACCCCGCACGCCACGGTCCAGGGTCTCGGCCCACAGCCGCTCGTAGCCGTCGCGCAGCTGCATGACCTTGGTAAATGCGACATCGGACACGGCGCGCAACTCATCGTCGGCGACCAGCGACCGCTGGGCGTCCAGGGTGTGGAAGCCCACGTGGGTGCGAACCAGCGCGGCGAGCTGGGCGGCCGGATCCTCCGCACCCTCCATCGCCGCGTGGGCCGCTCTGGTCAGTTCGGTCATGCTCTCCACCATGAACGCGACCAGCAGCTCGTCCTTGCTGCCCATGTAGTGGTAAAGCGCGGACGTCGACAGGCCAGCGCGGTCGGCGATGTCACGGATGCCGGTCGCTTCGAAGCCCTTGGCCGCGAAGAGCTGCAGCGCGGCCTGCTCAATCCGCTGCTTGGTCGAGAGCCCGGCCGGATCCGCCGGGACTGCTGCTCGGGCAACTGCCTGCCGCCGTGGCATGACTCTCCATTGAAGTCAAGCTATCGATCGATCGAACCTAGCTAGGAGTCTACAGACACGAAGCCAGGCGGGCCGCCGACTACGGCGGGCCGGCCGGCCGGTGGTTTGGGTGATGATTCGGTGGCTTGGGTGATGATAGGGACATGACGTCCGGGGAGTTCACCAACCAGCACCCGGCGCTGGCGGAGTTCTGGCATCCGGTGGCGCTGTCCTGCGACCTCGGCGAGGAGCCCGTGGCCGCCCGGCTGGCCGGCCAGGGCTGGGCACTGGCCCGCCTGGGCGGCGCCGTGGTGGCGTTCGCCGACGCCTGCCCGCACCGGCGGGCGCGGCTGTCGGCCGGATCGGTCAGCGACGGCACACTCCAGTGCATGTATCACGGCTGGCGGTTCTCCCCCGACGGCAGGTGCGTGGATATCCCGGCGCTGGGCGACGCCGCGCAGATCCCGGAGCGCGCCGCCCTGCGCCGGCCGGCGGAAGTCGCCGAGCGAGATGGCCTGGTGTGGCTCGCTCCGCTGCGGCCGCGCGCTCCGCTGCCCGAGCTGGTGCCCGGCGGCCGCCTGCCGGGCGAGCACATCGCCACCGTCCAGCTTCCCGTCCTGCAGGTGGAGGCCAACGCGGCGCTCCTGATCGATAACTTTCTCGATGAGGCACACTTGCCGTTCGTTCACGCGGCGACGATCGGCGGCGCCGGCCCGGAACCCATCCCGCGTGCCGACGTGGTGCGCGATGGCCTGTCGTTCACTGCGGTCCGCGAGCACACGTTCACCAACCTCACCGACCCGGCTGTGCTCGACGGTTCCCGGCCCGCCGCCCAGCGGCGCCGCATGACCTACCGGTATCAGGCACCGCTGACCGCGACCCTGCTGCTGGAGTACCTCGACGCCGAGGGCTGGCAGTTCCTGACGTTCACCGTGACGCCGCAGGACGAGCGAACCTGCCGGGTGTACCAGACGGTGAGCGGCCCCGGCCTGGCCGATCCTGAGCAAGCAGACAGCGCCGCGAAGTACGAGATGTCGATCTTCGAGGAAGACCTGGATCTGCAGCGGCGGGCCCTGTCCGGCCTGGAGTTCCCGCTCGACCCGGCCGCCGAGCTGCACACCAGGGCCGACCGGGTCTCGGTGGAATTCCGCCGCGTCCTCGCCGCCGCGGTGGGCGGTCCAGTCACCGTACCGGCCTAGCCGGGCGGCCAGGCGATGTCCCGCATCAGGCAATCGAATCGTGCCATCTGGTGGGGATATCGGGGGAAAATGCCTATTATGTAAGGCCATGATGCGGCGTACTGCGCTCGGACTGCTGGGGGGCGGTTTGCTGCCCGCGGCCCGGCTGACCGCTGCAAGCGCGGCGGAGTCGGCCGGGATAAGCACGATCGCGCCCTCTTCAGACACGTCGGGTGCGACAGATGAGCAGGCCATCAGCGGTGCGCTGGCCGCGGGTGCGGCGGTTCAGCTCGTGCCGGGAACGTACTACCTCAACGCCGGCCTGACGGTTGACACGATGCTGGCGGGATGCGGGCCGGCCACGCGACTGATTCCGGTCGGATTCACCGGGCCTATTGTCACGATGGGCTCCAGGAGCATGCTTAGTGAACTGCAGTTTTACGGTGGCAGCGCGACGTCGGCAGGTAACCCCGCGACAGACGGCATCTCGGTCAGTGCCGGTGCGAGCCAGGTCTTCGTCGACAACATCACCGCCTTTTACCTCAACGGGTGGGTGCTGAATCCGCAGCCGATCCAGAGCGCGACTCATATGAGTGTCATAGGTATCCGCGGGCTGGGCAACGCGGGCGGCATCCAGCTGTATGCGTCATCCGGCGTGACCGCTCAGGTCGCCCTGACCGACATCGATATTCAGCAGTGCCAGGTGAACCCGGCTCTGCAGCTAGAGAACGTATACGACATCAACGTTCGCGGGCTGAACTGTGCTGTCATCGGCTCTGCGGGCGTGGCCACGGTGCGCTTGGTCGGGGACGTGGCGACCGCGCTGTTCTCCGACGTCGATGCGGGCGTGTATCCGGCTCCCGAGTCGGCATATACGCCGGTCCTCAAGCTGGAGGCGGGCACCGATACCCAGGCGCCATCTGACGTGTCGTTCACCGGGTGCACCTTCCAGCAGGGCGGTGCCCGCGTCGAGGTTGACGACGGCTCCTCCAATTTGCGGTTCACCGGGGTCATGGCGAAGACGAACCTCGGTAATGGCTGGCAGTTCAGCGGGGATGGCACGTTCATCTCGCTGACCGGATGCGGCGGCTATGCCAACAATGCATCCGGTGGCACCGCCTATGACGTGAATGTCAGCGGCCTCGCGCACATCGGCATTTTCGGCTTCGGTTACGGCTCTGCAGACGTCACCTCTGCGCTCGAACTGCCCGCGGTAAACCACGTCACGAACGACAACGCGACGTACCCGGGCGGGAAACAGGTCTCTGGCACTCCGCAAGGCTGGTGAACTTAGCGGCTCGGCCTGGCCGAACCGGGTGCCTTGCCGATTGATGTGAGTCGTTGTGTGGGCTGTCGCGTGTGGTGAATCCGCTGACCGCCGGTGATCGTCGAACCAGCGCGATACCAGCGAAAGCAGGTGACAGATGAGCCAGCTAACAGCAGCAGCGACCACCACCACCAGGACCGCCGGCCGGCCCGCGTTCGGGCCAGCGGTCGAGATCACGCGCTTGCGTAAGGCCTACGGCAGCGTCGTCGCGGTCGATGACGTCTCGCTGTCGGTTGCCGAGGGTGAGATCTTCGGCATCCTGGGCCCGAACGGGGCCGGGAAGACCACCACGGTGGAATGCGCCATCGGCCTGCGGGCACCGGATGCGGGGACGATCCGGCTGCTGGGCCTGGATCCGCGGGCCGACCGGGACGAGGTCCGCCAGATCACCGGGGTGCAGCTGCAGGAAAGCGCGCTGCCCGGCAAGCTCCGGGTGGGTGAGATCCTCGACATGTACCGGTCGTTTTACCGGCACCCGGCCGACACCGGCGAGTTGATCGAGGCGCTCGGGCTGGCGGCCAAGCACCGGGCCTTCTACCAGTCCCTGTCCGGCGGGCAACGGCAGCGGCTGTCGGCCGCGCTGGCCCTGATCGGCCGGCCGAAGATCGCGGTGCTGGATGAGATGACCACCGGGCTGGACCCGCAGGCCCGCCGCGACACCTGGGACCTGATCGAGGGCGTGCGCAACCGCGGGGTCACCATCGTGCTGGTCACGCACTTCATGGAGGAAGCCGAGCGGCTGTGCGACCGGGTGGCGCTCATCGAGTCCGGGCGCGTCACCGCGCTCGATACCCCCGCTCGCCTCACCGCGCAGGCCAGCGGGGGCAAGCAGGTCCGGTTCCGGCCCTCAGCGCCGTTTGACGACCGTCTGCTGCTCACGCTTCCCGAGGTGGCCAGGGTCGACCGCGACGGCGCGGACGTCACCGTCACCGGGACCGGGGACCTCGTCAACGCGGTCATCCTCACCCTGGCCGCGGCTGGGGTGGCCGCTCATGACGTGCAGCTCGATTCCTCGTCCCTGGAGGACGCCTTCGTGCGGCTCACCGGACCGCGCCCGCAACCAGAAGGAGTCTGAACATGACCGTGACCACCGCGCCGCTGCCCAAGACGCCGCCGCGCGCTGCCTTCGGCAAGATCGTGCTGAACGAAGCCAGGCTGGCCTGGCGGCAGCCGGCCGGGCTGGCCGCCGGCGTCGGGATCCCGGTGCTGCTGACCGTCATCTTCGGCGAGCTGCCCAAGTTCCAGCAGTCACAGTCGAGCCTCGGCGGGCTGACCTACTTCGACGTGTACGTGCCCGTGCTGGCCATGTTCGCCACGGCCATCCTTGCGCTGTGGGGCCTGCCAGTCCCGCTGGCCTCCTACCGCGAGCACGGCATCTTGCGCCGCCTGCAGACCACCCCGGTGCCGCGGGCCTGGCTGCTGGCCGCGCAAGTGGCCGTCCAGCTATGCCTCGCCGTCGCCGGGCTGCTCACCGTGATCCTGGTAGGCGTCATCGCGTTCGGGGCGCCCGACGCGAAAAACCCCGCCGCGATGGTGGCAGCGTGCGCGTTCGGCACCGCCGGGCTGTTTCCCGTCGGACTGTCGATCGCCGCGCTGGCCCCAACCTCGGCCACCGCTTCGGTCATCGGCCGGCTGACGTTCGTCCCGCTGATGTTCTTCGCCGGCCTGTGGCTGCCGCGCGCGCTTATGCCCGCCGTGCTGCGCGACATCAGCGCCTGCACGCCGGTCGGCGCCGCCGTCGCAGCACTCCAAGACTCGATGCAAGGCCAGTTCCCCCCGGCCGCGCCGCTGCTGACCCTGGCCGGCTACGCACTGGCCTTCAGCCTGCTGGCCTGGCGCTTCTTCCGATGGGAATAACCCGCCCCCGCCCAACCCAGGAAAGGAACACACCCATGACCACCATCACCGTCCCCAGCACCAACGCCACCCCCGAACAAATCAGCCAGACACTGCGCGCCGGCCTCGGGCGCCGGTACCACCCGCTGCCGCCAACGCAGGGAACCCTCCACCCCGCCGCGATCGTCATCGGCACCGGATCCAGCCCCCTCTGGCACACCCAGGTCCGCATCGACCGCCACAGCCGCAGCCAGGTGGCAGCGGGGCAGCACAGGGTGACCGATTTGCAGCTGCGCGTTACCGTGGTTGAACCGGTTGCGGGAAGCACGGCACCTCACCACTTGTCTCATCGGGGCCACAGTTGCGGCGCGCGACCGCGCGGGAGGTGACATCGCCGGTGATAATCGGACTTAGGCCTTGGACTCTGCCACTCTGGATGCACTGACCCAGTCGATGGGGCTGACGCTGTCCCCACGGAGCGTCATCATCCTTGACACCGAGCTGCGGATCGCCTGGGCCAATCAGGCAGCCAAGCGTCTTGGCGGTGGCCTGCCGGCTACGCGGTGGCCCGGACGCCAGCTGGGCGAAGTGCTGCCTCACCTGGACACCGACCTGATCGAGCAGTCGCTGCGGCAGGTGCTGGCAACCGGAAACCTGGTGGCCGATCTCGAGGTGAGCAGCCACGTGAGCGGCGACCCGGCCGGTGAGCGTGTCTGGAGCTGCGTCCAGTTCCGGATCAACGAGCCGGACGGCAAGGCCGCCGGCGTAGCCCACATGATGTGGGAGATCACCGAGCGCGCCCGAAACCAGCGCCGGCTCGCGCTGGCGGACGAGGCGAGCGCACGGATCGGGACCACGCTGGATACCACCAGGACCGCAGAAGAACTGCTCGACGTGGCCATCCCGCGCCTGGCCGAGGTAGGCGCGGTGGACCTGCTCGCCACCGTTATCGAGGGCGACCACCTATCCCGGCACCCACACGACGAGAAGATGCGCCTGCTGCGGACCGCGGTGCGGTGGCCGGCTGACGTGCCGGCCCCACCGGAGTACATCCGGCATACGTGGGCCGAAACCGACCCGGCGGAGCTGTACCACCAGCGCCTTGTCGCCGGGTCGCCGGTCTACCAGCCCGCGTTCGGGTCCCTGGCACCCGGGCAGATCAGGGCTACGCAGGCCGGTGCGGGCCTCGACCGGATGCTGGCGGCGCGCGCCGCAGGAGCCCACTCGATGATGATCATCCCGCTGATCGCTCGTGGCGTCATTATGGGCACGGTCACCCTGTACCGCCTTGGCGGTTCAAAGCCGTTCACCCCTGCGGACCTGTCCCTGGCAACTGACCTGCTCTCCCGCGCCGCGGTCCCCATCGACAACGCCCGGCTCTACGCCCGCGAACGGGCCACCGCCCTCGCCCTGCAGCGCGGCCTGCTGCCCCGCCAGATCCCCGAGATTCCCGGTCTCCAGCTCGCTCACCGCTACATCCCCGCCGAAACCAGCGCCGAAATCGGCGGCGACTGGTTCGACGTCATCCCCCTCCCGCACAGCCGCTGCGCTCTCATCGTCGGCGACGTCACCGGGCACGACATGCGTGCCGCCTCGCTCATGGGCCAGCTCCGCACCGCCACCCACACCCTGGCCACTCTCAACCTGGCACCGGCAGAAATCCTCACCCGCCTCGACCAGATCACCGCCGACCTCACCGATCCCGAAACCAGCGCCACCTGCATCTACGCCATCTACGACCCCGGCACCGCAACCTGGGACATCGCCTGTGCCGGGCATCCCCTCCCCGCCATCGCCCGTCCCGGCCACGCCGCCACCTTCCCCGACCTGCCTCCCGGCCTGCCCCTCGGCACCGGCCTCGACGGCGGCCAGTATCAGGCCGCCCGCCTGCACGCGCCCCACGGCAGCGTCCTGGTCCTGTATACCGATGGCCTCATCGAACGCCGCGCTACCGATATCGGTACCGGCATGGCCCGCCTGGCCGCCACCCTCACAACCCTCACCACGCTGGCCGTCACCGACGCCTGCGACACCCTGCTGGCCGCTCTGGCCCCCAACCCGGCCGACGACATCGTCATCCTCATGGCCCGAACGTGATGATCCTGGCCTCGATCAGACCCGCACGGTGCGATCGGAGGCAGTCTTCGGCTCGTGCCGGACGTCCCCTGGCTGTCCCATGACCCGCCGCCAGCACGCGAACTCCAGCAGGATGCCGTCGGGGTCCTGGAAGTAGAACGACCGGACGAACACGCCGGGATGCAGTTCCCTGGCGACCCCGTCCGGGCTGTCGTCGTGATCGAGGACCGGGCTCACCCGCACGCCCTTGGCCTTGAGCTTGGCGCGGTAGTCCAGGAACCGCTCCTCGGGCACGTTAAACGCGATGTGGTTCATCGAGCCAACGGCGCTGGTCCACTCCCCGAAGCCCGGCACCGTCACCGGCGCGGAGACGCCGGGAACCGCCTCCGGCGCGTCAGGGAACCAGAAGAACGCCAGCGCGTTGCCGCCGCCCATGTCGAAGAAGAAGTGCTGACCCGAGTTACCCGGCAGGTTCAGTGTCTTGATCAGCCGCATGCCGAGCACCTGGGTGTAGAACTCGACGGTCTGTTTCATGTCCGAGCAGACCAGAGCGAGGTGATTGACACCGCCCAGATCGAACTCTTCGTTCTTCCACTCCATGCCGGCCTCCTGACGTGCGCCGCGAACGTCACGCGTGACATGCGGGATATGCCCCAATCTAAACTCGGGGCACCTGGATGTCAGGTCATCGGCGGCCGGCGGGCCGCACGGTGGGCGACGGCGGAGGGGAGCCTCGGTGACCGAAGTTGTCAGGGAGTTCGTCGGCCTGCCTTCTCCGGTGGTGGGCCGGGCTGGTTCGGGCGGCCATCCGTGCCAGGGCATCTACTACCGGCCAGCCGGCTCACGCCCCGCGACAGCGTTCATCGCCACCCACTACAACGTGGACTTCTCCGAGCATTACCTCGCCCGGCTGCTGGCTGAGCGCGGCTTCGGCTTCCTCGGCTGGAACACCAGATTCCGCGGCAGCGAGGCACACTTCCTGCTGGATCACGCGCTCGCGGAGATCGGCGTAGGCACGCGCTGGCTGCGTGACCAGGCCGGCGCCGGGCGCATCGTGCTGCTGGGCAACTCCGGCGGCGGCTCGCTCATGGCGGCCTACCAGTCCCAGGCCATCGAGCCCTGCGTCGTTCCGGTCGCTGGCATGCGCCCGCTGGCCGCCATCGAGGAGCTGCTGCCGGGTGACTTGTTCATCGCGCTCGCCGCGCATTCGGGCCGTCCCGAAGTGCTGACCGCCTGGCTGGACCCGTCGGTCACCGACGAGAGCGACCCGGTGTCGGCAGATCCGGCACTGGACCCCTTCAACCCGGACAACGGACCGCCCTACGGCGACCCCTTCCAGCGCCGCTACCGTGGCGCGCAGCGCGCCCGGAACGAGCGCATCACCGACTGGGTCCTTGGCCAGCTGGACCTGCTGCGCGAGACGCGAGCCAGGGACCGGCTATTCACCATCTTCCGCAGCTGGGCCGACCTGCGGATGATCGACCCGTCGATCGAGCCGTCGGACCGGCGCCCGAACTGGTGCTATCTCGGCGAACCGGTCAGGGCCAACTACGGCGTGTTCGGCGTCGGCACACTGAGCACGCTGCGCAGCTGGCTGTCGATGTGGAGCCTGCGCACGTCGCAATGCATCGCGGCGCCGCATCTGGCCAAGATCACCGTGCCGTCCCTGGTCCTGCATGCCACCGCGGATGCATGCGTCTACGACAGCGACGCGCGCAGGCTTCATAACGCAATCGCCGCACCCGACAAAGAACTGATGTTCCTCAAGGCCGACCATTACCTCCAGGAACCCGCCGGCGCACGCGAGGAGGCCGCCGACCTGATCGCGGAGTGGGTAGCCGGCCAGCGCAGCTAGCGAGCCCGGCCCAGCCGATCCGGCTTGTCGCGCCGCAGCAGGCGGTGCCTACCGGTAGGACTCGGTCGAGTACCGCAGGCTCGGAACCTGGTTGCGGTCGTGACCGTAGATCATCGACGCGGTCTCGCGCTCCGCCCGCTCTCGAAGAGCCAGGGCGCTGATCCGGGCCGTGCCGGGATCGGCCTGGCTGCCCCAGGAATCGTGGTCGTAGTTTTCCTGGCAGTACACCGCGTCACCGCAGATGATCATGTTGCCGGACTCCGGCAGTCGCAGCAGCACCGACTGGTGCGCCGGGGCGTGACCGGGGGTCGGGATCACCTCGACACCAGGGAACAGCGTGGTCTCTCCATCCAGGAGTTCGTAGCTCAGCGTCGGCAGGTTCCAGTACTGGTTGGGGAAAGCCGGGTTGCCCTTGGCGAACTCGTAGTGCTCACGCTGGACGAAGAAGGTCGCATCCTTGAGCAGGTCGTTGTTGCCCGCGTGGTCGAAGTGCAGGTGTGTATTGATTACGTACTTGATATCGGCCGGCGCGATGTCCAGTTCGGCGAGGCGCCACAGCAGGCTGTCCTCGCGACGCATGTCCGGCACCAGCAGATCGGCGGTCGGCTGCCCCCGCCAGGTGTAATCGGGATCTTTGATGTGGATGCGGTTCATGCCGGTGTCCACCAGCGCGAGCGAGTCGTCATCCAGGCGTATCAGGAACGCGGGCACCGGGATGTGGATTCGCTTGCCGTCAGCCACTCCGGGAGCGACGACCTCGTAGTTACAACAGCAGCCGCCAAGGGGCAGTATGTACAGCTGCATCATCCGTCTCCCGCCAGAAGTGCCGTCGTGTCTGATGCCCGGGGGCCGCCGAGATCCACCGCGAGCGGTCGACTCGGCCGACGAGTCCAAGGTTCTGCGCAACCGGCCCAATGCTCCCACGCCGAAGAACGTGCTTCCTGAGCGCCCCCGGCCAGCGGGCCCAACACTCGGGCTCGAGGACAAACGTTTTTCTACCGGCCTGCCGGCAACCTGGGCCGCCGTGGCGGGGATTCTGCCACCGCCGCACAGGGATCTCCTGGCGCAGGCTGTTCAGCCAGCGCCGACGTTGAGCACAACGACTGCCGAGGCAAGAAGAATCGAGTACCAGACCTCGAATATCCGGTAAGTTTTGTGATCCTTTTCGGGGGTGCGCAGCAGCAGGACCCGGACCGCGACGCTCAGGTTCAGCACCGCAAGAAGGCCGTCCACCGGCCAGGCAGCCCAGCGGGCCCGGCTTGGTCCGAGAAGCAGCGCGTGGACGGCCACGGGCAGCGTGGTGAAACCCACGGCGAGGTAGGCTCGGGCCGCTCGTTCGCCAACGCACACCGGGAACGTCCGTCGGCCCACGGCGAGGTCTCCGCGCACGTCCCGCAGATCCTGGAGCGGGATAAGCAGCGTGATCGCCACGGCAAGGGTGATGACCCAATGCAGGACCGGTGCGGTCAGGGGAGTGATCATCTGCCAGGCGGCGGCGAGTTGCGAGAAGACCCCGATCCCCATGATCAGGTCTTTGGCCAGCCAGTTCCGGGCCAGGCCAGCGCAGTTGTGCAGCAGGAACACCGCTTCCCACAGGACCGCCCAGCCGGCGACGCCTAATGCCCAGCCCAGCAAAGGGAACGCCACGAGCACGACCGCGGCGCGTCGAAGTGCCGACTGGCGGGTGCAGTGGCCGGCGACCAATGGCCGGAACGGCTTGTTGATCCGGTCCTCTGCCATTCCGGCAAGCTGGTTCGTCAGCGTGAAACCATAGATGAACAGGTAAAAGTAGAGCAGGCCCAGGATTGCCCGGATGACGACAACCGTGGGCGCCGCGCTGCTGTGTACCGCTGCGGCCAGCACGAACAGAGATGCGGGGATTATCGTCGTCCAGCAGTCGTGGTTGATAAACCGCCAGCTGAGCTGGACCTCGCCGTACGCAGCCCGAATCACCCTCGGTACTGTCCTGGCGCGCTGCCCGACCGGCGTCAGGTCGACCGGCGTCAGGCTAGACATCGCATGACGCGCCAATCATCGGCGTGGGCCAGGCCGGGATCCGAGGTAATTGACTGACCATACAGTCAACCCTAAGCGGCCCATTTGGCCGTGTCCAGAAACGCCGGAACTCTTTCGTGCGGCGGCGGGCTTCGGGTGAACGCCCGGCGGTGATCAGCGAGATGATCGCGGTGAGATGGCCGGCCGGGCCCAGGGTGGCCAGCAGGTGGTACCTCGGCTCGGTGCTCCGGTCAGCGGACCCTCTCGTTATGTTGGCACGTATGAGCAGGTCACGGCCCTGGCAGGCCAGCTCAGGCGCGGATACGGCAGATATGACCGGCTTTGCTGAGGCATTCCGGGCGGTCGGAATCGGCGCCTGGGACTGGTCCCTGGACTCAGGTGTGCTGAAACTCGATGAGACCGCGATGACGGTGATGGGCGTCGATCCGGACACGTATGACGGCCTGATCCACACCTGGACCAGCCTCATACATCCCGACGACTACCCCCGGGTGGCCGAGCAGACGCGCCGGGCCATCTACACGGGCGGGCCGTTCGGCCAGAAGTACAGGATCTGCCGTCAGGATGGGACCACCCAGTGGATCCATGCCCAGGGCCGGGTACTGGCAGGCGCGGACGGACACCCGTGCCGTCTGGTGGGTGTGGTCTGGGAGACCACGCGGCCGCGGGCTAACAGCGACGGGCCTGCGGGCGAACAGGCGGCCGAGCTAGGAGGTGCCGAGCGGGCGGCCCGGATCCAGGACCTGGCCTCGGCTCTGGCTGAGGCCGTCACCTCGCTGGACGTAGTGACCGCGGTCGCCGACCGGGTGCTGCCGCCGTTCGGGGCGTCGGGTCTGATCATCCAGGTGCCCGACGGCGACATCATGCGGGTGATCGGGTCTGTCGGCTACTCCCAGTCGTTCATCGACGTGATCACCGTCCCCGTGGGCTACCTTGCCCCGGTAGAGGAGGCAGTGCGCACCCACCGGGCCTGGTTCGTCTCCTCGCCGCAGGAGTATGTGCAGCGTTACCCGGGCATCGCGGACATACTGGCGAAGAGCGGCAAGCAGTCCTGGGCGTTCCTGCCACTGGTCGTTTCGGGCCACATAGTCGGCCTGTGCGTGATCTCGTTCACTTACCCCCGTCGCCTGACCGGCGCCGAGCGAGCCCTGCTGATCGCCATCAGTGGCCTGATCGCCCAGGCACTGGAGCGGGCGCGGCTTTTCGACGCCGAGCACGCCCGGGCGCAGGCGCTGCAGCGAGCGCTGCTCCCCCAGGAACTGCCCGCCCTCCCGGCGGTCACCGCGGCCGCCCAGTATCTCCCCGCGGGGCCGGGCGTGGACGTGGGCGGCGACTGGTACGACGTCATCCCGCTGTCCGCCGACCGGGTTGCCCTGGTCATCGGCGACGTGATGGGTCACGGCTTGCCGGAAGCGGTCATCATGGGCCGCCTGCGCACCGCGGTGCAGACCCTGTCCGATCTCGAGTTGCCGCCCGACGAGATCCTGGGCCACCTCAACGACCTGGTCAACGGCCTCGGTGACGACACATTCGCCACCTGCCTGTACGCGGTCTACGACCCGACGACCGCGATCTGCTCCGTCGCCCGGGCCGGCCACCCGCCGCTTGCCATCGTCTGCCCGGACGGCCAGGTGTACTTCGCCAAAGGCAACGGCGACCCGCCGGTGGGCGTGGCTGATCCCCCGTTTGAGGTCGTGGACCTGCCGGTTCCCCAGGATGGCATGCTCGTCCTGTACACCGACGGCCTCATTGAGTCGGCCGAATGCGACGTCGACCGCGGGATGAGCCGTCTGGCCGAAGTGCTGCGCACCCATCATGCGCAGGGCCTGACCAAGCTCTGCAACAGCCTCACCGACGCGCTGATGCCTGCCAACCGCCAGTGCCCCGACGACGCTGCCCTGCTCGTCGTTCAGGTACATGCCACGGCCCCGGACTCCATCGCCACCTGGTCGCTGCCGGACAGCCCGCAGGCCGCCGCCGCCGCCCGTCAGCACGTGCGCGAGACGCTCGCCGCCTGGCACCTGGACGATCTGACGCTCACCACCGAGATGCTCGCCAGCGAACTGGTCGCCAATGTCGTCCGGCATGCCAGGGGACCGGCCCGCCTCCGGTTGCTGCGCAGCCGGTCACTGTTCTGCGAGGTCTTCGACACCAGCCTGACCACTCCGCGTATCCGCCGGACATCCTGGACCGACGAGGGCGGCCGGGGGCTGCAGCTGATTGCTGCGCTCAGCAACCGCTGGGGTACCCGGTACATAGCCACCGGAAAGTGCATCTGGACCGAGCAGTCCCTGCCTACGCGGGCCGAGCCGTCTCCAGCCCCTCAGCGGTGTGCTACCGCTGCTGAGACCGGTGCGCCGTAGTGCGAGGCGAGTCGTGCTGATACCTGAGCGGGGCCGAGGCGCGGTCAGCACGGCGGCGCAGGCGCCAGGCGCGGTCGCCGGCCAGGGACAGGGCGGCCGGGAGCAGGACGCCGCGGACCACCGTGGCGTCGATCAGGACCGCCGCGGCCATGCCGACGCCGAGCACCTTCAGCTCGATGAACGGCAGCGTGAGGAAGATCGAGAAGACCGCTACCATGATCAGCGCGGCGCTGGTGACCACGCCAGCGCTGGAGGCGATGCCCGCGACGATTGCCTCCCGCGGCGACGCACCCCGCGCCCAGTGCTCGCGGATGCGGCTCAGGATGAACACGTGGTAGTCCATGCTGATCCCGAACAGGAGCACGAACATGAACAGCGGCACCCACCAGGTGATCCCGCCGAAGGAGGTGTAGCCGAGCAGCCCTTGCAGCCGCCCGTCCTGGAAGATCAGCGTGATCAGCCCGTAGGCCGCCGCCACCGACAGCAGGTTCAGCACGATCGACACGGCCGGGATCGCGATCGACTGGAAGCCTGCCAGCAGCACCACGAAGGCCAGCACGGCGACGACGGCGAACACCCGGGGCGTGTTGTCGTGCACCGCCTGGATGGTGTCGTGGCTGGAGGCGGTGTCGCCGGCGACCGCGTAGCTGATCCCGGGCACCTTGCCCAGCGTCGCGGGCAGGTCCTGGTCGCGCAGTGTCGCCAGGGCGCTGAAGGACGTGGAGTCTTGCCCGTTGCCGGCCAGTTGCACGTTCACGACCAGTGCCCGGCCGCCGCCGATGGCGGTGGCCGTTACCGGCCCGCGGACCGGGCCCTCACCCCCCGCCCCTTTCACTGTCAAGGCGCGCAGCGCGTCGACCGCGGCCGTCACCTTCGGGCCGGTCAAGTCCGGACCGGTCACCACCACCTGCGCCGGCCCTGGGGCCTGCGGGAACGCCTGCTCGATCTTGAGCACTGTCCGCACGGCGGGCAGGTCGTAGGGCGCATCGATGGGCGGCTCCCCGATCCGCAGGGCGAGGGCCGGGCTGGCCAGCGCGAGCAGCGCGAGGGCGGCGAGCCCGCCCGAGATCACGGGCCGGGCGACCACGCCGCGAGCCAGCGCCGCCCACAGGCGCGACGGGCGCGCGGCCGCCCGCCGACGGCCCAGGAACGGGATGCGTCCCGCGTCCGAGCGCGGCCCGAGCCAGGCCAGCAGCGCGGGCAGCACGGTCAGCGAACCCACCACCGCGATGGCGACCACCGCAATGGTCCCGGCCGCTATGCCGGCAAATGGCCCGCCGCCGACCAGGAACAGCGAAACCAGCGCGGCCATCACGGTCACGCCGGACACCAGGATGGTGCGCCCGGATGTGCGGGACGCGATTCGCAGCGCGTCCGGGAACGACCGGCCGCCGGCCCGCTCCTCGCGTTCGCGGCGCAGGTAGAACAGCGAGTAGTCGATGCCGACCGCCATCCCGACGATCACCACGACCTCGTAGACCTGGCCGAAGACCGGCAGCACGTGGCTGACGAACATCAGGACTCCCAGGGCCGCGGTCAGCGAGGTCAGGCCGAGCAGCAGCGGGATGCCGGCCGCCACCAGAGCGCCGAACACGAGCAACAGCAAGACCAGCGTGACCGGTATCGAGATTCCCTCGGCCTTGCCGAAATTCGTGGCGTTGTCGATGGCCTGCTGGAGGCTCGCCTCGCCGGACTCGGCGATGAGCAGGTCCGGGTGGCGGGCCTGCACGGTGGCGACCGCACGCTGGTCGGTGGCTGCCGCCTGGTTGACGTCGGTGACGTTGCCTGGGACCTGGAACGTGACCAGGGCGCTGCGGCCGTTCTTCGACACCAGCGACTGCCCGGCGGCCGGCAGCGGTGTGGAGATGCCGGCCGCGTACTGCGGCTGAGCCGACAGCGCGGCCGCCACCTGCCGCGCGGCCTGCCGCATGCCAGGATCGGACCTGAACGTGACGCCGGGAGCCTTGGCTTGTATCAGCACGGACTCGGCGTAGGCGTTGAACTGCGCGGGCGCGGCCTGGTTCAGCACGCGCTCGGCCTGCCCGGCCTGCCCGGGGTCGTACTGCGGAAGCTGGGCTGAGCCGATCGCCTGGGCCGCCATGAAAACCCCGATGACCAGCAGCAGCCAGCCGAAGACCGCGGTCTTGCGGTGCCGCGTGCTCCAGCCCGCGACTCTTTCGGTGACCGGCGCCCCGGCTTTGCGGCGCCTCCTTTCGCCATCATGGGCTGGCTGAGGGAATACTGAACTGTGCGGCTGTCCCACCGTCGCCTCTCTCGGTTGGCTGGTGCGGATGGTCGGATGTGGTCCCGCCCGTGAGCTGGACCCTCACGGGCGGGGCAATCAGTTGGGCCGGTTCGGGCTGGGGGCGTGCGGCTCGGGACCCCTGTCGCCGGCAGGCGGCTCGATCGGGTAGGAGAGCAGCAGCGTCTCCACTGGCAAGGCGCCGGGCGGGCGCTTGGCCGGGTCTGCGAGACGGTCCCGGAATCGCTCCAGCACCGCGTGCAGCTCCCGGTTCACCTGCTGCAACTCTTCGGCGGTCAGGTAACTGAGGTAATCGCTGTCGTTGGCTGCCTCCAGCCACTCTCGGGGATGCACGGCCTTCGTCTCCTGCCACCGCTGATAGCGGGCGAATGCGCGCTCCCGGGACAGGCGCAGCACAGCGTCGCCCGCGACCTGCGTCTCCGGGTCGTGCGTGGCGGGGATGTTCCATCCGAAGGACGCCAGCCGCCAGGGTCTGGCCCGGCCCCTCCCGCCGCCCGCCTCCTCGACGAACCCGTACTTCGCCATCTGGCGCAGGTGGAACGAGCAGGCGGTCGGCGTCTCGCCGATCCGCTTGCTCAGCTCGGTGGCGGTCATCGCGCCGCCGTAGGCCAGCTCCTCATACAGCGCGATCCGCGCCGGATGCGCGAGCGCGCGCAGCGTCCGCGCGTCAGTGAGCTTGAGGGGCTCCATACGCTCTTCGTCAGACACGAGTCGACAGTAAGCTCTCGATTCATAGCTGTCAATCGAATGCGATCGAGAGGTATCTCTTGAAGACTGCAACCCGGGCAAGTATGTTGAGCTCATGACTCAGGGCAGGGATGAGGAAATCGCCGTGTCGGTTGGGGCGCACCGTGACCTCGGCGCCGCCTACGACGGCGAGATAGCGGAAGGTCTGGTCGAGCGGATCGGTGCCGAAGTCGATCGCCGCGTCGATGACCGCATCTCCCAGTACCAGCGCGACGGCCGGCTGTCGGCGGGCAGCGACCCCGTGGCCAGCCGGCCGGCGCAGCATCCAGCCGTCCACCCCGGCGGCGGCCAGATCTCCTGGCAACAGGCCGGCCTAGCCCTCGGCTCCATGTTGGTCGGCTTGATCGCGTCGGTGAGCATCAACAACGCCAACGGAAACGGAACCTGGCCGATCATCGTCATCTGGATCGCCATCGTCGGCATCAACGTGGCCATCTTCCGCGCTGGCCGCGCCCCTTCCCACCGCGACCGCCATTCCCCGCACTGACCGGTAAACCCGGCGACAATCGGTGGTCTTCCCGCGACAATGGCCGACGTGGAGGAGGTCGAGGTCGTCGTCGCCCACAACGAGCGCGCGACCCTGCGCGTCGGCGATGTGTTCCTGAAGATCGACGCTGATCAGACGCGCACCGACGTCGAGGTCGAGGCGATGGCTCTGGCGCCGGTCCCGACTCCCGAGGTCCTGTGGCGCAAGCCGCCCGTGCTCGCGCTCGCCGCCCTGCCAGGGACCGCACTCGGCCGCCTCGGCGAGCCGTCGACCGCGTCGCCGGCGGCGTGGGCCGCGGCGGGTGCCGCCGCACGGATGCTGCACGACGCGCCGCTGCCGCCATGGCCCGGTCAAAGCCTCGACGAGATCACATCGGAGCTCGATGGCGAATGCGAGTGGCTCGTCGCGAACGACGTCCTTCCCGCCGACCTGGTCACGCGCAACCGCCGGGTTGCCGAGACTGCGCTCCGGCCGTGGACACCGGTGTTCACGCACGGCGACCTGCAGATCACCCACGTGTTCATCAACGGTGACAAGATCACCGGCGTGATCGACTGGTCCGAGGCGAGCCAGGGCGATGCCCTGTACGACCTAGCCATCCTGACGCTCGGACACGAGGAACACCTTGGCGACGTCGTCGCCGGCTACGGCACCGACGTCGACCTCGACGTGATCCGCGCGTGGTGGTCGTTGCGAAGCCTGCAGGCGGCCCGCTGGCTGATCGAGCACGGCTTCGACCCATCCTCGCCAGGCTGCGAGTTCGACGTGCTGAGAGGAGGCAGCTGATGTCGCATTCGCAATGGCACCGGTTCTACACCTCGAAGGTGGCGGCAAGCCCGGAGCTGCTGTTCGGCCTCCTGTCGGATGCCAAACTACGGCCGCTGGCTGCCCCCATCCGGTCAGTTCGCCAGCACAACGGACGTCGAGCCCTACCCCGTCCGGCTAGGTAGCCGGTACCACGACGGCAAGCCCGCTGAGCCGGGCAAGGACTGGTGGGGTTCCGTCACTGGCTTTCGGCCTCCCGGATCGATCGACTTCCACCACACCATCCGGGTCCGGCAGTTGCGCGCCACTGTGGATGTCCATATCCACTACTCATTCGGGAAAGACGACCAGGGCACCGTCGTGAGCCGGTGGCTGGTCCTCGACGTCAGTATGCCCGTTGCCCTCCGCCCGCTCCGGCCGTTGATCACGCGATGGCTGCCGTCAAGCAGTATGCGGCCCTGCATTGAGGCTACGGCGACCGAATGCGCATCGACGACGTCCGCTGCGCTCGCGCCGGCACCGTGAAGGGCTCGGCACAGACCCTGGTCGGGCGCGGCCTGTCCAACGCCGAAATCGCCGCCAGCTTGTTCATCATCGCGGGCACCGCCAAGGCACACGTGACGCACCTGCTGGCCAAGCTCGGCGCCCGCGACCGGGTCCAGCTCGTGATCGCCGCCTATGACGCCGGCCTGGTACCACCCTCGCGGTGATCACTGCCCAGTGACCGCCATCGCATTCCGGCGCCTTCGGCGGATCATGACGGGCACACCCTCGTATTTGACCCCGCTCCGTCACCTGCGCCCCCATCACCGGGGCGGACGGCTACCGCGACACGAAGAGCGAGCGGTTCGGTGAACCGCGTCTCCCACCTTCTCGGCCCGAGTGATCTGCCCAGGCGTGGTCAGGTGAGCGTCTCACTCGCCTGCTCGCTGCTGTGTTCCCGGACCAGCTCATCCATAATTCCTATTTTATAGGTAGTCTTTATTGACAAGGCCAGGGCTAGATGCTCAACTGTAAGACGGAGAGATAATCACGGTCGTGGTGCAGGCCTACCGCCGGCACACAGGTCGGGAGGGTCGCATCGCACGCCAAGGAGCGAGGTCCGATCAGTGGCGATGGCCGGGCGATGGCCGGGCCAGCCGCATGGTCTGACGTGTCGTAGCGGAGTCCGATGGACGCTGAGCGTGCGATGCGGGATCCAGATTTCACACTCGCGACCGGTCCGGCCGGCGTCTACCCCCGCGTGCTGACGGCGCTCAGCCAGCCAGTCATGCATTACTACGACCCCGTGTTCCTGGAGCGCTTCCGGCGTACGGAGGCGAAGGTAGGCCAGGTTTTCGGCACTGCCAACGAGATCATCCTGCTGCAGGGCGAGGCGGTGCTAGGTCTCGAGGCCGCCGTCCGCTCCCTCGTCCGCCCGGGCATGCCGGTACTGAATCTGGTCTCGGGCATTTACGGCCAGGGGATGAGCCTGTGGCTGAAGAGCTCAGGCGCTCAGCTGCACGAGCTCAGCGTTACCTACGACGAAGCTATCGATCCCGATGAGGTTGAGGCTTATCTCGATGCGCACCCGGAGATCGAGCTGCTGTGTGTCGTGCACTGCGAGACCCCGTCGGGCACGCTCAACGATTGCTCCCGCATCGGCCCGATCGCGCGGGCCCATGGTGTCCTGACCCTGGTCGACTGTGTGGCCTCACTCGGTGGCATGCCCTTCGACCCGGATGGCTGGCAGCTGGACGTATGCGTCGCCGCACCACAGAAATGCCTGGGCGCGTCGCCAGGGCTGTCCCTCATGGCGATAAGCCCGCAGGCCTGGGCGGCGATCGATCGCAATCCGGTAGCGCCTCGCGACTCGTTCCTGTCGCTGCTGGACTGGCGGGACCGCTGGCATGGCTCTGGGCGGTTCCCCTACACCCCATCGGTCAGCGACGTCTACGGGCTCGAAGCCGCCTGCGACCTTTTCCTGGAGGAGGGCCGCGAGGCCGTATTTGCCAGGCACGAGATGGCGGCGCAGGTATGCCGGGCCGGGATAGTAGCGATGGGCCTGCGGCTCTGGGGCGCCCGCGAGGCCATCATGTCGCCCTGCGTCACCGCGGTAGTTGTGCCGGATGGCCTGGACCAGGCGGCCGTCTGTGAATACGTGCGTGCCCGTTACAACGTGCTTATCTCCGGCAGCGACGGCGCGGGAAATCTGGTTCGCATCGGGCACATGGGGCTCACGGCGAGCGCATTCCATCCGGTGGTTGGGCTGGCGGCGCTCGGCAGGTCCCTCGCCGACCTCGGCGCGGAAGTACGAATCGGAGACGGCGTGGATGCCGCGCTCACGGTCCTGGCGGAACTCGGGAGGACACAGTCATGACCCACGTCCGCGAAACGGCACAGGCTGCCAGACCGCCCCGGACGGCGGAGATCGAGGTCAACTCGATCCAGCCCATCCCAGACGGCCAGCGCCACGGCACCGTCGGTCAGCAGTGGCGGCTGTGGTACGCGTGCAACGCTAACTTTTTCTGCATCGTGCTCGGGTCGTTCGCCGTCCTGCTTGGCCTGAACCTGTTCTGGGCCATCGTCGCCATCGTGCTCGGATCGGTGATAGGCGGGGTCCTGACCGCCCTGCATGCCGTGCAGGGCCCGCGGCTCGGTGTCCCGCAGATGGTCCAGTCCCGTGGTCAGTTCGGGTTCTACTTCGGCGTGGTTCTCTTCCTGATGGGGATCCTGCTGGACGTGGGGTACATGGGCGGCGGCTTGGTCGTCGGCGCGCAGTCCCTGCAGGAAGCTGTGCCAGGACTACCGGTCCAGGCATGGATTGTGATCTTCGCAGTGCCGGCCGTCGTGCTCGCGGTCTGGGGTTACCGGCTCATCCACGCTGTTCAGCCGTACCTCGTGGTGATCATGACTGGTGTCTGGATTGCCATGGTGGGCCTGATCATTACCTCCGGCGATCACATCGCCAAGGGGATGGGGGGCACGCACCTGGCTAGCTTCCCGGTCTTTCTCGTCGTGGTCGGGCTCTTCTTCATGAACCAGCTGAGCTGGGCCATCTACGTCTCGGACTACTCCCGGTACATGCCCAAGGACACGTCCGGGCCGCGGGTCTTCACCGCGGTGGCCGTGGGGACAACCGTGTCCACTGTGGCCTTCTGCGTGCTCGGTGCGTGGGTCGCTGCCATCGCCCCTGCCGCGGCATCCCCGGTGACCGTCATCGCCAGCGTCGCGGGCAAGTGGGTGCTGTGGTTCTCAGCCCTGTCGCTGATAGCCGGGGCGGGGATGAACGCCTACACGGGCATGCTCTCCTGGGAGGCCGTCCGGTCGACGTGGCAGCGCGTGGGCCTGTCCCGTGTCACCCGGGTGATCGGGGTTCTGTTGATCTCCGCCGTGGCGCTGCTGCTGGCATTGCTGGGCTGGCGCTCGTTCGTGACGACCTTCAGCAACTTCCTCGACGTCCTGCTGTTCGTGTTCGTGCCATGGTCCCTGATCAACCTGATTGACTTTTACTTGGTGCAGCATGAGCACTATGACGTCGCCTCGTTCTACACAGCCCGGGGCGTGTACGGAGGCTGGCGGTGGGTCGCGGTCATTCCCTACCTCGTCGCCGTCGGCGTCGAGCTCCTGTTCATCGACCAGACCGATCTCAAAGGGCCGCTGGTCAACGCCCTCGGTGGCGCCGACATTTCCTGGATCGTTGGCGGGGTGGTAGCTGCCGTCGGCTACCTGATCGCGGTCAGGATCGCCGGCCATAGGGCAGAGCTGACCGCGGAACAGCCGGCCAAGGTGACGGGATAGGCCAGCGCCGTACGCATAGGCCCCAGAAGAGCGTGACGGAGGCCGGGCGGACGGAGCGTGCGCGGATGTTGTCGGTTCGGCGCCAGCTAGTGTTTTGACGCGTGTCTCTCTTTATGTTTCCGCGGGAACGCGGGACAATGGCGTATGCCGAATCGCGTGCGGGTGCTGACGGTGCCCGGTGCTGACCGGGTGGAGCTGGAGCGCCGTGCCCG
>Ga0335074_10001486_pt1 | contig 31823 bp, 22 predicted proteins | sample Lox_Sample_23_FD_206715 | JGI IMG/M metagenome (GOLD analysis project Ga0335074, IMG submission 206715) | Soil microbial communities from Loxahatchee National Wildlife Refuge, Florida, United States - Lox_Sample_2.3 | ecosystem: Environmental > Terrestrial > Soil > Wetlands | place: USA... | reverse complement strand
TAGCCTTCCCGAAAAGAAATATGACACTCCTGACAAGGTGAATGCATTCAACGAAACGCTGCTGGAACGGGTGCGCACCATGCCCGGTGTACGTGCCGCAGCGCTGGGATTCCTCATACCCGGAGCGGGGTCCATGGGGGACAATGATTTTACGATTCGCGAGCATCCACCCATCCCGGCCGGCCAGGCGATCCCCGTTGCACTCTACGGAACAGCCGACCCCGGCTACTTCAGCGCATTGCAGATACCGCTTCTGGCCGGGCGCTTCTTCACCAGAGAGGATCGCGCCGGGCATCCGGAGACGATCATCATCAGCCGCCAGCTGGAGCGGCAATACTTTCCGGGCGAGAACCCGCTGGGCAAGCATCTCCATGTCGGTGCGCTCGGCGACGCCAATTACGAAATCGTCGGGGTTGTCGCCGACACACTGTATCAGGTGGGTAAGCCGGCCGAGGCGACCATGTACTTGCCCGTTCTCAGCGGAGACCATGGGGGTATGAGTCTGGTGGTGCGGACGGCGTCCGATCCGCTGGCATTCTCGGTTCCGGTGCAGAAGCAGATTGCGAAGCTCGATCCGGAGCTGCCGGTCTCCCATGTATTTACCATGCAGCAGATTATTGAACGGTCGCTGGGCAACGCCAGCCTGAGCGCGAGCCTGGTACTGGCCTTCGCGGTGCTGTCGCTGGTGCTTGCGTCGGTGGGGCTGTACGGGGTCCTGTCGTACCTGACGACGCAGCGGACCGGAGAGATCGGCGTCCGCATGGCGCTTGGCGCACACCGCGAGCAGGTTCTGAGCCTGATGCTGGGCGATGGGCTGCGTCCCGCGCTGTATGGGCTTGTGCTGGGCCTGGTGGCAAGCGCGGCGATAACGCGGCTGTTGCAGTCGATGCTTTATGGAACACGGCCTCTTGATCTGGCGGTTTTTGCCAGCGTAGCCGCGACGCTGCTGGTAGTGGCAGCGCTCGCGTGTCTGGTTCCGGCGTGGAGAGCATCGCGAATCGATCCCATGCAGGCGTTGAGGATGGAGTAAGACAGGGCTCAGGAGGAGATGATGCGGTGGGTGGATCAGCTTCGGATGCGTACAGAGATGATATTTCGGCGCGGCAGAGCTGGCGAGCTGCTTGACCGGGAACTGCGGTTCCATCTGGAAGAGCAGATTGCGGAGAACGTCGCGGCGGGTATGAGCGCGGAAGAGGCTCGGCGTGCGGCGCTGCGGGGGTTCGGGAATCCGGCGGCGCTGCGGGACCAGGCACGGGAGACGTGGAGTTGGAGCAGCGTAGAGTCGGTGGTGCGGGATGCGCGGATCGGGGCGCGGACGCTGTGGCGGACGCCGGGATTTGCAGGGATCGCGGTTCTGGTAATGGCGCTGGGCATCGGGGCGAATATTGCGCTCTTTACCATCGTGCGGTCGGTATTGCTCAGACCGCTGCCATTTCGCGAGCCGGACCGGCTGGTGAGGTTGTACGAGCACAGCAGCAACGATCAATATCCTTACAACCAGAGCTCCGGCGGCGTTTTCTCAGAGTGGCAGAAGCAGAGCCGGAGTTTTACCGATCTTGCGCTTTCCGGCTATGCGGGGTATAACCTCTCCGGAACGCGCGGCCAGTTGCCGGAGAATGTGCGTGCTTCCGAAGTCTCGTGGAACCTGTTTCCCACGCTGGGTGTCGAGCCGGCGCTGGGACGCGGTTTCACTGCAGACGATGACCAGCATTCGGCCAATGCAACGGTCGTTCTGAGCTGGGGATTGTGGAAGCGCCGCTTCGGGGGCGATCCCGCGATTCTGAATCAGACCATTCTGCTCGACGCCAAGCCGTACACGGTGATCGGCGTTATGCCGGCGTGGTTTGCGTGGCCGGATCAGTCTCGTCAATTGTGGACGCCGCTTCATTACAGGGAGCCGGCTGATGTGCTCGAGGCGCTGGACGAGCATAACTTCATCGCCATTGGGCGCCTTAAGCCCGGAGTGACGGCGGCGCAGGCGGTGGCGGAGCTTTCCGTGATTACACGGCGCATTCACGACCAGCACCTGGATAATGCTTCCGTCAGCAAGTCGGCGGAGATCCGTCCGCTGCTCGATGCGCTTGTCGGAAACATCAAAACGCCGCTTTATGTGCTGCTGGCCGCGACCGGATGCGTGCTGCTGATCGCCTGCCTCAATGTGGCCAATCTGCTGGTGGCGCGCTCGGCGGCACGGCGCAGGGAGATGGCGATTCGCACCGCGCTGGGCGGAAGCCGGCTGCGCCTGATGCACGAGCAACTGACGGAGAGCCTGCTGTTGTCGGCTACGGGCGGGGTGCTGGGATGCGGGCTGGCGGCGCTGACCATCCGGTGGCTCCTGAGTGCGCAACCGGAGATGGCGCGCGCCGAAGGCATCCGTCCGGATGCTATGGTTGGAGTCTTTTCGCTGGCGCTGATTGCACTCAGCGCGGTGTTTACCGGGCTGGTTTCGTCGTTGTCGGCGGGAGGTCAGGGAATTCTGACCCCGCTCCAGGAATCGTCGCGTTCCTACAGCGCGGGCCAAGGCCGTACGCGGCTGCGGAGAGTGCTGCTCACGCTGGAGGTTGGGCTGACTGTCGTTCTTCTGGTGGGATCAGGGCTGTTGCTGAAGAGCTACAAGAAGCTGCGCTCCTCGGATCTTGGCTGCGTTACGGAAAATATACTCACCATGAGCCTTGATCTGCCCGAGGCGCGCTACACGGCGGATACGCAGCGGGCGGGCTTCTTCGACATGCTGCTGGCGCGGGTGCGCAGCCTTCCCGGCGTGCAGGCGGCGGGATATATTTTCCCGGTTGTTCCGGGAGCGGGTTACGGCGGCGACAGCGGGTTCCGCATCACCGAGCATCCTCCGCTGCCGCAGGGCAAAGGACAGTGGGCGCGGACCTTGTTCACCGACCCCGGGTACTTCTCCACCATGGGTATTCCCATGCTGCGCGGGCGAACTTTCAGCACGGATCAGCGGCCCGGGCATCCCACGGAGATCATCGTCAGCGAGACGTTCGTGCGGCAGTATTTTCCCGGCGAGGATCCGCTGGGACGGCATATCAAGAAGGGCCCCTACACATACACGATTGTCGGCGTATGCGGCGACACGCTGTTCGAGGTGAGCGAGCCGGCGGCTCCGGCGATGTACTTCGCTCTGGATGCGGCCGAGGATATGAACAGCGCAACGCTGGTGATCCGGTCCGGCGCAGATGTGACCCAGTACGCGCTGCCGGTGCAGCGAATCGTTCAGCAAATGGACCGCGATCTTCCCGTGTCGGACATCCTCACCATGGATCAGGTTGTCGGCAGGAACACGGCGGACGCGAACTTCGATGCGACGCTGTTGCTGATCTTTGCGGCGTCGTCTCTGCTGCTGGCCGCGGTCGGGCTTTTCGGCGTGCTTTCCTACATCGTGGCGCAGCGGACGACGGAGATCGGGATCCGGATTGCCCTGGGCGCGCAGCGCGATCAGGTGGTACGGCTGGTGCTGAGCGACGGGCTGCGTCCTGCGCTGTACGGGCTGGTGCTGGGGCTGGGGGCAAGCGCGGCGGTGACACGCCTACTGCAGTCGATGCTGTACCGGACGCAAGCGCTGGACCCCGGGGTCTTCGTTGTGGTGAGCCTGCTGCTGCTGGCGGTGGCCGCGGGGGCGTGCCTGGCTCCGGCGTGGAGGGCTTCGCGGCTGGACCCGATGGAGGCGCTGAGGACGGAGTGAGGGGTCAGGGGTCAGGGCTCAGGGCTCAGGGCTCAGGGCTCAGGGCTCAGAAAAACAAGCAGGATCTCAAGGTAGGATTCAAGCCCGGTCTGGGCAGCCGAGCGGATTTTGACCGTGTATTTACCAACGCCGGGTGGGGTTGAATTGACATGGTTAACAAAGCGGCTCTATAGTTTAGGAGTAGGTTCGTGTACGGGATTCAAGCGCGGACCTGTGATCGCCGTCCTCTCAACTCCTTCTGCCGGATGCTCCAAAATGGAGACTGAGCGCGCTCCGGACTAATGTCCGGGCCAACTCCCTGTCTCCTTTCCCAGAACTTCGTGCGGGATGGGCGCGAGAAGCAGCGATCCCCGAATCTTCGCCGAACAGCACTGAATCTAAGCTAACGGCGAAGAAATCTGCGGCGTTGAAGCGGGCCGGAAGTACGGCCAGCTCCTCTTTAAGTCTGCAGGGCGGAATGCGGGGCCGCCAACCAAGATCCCCGGAGCTGGCAGTTATGGCAGACGTCCTTAATCCTGAACAAGTCGAGAACAAACCTCTGAACACCGAACTGGAAACCCCAACGCTTGATGCTGCGACGGATCACGAAGATTCGTCGATTGAAACCACCCACAACCCGGAAACCCCTTCTGCTGAACCCACTGCAACTGCTATCGCAGTTCCCGCCGAGACTCATTCCAGCGAAGACATCGACTTTGGAAGCATGGAAGATTTCGCCGCGGCGCTCGAGTCTTTTGACCGCGAGCAGGCGGCAGAGGCAGCGGCGCAGGCCTTCGACGATACGACGATTGTGTCCGGCACTGTGATCAAGCTGACGGACAAGCATGTCGTTGTCGATGTCGGGCTGAAGTCCGAGGGATTGATTCCGCTGGAGCAGGTGGTCGATCATACCGGCCAGCCGAAGCTGAAGGCGGGCGACGCGGTCGAAGTCGTGATTGAGCGCGAAGAGGCCGAGGGTGGATACCTGCTGAGCTACGAAAAGGCGCAGCGGCACCGCGTGTGGGACACGATCGAGAAGGCCGCGAACGAGAAGACGCCGGTTACGGGCACGGTTCTGGGACGCGTGAAGGGCGGTCTGACGGTCGATATCGGCATCAAGGCGTTTTTGCCGGGCTCGCAACTGGAGATCCGGCCGGTGCGGAATCTCGATGCGTACATCGGGCAGCCGATTGAAGTTCGCGTCATCAAGCTGAACAAGAAGCGCGGCAATGTCGTCGTCTCGCGCAAGGAGATCCTCGAAGAGGAGCAGAACGCCAAGCGCTCGCAGACCCTCGGGCATCTGGAAGAAGGCAGCGTGCTGACGGGCACGGTGAAGAACCTGACCGACTACGGGGCATTCGTTGACCTGGGCGGCATCGACGGGTTGCTGCACATCACCGATATGTCGTGGGGACGGCTTACGCATCCGCGCGACCTGGTGAACGTTGGTGATGAGATCCAGGTGAAGGTGCTGAAGTTCGACAAAGACAAGCAGCGCGTTTCTCTGGGCTTCAAACAGCTGACGCCCGATCCCTGGCTGGACGCTGTGGAGCGTTACCCCATCGGGGCGCGGGTACGCGGGCGCGTGCTGAGCGTGACCGACTATGGCGCATTTGTCGAGCTGGAGCAGGGCATCGAAGGGCTGGTGCACGTCTCGGAGATGACCTGGTCGAAGCGGATGAAGCATCCGTCGAAGCTGGTGAAGCCGGGCGATGAGGTGGAGACGGTGGTGCTGAGCGTGAATCCGTCCGATCGGCGGATTTCACTGGGCATGAAGCAGCTGCAGGAGAATCCGTGGGAGCACCTGGTGGCGCGATACCCGGCCGGAACGCAGGTTGAAGGCCGCGTGCGCAACCTGACGGACTTCGGGGCGTTCATCGAGATCGAGGACGGCATCGACGGGCTGGTTCATGTGAGCAACCTGAGCTGGACCAAGCGTGTGAAGCATCCCTCGGAAGTGCTGAAGAAGGGCGAGAAGGTCAAGGCAGTGGTTCTGGGCGTTGAGCCGGAGAACCGCAGGCTATCGCTGGGCATCAAGCAGCTGCAGCCGGATGTGTGGGATACCTTCTTCGCGCAACATCGCGTGGGCGATGTGGTTCACGGCAAGGTGCTGCGGACGGCGCAGTTTGGCGCGTTCGTGGAGATTGCCGAAGGCGTCGAGGGTCTCTGTCACGTGTCGGAGGCGACGGACTCACACGGTGCTCCGATGAAGCTCGAACAGGGACAGGAACACGACTTCAAGATCATCAAGATGAACCAGGATGAGAAGAAGGTCGGCCTGAGCCTGCGCGCGGTTGGCGAGGAAGCCAGCCGGGCGGATGTCGAAGCCTATAAGGCTCCGGTGTCGAGCTCGACGACGACCCTGGGTGAGATCATGAACTGGAAAAGACAGTAAAAAAAGCAGGGATTAGGGAACAGAAAAAGCGCCATCCGATTGGATGGCGCTTTTCGTTTGGTGAAGTCGATGAGCCGCGCCTCCGGGTTCAGCCCGGAACGAGTGGCGACCAGAGCCGCTTGCTGCGCTATTTGTTTGTCTTGATGTGCAGGTCGATAGTGACTTTCCTGCGCGAATCGTAGGAACTGATGGTCTTGGTGGGGCTTTTCACTTCCTTGTATTTCGCCCAGACGGTATAGTCGATGTCCGGCGAGATCTGGCCGAAGCGATAGCTGCCGTCCGGGGTGGAGATGAAGCTACGGATCGTGTTGGCTTGTGAGTTCTGCAGATAGACGATCGCGCCTGAGAGTACTGTTTCGTTGTTGCCGATGACCTTGCCTTCGAGGGTCTTGTATTTGACGTTCTGGGCAAAGACCGCGCTGGCGCCCAGCAGGAACAGCACTGCCGCCATGCTTGGGCGGCATTTCCATTTCTTCATTCTTCTTCCTCGTCGACGGGCTCTTCGTCTTCGTCTTCATAACCTTCGTCGACTTTGACGAGTTCGAGTGGGTCGGTGGTAATGACTTCGTATTCCGAGCCGCATTCGTCGCAGACGATCACATCGCCTTCGTCGACTTCGTCGGCTTCAATATCGAGCGTGCTCTCACATTCAGGGCAAAGTGGCATGGGAACCTCCATTGGATCGGAGTAGTTGGGATTTATACAATGACGTTTCTACTGCAACTCCGTTAGTGTTGAAGAGAATCAAGTGGGCGTCAAGCGACCTGCGCCTAATTAACCGTTTCGCAATCTATTCTTGTTCATTTGTGGAGCTGTGGAATGAAAGCAAACGTTCGCGCCAAAGTGAGCCACCGGCTCGCACACCTCGTTTTCCTTATTTTACCTGCCTGTCTTGGTGGTTTTCTCCTGCTTGCGGCCAGTTCCAAGACATCTGGAGTGTCTGACGCTGGGAAGCGCGATCTGGATGCAACAGGTTCGGCAATCGAGCCTGCGGCGGTTGATTCTACCATCGCCGCGACACTGAACCAGATATCGGTCAAGCAGATCCGGCACACTATTGAAAGCCTGGTGGGATTCAAGAACCGCAGCACCCTTTCGAGCATGGATAAAGACCTGCCGCCGGGCACGGGCGTGACTGCAGCCGCGGACTGGATCGAGAAACGGCTGGTTGAGTATTCGACCGATTGCGGCGGCTGCATGGAGGTGAAGCGCGACACGTTTACCGAGCCCCCGCAAACCGGGCCCCGTGCGCGAATTACGCAGCCGACCACCATCACGAATGTGTACGCGGTGCTGCGCGGGAAAGATCCCGAGCAGGCGAAGCGGATCATTTTGGTGACCGGGCACTATGACTCGCGCAACAGCGATAACTTCAATACCCACGATCCTGCTCCGGGGGCGAACGACGACGCCAGCGGCGTGGCGGTGAGCTTGGAATGCGCCCGGGTGCTGTCGCGGCTGAAGCTGCCGGCGACGCTGATCTTCGCGGCGGTGGCGGGCGAGGAGCAGGGACTATATGGCAGCGCGCACCTGGCCCAGCTGGCGAAGAGCGAGGACTGGGATATTGAGGGAGTGCTGAACAACGATATCGTGGGCGGCAACACTACTCCGGGAGATAGTCTGCAGGACAAGTTTGCGGTTCGGGTGTTTTCGGAGAGCCTCCCTGCCAATGCGACTCCGGAGGAGATCCGGCGGCTGGTGTTGCTGGGATATGAAAGCGATTCGCCTTCGCGGGAGCTGGCGCGGGCAATTGTCGATGTGGGCAATACGTACGACGCAGTGGGTGCGGGCGGCAAGGTGGCCAAAGCAACGGAGGGTTTTCATCCCGTGCTGGAGTTCCGGCGGGACCGGTTCCTTCGCGGCGGCGACCATAGCTCGTTCAACCAGGAGGGGTTCGCGGCGGTACGCTTCACGGAGTGGCGCGAGGACTTCAATCACCAGCACCAGAATGTGCGCACAGAAAATAGCGTGGAGTACGGCGACCTGCTCAAATTTGTGGATTTCGATTATGTTGCCCGCGTGGCGCGACTGAATGCGGCGACAATGGCAGTGCTGGCGTCGGCGCCGCCTCCGCCGGAGAAGGTTCGGGTGGTCACGCGCAATCTCGACGACAACACGACGCTGCACTGGGCGGATGGGCCGGGGGCTCCGTCGGGGACCAGCTACCAGATCGTATGGCGCGAGACGGCTGCTCCCGACTGGCAGCGTTTCAAAGCAAGCGAACCCAGCCAGCGCGGAAGCGATGGCGTATATGAGGTGACTCTGCCGGTATCGAAGGACAACGTGATCTTTGGGGTGCGCGCGGTCGACGCGGCGGGGCACCGGAGCGTGGCGGTTGTTCCCATGCCGGAGCGCTAAAGGCATTGGGCGCTGACCAATGAGGCGCGAACCTGAGACAATAGAGGCGTTCTTATGCCACGCGGCTCCGGTATTCTCTCGTTTCCCGACTTCCGAGGATTGACGCGCAAGCTGATCCTCTGGAACCTTGGCGCGTTCTTTGCGCTGCTGCTGATCGGCGTTGCATCGAAGGCGGCGGCCTTCACGATCGTGACGTGGACTGCCCTGGTGCCCCCGCTGGTATTGACGGGGCGCGTCTGGCAGTTGGTTACCTATTGCTTCATCCACCAGGGAATTCTGAACACGGCGTTCGAGCTGCTTTCGCTATGGTTCCTGGGCAGCTTTCTTGAGGCGAACCATGGGTCGAGGTGGCTGGGGGAAATCTTCTTCTTCTCGGCGCTGGGTGCGGGGCTGGCGGCGATGGCGCTCTACTTTGCCTTGCCCGCAGGCGGGGGCGTGCTGACTGGATGCTACGGGGGACTCTTCGGGCTGCTGATCGCGTTTGGCGTGCTGTATGGCGATCTCGAATTCATGATGTTTCCCCTGCCGATGATGATCAAGGCGAAGTACCTGGTGGGTGTCTACCTGCTGATCGCCCTGGCGATGCTCTTTTCCAGCCAGCGGTTCTTCGCATTTGCGCAGCTGGGTGGCGCCCTGTTCGGCTACATCTACATCAAGATGGCGCCGCGGCGAGGATTTGCGTTTGCCGGCAGCGAGACGTTCTTTGGCGTGCGCAACAGCTATTACCGCTGGAAGCGGCGCAGGGCGGCACGCAAATTCGAGGTGTACATGCGCAAGCAGAATCGCGATGTGCACTTCGACAAGGACGGGAAGTATATCGATCCCGACAAAGACCCGAATGACCGGCGCTGGATGAATTAGGGCTCAGGGCTCAGGGCTCAGGGCTCAGGGCTCAGGGCTCAGGGCTCAGGGCTCAGGGCTCAGGGCTCAGGGCTCAGAATGTTTTAATTCGTCTGTCAGAGATTTTTCAGAAAAAACTCAGTCATAGCGCGGTAAAGGGCGAGGTTCGCCTCGTGGTCTTCGAAGGTGTGTCCCCGGTCAGGGAAGAACATCACTGACGGATATTTTGCCGTTTCGAGGAATTCGTTCAGCAGGATGAGCGAGTTTTCGATGTGGACCTTTTCGTCGATCATTCCCTGCACGATGAGCAGGGATCCGGTCAGGTTTTTGGCGTTCTCGGTGGGCGTCGAGTCGAGATAGCCGTCCTGATTGCGGACGGGGTCTTCGAGGTAGCGCTCGGAGAAGACCGCGTCGTAGAGGCGCCAGTCGGTGACCGGAGATCCGGCGATTCCAGCCTTGTAGGCGATGGGCTTGTCGAGCATGGCGTGCAGGACGAGGAAGCCGCCATAGCCCCATCCATATATGCCGACGCGGGCGGGATCGATGTACGGTAGCGACCGCAGATAGCGAACACCGTCGCGCTGGTCGACCATTTCGAGCGAGGAGAGTCGCAGGTGGAGCGGCTCTTCAAAGACGTGCCCGCGACCCGCTGTTCCGCGTCCGTCCTGGGCGTAGATGACGTATCCCTTTTGCGCCATCATGCGCAGCCAGAGGAAGGCATCTCCGCCCCAGGCATCGCGTACCACCTGCTCGCCCGGGCCTCCAGCGACGTAGACGATGGCGGGGTACTTCCGGGAGGCGTCGAAGCCCGGCGGACGGATGATGAGGGCGTTGAGTTCGGCGCCCATGTGGGTCTTGACCGTGAGAAATTCGACGGGCGGCAGATTGTATGCGGCGAGTGACGGGGTGGGATTCTCGTTGATGGCAGCGAGTTGCGTACCGTCGGCGCGAAGGACGTCCTGCCGCGGCGCAGTGCTGCTGGTGGAAAACGTGTCGACGAAGAACTGCGCGCCGGGGGAGAAGACGGCCTCGTGAGTTCCCTTCTGTTGGGTGATGGGGGTGAGGCTGGATCCGTCGAGCCGGACACGGTAGACCTGGCGGACGAGCGGGGATTGCTGAGTTGATGTGAAGTAAACCTGGCCTTTGGCTTCGTCGATGCCGTCGAGCGAAGTTACCTCCCAGTCTCCGCTGGTAATTTGGGAGAGTTGGTGGCCCTCGGTGTCGTAGAGATAGAGATGGCGATAGCCGGTACGTTCGCTTGACCAGACGAAGCGCTTTGAGTCGCGCAGGAAGTGCGGGCCGTCGTTGAGATTGATCCAGTAGCTGTCCTTGTCGGAGAGGATGAGGCGGGATTTTCCGGTCGCGGCGTCGGCGAGCAGCAGGTCGAGAGTCTTCTGATCGCGGCTGAGTCGTTCCACGGCAAGCTGACGGGAATCGGGTGTCCAATTGACGCGCGGCAGATAACGCGGGCTGGCGGTGTCGATCTCGACGGGATGGCGCTGTCCGCCGCTCACAGGCTGGGTGAACAGACGAACTATTGGCAGCGGAGTACCGGGCAGCGGATAAACGATGGGGGTCTCATGGCCATCGGCAAAACGAAGGTTGTACTTTGCGGTGGCGTGATCGTCGGTCTCGAGGTAGGCGATGCGGGACGAATCGGGCGCCCACCAGTAGCCGGTTCGGAGGCCGAGTTCGTTACGATACGGCCAGTCGGGCTCTCCCTCGCGAAGCTCGGCGGTGCCGGACGGCGTGATTCGGCGGGAAGCTCCAGTGGCGACGGTGGTAAGCCACAACGAGTGATCGCGGATGAAGCTGGCGTAGCGGCCGTCAGGAGAAAGCTGCGCATCGCTCAACTCTTCCGCGCCGGAAACGAGCGTGTGCGCATGGCCACTTTCGATATCCAGCCATACCAGCGAGACGGGTGTGACGAGCAGGAGTCCGCTGTTGTCCGGTGACCAGGCGTAATCGGTGAGTGCGGGCGGAGTGTGGGGATGGTCATCGTCCTGGCTTCGACCGGTGAGCGCGGGTGCGGCCAGGGCGGCGGCGAGTTGCGTGGCGGAGACCACAAGCCTGGACGGAGCGGCTGTGGTGCCGGTTGCCGTATTCAGGGACCAGATTTCAGTGGCGGGGGGATTATGCTCCTTAGGTGATGGCGGCCCCGGAGTGGATGACTGGGTTGCTGGGAGGGTAGTTTGCAGCCACGCAACGCGGGTGCCGTTGCTGGTCCAATGCAGCTGGCGGAGTAGTTGGCCGTTCAGGCTCGGTTGCGCGAAGATGCGCTCAGGGGTGAGTGACTGAATATGGGACTCGGGTAGTTGCCGGGCGAAGACAGAAGCTACTGCGAAGATGGCAGTCAGGTAGACAAAAAGATGCAGTCGGCGCTTCGTCATATTTATCTATTTCTCCCGGAACGGATTGTCGATATGCTTTAGCGTAGCCCGAACGGGCTAGTTACTTTCGTTCTGGACAGGATTACGCCACAAAAGATGTACATTCGAAAATCAAACGCACCGGGATACTATGAATATGCTCGTGGCAAACTCCTTCCCCGGTATGTAACTCTAAACAGTTTTTGGCAATTCATTCCCTTTCTCCCTGAGTGCAGGGGCGAAGACGGGGAAGTTCGCGGAACGCTGTAGAGGGTAAACCGTGGAAGCAAGCCTTTTGAGTAGTTTCAGGTGTTCCATTGCAGCGAACATAGTTGCACCTGGATCACTGATTTGATCTTAAAGCAACAGCCAGGATTTTAGATCGATAGCTGGGGCGTGGCATGCGGCCAGCAGGGGAAAGAAAGGTTTTCGTTGATGAGGATTGCCAGCAAGATCGGACGCGCGCTCAGAATTCAGATTAACTGCACAAGCCAGTTCAACCTCAGGTTGCTGGTTGCGATGATGGTCGTGTTGCCGGGAATGAATACTTCGCGGTGCGAAGCCCAGACCAGCGTCACCACCTATCACAACGATATTGGCCGGACTGGACAGAACCTCAACGAAACTATTCTGACTACTTCGAATGTAAACGCGACACAGTTCGGAAAACTATTCTCACAGCCGGTAGACGGCCAGATTTATGCCCAGCCACTTTATCTTCCCGGTCTGACGATCGGAGGCCAGACACATAACGTTGTCTTCGTGGCCACGGAAAACGACAGCGTATATGCGTTTGACGCGGATAGTAATGGCGGCACGAACGCCAGCCCGCTGTGGATGGCATCCTTATTAACTGCCGCTCATGGCGCCGCATCCGGCGCCACGGCTTTCCCGGCTTCGGAGCTGTCTGCCGATATCACCCCGCTGGTGGGCATCACGGGCACGCCGGTGATCGACCCCTCGAGCAACACGCTTTACGTGGTGAGCAAGACACTGGAGGGCGGAAATGCCGTGCAGCGGCTCCACGCCCTGGACGTTACGACGGGCAATGAGAAGTTCGGCGGCCCGGTGGTGATCACGGCGACGGTAGCGGGGACGGGCAATGGGAGCGTAAGCGGACAACTGACCTTCGATACGATGTGGGAAAACCAGAGACCGGCGCTGCTGCTGGTAAACGGGATCGTGTACATCGGGTTTGCCGCTCACGGGGACAATGGGCCCTGGCATGGCTGGATCCTGGGCTACAACGCGGTGACTCTTAAGCAGACCGGTGCTTACAATGCCTCTCCGAACGGAGTCGGATCGGGCTTCTGGATGTCAGGTTCGGGGCTTGCGGCGGATGTGCTGAATCCATCGACCCAGCCATACGGACGCATGTTTGTGACCAGCGGCAACGGGGACTATACGGCGACGAGTCCTTATGCGAACAGCATGGATTTCGGCGACAGCATCCTCAATCTGGATCTGACGAATGGTGTGCCAACCATCAAGGATGAATTCACGCCGTCTGATCAAGCGAGTCTTGACGCAGAAGATGGTGACCTGGGATCCGGCGGTGTGATGCTGATTCCTACGCAGACCACGGGCAGCGTGCCGAATCTGCTGGTTCAGGTGGGTAAAGAGGGAACGCTCTACCTGGTCAATCGCGACAAAATGTCGGGCTATAACAGCACCGACGCGGTAGTGCAGGAGATTCCATATGGGGTCGGCTCGATTGGCGCGTGGAGCACAGCGACCTACTGGAACGAAAACGTCTACTACATGGGCCGGGGCGATTACCTGAAGTCGTTCGCGCTGGTGAACGGGCAGCTCTCCACCAATCCGACGAAATCGAGCGAGGTTTACAACTATCCTGGGGCAACACCTTCGATCTCGGCTAACGGAAGCACGCAGGGCATCGTCTGGACGATCGATTCGGAGGCCTATGCGACGAGCGGGGCAGCCATACTTCAGGCACATAATGCCAGCAATGTGGCGACGACACTCTACTCGAGCAGCACGAATTCATCGCGGGACAATCCCGGGCCGGCGGTGAAGTTCTCGGTTCCTACGATAGTGAATGGCAAAGTGTATGTGGGCACAGGGACGCAGGTAAGCATTTATGGGCTTCTGAGCGGAGCGCAGCAGGCCGCGGCGCCGGCCCTATCGCCAGGAGCTGAGTCGTTCACAGGAAGCATCTCGGTGACGATTACCGATTCGACGTCAGGCGCGACAATTTACTACACTACGGACGGCACGACGCCCACGACCTCTTCGACCAAGTACACGGGCGCCATCACCGTCAGTGCGACGGAGACAATCAATGCGATTGCCAGCGCAAGCAACTACCTGACGAGTCCGGTGGCATCGGCGACGTACACGGACATCACCCAGGCGAGCGCTCCTGCGATTTCGCCGGCGGGTGGAACCTACACGGCCACTCAAACTGTGACCCTCACCGACAACACGTCGGGAGCAACGATTTACTACACAACAAATGGTACGACGCCGACGACTTCGTCGACGAAGTACACCGGGGCGATCACGGTCAGTGCGACCGAAACGATCGAGGCGATTGCCGTCGCTTCCGGCTTGAATAACAGCCCGGTGAGCACGGCGACCTTCACGATTGTGGCGCCGGGCAGCGGTATCAACTATCCGCAAGGCTTCGCAGCGTCTACCGGACAGATCGTTTTGAATGGGAATGCTCAGCTTGACGACTCGCGGCTGCAACTGACGGATGGCGGACAGAATGAAGCGTCCTCAGCATGGTATGTGACACCAGTGAATATCCAGTCCTTCACGACGGACTTTACCTTCCAGTTGTCTAACCCGGTGGCGGACGGGATGACCTTTGCCATCCAAAACAACAACAACACCATCGTCGGCGCTTCGGCGGGCAATCTCGGTTACGGTTATATTCCCAACAGCATCGCGATCAAGTTTGACCTGTACAACAACCAGGGCGAGGGCCCGGATTCGACGGGTCTCTACACAGACGGCACTCCACCGATGGTTCCGGCGATTGATATGACTTCTTCCGGAGTCAATCTTCACAGCGACGACACGATGGCCGTGCACGTTGTCTATGACGGGACTACTTTGACGATGACCATTACGGACAACGTCACCGGCGCGTCGTTTTCGAACAGCTGGGCGATTAATATTCCGACCACGGTTGGAGGCAATACGGCTTATGTCGGGTTCACGGGTGGGACGGGATATTCGAGTTCGTCGCAGAAGATCCTGACCTGGAGCTTTAACAACAACCCCGTGCTACCGACACCGACTTTCTCGCCGGCGGCGGGAACCTATACGACGACGCAAACCGTAACCATCGCCGATGGCACGTCGGGTGCCACCATCTACTACACGACCAACGGAACGACACCGACGACTTCTTCAACCAAGTATTCCGGTGCCATCTCGGTGAGTGCTTCGGAGACGATTGAAGCAATTGCTGTCGCCAGCGGTTCGACTAACAGTGCCGCGGCGACAGCGGCTTACACCATCGCTCCGGTGCTCCCGACGCCGACGCTTTCGCCGGCAGCGGGAACCTACACCACGACGCAGTCAGTAACGATCAGCGATAGTACGTCGGGTACCACCATCTATTACACGACCAATGGAACGACACCGACGACTTCGTCGACCAAGTACACAGGGGCCGTCTCGGTTAGCGCGTCGGAGACCATTGAAGCGATCGCCGTAGCCACTGGGTACACCAACAGCGCGGTAGCGACGGCTGCTTATACCATCACTCCGGTGCTGCCGACGCCCACGTTTTCGCCGGCAGCCGGGACCTACACCACAACGCAGTCAGTAACGATCAGCGATAGCACCTCGGGTGCCATCATCTATTACACGACCAATGGAACGACGCCGACGACTTCGTCGACCAAGTACACAGGGGCCGTCTCGGTCAGCGCTTCGGAGACGATCAAGGCGATTGCTATAGCCACCGGGTACACCAACAGCGCGGTAGCGACGGCTGCGTACACGATCGCCACTGGTACGCTTACGGCCACGCCTGTATTTTCGCCGACTCCTGGAACCTACGTATCAGCACAATCGGTCAGCATAAGCGACAGTACTCCCGGAGCGACCATATATTACACAACTAACGGAGCAACGCCTACAACGTCGTCAGCCAGGTACACGACGCCACTTAATATCAGTGTGACCCAGACCATCAAGTCCATGGCGGTAGCCGCCGGGTATAGCAACAGCGCGGTTGCGACGGGTGCCTACACTATAACCACACCCACGGCAGCAATGCCGACGTTCTTGCCAGCGGGTGGAACTTACAATTCTCCACAGTCTGTGGTCATCAGCGATGCCACTCCGGGGGTGACCATCTACTACACAACTGACGGCACACTGCCGGGCAGATCCTCGGCGCAGTACACGGGGCCGATCACCGTCAGCACGACTGAAACCATCAATGCGCTCGCGGTTGAGACGGGCTATTACACAAGCCCAGAGGGCGTCTCGAAGTACACTATCAACTCATCTGGCACCACTCTGAACATGGGCGGAGGATTTTCCGCTTCGTCAGGAATGACCATGAACGGAACGGCGCAGCTCAGCGGCACCAGCCTGATGCTAACCAACGGCGGCCAATATCAGGCTGCCAGCACATGGTACTCGACACCGGTCAATGTGCAATCGTTCACCACGAATTTCACCTTCCAGCTGACGAGCGCAGTGGCCGACGGATTCACGTTTGCCATCCAGAACAACAACAGTGCCATCGTTGGGCCTTCGGCGGGCAATCTCGGTTATGGGTACATACCGAGCAGTGTGGCGATCAAGTTCGATCTCTTCAACAATCAGGGAGAGGGTTCGGATTCGACTGGACTGTTTACGAATGGAACTCCTCCAATGACCCCTGCTGTCGATATGACCTCATCGGGAGTCAATCTCCACAGCGGCGACACGATGGCGGTCCAGCTTGTTTATAATGGCACCACGCTCACGATGACCATTACCGATACGGTCACCAAAGCGTCCTTCACAACGAGTTGGACAATCAATATCCCCTCCACTATTGGCAGCAATACTGCCTATGTCGGATTTACGGGAGGAACGGGTTATTCAACGGCGTCGCAGAAGATCCTCACGTGGACGTATACGACCCCTTAAGCCTGAGCGCGACCGTTCCGGTTTTCGAAGACCGAGGAGTTCCTTATCGCACCTGGCCGCCAATGCTTTGCTGCGGTCAGGGGCGCGAACTTGGCACGAATGATGACCTGGACTGGGATTAATCGAATACTGTGCGCCGGTATTCCATGTTCTTCAAATCTCAGGCTAGTCAACTCATTGGGGGATGCCAAGGCCTTTGCCCCTTCTGAAGTCAGGGGACTCGTACCCTGCGCTGCTAAAATGAAAGGCATTCATCTGCATCATGAACCTGGCACCTCTAAAACGGGATATTCTCTATTTTTTAAGGCGGCGCCCGAACAGCTACCGCGAACTGAGCCAACGGAGTTGGACCCTTTGTCCAGCTGAAGTGCTGGTATCACCTCCAGCTATTTATCTGGATGGGGATCTCGATAAGGTGACCGCACTGATGGAGGATACAAACCAGGAACGCGAGACAAGCCGTATTCGTGGGGGGATCAAAAAGCACTCCGCGACGATTGCTCATCTACTTGCCGATGTCGAGCTGCTGGATGGCTGCCTTTACAAATCCTCAATGAAGGATCGCCTTATTCGAGCACCTGAGGGAATGATCGGCCCTATTGCCGCGGTGCACAAGTCTGAGGTGTCGCTTGCATGCACCCTCTACGGGAACACTTACTTTGGTCATTGGATAACAGACGACCTTACATTGCAGCTAGCAGGGGAAGGTCTGGCAGAACCAATCACAGTGGCAAGAAAGCCGTACAAGCATGAGATGGAATATTGCCGACTGTTCGCCATCGAGCGCCGACCGCTGCGACGAGCCAAGTTCCGCCAGATGATTACGCTCGAAGATGTGGGCCAGAACAGATTCAAGCGAGCACGTTACCAGGTCCTACGCGATCGCATAAAGGCCTCGATCGTCCCGCAGGGAAATAAGCGCGTGATTATCCGCCGCGGCGGCAAAGGAGCCAATCGCAAGCTTGTTAATGATTTAGAAATCGAAGATTATCTCAACGCGCAAGGATTTAGTGTTATAGATCCCGATGCTCTTTCTGCGTCTGAAATCGTCGAACGAACTGCCGGAGCGAGCCTGGTGATTGGCGTAGAAGGAAGCCATATGATGCATGGCTTGTTCACGATGGCTGAGGGCGGAGTCCTCTGCGTGATCCAGCCGCCCTATCGATTCAACAATGTCTATAAGGACTATACTGACTGCCTTGGAATGAGGTACGCATTTCTCACCGGTCAGGGTGTTGAAGGCGGATTCACAGTCACATTGGATGAGTTGAAGCGATTTCTCGACCATGTTGAAGTTAGCGTCCAATCCCTTTGACGGTTGGAAGTATATCGGGTTTCACATTATTAAGAATGGGCATTACGCTCCGGTCAGAAGATATTAAGATGCAGCCTCGCCACTCTTTCAGGTTTTAATTCAGATGACTGCGCGAGCGACCGATTACACGATGGTGCTGCCAGTTCGACACCATCGTCTGGACCAGACACACGTTGCTGTCGAGAGCGCTTTTGCCGAACATCTGCGAATGATGCGGTCGAGGATCGGAGCGGCGGCGGAGCGACTGGTGATTGCGTCGCCCGGCATGTCGGCAGCCGCCTATGAAATGGGAAAACGCGGCTACGCGGTGATCGATGAGAGTGCTGAGAAGATCAGCTTTCACACGCTCTTCAGCGAAGACGAGCTTCAGTCGACCGGGGAAAAGCTTAAGCGGTTCCCGTCCGTGATGCGGTCTCTTCATGGGCTGGCGAGGCGGAGCTTCTGCATTCACAGCGGACTATCGTGGGATGTGTGGCTCCCATTTGAGTTCACTTCAATTGCATTCGGCATATTTCTGAAGCGGCGGACGGTCTTTGTCGTGGACATTGACTATCGCAACTCGGCGTACATGAGTTATCGCAGTGGAGACTGGTCGCGAAAGAGCTACCTGCTCTGCAGGTATGTTTATGACACGGCGCGCTCGATGCAAGTGTGGGTAGCAGCAAGATACTGCTCGCTGGTGTTACTGAAGGGCAAGAAGATGGCGGAGGATTTTGGGACGGGACGGCCGAATGTAAAGGCATTCCTTGATGCTTCACACAGCGAGAGGAACATCATTCCTCCGGACAGCCTTGAGCAGAAGCTCGGGAGCGTGCGGGATGAGCAAAAGCCGTTACGGCTGGTGTTTTTTGGCCGGCTCACTTCGTACAAGGGGATCGATCGTTGTCTGCGAGCGGCTGCGGGCGCTCGAGCGGCTGGAGCGAATGTCACGCTGGATATTATCGGCGGAGGAGAGCAGGCAGAATCTTTGAGGACACTGGCGCATGATCTGGGCGCGGAAGAGTGGGCGACTTTTCATGGCGCGATGCCATTCAACCAGAATTTCTTCGCGCTGCTCTACTCGTTCCATGTGCTTCTCGCCGCACCGCTACGCGAAGACACACCGCGCAGCGCGCTCGATGCAATGGCGGCGGGGATACTGTATGTGGCCTTCGATACCTATTATTATCGCGAATTGCTGGAAAGTGGCGCGGGACGGGTTGTCCCCTGGCCAGAGGTGCAAGCCATGGCGAAGATGCTTGTTCATCTCGAGAAGAACCGGGAGGAAGTGGCAGGCATGATTGAAAGCGCAGTGGCATTCGCCCGCTCAAACACCCAGGAAATCTGGCTGGAACGCCGACAGGCCTGGACCATGAACTCGGCCCTCGAGAATTCAGCCCACCAGGGCTGAGTTCCTGCGAAGAATCACGGTACATCTTCACTCAATCCGTGCCTTGCGCGGAACCAGAAAGTGAAAACCTCCTGACAATCTGCTGACAGTCTTTGAGAAGGATTCCTTTAACCTTCAGGCCAGGAGTTCCCAACGACATGCAAGCAGTTCCGGCATTCAGGACAGATGAAGTGACGGAGGGCCTGAGCCCCAGATCTCTCGCTGCCACGGAAAACGGGTGGAGGGCACGCTCGCTCTTCGAGAGAGGACAACTTACGATTCGACTGGCCAGACTCGACGAGGCCGCGACGATCGCCACCCTAACGAGCACCGTCTTCGATGGAAGAGAATATTTCCCAAGGGCAAGATTCGACAGCGCGGATGCCATCGAGCGACTGATGGCGCGAGGCAAGTTTCTCCTGGCGGAGAAGGATGACGGCATTTTTGGCTTTGCGTACCTGGAGCTTGGACTTGAGGCCACCCGACTCGGCTTACTGGCGGTCTCCCCGGCGCAGCAGCGAATGGGCATCGGTTCGCAGTTGTTGTATGCGGCTGAAAGGCTGAGCAGCAGCATGCGTTGCCTCTTTATGCACATTCAGGTGATGAACCTGCACTGGGAGACAATCAGGTTCTGCCGGCACCGCGGTTATGTGGAATTCGGAATCGAACCGCTGAATCGGCATCAAGCGATCTCACCGCATTGCCACATTGTAAGAATGTGCAAAAAACTTGATATCGATCGCATGGCTTTTTAGGAGAACGATCGAGCCTTCTGTTGATACTCGCCGGGGTCCTCAACGGAGCCCCGGTTTCACTTGCTCGTATCGGTGTTTTCGTCGAACTCGTCGCCGCTGTAGGCGCGGGGGTCACCAAGACTTCCGGAGGGCGGAAGGTGGCGGATATAGAGAATCATTTGCCACACCTCTTCGTCGCCCAGGATGCCCCTGGAAGCAGGCATGCCCGATGGGAAAATTCCATTATCAATGATCCACTTCAGTTGGCCGTCGCTGTAGCTCTGGACCTCGCTGCCAGCGAGCGAAGGGATTGGAGGAGACATTCTTGCGGCAAAGGGCACGCCGGTATTCTGACCGTCGCGGCCATGGCAGACCACGCAATAGTAGCCGAAGGTTTGCTGACCGGCATGGATGTTTTCGGCGGTGGGCGGCAAGGGATTGCGATCCTTTTCGCCGCCGACGGTGATATGGTGTTTGGCCCACTGCACGGATCTCGTTTCGAATTTTCCCGGAGGAGCGGATCGGCACCCCGCGAAACAGATCGCGGACAGCAGCGTCGTGACTGCCAATGGAACAGAGCGTCGCATACTCACTTCTCGATTACATGGACGACGAACAGCATGGAGCCGTGGCCGGATCCACAGAAGCGGCCGCATCTTCCTTTGAAATCGCCCACTGTTTCGGGAGTCACGCTGACTTCGGTGATGTGTCCCTTGGTCATGGTGCCGTTGATATGCAGTCCTTCGACCAGGAGGCTATGCGGTACGTCGTTGGAAGTGAGGGCGAGCGTGACGGTCTCACCCTTTTCCAGGGTAATCTCCGCCGGGATGAAGGAATAACGTTGCGCATGAATCTCGATCCGGCGAGCGGATGATTGAGCGGGGCTACTCACAGAGACAAGTCCCAGTGCGAGACACACTACCCAGAGACGGTATTTCATTTCTACCTTTCCTTGTTAGTTTGAGTTGTTATTACCTGCGTGGAAGGGCTACCGCAGCCCGGATAACAGCTACGGAGCCAGGTAGCGAAGGAGGGCCTGCTCGTCCTGCTTCGAAAGCTTGGCTCGGACGCGCATGTGCATGACCACGGTTCCGGTGATTCGAGGTGAAATTGTCATGGGCGGTTTGTGGCATCGCGAACAGCTCTGCATGAACACCTGTTCGCCGCTCTTCGGTGTGTGCTCGCGTGAGCCTTGCTGGACGGCCGGCGCTACCTGGCCATTCTCGTCTGCGCGCGCGAACAATCCCATTCCGCTTGTCCATACACCGGCTGCGATTACTGCAATCAGAACAGCCACCCGATAGGGGGCTCTGCGTTTCTTCATCTCACTTCCTTCCGGGCCATGCCGGCCAGACAAACCGATAAGTAAAGCCAACATTCCAGATATTCACATCTTTAGTGGATGTGAACTGCCGCTGGTAGCTGGATATAATGCGCCAGTTATCGCGCAGATAGTAGTTCAGCGCGACTCCGGGACGCCGAGTACTTACTCTCGGCACCCCGTTACCGCCTCCATGCAGCGGGTATGCCTGCTCCATGCGTCCGGCCAGCTCAACATTTTTAAAGAATGAGTTGGCGACGGGCACCTGAGAAAGCATGTATGCTGCTTCGAGCCAGTAACCTTGCCCGTAGTAGCTGTGGTCATATTCTCCTTTTAAGTTCAGCGGCAATTGCGTGGGCTGCCAGGAGAAGTAAGCCGCCTGGCTATTGATCTGTTTTGAGTCAAGGAACCGCTGATAAGACGTGCCGATCTCCAGGCGGTGCGTGGGCAGATAAATACTGGTGTCGAATCCGGTTGTACGCGCAGACTGAAACTGGGAGGCGTTGCTATGCGCGGAGTAATAGGCGGCGTATTGCACGCTATAGTGGTCGGTCTGTGTGACTACACCTCGAACCTGTCCTCCGACACTGAAGCCGGTTGTGCGCGTGCCGATTCCATAGGTGAGTGGCGTGTCCTGAAAAGTTGCAATCCATATGGGCTCAAACCGTTCGTCATATACTCCAAACGGCGTAATATACTTGCCCGCGACAACGATGGCATGAGTGTTGGCAAGCCAATCGATCTGGGCGTAATCGAGGTCTGAAAACACCTGGCCGGTGTAGTCTCCATTGCCATTGCGACGCTGGAACGCGCCAACGAACTCACTGCGCGCTTCGCCGAGTACGTGGCTTCCCAGAGGTATCAGCGCAAGCGGAACTATTGCCGGTTCCAAGGTGGGAGTGCCGCCGTTTATGTTCTCGATGTAGCCGATGCCTCCGGTGAGGACGGGAACATAGCCGGCGTGAGTGGAGTCGGTATCGGTGTCCTGGGCGCTGACCTTCATCGTGCAGAAGAGCAGACAACCTGCGAGTAACCATATCTTCATATCGCGATCGATTCTGTGTCCTGTCGTTGTGATAACTACTCTCGGTTTTGCTGTTCGCGGCGCGGGGTGATAAAGCATGCGTTCGCTCACAGCGTCGATAGAACCGAGTGTAGGGATGCGCTGTCTGGCACTTGCACACGCGATGTCATTCCTTTGTCATCGATGGCGCGGCAGTGTGTTTTTGAGAGTTAGAAGGCTTATAAACGGCTTATGACAAGCCCATGGCACGCGCAATCGCGACGCGTTTCAGGCTCGCGGAATGGAGCGGCATCGCAGGGGGAAGAAGCCGCTCGGAGCCGAAACGGATGGATCAAATGTGATGCCTAGGCTTGCCCCGCAGACATTCGATAGGAGCTCATCATGCGAGTTTTGAACGATGAAGTTGTCGTACTGACAGAGAGCCTGCAGTCGGAGGACTCAGCGGAGTCGTCCCTGCTGAGAACGCTCGTGGTGCTTGCCGAGCGCTGGAGATTCATCGGCGGCGGCATGTTGATATGCGGTCTGATCACGGCAGTGATCGTTCTGGTTATGCCTGTAACCTATACGGCGTCGACAGTAATTCTGACGTCTGAGAGCGGGTCAGGTGGCGCGGCTGCTCTGCTGGGGCAACTGGGTGGCTCACTCGGCGCATTGGCTTCACTGGGAGGAGGCGGTCTTTTCGGCAGCCAATCCGATACCTTTGTCGGCGTGCTCAACAGCCGCACGGTGGCGGATGATCTGATCGCAAAGTTTCACCTTCAAAAGGTTTATTGGAAGCGCACGCTGGTGGACACGCGAAAGAGCCTGACCAAACATACTCACATCGAGGGAACGAAGGGCCCGTTCATTCGCATCTCAGTTGACGATCATGACGCACGCCGGGCCGCGGATATGGCGAATACGTACGTGGAGGAACTCTACCGTAGAAACCAGACCCTCGCCCTAACCACTGCTTCGCAGCGCCGGCTGTTTCTCGAAGGCCAAGTCAATGCTGAAAAAGATCAACTGGCAAATGCCGAGGCCGCTTTTCAGGAGTTACAGCAGAAGACGGGCGTCATCCAGCTGGCCGGGCAGTCCGAGCTAACACTGCGCTCCATTGCGCAGATCCAGGCGGCGATCTCCGCCAAGGAGGTCCTGCTGGAGCAACTGCGCACAACGGAGACCGAGCAGAACACAGATGTGCAGCGCATGGAAAGCGGACTGAATGCGTTGCGTGAACAATTGAAAAAGATGGAAAGCGACAGCAGCTCTGGCGACAACTACTTCGTTTCCGCCGGTCGAATACCGCAGGCGGGACTTGAATACCTGCGCCGCATGCGCGACCTCCGCTACCACGAGGCGCTGTTTGAAACGCTCTCCAAGCAATACGAGCTGGCGCGGATCGAGGAGGCAAAGGATCCGCCGGTGATTCAGGTGGTAGACAAGGCAATCGTTCTCGATAGACGTTCGTGGCCGCCGCGAACGCTGCTGGTGTTGCTGGCATTGTTTACTTCAGGTGTGCTGCTTTCGGGGTGGGTCTTGCTCAGGGACAAATGGAATAAAGTTGCCGCGGTGCCGGAAAACGCTTTGCACATCTCTGCTCTGCGGAGGATGCTTGGACAGAAGAACCGACTTGCATGAGTTCGAATGAGAGCGGCGGCCCGAAACGTTGGGGCTTTCTGACGGGGCGGCTTCGCACCGATGTGCTGGCTATTGCGACAGGTGAGGGCATCGCCCGCTTGTGTAATCTGATTCTTGTCGTCTTTGTCAGCCGTACTTTCGGAGTGCGCGCTGCCGGTGCTTACGCGATGGCGCAGGCGCTCTATCTCTACCAGATGAACGGAACCGACTTCGGTCTGCGACAGACGGGAGCGCGGCTGGTTGCGAAAAACCCGGGCAGTGTGAGGAGAATTGTCGGATTCATTCAGCGGCGGCGAGTTCTTCTCGCATTGCTAATGATGGCCCTTGGGTGCTGGTATGGAAGGTCCGGGCCGGTCCCTCACGATGCGCGACCGATGGTGAGCCTGTATGCGCTGGTGATATTTGGATACGGGCTGTCGGTGGATTGGCTGGCGTGGGGCATGCAGCGATTCTCAGTCATGTCTGGCTGGCGCGCGATGGTGTCGCTTATCAACGTGACCTTCACGATTATCTGCGTCGCGGGCTTTCACGCCGGGCTGCTGGTAGTTCCACTAGGAGCGGGGCTGGCCAATCTCGTTGCGGGGGCGTGGCTGTGGATGTTCTGGGCGAGAAGGACGGTGACAAACGGCCAGGAGCGAACCGGAGGGCAGGTGCTACTGGATCTACCGGATTGGAGATCGACGGCTGTGCTGGGCATTGCGCTGCTGATGTACCAGGCCTTTTATTCCATTGACACGATCATGCTTGGAGCGATGACAGACAGCGCGCAGACCGGCTTGTACAGCGCGGCTTATCGGCTGCTGCTGCTGGTTCTGGCCATTTATTACTTCCTCATGCAGGCAGTGTATCCGCGGCTGGCGGCGATTCCGGAAGGAAAGCAGCGAATTCAAATGTTCAAGAAGCCGCTGCTGTTTGCCATTGCGGCGGGCATCGGAGCGGCGACGATCATGGCGATTGCACGGAAGGAGCTGATCGGGCTTCTCTTTGGCCCTGCGTTTGCAGCTTCAGCGGGACTTGCCGGACCGCTGCTTTTCGCAATTCCCATGGATTTTGTTACGTCAGTCCTGCTGACGGTGCTGGTGGCGTGGGATCACCCGCGGCGAGTCATCACCGCCACAGCGACCGCTGTAGGGACCAATGTCTTATTGAATTTATTTCTTATTCCGCGATATGGAGCCCGAGGCGCAGCGTATGCTACGCCACTCTCCTACATTCCGTTTCTTCTCATTCTGGTGTGGCAGTTACATCATGCGTCGAGATATCGACAATCGAGCCAACCTGCGGAAGCCGTTCCTTCGGCTCTGATCCAGTAAAGGGCCGGCATTTGGGTCAGCTTACATCAAAGGCTCCGGCAGTTCTGCGTTGTCGAGGGCTCGTACTCTCAGGGAGCTTCGGTTCGGGTGGCGTTTGCCAAAGATGAGAGCGATTGCGGGAATCCCAATGCCTATGACGAGCCAGACAATGAAAATGCCCTGCCGAAACAGGTCCAGGCGCCATAGTTCGGCGGAGCCGTAGAGGATTGCTCCGCATGGAAGGAGAAGGCTGGTCCTGCCGAAAGAGGAGAGCCACGAGAAGATGAATCCCATGAAGCAGCAGACGACACCGATATAAGGCCACGCTGCATAGCCCATCCTTTCGTGCAACTGCACGAAGGCGGAATTTGTCGTGAGCAGCGGCTCCACGTCGATGTACTCGCGATATAGATTGGGCCGGCCGCTGGTGATCTCATCCGTTCTGCTCGCGGCCCCCAGAGCCACGTTGAAGGGTGAGCCGAGATAGGTGATTATCTCGGAGATGCCTGCTTCGCCGAAGGTCTGGTTGTGCTTTGAGTAGAAATTGCTGTTTCGCGCAGAGTTCAAGACGGACAGTACGAAGAAGAGAGCAGCGACGCTGGCGCCAAGCTTGAGTGGACTGATCTTGATGTGGCGTTTTCCATGGGTGATGAGGAAGGCAGACACAACGAGTGTGGCGATAAGGATCAGGCGTGAAGATATGAGGACGGTGGCGCCGAGGAGAAGGATATTGGTAATGGCCAGAGGCGATATCTTCCTGAATTTCACGGTTCGGTAGATAGCCAGCGATGCGGAATAGAGAACCAGGTATCGCAAGGAGAGGATCCCTGCGCTGTAGCCGTCATAGAGCGTGTTCTTGAGGCGATTACCCTGTCCGAGGTAGATGTAGACGGCGGCTTGTAGTAGTGGGAGAGCCTGGAAGATTTTGAGGAAGGTCCCAATGGTGCCAATTGCAGCCAGAGCCGAGAATGCCCAATAGATAAGGCGCGAATCCAGAGGCGGGATTGCGGTGCGTGTGCGCCGATTCCCGGAGAATGAGGTGCCAAGCCGTTGTCCGAGAACAAAGCCTGTGAAGATGAGCAGATACCATGCGAAGAGAATGAACGATGAGAGCAGGGTGGGCTGCTCGGCTACATCGAAGCCCTTGCGAAGGACTCCGAAGTCCGGACAGAGCCACGCGCACAAGCTCAGTCCGACGGCAAAGAGTGCCATGCCGGAAGGTCGCGTAATTCGCGCGATGGGAACCTTCAGCTTCATTGCAGGAAGCCTGTTGTTTTCTCCTGGTGAAGAAGGGGTAACAGGACCGAGGCGTAAGCGGCAGCAGCGCGGCTTGTGGAATACTCGGCGGCGCGCTCGATGCCCCGCGAGGAGAACTTGTGCCGCAATTCGTCGGAGTCGAGTAACTGTTCGATGGCGGAAGTCAGTTCATCTGATGAACCGGCTGCGAAAAAGAGGGCACTATCGCCGGCGATTTCGGGCAAAGACGCAGCTCGCGAGCAGACCACGGGCGTTCCGCAGGCCATGGACTCGATCACCGGCAAGCCGAAGCCCTCTTCGAAAGAAGGAACCACGGTCATCAAAGCCGCGGAATAGAGAGACGCGAGCGCATCATCGGCGACTGCGTGCAGGCAGCGGACGCCAGGCAGCGCGATGAGTTCAAGCAGCTTTGCATCGACCTGGGATCTCCTGGATTTCCGGGGCAACACCAGAACCAGCGCGGGCATGTCGCGACGCTGTGCAAACAGACGCCGATAGGCGGTCAGCAACGTCGCGAGGTTCTTGTGCGGAGCTGTTGAACCGACGAAGAGGATGTAGGGGGTAGAGATTCCGTAGCGCTTCTTCACTTGGTGCGCGGCGTCGCTTTTGAATTGCGGACGGAAGGCGGCATTGACGGCGCATGGGACGACGGAGATTTTGGCCGGATCTGCTCCGAGACGATCAATGAGCATTTGCCGGGTGTATTCGGATGGCGTAACAACGTGAGCGGCGCGAGCACAGGCGAGTCGCAACATCAGCTCTGCATAGAGGCGCGTGCGCACCCTGGCTCGATAGGCAGGAAAGATCAGGTGGGTGAGGTCGTGGATGGTCACGACCATCGGACCTTTGCGAAACACCGGAATGTTGTAGTGCGGCGCGCAGAAGACCGCGGCGTCCGGCGCCAAGAGGGGCAGTCGCGCCTGCTCCATCACAGAATAGATGCCGCAGTTCATCTGAATGACCTGATCGCAGAGGGAGGAAATGGCCTGTACGTGAGCGGGCATGGTGATGCAGGTCAGGAGTGTGTCCGGGAGATTCTGCTTCAGGTCCCGGAGCAGATTAAGCGTGTACCTGCCGATTCCCGTGCGCAGCCAACGCGCGTCTACAACGACTTCGCAGGAGCGGCTCATTTGCAGGCCTCGAGTTCGCGGGTGAGCGATGGAGCGTGCAGTGCCGTGTCGACGAGGGCCTGAAAGCTGTCGCGGAAGACTTCAGCGCTGAAGCGGCCGGCACGTTCGCGGATGGTGTGCGACTGGAAGCAATGCTCGCTGGCTTCGAAACGAAGGATAGCGTCGGCGACGGCCATGGCAGTTTGCTCGTAGAAGAAAAGACCCGTGTCCTGCGGACAAGGCGCAGTGACATCCAGACATCCTACCGATTCGAGCGCTCCGCCCTTGCCGAAGGCGATTACCGGACGCCCACAACCTTGCGCTTCCACGATCGCCATGCCGAAGTCTTCTTCGGCAGCGAAGATAAATGCGCGGCAGTTCGCGTATTCCTCCCACAGGGTTGCCTCATCAACATTGCCGAGGAACTTGATGGTGTTGCCGGCCTGGGAGCGGAGGCGACCTTCTTCGGGGCCTGTGCCGATGATGCGCAGTTCGCAGCCCAGCAGATTGCAGGCCTGAATCAAAAGATCGATGCGCTTGTATGGCACCAGGCGACCCACAGTGAGATACGCACCGCTCGGCGCACTTGTGAAGGGCAAGGAGGAGATTTCCACGTCTACGGGTGGATAAATGACGGTACTGTCGCGGCCGTAATACTGGCGGATGCGCGCGGCTACATAGCTGGAGTTGGCGACAAAATGTGTGACGCGCTGCGCTGCACGTTGGTCCCAGGAGCGCACGTAATGTGCCGCAAGACTGAAGACGGATCTTGAGAGCCGGCTCATGCTGGTGCGGTAGTGGTGGTACTGATCCCAGAGATAGCGCATAGGGGAGTGGCAGTAGCAGATGTGCACCGTAGATGGGGAGACGATGATTCCTTTCATTGGTCCGCTGTCGGAAGTGAGAACCAGGTCGTATCCGCTGAGATCGAGATGCTCTACGGCAAGCGGATACAAGGCCAGAAGCTGGCGGTATACGCGAGGTGCAAACGGCGCCCGGTCGAGAAATGAGGTTCGCAGCGATCGGTGATGGAGACTCTTCGGAAGCTTGTCTCGATCGGCCACCAGGGTGAAGAGGTCCGCATCGGGGTACATTTGCGCCAGGACTTCGGCGACTCGTTCCCCACCTCCCTGGGAGACGAACCAGTGATGGACTATCGCAACTCGCACTTAATGGGCAACCCTTAACTGGCTTCTGCCAAATATTTGTGGGCTAACCGCATTACTCTATCGGGACGGAAGAGTCGGGTTGTCCGGGCAGGGTCGTAAGATTGTCAGTCGTTTGTAAAATGCGCACGTACGAGTGTGGAGCGGACCCGGTTTATGCCACGCTTGAGGGCCGCGCGACCGTTTCTTCCGGATCTTTCGCGTGCGGCGCTGCGAGGATGGCGCATGGAAGAGACAGGACGAACGTGGTATATCCCGGATGTGAATCCTCAAGGTAAACGCGACCGCCATGCTCCTGGGCAATCCTGTTCGCGATGGTCAGGCCCAATCCGATGCCTCGCCGCTTGCCGTCGCTCACAAAAGGCTCAAAGAGAGTTTCACGGATCGCGGCGGGAACGCCGGAGCCGCTGTCAGTGATGCGCAGCTCGACGAATTGCGGCATCTCCGTGAGGGTGACCTTGACCACGGCAGGGGGATCTCCGGCGCGCGCAGCCTGCGCGGCATTGATGAGCAAATTGAAGATTGCCCGCTCGATCATTCTTGCGTCCATCCGGCCCTCGGCTGGCGGGAGGTATTCCACCTGAATGGTTACACCATTGGCTTCAGGATGGACCCTGACCAGACCGACGGCTCGTTCTATCAACCCGCCGAAGGACTCGTAAGTGGGGTGAAGAGATTTGCCTGTGCGGCTGAAGACGAGCAGAGACTCGAGGACGTCAGTCATTCCCTGGACAGCCAATTGAACGTCCAACATGAGCTCGTCTCTCTCCGCGGACGGTGTGGCCGGGTTGCTGAGGAACTCGGCGTTCGCGTAAATGGCAGAGAGATAGTGGCGCAGGTCGTGGGAGATGGAACGGGCCATTCGACCGATTACGGCGAGGCGCGCGGACTCGACGAGTTCCTGCTGTGAGCGGCGCAAGTGGTTGCGCATGGTATCAAAGGCAAGACTCAGCTCTCTCAGCTCTTTGGTGCCTCCACCGGTGAGGCGGTAATCGAAATTGCCCGAACCCAGGGCGCGAGCGCCAGCCAGCAACTCGTCGAGGGGTCGCGTAATCGTGCTGGCAATGTAGAGGGCGAGGAGTGTGCCTACAACCAGGACGAGCAACCCCAGGGCAAGGAGGAGCCGGTTCAGGCGCATCGCGAAGGCACTTGCCTGATCGTAGGACTTGAGCACGAGCAGTCGAACCGGAACCCGGGAGAGTGTGGGAATGGGAACCGATGCCGCGAGATAGTATTCCCTGCCGAGCCAGAGGTCCTGTTCGCTGGTTCCTGATGGCACGGCCCCGCCCAGCCGCTGCAGGTCGAGATTGTGCTGGGCGTCGAGAGTGCTGGAAACAATCTTGTCGGCGGCGAGAAAGATTACGTCGGCAGCCGCTGCCTCGCGTACCTGGCGGCTGACGCGGTCGTCGATGGAGTAGCCGGCAATCACGAATCCAAGAGGTGTGCCGGTAATTTCGGGTCCGAAGAACAGCGGCTGGAAAGACACCTGGTAGAGCCGATGATCGCTGAGCAAATAATGCTGTTCGGAGTGCGAGTCGAGGAGCCGCTTCAGCTGCAGCTCCAGGTCATGACGATCTACGTCATTGCGGCTGGCGAGAGCGGCGGTATCGTAGACGGCGGCGACCGTTCCTGACGTGTTCACCAGCGCGAACAGGTCACTACCGCTCACCTTCCAGAATTCTTCGCCTCCATCCTGGATCGTATTCAGGTCGTGCGTGGTCATGAGCGCTTTGAGGCTGGGGAGGTCTGCAAGGAGCGCGACTTCCCGATCGAGAGACTCCTGCCTCTGGCGCTGAAGGTTCTGAAAAGTGACGGTGGAGTGAAGCAGATCGGCAGCAAGATTGGTGCGGATCTGCTTCTGCAGGCTGCCGCGGATAACTATGAGGCTCAACACGGTCAAGCCACAGGAAAGGGAGAGAAGAGAGAGAAGGAGAATCGTCCGCATGCGCATGATGGTTCTCTCTCACGCGTCGAAGTGGACGCTCATTGGGTCTGGCCGACGAATTTGTAACCCATGCCGTGCATTGTCCGAATGTATTTCGGGTTGGATGGATCGCTCTCGAGTTTCTGGCGCAGCTTAAGGATCTGGTTGTCCACGGTACGGGTAGAAGGATAACAACTGTAACCCCAGACGTGGTTAAGCAGCTCTTCACGGGAGAGCACGCGCTCGGCATTCTCCAGCATGAATTTGAGCAAACGGAATTCGTGAGCGGTGAGGGTCACGGTTTCTCCATCCCGGGTGGCTTCCATCTTAAGGAAATCTACGGTGACCTTTCCAAAGGAATATACCTTGACAGGACGTGGGCCGACGACCCGACGAATGGCCGCCTGCACACGCGCAAGCAATTCGCGCGGGCTGAAAGGCTTTGTGACGTAGTCGTCGGCTCCAAGCTCGAGCAGCAACACCTTGTCGCTCACCTCGGAGATGGCACTGAGCACGATGACCGGAACGTTGGGGTAGGCACGTTTGAGAGCTTTGCACAGGTCCTTACCAGACGCTCCCGGCAGCATGAGATCGAGGATCACAATTTCCGGCGCGGGGCCCTTCATGGCTTCCTGCGCCTCTTTACCATCATGGGCGGACTTTACCTGAAAGCCGTCGCTGACGAAAAGACGGTGGAGTACCTTTTGAATTCCCGGGTCGTCTTCAATCACAAGTATCATTGGAGGCCTATCCGATGAGAATCGGTAAGCATTGCGATTCTCACAGTTCTATTTTCCTCTTTAAGTACGGTAACCGTCCAAAATTCCGCCCGAAATGACAATCCGTTGACAATCATCTCGCAAGTCGGTGACGTCAGGAGGAAACCGAGCTTTCAGGGCGCGGGGAACGATCAAATCCCGACCGCGGCTT
>Ga0335074_10001484_pt1 | contig 31830 bp, 31 predicted proteins | sample Lox_Sample_23_FD_206715 | JGI IMG/M metagenome (GOLD analysis project Ga0335074, IMG submission 206715) | Soil microbial communities from Loxahatchee National Wildlife Refuge, Florida, United States - Lox_Sample_2.3 | ecosystem: Environmental > Terrestrial > Soil > Wetlands | place: USA... | reverse complement strand
GACCGCGGTGGCGCAGGGTGATCTCACCCAGAAGATCACCGTCGACGCGCGCGGCGAGATCCTCGAGCTGAAGAACACCATCAACACGATGGTCGACCAGCTGTCGTCGTTCGCGGACGAGGTGACCCGGGTGGCCCGCGAGGTGGGCACCGAGGGGAATCTCGGCGGCCAGGCCGCCGTCCGGGGGGTGTCCGGGACGTGGGAGGACCTGACCAACAACGTCAACGTGATGGCGTCCAACCTCACCGCGCAGGTGCGCGGGATCGCTCAGGTCGCCACCGCTGTGGCCCGCGGCGACCTGAGCCAGAAGATCACCGTCGAGGCCCGCGGCGAGGTCGCCGTCCTGGCCGAGGCGATCAACGGGATGGTCGACACGCTCGGGGCGTTTGCCGGCGAGGTGACGCGGGTGGCTCGCGAGGTGGGCACCGAGGGCATGCTGGGCGGCCAGGCATTGGTCCCGCACGTCGCCGGGACGTGGAAGGACCTGACCGACAACGTCAACTCGATGGCCAACAACCTGACCAGCCAGGTCCGCAACATCGCCCAGGTAACCACGGCGGTGGCCAACGGTGATCTGTCGAAGAAGATCGACGTCGATGCGCGCGGCGAGATCCTGGAGCTGAAGACCACGATCAACACGATGGTCGACCAGCTGTCGTCGTTCGCTGCCGAGGTCACCCGCGTCGCCAGGGAGGTGGGCAGCGACGGCAGGCTCGGCGGCCAGGCCGAGGTCGAGGGCGTGTCCGGCACCTGGAAGCGGCTGACCGAGAACGTCAACGAGCTGGCCGGGAACCTCACCCGCCAGGTCCGGGCGATCGCGGAGGTCACCAGCGCCGTCGCAACCGGCGACCTGACCCGGTCGATCTCTGTCGAGGCCCAGGGCGAGGTCGCCGAGCTCAAGGACAACATCAACGCGATGGTCCAGTCGCTCCGCGAGACGACCACGGCCAACGAGGATCAGGGCTGGCTGCAGTCGAACCTGGCCCGGATCGCCGGCCAGCTGCAGGGCCACCGGGACCTCCGCGTGGTCGCAGAGCTGATCATGGACGACCTGGTGCCGCTCGTCGGCGCGCAGCACGGCACGTTCTTCCTGGCCGAGGCCAACGGCGGGGATACCCGGCTGCGGCTCATCGCCGGCTACGGGCTGCGCGCCGACATCGAGGCGCCGAGCCAGTTCCGCCTGGGCCAGTCGCTGATCGGCCAGGTCGCGCGCACCAGGAAGCCCATCGTGGTCACCGACCTGCCCGCCGACTACGTGAAGATCTCCTCCGGGCTCGGCGAAGCCGCTCCGGTCAACCTGATGGTCCTGCCGATCGTGTTCGAGGATCAGGTTCTCGGGGTCATCGAGGCGGGCTCGTTCTCCCGGTTCACGCAGCTGCACCAGGACTTCATGGAGCAGCTGATGGAGACCATCGGGGTCAACGTCAACACGATCATCGCGAACTCGAGGACCGACGCGCTGCTGGCCGAGTCGCAGCGGCTTGCCGCCGAACTGCAGGCCCGCACCAGGGAGCTCCAGGTCCGCCAGGACGAGCTGCAGCGGTCCAACGCTGATCTGGAGGACAAGGCCGCGCAGCTCGCCAGGCAGAACCGCGACATTGAGATCAAGAACGTGGAAATCGAGCAGGCCAGGCAGGAGCTGGAAGACCGCGCCCGCGAACTCGACCTGGCGTCGCGGTACAAGTCGCAGTTCCTCGCGAACATGTCGCACGAACTGCGCACGCCGCTGAACAGCCTGCTGATCCTGGCGCGGCTGCTGTCCCAGAACGCGGAGCAGAACCTGACGCCGAAGCAGGTCGAGTACGCACAGGTCATCCACTCCTCAGGGACGGACCTGCTGCAGCTCATCAACGACATCCTGGACCTGTCCCGGGTGGAGGCCGGAAAGATGGAGCTGCACCCGGAGCGCTTCGCCCTCGGCGCCCTCGTCGACGACCTCCGCGCCATCTTCCGCCCGCTGACCACGGAAAAGGGCCTCGAGTTCGTGGCCGGGCCGCTGCCACCTGGCCTCCCGGCCGAGCTGGTCACCGACCGGCAGCGGCTCCGGCAGATCTTGCACAACCTGCTGTCGAACGCGGTCAAGTTCACCGAGCAGGGGCGGGTGGAGCTGCGGATCACCGCGAGCCCGGCGCCCGGTTCCGGCGAACCGGTCATCGCGTTCGCGGTGACCGACACCGGCGTGGGCATCAGCGAGCAGAACCTGGAGGTCATCTTCGGCGCCTTCCAGCAGGGGGACGGCACCACCAGCCGCCGCTACGGCGGGACCGGCCTGGGCCTGGCGATCTGCCGTGAGCTGGCCAGCCAGCTTGGCGGGCAGATCACCGCCGAGAGCGTTTCCGGCGAGGGCAGCACGTTCACCCTGTTCCTGCCGTCCGCGCCGCCCGCGGCCGACGAGGACGCGCCGGCCCAGCCGGGCGGTGTCCTGGCCTCCAACGGGGAGGCCAAGGGCGTGGGCGGGGCAAACTGGGCGGTCGGCGGCAAGAACACCAAGCCCTCCAGTTCGGCGCCGGACTCGCCGGCCGCGCAGCGTAACAGGCGGTCGCAGGCACCCGCCGGATCGCACGCCAGCCTCCGCGGCAAGAAGGTCCTGATCGTCGACGACGACATGCGCAACGCCTTCGCGATCACCAGCATCCTCGAGCTGTACGGAATGACCGTGCTGCACGCGCCCGACGGCCGGACCGGCATCGAGATGCTGCGCAGCACCCCGGGCATCGACATCGTCCTGATGGACGTGATGATGCCGGAACAGGACGGATACGCGACGACCGGGGCGATCCGCAAGATCCCGGAGCTCGGCGGCCTGCCGGTGATCGCGGTCACCGCCCGGGCGATGGCGAGTGACCGGGACAAGAGCCTGGCCGCCGGGGCGACCGACTACATCACCAAGCCCGTGGACACCGAGGAACTGCTCAGCTGCATGGAGCGCTGGGTGAAAGTACCTGGAGCCAGGAAAACGTGATACCCAGGGAGATGACGGGAAGCGGATCAGCGCCGCGGCCGCGGGCCGGGCGCACGCGCGATCGGAGGCGGAACGCTACGTCCGGGGCTGACCTGGCTCGTGAAGTTATCGGGCTGCTTCCTGCCGCCGAGACGTCTGCGCCCAGATCCCTGAACCAGCTCGTGGCCCAGGCCGCCCGGCAGGTGCCGGGCTGCTCCGGCGCTGCGGCCGTGCTCTGGCGGGCAGGTGAGCCCGTGGCCGTCGCCGCGAGCCATCCGTCCCTGCCAGAGCTGATCGACGTTCAGGTGCGCTGCGGTAGCGGCCCGCTGCTGGACGCGCTCGCCTCGGGCGAGCCGGCCGGCTGCGCCGATACGCTTGAGGAATGCCGGTGGCCGGAGTTTGCCAGCGCGGCGCTGCGCCAGGGCGTGCGGTGCTCGCTCAGCCTGGCCCACCCGGCTGGCGGCGCGGTCATGTGCCTTTCGATGTTCGGTGCCCGGCGGCGGATCCTGGGCCCGGATTCGATCGCGGTGGCCGAGCGGTTGCTCGCCTTCGGCGGGGCGGCTGTCGGCGTCGCATCCGAGTATGGCGATGCCCGGCGAACCGCCCGGCAGCTTCGCGACGCCGCCGAGTCCCGTGCCGTGGTTGACCAGGCCAAGGGCGTGCTGATGCACGCGCTCGGCTGCACGGCCGAGGAGGCCCTGCAGCGGATGCGGCAGGTCTCGCAGGCGCAGAACATGAAGGTGACCGACGTCGCCACCAGGATCATCGAGTCCCGCGGAGGCGACAGGCCCGACGCGCTGGGCTGGACCAGCAGTGCCTGACCAGCGTGTGGCACGGTCAGCGGGCCCACGGGGGACGACAGGCGAGACCGCCCGGCTGAAGGCCAGAAGCGACGCGCTGCGGCAGGCGGCAGGGTTGCCTGGAGCCGAGCTCGGGCCCCTGCTCGAGGCGGCGCTCGCCGAGCTTGACGGCGCCGTGCAGGCCATTGCGGGCGCGGAAGACCCGGCTTCGGGCGGCCCGGACGGGGACCTAACCGACGGGCCGCACGCCGAGCGTCGGCTGCTGCAGGCCGTCTACCAGCAAGTTCCCGTGCCCCTGTTCCTGCTCGGGCTGGACGGGACGGTCCGCCGCGCCAACTCGGCCGCAGGGCGGCTCGTCGGCTCACGGGCGGGGTACCCGACGGGGAAGCTGCTGACCACCTTCATCGACCTGCCGTTCCGCGCGGCGCTGCAGTCGCAGCTCGCCGCCGTCGTGCGCACCGGCGAAACCCGCACGCTCCGCTGCGGCGTTCTCACCGCCGACGGGGTCGCGGAGTGTGAGGTGACCGTCTGCCCGGTTCTGGCGCGCGGGGACTCTGGCCAGCTCATCGTCGCCATGACCGCGCCCGGCGGCGCGCTGGCCCAGCCCGCCGAGTTCGCCGGCACCAAGAACGGAGATGCGGGAGACCCCGCACTGCGGTCGGCCACGCGGCGCCTCGACCTGGTGACGGCGGCCACCCGCATCCTGCTCGAGAACACCGACAACACCGAGTCGGTGACCATGCAGCGCTTCGCGCGGCTGCTGGCGCGCGAGCTGTCCGCGTGGCTCATGCTCGACGTGGAGCGGAACGACCGGCTGCGGCGGCAGCTCGTGGTGGGCCCCGAAGACAAGCCGTCCGAGGAGCTGGCCCGGCAGGTGGCGGAGGTCGATCCCGTATCCGACTCGGTTCCGGCCCAGGTTCATCGGACCGGCATCTCGATGCTCGTCGCGCATGCCGAGGACCCGGACATCCTCGGTACCGGTCCCGGCGGGCCGGGCGCGGCGCCGCTGCTGATGCAGCTGGGCGCGACGTCGCTGCTCTGCGTGCCTGTTACGTACGGAGACCACCGCTACGGCGTGCTGACTCTGGCCCGGGCCGCCAGGCACGGTCACTTCGGGATGGCCGACGTCGGGCTCGTCGAGGAACTCGGCGAGCAGCTAGCGCTCGCGATACGGGCCGACCGCGTACTGCGGCACCGCACCGAGATCGCCGATGCGCTGCAGGCGAGCCTGCTGCCCCGCCATCCCCGCCAGTTCCCGGGCGCCGAGGTATCCGCGGGCCATCTGGCTGCGATCGCGCAGTACGTCGGCAGCGACTTCTACGACAGCTATCCGGCCGGGGACGGGTGGGGGATGTCGATCGGCGACGTCTGCGGTGGCCAGGACCTGGCCGCCGTCACCGCCGCCGCGAGGCACGCGATCCGCGTGCTCGCGCACCAGAGCCCCGATCCGGCTGTTGTGCTGCGCGGCGCCAACGAGATCATGATGGCGGAGGAGTTCGGCGGGCGCTTCGTCACCGCCAGCGTTTGCTACCTGCGGTGGCGGGACGGCAGCCTGCACGTGGTGCTGGGCAGCGCGGGGCACCCGTGGCCGGTCCTGGTCAGGCCGGACGGGAGGACGCAGGTTCTGCAGGGGGGCGGGCTCCCGCTCGGGATCTTCCCCGACGCCGAGCCGGCCACGCAGAAGCTGGAACTCGAGCCGGGCGACCTGCTGTTCCTGTTCACCGACGGCCTCATCAGCGCGTGCGGGCCGCACATGGTCGATTTCGAGGACCGCCTCACCGACGAGCTGGCGGCACTCGCCGGGGAGCCCGCGGCGCACGTGGTGTCGCGGATGGAAGAGGTCGTGCTGGAGATCTGCGGCGGTGAGCTGCACGACAACGTGACGATGCTGGCGCTGCGCGCGGGCGAGGCCCCCGACGGCTGAGTAGTCAGCTTCGCGGGCCGACGTCCTCGCCCACGATCTGTTCGCGCAGGTAGTCGAGGGCCGAAGCGAGCAGCCTGGACACGTGCATCTGGGAGATGCCAAGCCGGTCGCCGATCTCGGCCTGGCTCATGTTCCCGTAGAACCGCATGGTCAGCAGCTTCTGCTGCCGTTCCGGAAGGTCATCCCAGTGGGTCCAGACGGATTCGATGTCGACCGCGTGCTCGAGCTGCGGGTCCTCCTCGCCCATCAGGTCACCGAGGGCCGCTGCCTCCTGGTCGACGGCCACCGGCGCGTCGAGCGACGCGGCCTGGAACACCAGGTCGGCGCGTTCGGCGTCGCGCAGGTCGGCGTCGCTGACACCGAGGTGGGCGGCCAGCTCGTCGGACCGTGGCGCCCGGGACAGCTGCTGCGTCAGCTCAACCCTGGCCTGCCGCAGCTCCTGGCGCAGCTCCTGCACGGAGCGCTTCACGTGCACCTGCCAGCGCTTGTCGCGGAAGTGCCGCTTGATCTCCCCGCTGATGCACGGCTGGGCGTACGCGGCCAGGTTCCGGCCGACGTTGGGGTCGAAGTTGTTGATCGCCTTGAGCAGGCCGACGTATCCGACCTGCATCAGCTCTTCCTGCGACTCCGGGCTCTGCCGGTATCGCTGGGCGCAGTGGCGAACCAGCGACTGGTATCTCGTGACGAGCTGCTGACAGGCGGTGTCACGCTCGAGGCTCTGGCGTGGCAGCGACTGCACGAGCTGTACCAGCGCCTGGTCACTTTGCTCCCCGGCCTGGTCCTCGGGGTGGTCGGGCAGTTGGATCGTCGGTGCCGTCATATTGGTACCTCTCCGCGGCGGGCTAGTTCAGGTACATGCCCTCCACGCGAGCCTCAAACATCGGCCCTCACGGGCGTCGCCAAAGCCAGACGGCGATACCGGCGAAAACCACCGCGGCCGCGGCGGCGACCGCCGACGGGCTGCTCAGCCGGCCGCTTGCAGCCTGATCCTTCGCCTGCCCAGCCCGCGCGGCCGCCTGCTCTTTGACCTGGTTCGCGCGGGCGGCCGCCTGCTCTTTGACCTGGTTCGCCTTCTGCTTCGCCCGCGCCTTCACGTCCGCCTTGGCCGCCAGCGCCTCGGCCGTCTCGCCGAGCTGCTGACGAGTCCGCTCGATGTCTTGCCGCAGCTCCCCCTCGGTCTGTCCGCTGCTCATCGGTGCGTCCTTTCCTTGATCTCGTCGACGTCGGCCTTGACGCTGCCGAGCGTTTCCTCGGGCACCGGCGGCGTCGCCTTGCTCAGCCGCCCCTTGCCGACCAGCGCGGCCATCCCGGCCACCAGCAGCAGTCCGGCGCCGACGATGAGCGCCGCCAGCCACGCGGCCAAGACCGTGGCGATCGCGATGACCGCGCAAGCGATCAGGCAGCCGAGGCCGTAGACGGCGATCCCGCCACTGCCCGCGAACAGGCCAATGCCGAGGCCAGCCTGCTTGCCTTTCCTGGTCATTTCCAGCTGTGCCAGCCGCAGTTCGTCCCTGACCAGGTGGGATAGCTGCTCAGACAGTTCTTTCACAAGCTCACCGGTGGGGCGATCTTGCGTCACCACCGGCTGCGAGCTCGTCGTTTCGCCGCTCATCTATTCACCGCCCGGTCTTCGTTCGGTCACGTTGCGGTTGCGGCTACCCCGGTACGCGGACTCCTAACGCGCGACCGCCCTGTCAGCCCGAGCCGCTCGGCCTCCGCGTTGATCTCGGCTCTGAGGCGATCAGCGGCACTGATCCATGAGTGCAATGCCCAGCTCTGGGTAGCGCTGCGTCGCGCCGGGAAACTGGACGACACCCGCGGCATCTGCCCGCGGGGGCGAGAACTGGCGAGGGCAGGGCAGATGAGCGCTTACCCGACGGCGGTAGTGCCGCACGAGAACATCGACAGGGAAGCAAGCGCCGTGCATGCGTGGCGAGTGAGCCAGCTGACACGGCTGGGCCTCGATTTGCACGCGGCCGAGATCGTCGCCGACCGGGTCGACTGGCATGCCGTCGCCAAACTGGTGCGGCACGGATGCCCGGTCTCGCTTGCCGTCGCGATCGTGGAGTGACGCGGCCGCCCGGCGGGCGTGGCGGCCGCATCAGCTCGGTTGTGCCGCGCAGTCGTCGGGGTCGGGATGCGCCGGGTCACCGGGCTGGGCCGCCTGGTCCAGCGAGCGGTCCAGCGACGCGGCCACGCTCGGGTAGACGGATATGAGGCGGTCCACCCCGGTGATCGCCAGGACCCGCTGCACCCCCAGCGAGGCCACGACCAGCCGTATCTCCGCGTCGTTGGCCGACGCCCGCTTGTGGGCGCGGACCAGGGCGTTGACACCGGCGGAATCGCAGAACGTCGTCTCGGCCATATCCACGATCATCACGGCCGGGCCGCGATTGAGAAGCGAGAGCAGCTCATCGCGAACCTGGTCGGAGTTTGAGATGTCGATCTCATCGGGCAGCGTGATCACCGCTGCCTCACCCAGCCACGCAACGGGAAAGCGTTCGACAGACACGCGCCGTCACTCCAGCTCATGAGGAGGGGACGGGCCACGTCTCCGGACCCAAACAAGCGGCCGAGCCAGCGCTCGCGACCGCACGAGCATTATTCACGCCCCCCGCTCTCCGCACAAGCCGGGACGAGTCGGGCGCCCCGGGCACCGGTGGCCGGGGCGACGGACCATAGGCTTGCCTTGTGGTCTGCGGCGACTATGGCGTGGAAGGCCCGCCGGTCATCCCCGGGACGCTGCCGGCCATCCCCGCGTCCGCCGGCGCGCTGATCTTCGACCGCAAGGGCCGCTTGCTGCTTCTGAAGCCCACGTATAAGTCGGGGTGGACGATCCCCGGCGGCGTCATGGAGGCCGACGGCGAGACTCCGTGGGAGGCCTGCCAGCGGGAAGTGCGGGAGGAATGCGGCCTCGATGTTCGCGCCGGCCGCCTGGTATGCGTCGACTTCCGCCGGCCCCGTCCCGCCCGGCCGGGCGGAATGCGCTTTCTCTTTGACTGTGGCGCCTTCGGGGATGCCGCCCTCGGTGCGATCGTGCTGCAGCCAGAGGAGATCTCCGAGCATCGGCTCGCAAAGCTGCCCAAGGCGCTGAAGCTGCTCAGAGGGCCGATCCGGCGGCGGGTGAGCGCCGCGTCGGGCTCATCCGGGCTCGTGTACCTCGAGGACGGCAGGCCGGTGCCCGGCATCAGGCCACGATCTGGCTTATGAAGCCGGCGTGTTTCATTCGCAGACCAGATCCGAAACGTAATGGGCGAGGTAGCCTTTCCCTTTCTTCTCTTATGCCTGGCTATTAGAGTCATATGCGCGGATGGGGAGGTGGCTGACATGCATTTGCGCCGTGGATTGGCGGTTGTGCTCGCTGTACCGGCTGCCTTTGCGGCGCTCTCGTTTTCTGCGCCGATGGCGGATGCGAGCATCGGGGTCGGCGTGCAGGCTTCTCCCGTCCGCCTCGCAAACGCCGCCCTGACCGGCCAGAGCTATGCACTCCCGCCCGTGTACGTCTCCGACACCGGGACCCAGCCCGAGTCGGTCACGTTGGGCGTCGACCGGCTGTCTACCGGCCGCGGCCGCGGCGTGCCGCAGTCCTGGGTCCGCGCGACCGGGCCCGCGGTGCGGCTCTCGCCGCACCAGGGTGCCCAGATCCCGCTCCAGCTGACGGTGCCGGCTGGCGCGAAGGCCGGGCGGTACCTCAGCGACATCGTGGTCACCGCGTCAGCGGGCGCGTCGGCGGGTCATGTCAATCTCGGCGTGGCCGCCGCCACTCCGCTGGTGTTCACCGTGCGGCAGGGGGCGCCGCCGAGCCCACTGGTCCCCACCTGGACGTGGTGGTTCGGGGTGGGGTTGCTGGCGCTGCTGGTCGTCGGGCTGGGCCTGCGCCGGTCCGGCATCCGGATCCGGATCGAGCGGACGCCGCCGACGGGGGCACCATCGGTCGGCGGCTGGCATGGGCGGAGGGGTTTGCGGGCCGCGGTCGCGATCCTCGCTTCGGCCGGGCTCGCCGCGTGCAGCACGGCCGCCACCTCCAGCACGCCGGGCACGCCCGGCGGAAGCTCGAGCATCTCGATCTCGCTCAAGACGGTTCCCACGCTGGTAGCGGTGACGGTGTCGCCGTCCACAGCGAGCTTCGGCAGCTGCACCGGCGGCAACGGGAGCGTGAACACGGCATCCACGTCGGGCGCGCTCGGCTTCCCGAACGGGCAGTGCTGGCTCGGCAAGGCCGGGTCGGGCGGCAGCTACCCGATCACGATCACGAACACCGGGGTTGCCGCCAGAATCTTCGTGAACGGCGCGAACGCGGTCCCCTCTGACGGCGGCGCGCAGTGGGGCCTGTGCAACCTCGGCAGCAGCCCGGCCGTCACCTGCGCCAACGCGAGCGGGAAGATGCCCGGGAACAATCAGTACCTGCTGCAGAACTTCGCCGCGGGCAGCGAGAACACAAGCGGGCTCACCAACACCTCGGTGTGCGACCCCGAGTTCGCCGCCGGCAGCTGCGCGGCCGTGACCGGGGATGCGCAGCAGGAAGGCATCAAGATCACCGGCCCGGAGCTCAGCAGCGACACCGCGACGTCCTGGACGGTCACGGTCAAGTGGACCGCGGTTTCGCTCGGCGATTAGCGTCGACCGCGGCGGGCCGGCCGGTCACCCGGCCGGTCACTCAGCCCAGCCGGGCCGGACCAGGCCGGCCTGGTACGCGAACACCACGAGCTGTGCCCGGTCCCTCGCGTGGAGCTTGGTCATCGCCCGGGCCGCGTGGGTCTTCACGGTCGACGGGCTCACGTAGATCTTGCGGGATATCTCTTCGTTGGACAGCCCGGTGGCGATGAGCCCGACGACCTCGCGCTCGCGCGGGGTCAGCTCGTCCATGCCGTCCAGGCTGGCCGCCTCCCTGGTCCGCGACGCGAACTCGGCGATGAGCCGCCTGGTGACGGTCGGGGACAGCAGCGCCTCGCCCGCGGCAACCACGCGCACCGCCCGGATCAGCTCCGCCGCATCGGTGTCCTTCACCAGGAACCCGTAGGCGCCGGCCCGTAGGCCCTCGAAGACGTACTCGTCCAGCTCGAACGTGGTCAGGATCACGACCCGGACGCCGCCGAGGCGGGGCAGCGCCGTGATCCGCCGGGTCGCCTCGATGCCGTCGAGCCGGGGCATGCGGATGTCCATCAGCAGCACGTCCGGCGTTGTCGCGGTGGCAAGCTTGACGGCCTGCTCCCCGTCGGCGGCCTCGCCCACGATCTCGATGTCGTCCTCGGCGCCCAGCAACGCGGCAAACCCGGCCCTGACCAGCTCCTGGTCGTCGGCCAGCGCGACCCGGATCATTCCTCGCCCACTGGCAGCCGGGCCCTGACCCCGAAGCCGCCCCGCGGCCTCGGCCCCGCCTCGAGAGAGCCGCCGAGCGCCGCCGCCCGCTCGGCCATCCCGGCGATGCCCCGGCCGGAGCCGTTGGCCGCCGCTGGCACCGGGCCGTGCGCGCCCGGCGCGCCGTCGTCATCCACCTCGACCAGCAGCGCGCCCCCGTCGTAGCCGAGGCGCACCGTCGCCGCCGAGCCGCCGGAGTGCCGCGCGCTATTGGTCAGCGCCTCCTGGATGATCCGGTACGCGGTCAGGTCGACGTCCGCGGGCAGCGGCGCCGGCTGCCCGTCCTCCTCGACGCGCACGGCAAGGCCGGCGGCCGCCGCGTTCTCGACGAGGTCGCCAAGGCGGGCCAGCCCGGGGGCGGGCGCCCGCGGTGCGCTGGTGGCTCCGCCGGAATCGACGTCGCGCAGCACGCCGAGCACGGAGCGCAGCTCAACAAGGGCCTGCTTGCTCACGTCGTTGATCGTGGCCAGCGCCGTCCGGGCTCGTTCCGGCTGGCGGTCCATGAGGTGCAGCGCCGTGTTGGCCTGCACGTTGATCACCGCGATGTTGTGCGCGACGATGTCGTGCAGGTCGCGCGCCATCTGCAGCCGTTCCTCGCTGGCCCGCCGGCGCAGCTCGTCGGTGCGGCTGCGTTCCAGCGCCGCGGCACGCTGGCTCCTGATCCGGATCAGCTCGGCGACGATCAGCAGGAAGAGCAGCCCGGCCGCCAGCACGAGCGCGAACGTGACCGAGGCGTGGTTGCGCTGGCCGATCAGCCACGGCGGCCACACCGATGCGACGTAGCCAACGATCAATGACCCGATCGCCGCAGCACGCTGCCTGGCGAGGATCGCCGTGAAGAAGGCCACGATCACCGCGAACCAGACCGCCTTGGCCCCGAGCTCCATCGCCCAGATCGCGGTCACGAGGGTGACCAGCAGGACCGCGACCGGGTATCGGCGGCGGGCCACCAGCGCCGCCCCGCCCAGGCCCAGCAGGACGAGGGCCAGCACTCCCGGCGGCGCCTCGTTCTGTGTGTGCGGGCTCCACGAGTCGGCCTGCTGCGAGACCCACACCTCGAAAGCGGTCACCGCGGCCGCGATCACGACATCGATGGCCCAGGTGCGCGCGTCGCGGGGCCATGCCACCAGGTCAGGTTCTTTCTTCACTGCCTTGAACGCTACGCGCCCAGGCTGGTCAACCGCATCGGCCGGGTGGTGACGCCCAGGGCTGCCCGGCTACCACATCTGGCGCAGGACAGGCGCAGCTGGCTACCGCACCGGACGACCCCAGGCGGCCCGCGTGACCGACGACTTCCAGGGGCTGGCCGGGCAACCTGGAGCAGAAGGTGCGCGGTTTTGGGGGAATGCGGGGGCGGAGCCCCCGCAGGGAAGGAGATGTCATGTCAGTGATCGAGGTACGCGGCCTGACCAAGCGGTTCGGCCAGGTGCTGGCGGTCGATCAGCTCAGCTTCACGGTCGAGGCCGGCGAAGTGGTCGGCTTCCTCGGCCCGAACGGGTCCGGGAAGACGACGACGCTGCGGATGCTGCTCGGCCTGGTGCGGCCGGACGCGGGCACTGCCACCATCAACGGCACCACGTACGCCGGCCTGGCCGAGCCGCTGCACCAGGTCGGCGCGGTGCTCGAGGCGTCCAGCTTCCACCCCGGCAGGACCGCGAGGAATCATCTGCGGGTGCAGGCCCTGGCGGGCCAGGCCGACCCGTCGCGCGTCGACGACGTGCTCGAACTCACCGGGCTCACCGAGGCAGCCGGCCGGAGGGTCGGCGGGTTCTCGCTCGGCATGCGCCAGCGGCTCGGCCTGGCCACCGCGCTGCTTCCCGACCCGCAACTGCTGATCCTGGACGAGCCCACCAACGGTCTGGATCCCGAGGGCGTCCGCTGGCTGCGGGACCTGCTGCGCGGCATGGCCGCCGAAGGAGCCACGGTCCTGGTGTCCAGCCACATCCTGGCCGAGGTCGCGCACACCGTGGACTCGGTCGTGATCCTCGACCACGGGCGCCTCGTCACCCAGTCCTCGCTGGCCGACCTGACCATCGGCGCGCAGGGCCTCGAGGACGCGTTCTTCAAGCTCACCACCAAGGAGGCCTGGCGATGACGCGGCTGATCCGAGTGGAACTGCTCAAGCTCCGCACGATCCGGCTCGGCTACGGCCTGCTGGCCACCGGCGCCGGGCTGACAGTGCTGTTCTGCTTGCTGGAGGCGTTCCAGTCCGGCCCGGGGAAGGCGGTCGGCCCGCTGGACACCTCGTCCGGGTTCACCTCGCTGCTGGCCGGAGGCACGTGGGCGCTGCTGATGGCCGCGGTCCTGGGCGCGACGGTGTCGAGCGGTGAGTTCCGGCACTCCACCGCGACGCTGACCTACCTGGCCACGCCGCACCGCGGACGGGTCCTGGCCGCCAAGATGGCGGCTGGGACGGTGGCCGGCGCGGCGTTCGGCCTGGTGGGATATTTGATCGCGCTGGGCGTGGGGCTCGGCTTCGCCGGATCCCGCGGGTATCAGGTGCCGGTCGGTGACGCCACGCTGGCCCGGTTCGGCATCGGCCACGTCCTGGCCGCCGCGCTGCTCGCCGCGATCGGCGTGGCCCTGGGATCGCTGATCAGGTCACAGCTTGCCGTTGTTATCGGCGTGTTCGTGTGGACGATCGTGATCGAGTCGCTGCTCGGCGCGCTGTTCAACGGCGCCCAGCCCTACCTGCCGTACACGGCGGCCACCACCCTGGCCGGAACCCAGCTCGGCGGCGCGGCGTTCGGCCCCGCCCACGACGCGTCGACCACGGCGACCGCGCTCCCGTTCGCCGCTGCCGTGGCGCTGCTCGCCGCGCTGGCCCTGGTGCTCGGGCTGCTCGCCGACCGGACCACGGTGGCGCGTGATGTCAGCTGAGCAGGCGGCCGTGCCGGGCGTCATCGTCAACCCGCTGAGCGGCGAGCGGATCACGATCCGGGCGACCGCGGCGCACACCGGCGGCGTGCTGGAGTGGGAACTGCTGCTCGCCGCCGGCGGGCGGGTGCCGAGCAGCCACGCCCATCCCGAGCAGGAGGAGATCTTCACCGTGCTCGACGGGCAGATGCGGTTCCGGGTCGGTGGCCGGCGGATCTCAGCAGGGCCGGGCGACACCGTGCTGGTACCGCCCGGCACCGTGCACCACTTCGCGAACGCCGGGGCGCGGCCCGCCCGGGTCGCCGTGCAGACATGGCCGGCGCTCAGCATGCGGGAACTGCTGGAGACCGCGGCGGCCATGGCCCAGGCCCAGCACGCCGCGGCGCGCAGGCTGCCGAGCCCGGTCGACATGGCGCTGTTCATGCGCGACTTCGAGCGGGAGGTGCGCGCGCCGTATCTGCCAGCCGCTCTGGTGAGGGCCGTGATCCGGCCGGCGGCCTGGCTGGCCCGGCGGCGCGGGCTCGACGCGCGGTACCGCCGGCTGCGCGCGGCCAAATGACCGCGATCGAGGTCGATCGCCTGGTCAAGCGCTACCGGGCGGCTGCACGCAACGCGGTCGATGGGGTCAGCTTCGACGTGCCCGAAGGCCAGCTGTTCTGCCTCCTCGGGCCCAACGGCGCGGGCAAGACGACCACGGTGTCGGTGCTCACCACGACCCTCGCCCCGACCTCGGGCCGGGTCCGGATCGCCGGCCGCGACCTGGCCAGGGAGCAAGGCAAGGTACGCAGGGAAGTCGGCGTGGTGTTCCAGCAGCCGTCGCTGGACCTCAACCTCACCGCCGAGGAGAACATCAGGCTGCACGCCGTGCTCTACGGGCTCTATCCGTGGCGGCCGTCACACCGGCTGATGCCGGCCGGTTATCGCAGCCAGATCACGGAGATGGCTAACGTTCTGGATCTCTGCGATCTTCTCGGCCGGCGCGTCCGGGCCCTTTCCGGAGGGCAGCGGCGCCGGCTGGAGATAGTGAGGGCGCTCATGCACCGGCCGGCCGTGCTGTTCCTCGATGAGCCGACCGCCGGGCTGGACCCGGAGAGCAGGCGCAGCCTGTGGGCCTACCTTGCTCAGGCCAGGGTGGAGCTTCGGACCACCGTGTTCCTCACCACGCACTACCTGGCCGAGGCGGAGGCGGCGGATGCGGTGTGCGTGCTCGTCAACGGCGGGATCATCGAGCGCGGCAGCCCGGCCGAGGTGAAGGCGCGCCAGCTCAGCGCCACGCTGGAGGACGCCTACCTGCAGCTCGTCGAGCGGGGCTGACGCCATGCTCGCGGGAGAGCTGTCCGGGGTGGCGGCCATCGCACAGCGCGACGTGACCAAGCTGCTGCGCGACCGCCCCAGGATGGCGGTCAACCTCGCATTCCCGGTCCTGCTGATCGGCGGGCTCGGGGCGGTGCTGCAGCCCACGGTGGGCAGGGTCACCGGCCTGAACGCGGTCACGCTCGCGTTCACCGGCGTGCTCGCCGCCAGCCTGTTCCAGTCGGCAGCGGCCGGGATGATCTCGATCGTCGAGGACCGGGAGAACGACTTCTCGCGCGAGCTGTTCGTCACCCCGGTGTCCCGGCTCACCCTGGTCGGCGGGAAGGTCGCGGGGGAGACCCTGGTCGCGCTGTTCCAGGGCGCCTGCATCGTCGGCTTCGCGGTGGCGTTCGGGGTCCGCATGTCGGCCGGCCAGCTCGCCGCGCTGCTGCCGCCGTGCCTGGCGTGCTGCCTGCTCGGCGGGGGGTTCGGGCTGGCGACGATCGCCGCGCTGCCGAATCAGCGCTCGGCCATGCAGATCTTCCAGTTCCTGATCATTCCGCAGTACGTCCTCGGCGGCGTCCTGGTCCCGCTGCGCGGCACGGCGTTCTACCTGGACGTGGCCGCGCACCTGATGCCGATGCGGTACGTGGTCGAGCTCACCCGGGCCGCGTTCTACGCGGGCACGCCCGGGTACGCCCGGGTGATCTCGGGCAGCCCGCTGGCCGACGCGGCGGTGACCGCGGGGCTGTTCGTGGCGCTGATGGCCGCCGGGTCGGCGGTGTTCGGATACCGCGAGCGGACCCGCTGATTCAGCCGCTCTCGTCCAGCACGCGCGCGAACGCGCGCAGGTAGGCCGGATCTCCCTGCCGGTCGCGGGCCAGCCAGTACTCCGCACCCCAGAACAGGTAACTTCCCAGAACGTGACGCCACTCGCCGGCCAGCCTGAGCAGCCGGCTGTACGTGGTGATCAGATCCTCGGGGCGGCAGCTGTACATGGCCAGCCCGGCCGGGTTCGGCGGTGTCGTGACCGCCTCCCACGGCTCGGCCTGCCCCTCAGCGATGATCGCCCGGCACCCGGCGGTGGCGGTATGGTCGAGCAGCAGCCGGAGCTGGTGCTGCCTGCCCCGGGTGTGGCTGCCATCGAGGTAGACGGACAGCGGCCCGGCGCTCGCCAGGGCGTGCCGCGGGTAGCAGTCGATGCCGACGATGTCGGCCAGCCGCTGCGCTACCGCCAGTGAGTCACCCTGGTCCCGGGTGCGCCAGCGCTGCTGCAGCGCCACCGGCGTCGACGTCGGCAGGAAGCCGTTCATCATGACCGGCCGCCCGGCCGGGTCGGCGGCCCGCACCGTCGTGGCCTCGGCGCGCACGAATGCCTCGGACAGGCGCCAGGAATGCTCCATGCCCAGCGGGTCGACGGCCTCGTGCTCGACCTGCCAGGCGATGATCGCGTCGCGGCCCGCGTACCGCTCCACGACGTGGGTGAGGAACTCCTCCGCCGCCCGGAGCAGCCGTGGCTGGCGGTGCGGGGTCACCAGGGTGCCCTCGGGCAGCGGCCGGTCCAGGTGGTGCGGTGGTACGAAAAACTCGGGGTAGCCGAAGTTCTTGACCGCACCGACGCCGAGGATCACCTGTTTTCCGGCCTGCTCGGCCGCGTCGAGCACCCGGTCGAGTTCGCCGGTCTCCAGGCAGCCGGGCGCCGGCTCCAGCCGGTCCCAGTAAGCGGCGATCCTGATCACGTCGAAGGGGTATCGCAGCAGCGTCCGGAGCGTCGGCTGCGGCTCCAGGCCCAGCGCCTCGGCCTGCAGCGGCCGGAAGCTGATCCCGAGCTGGGTGCCGCCGCGCGGCTGCACCGGCACCCGCTGCCATTGGTCCGTCAGCGGCCGGGCTGCCCGCCGCACCCGCATCTGCGTCAGCATGGCGCGCCCCGCCCGGCCTGGGCGGCGCCCGCCCCCTCCGCGGCGCCGGCCCCATCCGAAACCTGAGCGCCCGGGTACGGCACCGGCCCGGCTGGCGGAGGGGTGGCCGGGATCAGGCCGGCGATCAGCGCGGCGATACCGGCCGCCGCGGCGGGCTGGCCAAGGCGCGCGGAAGCGGCGCGCATGGCGTCCGCACGCTCCTGGTCGCGGCGCAGGCCGTCGATCTCGGTGAGCAGCCGCCGAACGCTGCGTACCCGGCGCCCGGCCCCGGCGCGGGTGACGATCTCGGTGTTGCCGGTTTCCTGGCCGGGCAGGTGCGACGTCAGCAGCAGCGGCGCGCCGCAGCACGTGGCCTCGGCGATCGTTCCCGGGCCCGCCTTGGTGACGGCCAGGTCACAGGCCCGCAGCCAGTCGGCCATGTGCCAGGTGAAGCCGGTCACGGTCAGCCGGCCGGCCCATCCGGCCGCCGCCAGCCGGTCGAGTTTGCGCTTCAGCCGCCGATTGCGCCCGCAGACCGCGACGACGTCCACGTCGGGGAACCGCCGCAGGATCGCGGCGGTCCTGACGGCGATGCCGCCGCTGCCCTCGCCGCCGCCGGTCACCAGGACCAGGAACGCGTCCTCGCGCAGGCCGAGCGAGCGCCGCAGAATCGCGCGCTCCTCGCCCCGCAGCGGGCCGCCCCAGAACTCGCGCGTCACCGGCAGCCCGGCCGCGGCCCAGCCGCCCCGGCCGCCCCGGCCGCCCCGGCCGCCCCGGCCGCCCCGGCCGTCCCGGCCGTCCCGGCTGGGCTGCCGGGAGGCGATCACGTCGGCGTCCGCGTGCCGCCACGCCGCGTGCATCCTGGCCAGGTCGGTGACCACGGTCACGACCGGCGCGCCGGGCGCGCCCAGATCCCTGGCGGCGACCGCGGCGGACCCGGTGAGCGGGTGGAACGACACGACCGCCGCCGGCCGGTGCGCAACCGCCGCTTGGGCCGCGGGCCGGTCGGCGAGCCGCAGCAGCGTCCGCTGCAGCACCCGCATCGCCGGGCGCGAGTCGCAAACGTGGTAGGCCGCACCCCACAGCCACGGGGCCAGCCGCGTCGCCGGGCCGTACAGCCCGGCGACGAAGCGCAGCAGCCGCGCCGAGCCCGGCCCGCCCATTGGGTCACAGACCACCGGCGCGAACGTGCCCGGATACCGGCGCTCCAGTGCCTGGCCGACCGCCCGCGCCGCGTTCCGGTGGCCGCCGCCGGTGTCGGCCACGAGGAACAGCAGCGGCAGGCGCGCCCCGGCGGGTTCGTTTTCCAGCATGACCTCGATCATGCTGATCCACGGTGCGCGCGTCGTCACCCGCGCGGCCACGGCCGGCTACATCGCTGGCCGGCTTCCGCACGCTGCCGCTACCACGCCTGTAGCAGGAGGGCTGGACTGCGAAGGCTTGTCAAAGGTCGTGCTCAAGGACCGGGCGACAACTTCTGGCGGCGCACCGCTTGCACGGCCATCAGCACGCGGTCGACGCCATGGTTGCGGCCACGGCGCTCGCCGCGCCGGCCCCGAGGATCCTGCTCACGTCCGATCCACGGGATATGACGATGCTCTGCGGGGACGGCGTCCGCGCGGTCCGTGCCCGACTGCCGGCCGGCCGCCGTCCCGCCGCCGGGCAAGGCGGTGGCGGACCGCACGCCGGGCGGTGAGCCATCGCGGGGCTGCTGTGTCGCCGCGGTCGCGGCCGATCTGCTCGGCCTGGAGCTGGCCGGTCAGCCGGTCCAGGTGAACGAGCATCTCCCCGCGCAGCGGCCAGCCCGCCGAAGCCTCGTCGGGCGCGTCGCGGAGCACCGGCGCGAGCCGGTCCTGCTGCTGCCGGGCCTGCTCCAGATGCCGCTCAACCTCGCTGCCGTCGGGGACGCGGCCGTCGGTCAGGTCGGCGCGGATCAGGCCGCCATAAGCGCGCAGCGCCGCCGCGAGCTGACGCAGCACCTCGGCCATCATGTCCGGCGCATCCGTGGCCAGCATCGCGGCGTTGCCCTCAGGCAGCCGTACCTCATCGGTGATTGAGCGCGTGAGGCCCCTGATCGTGACCGCGGCATGCTCGAGCGTCTCGAGGCCGTTGCGCAGCGGGACCGCCGTACGGGTGGACCGCATGCCGGCTGGCCGCAGCCTGAGGCTGTCCTCGGCCTCGCCGAGCGCGTCGTCCGCGCGCTGGATCTCGCCCGCGAGCGCGCGCGCCTGCCGCAGCCACGCGTCGGTCTGCTCCGGGTCCGAGCCGCCGGGCAGGCCCGAGGCGATCTCCTCCAGCAGGTCCGCCATCTGCCTGCTGAGGTTCCCGATCGCGTCCTCGGCGGGCTGCGTCCGGACCCGCGAGAGCAGCACGCCACCCGCCAGCCCCGCGGCGGCCCCGACGAGCGTGTCAACGATCCGGCCAGATGCGGCGGCCCCGGTGTCGACGGACAAGATCAGCATCGCGCTTATCGGTACCTCGAGCATGTGCTCGCCAAGCTTCAGCGCGGAGCCGAGCAGCAGCCCGGCAACGATCGTCAATCCCAGGCTCCACCAGGTCAGCCCCACTGCGGTGGAGAACGCCAGCGCGACGAGCACGCCGGCGACGACACTGACCACGCGCTGGAAGGCGCTCCTGATGGTCTGGTACGCGGTCGCCTGAACGACCAGCACGGCGGTCAGCGGTGCGAGCACCGAACGGGCGGTTCCGGGCAGGATCCAGGCCAGCAGGTACGCGAACACCGCGGTGACGGTCAGCCTGGCGATGAACGCCGCCTTCGGCTGCGCCTGGGAACGGGCAATCGCGATCCGCTCTGGCGCCCTGCTCGCGGTCGCGCGCACGGCCGTACGGATGGGTGCTGCGTACGGGCGCAGCGAAAAGTCAGTAGGCATGTGAAATGAAGTGAGGGAGAGGATGTATGCGGTCCGGGGGCGGGCGCCGCGCATCGGGGGCGCATCCGCCATCTGCCGTGCCAACAACACGGGGGGTGTGGCTGCTATTTCCGGTGTGACCAGGTTCACTGCCGGCCGTGATGCAGGATGATCTGGTGACCACATCCGCCCAGACCCCGCGCGCTCTCGACCCCGCCACCGAGCAGCGCATCAGGGAGGGCATCGGCCGCCAGACGCTCCTCACCACGCTCGGCATCTCGATCGCCGAACTGGCCGTCGGGCGGGTGGTGCTCGACCTGCCGTACCGAGCCGACCTGTGCCAGCAGAACGGCTTCGTGCACGCGGGAGCGATCACCACGCTCGCGGACTCCGCTTGCGGGTACGCGGCCGCGAGCCTCATGGCCGAGGGCCGGGACGTGCTCACCGTCGAGTTCAAGGTCAACCTGCTCTCGCCCGCGCGCGCAGACCGGTTCCGCGCCACCGGGGAGGTCATCCGCGCCGGGCGCACGCTCACGGTCTGCTCGGCCGAGGTCGTCGCGTGGGCCGACGACCGTGACAGAAATCCGGAGGGCTCGCTGGTCCGGGTGGCGTTGATGCAGGCCACCATGATGGCCGTCACGCCGCCGGGCGGCTTTCGCCGGTAATCTTCTGAGGTGACTGGATGGTAACTAGGGTCCGCTTTGGGATGCTCTGGTGGCGAGGCAGGATGTAGCCTTCGTTGCGTTATCACCCAAGGTAAAGACGTGTATTGGATTGAGTCCGGTGGACATAAACAGCAGTCAGGGCCGTATGGCCGACTTCTTGGGAACGAACCAGGCGAAGGTGCTGGATCGCTGGTGCGAAGTCGCCTCGGCGGCCACACGCGGCCGGATGTCGCAAGTCGAGCTGCGCAGCGAGCTTGCTGACCTCTACGGCCTGCTCATATCCGCGATGTCCAGTAAGACCGAGTCCGCGGCGGCGGAACTGAGGACGGCCCTTGCAGGGATGTCGCGCTCCCGGGCGCGCAGCGGGTTCTCGCCGGGTGAGACGGCGCTGGCGGTTTTTTCAATCAAGGAAGCGGTGTACGAGCTGGTCGCGGACGCGGCCGAGATGGTGCCCGAGTACCTGGCGTTCAGCCGCATGATCGACGATCTCGGCCTGCACACGTTCGAGGCCTACGCCGCGACCAGGGAAGAGATCATCAGGCAGCAGGCCGACGCGATGCTGGAACTGTCCACTCCGGTGGTTCAGCTGTGGGACGGCGTCATCGGGGTGCCGCTGGTCGGCACGCTGGACTCGGCGCGCGCCCAGCTGGTGATGGAGAAGATGCTGGATGCGCTCGTCTCCACCGGCTCCACCCACGCTGTGATCGACATCACCGGCGTGCCAACCGTGGACACCGAGGTGGCCCAGCACCTGCTCAAGACCGTCATGGCCGCCCGGCTGCTCGGAGCGCAGTGCACGATCTGCGGAATCCGCCCGCAGATCGCGCACACAATCGTCTCGCTGGGCATCGAGTTCGGCGACATCGCGACGAAGGCGACGCTCGCGGACGCGCTGGGCCACGCGCTCAGCACGGCGGGCCTGAAGGTCGTGCCGGCCTGATGGACCGCGTGCCGATCCTGAAGATCGGGCAGACCCTGTTCGTGTCGATCCAGATCGACCTGCAGGATCAGAGCGTCGTGCAGCTCCAGGAGGACCTCGCCGACGAGCTGGTAGCCACCCGGGCGACTGGCGTGATCATCGACATCACGGCGGTGGAGATCGTGGACTCGTTCATCGGCCGCATGCTGGCGACCATAGGCTCGATCTCCCGGCTTTTCGACGCGGAGACGGTGCTGATCGGGATGCGGCCCGCGGTGGCCATCACCCTCGTCGAGCTGGGGCTGTCCCTGGACGGCATTCGCACCGCGCTCAACGCCGAGCAGGGCCTGCGCATGCTCAACGGCCACTCCTGAGCGGGGGCTCCGCATGGATGAGCTGCCGATCGAGTCCGGTGACGACGTGGTCCGCGTGCGACAGCACGTCCGGGCGGCCGCGGCGGGCACCGGGCTGTCGCTCATAGATCAGACCAAGCTGGTGACGGCGGCGAGCGAGCTTGCCCGCAATGCCCTGGTCCACGCGGGTGGCGGCAGGGCGCAGGTCGAGATGGCCGAGTCCGCGGTGGGCCGCACCGGCATCCGGATCACGTTCACCGACGACGGACCGGGCATCCCGGACGTGGACCTGGCGCTGACCGACGGCTGGACGACAGGCGACGGGCTCGGGCTCGGCCTGTCCGGGGCCCGGCGGCTGGTCGACGAATTCGAGCTGGAGTCCAAGCCCGGCACCGGCACCAAGGTCGTGGTGGCCAAGTGGTCGCGCTGAGCAGCCCGGCCGAACCCGAGATGCGCTGGATCCAGGTCGAGGAGCCGAGCGCGGTCCCAGCCTGCCGCAGCGCGGCGGTGGCGATGGCAAGCCGGCTGGGGTTTCCGGCGACGCGGGCCGACAAGCTGGCCCTGGCCGTCACCGAGGCCGCGTCCAACCTGCACAAGCATGCCCGGGAGGGGGCACTGCTGCTGCGGACCAGCCGCGACGGTGACGCGGCTGGCATCGAGCTCGTCACGATCGACGCCGGGCCGGGCGTGCCGGACGTCGGCGATGCGTTGCGAGACGGGCATTCCACCGCCGGATCGCTGGGCATCGGGCTCGGCTCGATCAGCAGGCAGGCCGACTTCTGTGATATCTACTCATCCGCTGGCCGGAGCACGGCCCTTGTGGCCCGGTTCTGGGCAGGCCCCGGCGACCGGCCCGTGGTCCGCTGCGCGGGCCTGACCAGGCCCGTCATCGGCGAAACGGAGTGCGGTGACGCTTACGCGGTGACCGGCGGTAGCGGCCCGCTGACCGCCGCCCTCTGCGACGGCCTCGGCCACGGTCCCCTGGCCGCGGCGGCAGCCAGGGAAGCGCTCGCCGCCGTGTTCGAGGGGCCGACTAGCGAGCCCGCCGCGCTGCTCGAGCGGGCTCACCGGCGCATGGGCAGGACCCGTGGCGGCGCGCTTGCCGTCGTCCAGATCGATGGCTCTTCGGTCCAGTTCGCTGGGCTTGGCAACGTCGCCGGCTGGATCGTCTCCCCGGACTCCCGCAGCGGCATGGCGTCCATTCCCGGGATCGCGGGCCACCAGGCGCGCCGGTTCCGCCAGTTCGAGTACACGCTTCCCGACAAGGGCATCGTGATCATGCATTCCGACGGCCTGAGCAGCAGGTGGGACATCGGCGCGCTGCCCGGCCTCGCCGGCCGGGATCCGCTGATCACCGCGGCCGCGCTGCTCGCCGAGGCGGGACGGCATCGCGATGACGCAGGCGTGCTGGTGCTCAGGCCATGACCAGCGAGTTTGCCCGCATCGAGGTACGGGACGTCGGCGGGGTCTTTGCCGCGCGCCAGCTGGGCCGTGAGGTAGCGGCCGAGCTTGGCCTGGAGCGCCAGGATCAGGTGCGGGTGGCCACCGCCCTCAGCGAGGTCGGCCGCAGCGCCGTCGTCACCGCGCAGAGCGCGGCGATCGCGTTCAGCGCCGATGAGGCCGATCTGATCCTTACCGTCACGTTCGACAGCGAGCCGCCAGCCGACGGCACTCGCGCGGCCGCCCGGCTGATGGACCAGGCGGCGGTGGACGGGCGGGTGCTGCGGATGCGGAAGCGGCGCCCGGCTGCGCCCCGCCTCGACGCGACGTCGGTCACCGAGCGGCTCGCCGCCCTGTTCCCTCCGTCGCCCCTGGATGAACTGCGGCGCAACAACGACGATCTCATCCGCGCCCTGGACGACCTCCGGCAGCAGAAGGAGCAGCTGGTCCTGGTCAACGCCGAGCTCGAGGAGACCAACCAGGGCGTCATGGCGATGTACGGCCAGCTGTCGGAGGAACTGGAGCAGACGAACCGCGGGGTGGTGGCTCTCTATGCGGAACTCGACGAGAAGTCGGAGCGGCTCAGGGAGGCTTCCGAGGCCAAGAACAGGTTCTGGGCGAACATCAGCCATGAGCTGCGCTCTCCGCTGAACTCGATCATCGGGCTCACCCGGCTGCTGGCGGAACCGGAAGACGGCGGCCTCGGCCCGGAGCAGCTCCACCAGGTCGACCTCATCCAGAACGCCAGCCGCACCCTGCTCGCTCTCGTCAACGACCTGCTGGACGTCGCGAAGGCTGAGTCCGGACGGCTCCGCATCGATCCAGCAACGGTCGCGCTGCCCGCGCTGCTCGGCCGGCTCCGCGGGCTGGTGCGCCCGATGGCCGAAGGGCGGCCAATCGAGGTCATCGTCAGCGACGAAGGGGCGCCGGACTCGGTTTTGACCGACGAGCTGGCCTTGACGGCTATCCTGCGGAACCTGGTATCCAACGGCATTAAGTACACCAACAGCGGGGAGGTTCGGCTGAGCGTGCGGACCGTCGGGCCGCGTCTGGAGATCGTTGTCGCCGACACCGGGATCGGCATCCCGGCCGGCCAGCAGCAGCGGGTGTTCGAGGAGTTTTACCAGGTGCCGGGCGTCCGCCGGGGCGGCACCGGGCTCGGGCTGCCCTATGCGCGGCGGCTGGCCGGACTGCTCGGCGGCGACCTGACCCTGACCAGTGAGCCCGGCGCGGGAACCACGGCCGTGCTCTCGCTGCCGCACGGGCCGGCGGAGGTCGGCACGGTCCTCATCGCTGACGACGACCCGGGCTTTCGTCAGGTGCTGCGCGGGCTGCTCGCCGGCGTCGCCGACCGGGTGATCGAGACCGAGGACGGCGGCCAGGCCCTGGCCGTGGCGGCAAAGGACCACGTCGATCTTGTGCTCACCGACCTGCGAATGCCCGGCCTGGATGGAGCCGCGCTCCTGCGCCAGCTGCCCGCTGCGATACCGGCGATCATCATCACGGGCGTGGATGTCGAGCCGCCACCGCGTGCCGCCGCCCTGCTGCACAAGGACGAACTCACGAAAGATCGGCTGGCCTTCACGATCCGCAACGCCTGCCGGACGGTGTCATGAACGAGCCCTCGGCTGTCCTGCTCCTCGTCGATGACGACGAGGCGAAGCGCTACGTACTGTCGACCTGGCTGAAACGCGCCGGGCACACCGTGATCGAGATCGGGACCGGCCAGGAAGCTCTCGATCGGGCCGACGCAGCCGACTTGATCCTGCTGGACGTGAACCTGCCCGACATGAGCGGCTTCGACGTCTGCCGTGAGCTCAAGTCGGATCCCCGGACGGCGGCCATCCCCGTGATCCAGGTATCCGCCACCGCCGTCGCGGTCTCGGACCGGGCCTACGGCCTGACGCAGGGTGCCGATGCCTACATCACCGAGCCAACCGAGCCGGCCGAGCTGCTGCCGACGGTTACGGCGGCTCTGCGCTACTACCGCGCCCGGCAGCGGGCCGAGGCAACCGCGTCCCGGCTGACATACCTGACCAGCGTCACCCTGGACATCAACAAGGCGCAGACCTTCGACGGGCTCGCGCGCGCCGCCGCTGCCGGGGCGGCGCGGATCTTCGGGGCCCCCTCGGTGCTGATCCTGATCATGCCCGATGGCCAGCTGCGCCGGATGGCGGCCTCACCAGAGCGCCCGGTGCCGGTGGCCCGCGGGGGCCGGCTCGAGATAGCGGACGACATCGCGGACTACGTGCTCGGCTCCGGCGACGGTCACGCCGCCACGGTCATACCGCAGGCGGAATGGCTCCGGCTGATTCCGGACACCACGCTGCGCGCCGACGTCGCGGTCGCCGTGGCCAAGACCAAGCCGGGACGGCCCCCGGTCGCCATCGCTGTCGTGTTCGGCCGGGGCCCGGGCGAAGAGGAGATGCACATCCTGCGCCAGCTGGTGCAGTCGACCGCGCTGGCTGTCGACGCGCTGCGCGCCTACGCCGACGAGCACCTGGTGGCTCTCACCCTGCAGCGCAGCCTGCTGCCGGAGGAGCTGCCCCAGGCGGACGGCTTCGCGATCTGCGTCCGGTACATACCAGCGAGCGACCAGGCGGAAGTCGGCGGCGACTTCTACGAAGCACTGGAGTGGCAGGGCCGGCTGCTGATCGCCATCGGCGACGTGCAGGGCCACTCGCTGCACGCCGCCACCGTGATGGGCGAACTCAGGCACGCGCTGAGGGCGTTCGCGAGCGAAGGCCGTTCCCCGCTGGAGATAGCCGGGCTGCTCAACGACGTGCTGCGGACCTATCACCCCAACGTGCTCGCCACGCTGTGCCTGGCGCTGCTGGATCCGTCGTCGGGGCGGCTCGAGATCGTGAACTGCGGTCACATCCCGCCGTTGATCGTGGACGGGGCTTCGGCTGCCTACCACGGCGAGGGCGGCTTGCTGCTCGGCATGTCGGTGCACAAGCCCCACGTTCAGCTGGCGGTACTGCCGCCGGGCGGGACGATGCTGCTGATCACCGATGGCCTGGTTGAGGAGCGGCATGTCCCGATCGACGACAACATGGAGCGACTGCGGGTCGCCGCCCAGGAGGCCGCCAGTGCCGACGTCGAGGCGTTCGGCAACCACGTGATGTCCCTCTTCGGCGCCCACGAGGATGACGTGGCCATGATCGCGCTGCGAAGGAGCGCACTATGACAGCACCGGATCAGGACGTTCGCTGGTCGGGCCGGCACGCGATCGTCACCATGCCCGACGAAATCGACCTGACGAACTCGGGCCATCTTAATGAGCAGCTGGCGGCGGTGATCGCCCAGTCCCCGGAGACGCTCACCGTCGACATGACCGCGACCACGTTCTGCGACTCGGCCGGGATCAACGTGCTGGCCCGCGCGCATCAGCTTGTCACCGATAACGGCGGAGAGCTGCGCATCGCCCTCGGCCGCTCCCCAGTGGCCCGCATCATCCAGCTCGTCGGCCTGGACCAGATCGTGCCGCTCTATCCCGACGTCCAGCACTCGCTGGACGGCGACGCCTCTTCCGCCTAAGCAGAACGCAGACCGCGTTAGGCCAATGAACGTTGGGGTAGACAGCCGCCTTCAGCGTGACGAAGGGCGGATGCATGGACGAGACGATCCCCCCGCAGAATGAAGTGTCTGGCGGTCCGGACACACCACTCGAACTTGGCAAGGCGGGCTGGCGCGACACGGTCAAACGAACCGGCAAGAAGTTCGTACGAGACCGCTGCAGTATGACCGCCGGCAGCCTGGCCTACCACTGGTTCCTCGCACTGTTCCCCGCCCTGATCGCGCTGCTGGGCCTGGCCAGCCTGGTGCACGTCGGGGCCGCCACCGTGCACAGGCTGGTCGACGGGCTGAATAAGGCGCTGCCGCCGGGAGCGGCCGGGGTATTCAGCCAAGCCGTCCATGCCGCCGTAGCCCGGTCCGGCAAGGCCTCGCTCACCGCGCTGATCCTCGGCATCGTGATCGCGCTGTGGAGCGCTTCCGGCGGCATGGCCGCGCTCGAGACCGGCCTCGACGTCGCTTATGAGGTGCCGGTCGACCGCAAGTTCGCGGCCAAGCGGCTCCGGGCGTTTCCGCTCATGCTCGCGACGGCCGTTCTCGGCGGGATCGCGGCGGCGCTCATTGTGTTCGGCGCGTCGATCGGATCGGCGATCGAGAGCCACACGCCGGTCGCCGGGACGGCCTTCGTCATCGCGTGGACGGCCGTCCGCTGGGTGCTGACCGTCGTCCTGATCTCGCTCCTGTTCGCGGTGTATTACTACTACGCCCCCAACCGGGAGTCACCCCGCTGGCAGTGGGTGAGCCCCGGTGGCCTGGTCGGCACCGTCATCTTCCTGGCCGCCTCGCTCGGCTTCTCCTTCTACGTGGCGAAGTTCGGTTCCTACGGCAAGACCTACGGCGCCTTCGCCGGGGTCGTCATCCTCATCTTCTGGCTCTACCTCGCCGGGCTGGCCGTGCTCCTCGGCGGCGAGATCAACGCCGAATCAGAACGAGAGGCCGCGGCGCAGGCCGGCCATCCGCAGGCGCGGGCCAGCGCCGATGAAGTACAGAACGCGGCGTGACGCCATAGCGCCCGCCGTCACCGTCGCTTGGTGGGACGATCAGCCCATGAGCGAGCTGCCACCCGAGCTGCGGGACCTGATCGCGTCTGGCCCGATGGCCCATCTGAGCACCGTCAACGCCGACGGCAGCCCCCAGGTGACCGTGATCTGGGCCGGGCTGGACGGAGACGATCTTGTCAGCGGGCACATGAGCTGGCGTGCCAAGCTCGGCAACATCGAGCGCGACCCGCGTGTCGTGCTGTCCATGGATGACAACCGGAAGCCCCGCGTGTTCCTCAACCCGTACGCGGTGCTGCGGGCGCACGCCACCATCGAGCCCAGCGACGCCGCATGGGATCTGCTGAACCGGCTGGCGAAGGTCTACGTGTCACCGGAGACCGAGTTCCCGGCGCCCAAGGGGCCGGGCTACATCGTCCGTTACTCCATCGACCGCATCGGCGGCGTCGGCCCCTGGGCACGGTAGCGCCGCGGATCAATCCCGGGCGCGCCGGCTGACGAACAGGTGGCCACGTATCCCGGCGGGATCTTCGGTGGTGAGGGTGTCGAAGCCGGCCTCCGCCAGCAGCCGGAGCCAGGTGACGCGGCGGAACGCGCCGAGCCGGTGGGTCTCGCTCACGACCCGGACCGCATCGTCCGCTTCGCGCAGCACGAACTCGTACTCGGCCTGGATCCAGTCATCGGCCGGGTCCGGATCCCAGGTCCATTCGGTGAAGCTGGCCCGGCGCCCGGTCCCGTCGCTGCCGCCGCCACCTCCGCGGTAGGGCTGGAACGTGTCAGCGACGTGGTCGGGCACGAATACCGCCAGGCCACCGGGGCGGCAGTGCACGAACGCGGTCTCGATCACCTGCTGCAGGTCGTCCTCGGTCGTCATGTAGTCGATGGCGTCGTGCACCAGGACCGCGTCGAACGTGCGGCCCAGCCGGATCGTGCGCATGTCGCCGCGAACGTGCTCAGACTCCGGGTTGAGCCGGCGGGACACGTCCAGCATCTCGTCGGAGAGGTCGACGAGCGTCAAGGCCAGCCGGCCCGTCAGGTGCACGGCGACTCCGCCGCCGCCGCTGCCCAGGTCGAGCACCTCATGCACCGGGATATCGGCGGCGCCGAACACGTCGGCCAGGCGCGCGGCCTCCTCCGTGTACTCCTCCGGCGGCGAGATCAGTGGCCACCATCCGGCAAGGTCGCTATACACGCGGTAATCGCTGGCCATGCGGCCATGATGGCGCATCGGCGCCGCTGGAGGCTGGCGCTGCGGATGACTAGGGGATATGGGGCGTAACCGAGTACGGTTCGGTTTATGACCGAATTGACGTGGCTGGACGCCACCGCGCAGGCCGAGCTGGTCCGTAACGGCGAGGCCAGTCCCGCAGAGCTCGTCGACGCGGCCATCGGCCGGATCGAGGCGGTGAACCCGGAGCTCGACGCCGTGATCCGGACCCGGTTCGACCAGGCCAGGGCGGAAGCCGCCGGTGACATCCCGGACGGGCCGTTCCGCGGGGTGCCGTTCCTGTTCAAGGACCTGGGCTGCACGGTCGCGGGCGAGGTGACCGCGTTCGGCGTCGGCCCCATGCGCGATCAGGCGATCCCGCTCACGTCGTACCTCGCCGAGGCGTTCCGGGCGGCCGGCTTCATCCCGCTCGGGCGCACGAACGTCCCGGAGATGGGGACCACGGTGACCACCGAGCCGATGAGCTTCCCGCCGGCCCGCAACCCGTGGGACCCGGGGCACTCCACCGGCGGGTCGTCGGGCGGGTCGGCGGCGGCGGTAGCCAGCGGCATGGTCCCGGCGGCGCACGCCAACGACGGTGGCGGGTCGATCCGCATCCCGGCCAGCGAGTGCGGCCTCGTCGGGCTCAAGCCGAACCGCGCGAGGGTAAGCCAGGGCCCGCTGATCGGCGAGGGATGGGCCGGCGGCACGATCGACGGCGCTGTGGCGCGCAGCGTGCGCGACGCGGCAGCGATCCTGGACACGATCAGCGGCTGGCATCCCGGCGAGCCCTACTACGCCCCGCCGCTGCCCCGGCCGCTGCGCGAGGAGGTCGGCGCCGACCCCGGTAACCTGCGGATCGGGTTCATCGACCGGCCGGGCCTCGACATCTTCCTCGACGACCCCGAGTGCCGGGCCGCCGCCGCGGCCGCCGCGCGGCTCCTCGAGGGGCTCGGCCATCACGTGGAGCCCTCCGGGCCGGCCGCGATGTTCGATGAGGGCTTCATTCATCACTTCACCACGATCATCGCCGCCGACACCGAGGCGACGTTCCGGGTCTTCGAGATGCTGCTCGGCCGGCCGATCGCCGAGGACGAGATCGAGCCGCGCAACGCCACCTACCGAAAGATCGGCGCGGCGATGGACGCGGTCACCTACCTGGACAGCCGGGCGTGGCTCGGGACCTGGGTGCGGCAGATGGCGTCCTGGTGGACGGAGTACGACCTGCTGCTCACGCCGACGCTGGGCGCGCCGCCGCCGGAGCTCGGCTGGTTCACCGGGGACGGCCCCGAGAACGAGGGCGGCCGGGTTGTCTCATTTATCCCTTATACGGCGCAATTCAACATGACCGGCCAGCCCGCGGTGACCCTGCCGCTGCACTGGACGCCGGGCGGGCTGCCGGTCGGGGTACAGCTCGTGGCCGCTTACGGCCGGGAGGATCTGCTGGTCCGGGTGGCCAGCCAGCTCGAGCAGGCGGCGCCCTGGGCGGAGCGGCACCCGCGGGTGCACGCGTAGGCAGGGCTCAGGGCCGGCGAGCCGGCTGCTGTGGGCCCGTCGGCTCCTGCGGGCCCGTGGGCCTCTCGGGGTCGGTTGATGGGCCGGATCCCGGCGGTAGGGCTGCCCGCTTCGGCGCCGTGGCTCGCCACAGCTCGCGGACCAGCACTTGGATCGCCCCAGCTGCGGGGATCGCGAGCAGCGCCGCGACGAACGCGCCGAAGATCCCACCGATCCAGCTTCCGATTTCCGCACCGATCAGGATGGACAGCAGGACGAGCAGCGGGTTCACCTTGACCGTCCGGCTCATCACGATCGGGTTCAGGATGTGGTTCTCGATCTGCGTGTAGACGAGGAACACGACCAGCGTGACGATTCCGGCTGTGGTCGAGTGGACGAAGGCAAACAGGACGGTCGGGATGCCCGCCAGCGCTCCCCCGATCATCGGCAGGAAGTCGACCAGGGCCACCCACAATGCCCACAGGAAGGCGAACGGCACCCCCGTGACCGTCAGCGAGACGAAAACGACGCCGCCCGCGATGATCGAGGTCAGGAAGTTCCCGAGCATGTACCCGGTGACCGAGCGGTTGACGTCCCTGGCGATCCGCGAGTATCGCTCCGCCCGCTCCGGCGACATGTTGCTGAGCACAGCGGCCCGCATCTTGGGCCCCTCGAGCAGCAGCAGTATCACGAGCACGAAGATCGTAAACAGCGCGATCAGCAGCGAGAACGCGCCCTTGCCGACACTGAGGGCCGGTTGCGCGAGACCTTTGCCGAAGTCGACGAGCTTGGGCGTGTTTTTCTGCACCCATTGCTGGACGTGATACCGGCGGACCAGGTGACCGATCCAGCCCTTGCCGTGCTCGGCCTTGGTCACATACGAGGGCAGCGTGTCAGCCAGGTGGGTGATCGCGCCCACTAGCGGGTAACCGAACGCCAGGGTGAGGCCGAGGAACACGATCAGGCCCCACAGCGTAACCACGGCTACGGACCAGCCGCGGCGCTTGATTCCCCACCGCTGCACGGCCACCACCAGCGGATTCAGGATCAGCGCGACGAATCCGGCGACGACGATCAGCAGGATGACGTCGCGCAGCCGGTAGACCAGCTTGCCGAGCAGGTAGGCGACCGCCACGACCGCGACGGTGACCAGGATCGTGCGCAGCGGTATCCCACGGATAGCCGCGGCCTTCCACAGCCGCGCCCGACGCGTATCG
>Ga0335074_10001483_pt1 | contig 31832 bp, 27 predicted proteins | sample Lox_Sample_23_FD_206715 | JGI IMG/M metagenome (GOLD analysis project Ga0335074, IMG submission 206715) | Soil microbial communities from Loxahatchee National Wildlife Refuge, Florida, United States - Lox_Sample_2.3 | ecosystem: Environmental > Terrestrial > Soil > Wetlands | place: USA... | reverse complement strand
CCGCTGTGCAGCCGCAATTCCTTCACTATGGGCTGCTCCTGCAGGCGCTAGGCCGTTATCGCGAGCTTGCGGCGCAGCCGGATCTCACGGAGCTCCCGACATTGCGACGCAAGCTCCAGCCCGGTGATGCGTATGCGGGCGCACCCGCATTGCGCAAGCTCCTCATCGCACTCGGCGACCTGCACGCGACGAGCACGGCCGGGTCGGTGACGGCGATTCCGGGGGCAACGGTGATGGATGCTTCGCTCGTTGCGGCGCTCCGTCAGTTCCAGACGCGACATGGCCTCGCTGCGGACGGTCTCCTCGGCAAGGCAACCTACGCCGCCCTCACCACGCCCATGACGCAGCGGGTGAGACAGATCACGCTGACGCTCGAGCGCTGGCGCTGGCTGCCGGCGTTCGATACGCCCCCGATCATCGTCAACATCCCGCAATTTCGGCTGTTCGCGTTCGAGTCCACGGAGGACCGCAAGGCGAGCATCCTGCAGATGGATGTGATCGTCGGCAAGAGCTATCCGCAGCTGCAAACGCCTGTTTTCGCAGCCGACATGAAGTACGTGATCTTTCGCCCCTACTGGGATGTCCCGTACAGCATCATGCAGCACGAGATGCTCGCCCACATTCGCGCCGATCCCACCTACCTCGCGCAGCAGCATCTCGAGATCGTCGCGGGCCAGACAGATGCCGCGCAACCACTGCCGCCCACGCCGTCGAACATCGACGCGCTGGTGGCCGGGACCCTGCGCATCCGCCAGCAGCCGGGTCCCGACAATGCGCTCGGGCTCATCAAGTTCATGCTGCCCAACCGCTACAACGTCTATCTGCACTCGACACCGGCTCACCATCTCTTCAAGGAGACGCGCCGCACCTTCAGTCACGGATGCATCCGCGTGAGCGATCCCGTGGCCCTCGCCGCGTACGTGCTGCGCAACGCCCCGGGCAACTGGAGCCCCGAGAAGATCGAGGCTGCGATGAACGGTGCGACGACGCAACGCGTGAACCTTGCCCGTCCCATTCGCGTGATGATCCTGTACGGCACCGTGCTCGCCACCGAGTCGGGCGATGTGCTCTTCTTCGATGATGTGTACGGCTACGACCACAAGCTCGAGGCGCTGCTGGGGCTCACCCCTGTCGCTGTGCCGCTGCCGCGCGCCAGCGCGCCACCTCCGCAAGCTCCTGCTCGGGCACGCGGCGCACGGTCGGCAACCGCCCTGCATACACATCTCCATGCTCGGCATCGAGCGTGATCTCATCACCTTGCGTCACGCGCGCGCTCCCTATCCAGCCGGCCCGCCCGTCCGAGTCGATGCGCAGCAGCCGGCAGCTGACGAGGCAGACCTTGCCGAGCTGACGCGCGACGACCGCCGCGTGGGAGGTGCGCCCACCCGCGCTCGTCAGTATCCCTGCTGCCGCAGCGATGCCCTCCAGATCCCCCGTGTGGATGTCCGGACGGGCGAGGATGACCGGTTCACCCTCGCGTGCAAGTGCAACGGCGCGGTGCGAGTCGAACACGACTCGACCCGTCGCAACACCGATACTGGCCGATACTGCAGAGGCGAGCGGCGGCGCCCCTAAGTTCCGCTCGAGCTCCCAGCGCTCGATTCGATCGAGCTCGAGGCCATCGAGGTACCTCAGAGCCTCGGCGGAGGTGGCCCGGCCTTCACGGACGAGGTCCACGGCGATGCGGAGAGCTGCCCACGGCGTGCGCTTGCCCGCACGCGTCTGCAGCAGGTACAGCCGGCCGTTCTCGACGGTGAACTCGAAGTCCTGCATGTCCCCGAGCTCCCTCTCCAGAACGCCTCTGAGCCGCTCGAGCTCCTCGGCGACATACGGCAGCCGCCTCGAGAGTTGGGCGGTGTCCTCCCCATGCTGGCGGCCGGCGACGACATCCTCGCCCTGGGCGTTGAACAGAAAATCGAAGTAAAGTCGGTTCTCCCCCGTGGCCGGGTCGCGCGTGAAGCCGACGCCTGCTCCCGATTTCGCCCCGCTGTTCCCGAACACCATCGCTTGAATCGTGACGGCCGTACCCATCGAATCGTCGATGCGATTGAGGAGGCGATAGTGGCGTGCCTTGTCACTGTTCCACGATCGCCAGACCGCCTCCACCGCCTGCAGGAGCTGGCTCATCGGGTCCTGGGGAAAGGGCTCCCCGCTCGCCGCGAGCGCCAGCTCGAGGGATTCCTCGGCGATCGTGCCGAGCGCCACGCTGTCGAGCGCGCGAGTGTTCGTCACGCCCTGCTCGGTGCAATGCCGCTCCACGATTGCGTCGAAAGGTGCCGCAGCCGCGCCGTGGACGACCTCGGTGAAATCGCGCACCAGACGCCGATAGCAATCGTGCGCCTGACGCGGGTTGCCCGTCGAGCGCAGGAGCCCCGCGAGACTCTGCTCCGTAAGGCCTATGTTGAGAATCGTCTCCATCATGCCCGGCATCGACACCGGTGCGCCCGAGCGCACGGCAACGAGCAGCGGGCGGCGCTCGCTCCCATACTCGCGGCCCGTTGACTCCTCGAGCCGCTCGATGCCGAATGCAAGCATCGCAGAGGTCGCTGCGGGGATTCTTTGATGCTCGAGGTACTCACGGCACAGTGCGGTGTCCAGCACGAAGGCGGGCGGGACCGGAAGCCCGAGGCGCGCGAGCTGCATGAGCCCGTAGGCCTTCGAGCCTACGATTGCCGGCGTGACCGACAGTGGTGCGGTCACCTTGGGCAGAACGAGGTAGAGGTGCTCGGGCGGCGCTTTCAAGCAGGGATCAACCCGACAGAACGTCATTGAGCAAGTGATCGCGAAGCCGCAGCGCGCTGACGGCAAGCCCGTCGGCCGCGTGCTCGAGCGCTGCCGTCAATCTCGAAAGGAGATGAAGCCCGCGCGCATCCACCTCGTGGGTGAGCAGGCTGCGGGTCGCGGCGCGCTCGGCTGAATCGGCTTCACGCTCGAGCGCGACGATCCGGTCCACCGCGGCGAAGAAGTCCTGCACGTCCTCGCGCGCGCCCTCGCGCGTTACGTGCCGTGCGGCTTCGTACATCTTGACCGTCTCCTGCGCTCCTTCCAGGAGAAGTGCGGTCATGGCCTGCACGGGCTCGATGAGCGCGTTCTCGAGGGCGGCGACTCCGGGTTGAGCGAGGAGGAATGCGGCCTCCTCGAGCCCGTCCGCGGCCTCGTCGGCTTCGTGCGCGAGCCGTGCATAGACTTCGGGCTTCGCGGTGCGTCGGGCGAGCGAGCGGATCTGAATCACGAGGCTGTCGCATTCCTGCTCCCATTTGCGCGCCCGCTCTGCGCGGCTCGTGAGCGCGGCCGCCGCGGGATCATCCCGATTCAGCAACCCGTCGTTCACCTCGGCCGCAAGGTCGAACACGCGCTCCGCATGTGCAAGAGCGATCGCGAGAAGTCCTGCGTTCGCGGTGCGGAAACACCGGGCGAGCTCTGCTTTGATCTCGTCGCGAATGAAGCGCGCGGCGCGGCCTTGCTGCAGGCCACTCGTCGCCTGGCGAAAGACGAACTGCAGGAATTCGAAGGCAGCATCCTCGCCGAGCAGCTCGTGCAGCCGCTCCCCGTACTGCAGGGGAGTCGGCTGAGCGAAGGAGATCGCCTCGTAGAGGAGGCGCTCGCCGCCGAGCTCGAGAAATCCCCGATGCCCGATCTTGTGGTCTGCCGCCCACTTGAGCAGCCGCACGGGCGCACCCTTGGGCAGGAACTGCCGCAGCTGCTTGCGCGCCCGGTTCCAGTCGATGAGAAATACGAGGCGCGAGCCGAGGAACGCGAGATAGCGCTGGAGCGCCTCGCGGTCTGCCGCGGTGAGGCGGGCGATCGAGAGATAATAATCAGATCCCTCGCTCAGGCGAGCGCTTCGCCGCACTCCCTCCTCCTGCCACTCGACGGGGAAGGCTTTGAAGAGCCCCTTGAAGAACTCCAGGCGACGGAGGTGCACGTCGGTGTACGTGAGCGTCGCGGTGAGTCCCTCGACGTGCAGGACGAGAACGTGCGCATCGGTCGTCCCAAGGTCGTTCTGTATCACGAGGCGGGTACCTGCTCGGGTCGCCGTGGTGCCGAGGCCCGGATGATCGAACTTGAGCGGCGCCGTCTCGTTGACTCCAGACATGAACGCCCGGATGAGATCGCGGTCGGGCTCCTCGATGTGCCACGCGCGCGCCCCGTCGATCGTCTCCTGCGCGAGGGTTGCCTCAAGGGCATTCACGGCCTTGTGAAGATCCATGACGAGGCGGTGCAGGCTGTCGCCGACACGTCCGTCTCCGCAACCGGTCGAGGTCACTGCGGCGATGACGCCGAGTGGTACGCGGTCATTCTCGAACTGCGGCAGCGAGGCGGTGAGCGCCTCGCAGCGAGCCCCGAGCTCGCGGGCCTCCGGAGCTGCAGCGAGCGTGAGCGGCGCCTCCATCGCGGCGAGGTCTGCGAGCATGCGCTCGCGTATGCGCATTGCACCGGGGATGATCAGCTGACCCTCGCCATCCATCCGACTTTCGGTGAGTCTTGATCCAAGGCCACGAAGGTCGCCGAGGAAGTGCTCCTCGGCCGAGAAGTCCGGTAGCGGTACGTCGGGGTGCTCCGCGTGCTGCTCCGCAGCCTGCAGCAGACTGAAACAGAGCTTCAACCGATCGTTGGCCACGAGCGCTTCGTGCACACAATGCGGCAGCACGAGGGCCCGCTCGCCGAGCACGTCTACGATTGCGCTCTTTCCCACCACGGCCTCCGCTCGCATCGTCATCCCACCGTCCTGCGTACCGACCAGCATGCAAGCATCGTGCGCCACGATGACGAGCACAAGACGAAACGCGCGCTCGCGCATACGCACTTTCCGCGACTCGTCGTGCCTCTCGCGCCGGATGGCGGGAAATGCGTATGGCGCGATGTGCTGCGCGTGCTCAAGATGCGAGCGAGTTGGAGGGCTTCATCATGATCGTCCGAACTATTTGCAAGCGTCAGGTTATCACCGTCACTCCCCGCACCGAGCTGGTTGCGGCAGCGCAGCTCATGCGCGAGAAGCACATCGGCTTCCTGGTCGTCGTCGAGCCCGAGCCGCTCACGACCTACGGAAAACCAGTCGGGGTCCTCACGGACCGCGACATCGTCGTTTCCGTGGTCGCGCGCGAGGCGGACCTGAAGGCGCTCACCGTCGCCGACGTGATGAATCAGGGTCCGGCCACGGTCGACGAGGGGGACTCGGTCGCTCAGGCATTGCGAACGATGCGCCGCATGGGCGTGCGGCGGTTGCCGGTCGTCGGCTCGCGAGGGATGCTGGTCGGGGTGCTCTCGCTCGATGACGTGCTCGACGTGATCGCGGGGGAGGTGGGTGACCTCGCGGGCGCGGTTCAGAACGAGCAGCGCATCGAGGGTGTGTTGCGATCCTGAGGAGGTTCTCGGCGGCGGACGGTTGGCGATCAATCGCCCTGTCGCCGTGGTGCCGTACCGCGCCGCTCGGGTTCGACACCCGCGAGGTACTCGGAGATCGCCTCGAGGTCATCGCTGCTCAAACTGGCAAGCAGACGCGCGTGCTGGCGGCTCATGCTGGGTCGACGGCCCTCGGCCGCATCGTGCAGTTGCTCGTCGAGATACGCGGCATACTGCCCCGCGAGCCGTGGCACGCGCGGACTACCTTCTCCCTGCGTACCGTGACAGCCTGCGCACGAGGCTGCGAAGAGGCTCGCCGCCTGTCGAGTCGCGGCGCTTTCGGGAGCCGGCGTTGCGGGCCGGGGCGGCAGGCTGCTCGCGTAGGCAGCAACGTCGGCCAGGTCCTGTGGGGATTCGAGATGGTGGCGATCGACGAAGTGCTGCATGCGCACGTTGAGCCGCGAGTCGTAGCGGAACGCGACGATCTGCCTCACGATGACCGCGACAGGCTGGCCCGCAATCGCTGGCACGGAGCCGTCGGAAGCGCCATGACCGTCCTGCCCGTGGCAGGCTGCGCACATCTCGAAGATCTCGGCACCGCGATCGAGCCGCGGCTTGAGGCGCAGGGCAGCATCGACCGCCGCGCTCTGCGTCGAAATCGCGAGTGCTCTCCCTGAGGCGACTCCCAAGGCTGCGCACAAGCACATTGCCGTCCAACTCGCGTTCATTCGCGCAGCTCCACTTCTGCCGCCAGGGTGGGCTCGATACTGTCGAACCGGCGGTGGCGCTGCCATCCGTAGCTTCCCCTATGGAGAGCATCTCGCGTGGAGCGCGACGGGTGCGCTTAGCCGCTCCCGAGCGCAAGCCGGGCTACCACCAGCGCACGCGGCCGTTATCGAGATGTACGAAATCGGAGGTGGGGTAGAACCCGACCCCGCCCCGCTGCATGCCGAGAGCAAGCTCGCGGAGCTTTCGCGTGGGCACGCCGGACATGCGCACGTCGATGGCTCGACCCTGAATGTGCAGGCTGTGCTCGGCAACTCCGCGCGAATGCTGCCGCAGGAAGGCGTTGGTCTTCGGCGAGCGGTAGCCGCTGATCACCTCGAAGGGGTCGTCCCGGTCGGCCAGAGTGCGCAGCTGGAATAGGATGTCGAGCAGGCTGGGATCGATTGTGTGAACGTCGCCGGTGCGGAAATCCCGCAGCAGGTGATTCACCCGCTCGAGCTCGGGGGCGAGATAGCTGCCACCCTTGAAGTAAACGGTCGACAGGCTCTCTCCCGTGTGGGTGTGCACGAAGGAGACCGAGCGCTGCTCGAGCGCGCGGCCCCATGCGGCGCCCATCGGCGCGAGCGCCACGACGGCTGCGCTCGCCGAATGCAGAAAGCGGCGGCGGTCCGGACGAAAGTCGGAGCCAGCACGTTGAGGCCGCGAAGATGTCGAGATCAACCGATCGCGCCGGGACATTCCATAATATGCCAAGCTACCAGATCGGAGAATAATACCGGCAGCTCGGCCGGCCCGCCAGAATGTGTCGCCCATCTGAGCGGACGGGCACGGATAGGCCCTCAGTGATGCCGGGCGTCGGCCCCGAGCGCGGCGTCGACGTCGCGCTCGGCGAGCAGCCAGTCCTCCAGCTCGTGGCCGGGTGCGAAGCCACGGCGCTCCGCTCGAAAATAGGCCCCCTCCCGGATCATCACCTGCCGCTTATCGGCAGTGTCCGCGGCAGCCGCGGTGCCGATGCAGTACGGATCCGAAACGGAGGATGTGTCCGGCATATCAGGTGCGCACCGCGAGCTCGTTCCGCACGTTCAGGACGCCCGGAGCGGCCCACGCGGTCTGCTGCGCCTGGTCCCGCTCGGCCCACGAGCGAACCTCGCCCCGCAGCGTCACCTCGGAGCCATCCATCTCGATGCTGATTTGCCCCGCATCGAGTATCGCGCTGCGGCGAAAGGCCTCCGCGATCCTCTCCTTGATGTCTGCGGGCGTGGCGCGGTGCGCGAGCCGAATGGAGTTGCGCACGCTCACCACGCCGCGCACGCGCCGGACTGCGCTCTCCGCGCGTTCCCGCTGCTCGTGCCAATCGACGGTCCCCTGCAGGGAGACGCGGCCTTCGTGCACGACGGGAGTGACGTGTTCCCAGCTGATCGGGAGCTCGCTCTTGAGCGCAGCGACCGCGTCGCGAGCGATGTCCGGATCGCCCCGCGACGCCGCCGAGGGCAACCGCACCTCTATGTCGTTAGCGACCGCGATAACGCCCACCACCCGCTTGACCGCCGTCTCGGCGCGGAATCTCTCCGAGTAGGTCGGCACGTATCCGCTCAGCGCTACCACGCCGTCGTTGACCTTGACGGCGATGTCGGTCGAGTCGACGTCGGGCGTCCATCGAAGCTCGGCCTCCACGTCGCGTTGGATCTCGGTATCCGCTCTCATGAGTCAAGTCCTCTGTCGGAAGTTACCCTTTAGCCTTGGATAGAAGCGTCCCGACGGCAATCCGCACCTTTACCTACCTCGTGCGGCGCGGTCAGTCCGTCTCGCGCTCGGCGTCGCAGCAGTGAGCGCTGCGCTGTGAGTCGAGGCACTCCGAGCTCGCGAGCACTCCGGGACGGGCCTCCTCGCGAAAAACCGTGCAGCCCTTGAGCTGCAAACGATAGGCGGTCTCGAAGATCTCTTGAGCCGCACCCGCGGGCGCACCGCCGGGAAGGCTCACGGTCTTGGAGATCGACCCGTCGACGAGTGGCTGGAGGACGGCTTGCATGAGCAGGTGGTTGCGCGCCGAGATCTGCGTCTGATCGAGCAGCGCGGGAGGTGCCGAGGAGTCCCCCCGGAGCTCGCGCCAGCATCGATACGCGTAATCGGTCACGTCGAAGTAGTGGTATGCACCCTCGTTGTCGAGCACGCGCCGTCGCGCTTCGCGGCGGAATATCGGCTCGATGCCGCTGCTCACGTTGTGCGCGAGGAGGCTGATCGTGCCTGCGGGCGCGACGGCAAGCAGATGGCTGTTGCGAATGCCGTCGCGGCGGATCCCGGACTGGATATCGCGAGGGAGTCGGCGGATGAACGGGCGCTCGAGAAACTCCCCAGCCCGATAGAGCTCGAAGGGCCCACGCTCCCGGGCGAGCTCGGTCGAGGCCTCATAGGCGGCATCCCGTATCGCGCGCATGACGGCGGCGGCGGCGTCGCGTCCGGCGTCCGAGTCGTAGCGCAGCCCGAGCATCGCGAGCGCATCCGCAAGACCGGTGAGGCCGAGTCCGATGCGCCGCGAGCGATGCGCCTCGGTTCGCTGGCGCAACAGCGGGAACCTCGAGATCTCGAGCACATCATCAAGGAACCTCACCGCCACGCGTGCCGTATCGGCAATGGCCCGCTGATCGAGTCGCGCAGACTCGGTGAATGCATCGACGATGAATGCCGGCAGGTTGATCGACCCCAGGTCGCAGGCGCCGTAGGGCGGAAGCGGCTCCTCGGCGCAGGGATTGGTCGCGCTCAGGGTCTCGGCGTAGCCAAGATTGTTCTCGGAGTTGATCCGGTCGATGTAGAGCACCCCGGGCTCGGCGCACGCCTGCGCGTTCGCGCAGAGTCGTTCCCAGAGCTCGCGCGCGCGGATGCTCCTTACGATGCGGCAGGAGACGGGCTGCGACGCGCCGCTCCAGATACGGCCGACGCGATCGCCACCGGGGTCCTCCAAGGCGTCTGTCGGGAAGACGAGGGGCCAGGATGCATCGGCGTAAACGGCTCGCATGAGCTCGTCCGACACGAGCACCGAGATGTTGAAATTCCGCAGTGTTTGCGGGTCGCGCTTGGCGTCGATGAATTCGAGAATGTCCGGGTGGTCGCACCGCAAGGTCGCCATCATGGCGCCACGGCGTGCGCCGGTGGACATGATGGTCGCGCACATCGCATCCCACACTCGCATGAACGACACGGGGCCGGAGGCGACCATTCCGGTCGCGCGAGCGCGGCTGCCACGGGGCCGCAGCGTCGAGAAGTCGTAGCCGATCCCACCGCCTTGCTGCATCGTGAGGGCACCCTCCTTGAGCGCCTCGAAGATGCCGGTGATCGAATCGTCGATGACGCCTGCGACGAAGCAGTTGCAGAGCGTCATCTGGCGCGTGAGGCCTGCACCCGCAAGAATCCGCCCGGCAGGCAAGAAGCGCAAGCCGCCGAGAATGCCGAGGAAGCGAGCGTGCCAGTCGTCGGCATCCTTCTCGATAGCGGCTACGCTCCGCGCCACACGCTCCAAGGTGTCCGCCACGGTTCGCTCCGGCGGACGGGCGTCGCGATCCCGATACCGAGTGCGCCAGATGAAGTCCGCGAGCTCTTCGTGTTCCGGGGTCACATCTCTGGCTCGGCGGGGACGTGTTCCTTTGCCTTCTCGGGCTTCTCCGTCATCGTCGCCTCCGTCAGCATCAAGGTGCTCGCGACGGAGACGGCGTTCTCGAGGGCGGTACGGACGACCTTCGCAGGATCGATGATCCCGGCCTCGAGGAGATCCACGAACTGCTTGCGTGCCGCATCGAACCCGAGATTTCCCGTGCCGTTCAACATACGATCGACCACCACGCCTCCGTCGGCTGCCGAGTTCTCGGCGATCTGCCGCGTAGGCGCCTCGAGCGCACGTCGCAGGATCTGCACCCCGGTGCGCTCATCGCCCGAGCACTGGGCCTCGACGGCGGACACCGCACCGGTTGCGCGCAGAAGGGCGAGCCCCCCTCCCGCCACGATGCCCTCCGCGACGGCCGCCTTGGTCGAGCTGATCGCATCGTCGAGCGCCTCCTTCTTCGCCTTCATCTCGGATTCCGAGGGGGCTCCCACGCGGATGACGGCGACGCCGCCCGAGAGCTTGGCAAGGCGCTCCTCGAGCTTCTCGCGGTCGTAGTCGCTCGTCGTCTTCTCGAGCTCCTTGCGGATCATCTGGATGCGCCCGTCGATATCGCGCTTGTTGCCGGCTCCGCCGATGATCGTCGTATTGTCCTTGTCCACGACGACCCGCTTGGCTCTGCCGAGCTGCGCGAGCTCGACGTCCTCGAGCTTGATGCCGAGCTCCTCCGAGATCACCTGCCCGCCGGTCAACGTGGCGATGTCCTGCAGCATGGCCTTGCGGCGATCGCCGAACCCCGGAGCCTTCACGGCGGTGCTCTTCAGAACACCACGAATCTGATTGACGATGAGCGTGGCGAGCGCCTCACCCTCGATCTCCTCGGCGATGAAGAGGATCGGCTTGCCGGCCTTTGCCACCTGCTCGAGAAGCGGAATGATGTCCTTGATGATATTGAGCTTGCGATCGCAGACGAGCACGTAGGCATCCTCGAGGACGGCCTCCATCGCGTTGGTATCGGTCACGAAGTAGGGGGAGAGATAGCCGCGATCGAACTGCAAGCCCTCGACTACCTCGAGGGTGGTCTCGGTGGTCTTCGATTCCTCAACCGTGATGACGCCATCACCGCCCACCTTTTCCATCGCATCTGCGACGAGCTCCCCGATCACCGGGTCGTTGTGCGCGGAGACCGTGGCCACCTGAGCCTTTTCCTTGCGGCTGCCGACGGGTTTCGCCATCGCCTTGAGCGCCTTCACTGCGGCATCGAGACCGCGGTCGAGACCGCGCTTCAAGTCGATCGCGCTCGCTCCGGCAGCGACATTCCGTACCCCGTCGGCGTACATGGTCTGCGCGAGGATGGTCGCGGTGCTCGTGCCGTCTCCGACGACATCGCTCGTCTTCTCGGCCGCCTGTCGCAGCATCTGCGCGCCGAGATTCTCCTCCGGATCCTCGAGCTCCATCTCCTTGGCGATCGTTACACCGTCGTTGCAGACGATCGGAACGCCCCACTTTTTTTGAATGAGGACGGACTTGGATTTCGGGCCCAGAGTGATCCGGATCGCGTCGGCGAGCTGTGCGGCGCCACGCAGTACTTTCTCGCGCGCGGCGGATCTGAACAGAACCTGTTTGGCAGTCATCGGTTTGCTCCGTGGATCGACTCGTCTCGAACGTCTCAAGATTCTGGCCGCGCGCGTCGCAGCCGCGCCATACGCACTTGTAGCAGCGCAGAAGCCGAGCAGCCCGAGGTCAAACCGGCGCTTGGGTTCGGTAGACTACCGGTAGAAATCCCTATGGCGGTGCGGATGGTGCGACTGCCGCGCACGCGCGAAGCCTGTGAGGCTTACGCAGACCCGAACCGCTGGAGGGCTTTCGCCATGTCGAGGAACCGAGTGAGATCTTCGTGGTTGCGTGTGGCCATCGCTGCTCTCGATCAAGCCGCTGCCGCTGCCGATGAGTCCGCGGCCGCATTGTGCCGCCGCCACTGGCAGCTGGCGCGAGTGCCGGTCGCCTCGAGCGAGGCGCGCTTCGTGGGCAATCGGGTCGCGATCGCCAGACGGGGCGGCCACGGCTGCCCATGGCACTGATGCGATTCGAAGCCGGGCAAACGGCTCGCACGTTCGCCGACCGCGCCGAAGCCGGCCGCGAGCTCGGACGTGAGCTTGCGCGCCGCTCGTGGCCGGCGCCCGTCATCGTGCTCGGCTTGCCGCGGGGCGGGGTTGCGGTTGCTCGACCCGTTGCCACTGCGCTCAATGCACCGCTTGACGTCCTGGGGGTACGCAAGGTGGGACTCCCGTGGGAGCCCGAGTTCGCCATCGGTGCGATCGCCTCAGGCGGGATCGTCGTACGCGATTCGCCGACAGCGCATCGGTGGAACGGTCGGGGGACGCGCAAGCACGACGCGTTCATGCGGCTCGCCGCCCAGGAGCGCATCGAGCTCGAGCGCCGGGAAGCGCTCTACCGTGCAGGGCGCCCGCCGCTCAACCTCGAGGGCAAGATTGCGCTGCTCGTGGATGATGGTCTTGCAACGGGCTCCACCATGATCGCAGCGATACGCGCCGCGCAGCAGGCGGGCGCTCGGGCCGTCATCGCCGCGGCTCCGGTCGCATCCGCGGAGGCCATGGCGCGGGTGAGCGCCGAGGCCGACGATACCGTCGTGCTGGCCGTTCCGCCGACGCTGCGCTCGATCGGGGAATGGTACGATCTGTTCGAGCAGTTGAGCGACGAGGAAGTCACGCGTCTCCTCAATGAATGAAAGAACGCTGCCGGAGCTCCTCAAGAGGCGCATTGAGCTCACGCCGGCCCTCGAGGCTTACCGCCAGTTCGATCCGGTGCTCGCGAAGTGGGTGAGCCGCTCATGGCGTGACATCGCAGGCCGGGTCGCAGACTTCAGGCGCGCGCTCGCCGTCGAGGGCTTCTCCCCCGGCGCCCGCATCGGCATTCTGGTCGCAAACAGCATCGAGCACGTGTGCATGGATCAGGCGGCGCTCGCACTCGGGTTGGTTCCCGTGCCGCTGCACGTGATCGACAATCCGGAGAGCCTGGCCTACGTGCTCGCGGACAGTGGCGCCTCGCTCCTCTTCATCGATTCGGCGGCGCGCTGGGAGCAGCTCGAGCCTTTGCGGGGGAGCCTCCCTGCCCTCAGGCGGGTGGTCTACCTCGGCGAAGCAGCGGGCGCTGCAGGAATCGCGCGGCCGCTCATCGAGTGGCTCGCCACGGGTCCTGGGTCGGATGAGGCCGGGGGCACCCCCACGCTCGATCCTGATGCGCTCGCAGCGATCGTCTACACCTCGGGGACCACCGGGCGCCCGAAGGGGGTGATGCTCTCGCATCGCAACGTAGTGTCGAACGTCCGCTCGATCATGGCCGCCATTCCGGTCCTGCAGACGGACGTTTTTCTCTCGTTTCTGCCTCTTTCGCACACGCTCGAGCGTACTGCCGGGTACTACCTCCCCATCGCGGCTGGCGCGTGCGTCGCCTTCGCCCGCTCGGTATCGCACTTGATGGAGGACATGACCGTCGTGCGCCCGACCGTGCTCATCTCCGTTCCCCGCATTTACGAGCGCGTCTATGCGGCGCTCCACGAAGCGATGGCGCAGCGGTTCGCCGGCCGTGCGCTGCTCGAGCTCGCCGTGCGCGGCGGCTGGGCAAGCTTCTGCCGGGCGCAAGGACGAAGTATCCGCGTCCCGATGCTCCTTCGTGGCCTCGCTCCAGTGCTCGATCGGGCGGTCGGGGCGCCCGTGCGCGCGCGCTTCGGCGGCCGCCTGCGTGCGGCAGTCACGGGCGGTGCGCCCGTGCCGCCGACGGTGGCACGAGCCTTGCTCGCCCTCGGCATTCCGCTGCTCCAGGGGTACGGGCTCACGGAGAGCGCTCCGGTCGTCGCCTGTAACACACCGACGGACAACCACCCCGAGTCGGTCGGTCGTCCGTTACCCGATGTCGAGACGCGGATCGGCGCGGACGGGGAACTCCTCGTGCGCGGCCCGAACGTCATGCTCGGGTACTGGGGACGCCCCGAGGAGAGTGCGCAAGCGGTCGATGGGGAGGGGTGGCTGCATACTGGTGATCAGGCGCAGATCGTCGCTGGACGGATCCTCATCAAGGGTCGGATCAAGGACATCATCGTCACGTCCACGGGCGAGAAGATATCCCCCGTCGATCTCGAGGCGGCGATTCTCGCCGACAGCACGTTCGAGCAAGTCATGGTGCTCGGCGAGGGACGCCCCTACATCGCGGCGCTCTGCGTCCTGAATCGATCCCGCTGGCAGGAGGAGGCCGGTAAGCTCGGGCTCGATCCCGCGGATCCTCTGAGCTTGCGCTCCCCGGCGGCTCTCAAATGGGCGGCGGCGCGCATCGCCGACGCAGCGCGCGGCTTTCCGGCTTACGCAAGGCCGCGCGGGGTATTCCTGATGATCGAGCCCTGGACCATCGATGCCGGCCTCTTGACACCCACCCTCAAGCCGAAGCGCGCGGCGCTCGCCGCTCGCTTTGCCGACGCCATCGCAGAGCTCTATCGGGGTCACGACCTCATTGAATGAGCATGCCGTAGGGCTGGGCATCGCTCGTGTCGAACGGATCGTGCGGGGGGGTGAACAGCCGCTCCATGAGCAACGTCTCGCGTTCCCACACGATATTGAGCAGATCCGTCTCGCCGTGCATGGCGCGGAATGCGGCATGGCCGCGCTCGAGGAAGCTCTGCAGAATGCCGAATCCCGCGACGCGAGCCGGTATGTGAGCGGCCGTCAAGGCGGCCGCGACGAGCGGATTGCGCGCCGCGCGATCGAGATCGACTCCGAGCGCGACCACGAGGTCGATTTGCCGCTCTCGCCTTCGCCGCTGTCCCACCGCGCGGTACGCGGCGGCATACGTCTCCTGCGTCACCGAGGCGCTCCCCAGCTGCGTCGCGGTTGCGTGGTCGAGCTCGTCGGTCAGCACCTCGAATTCGACCGTGCGCCGCAGTAGCTCCAGGCCGTTCTCGGGAAGCGCGATCCTCAGGCCGTCCCATGCACGGACGAGGTCGCGCGCGCGACGCGCGAAATCGCGCATCCCGAACAGGTCTTCGAGAAGAAACGTTACCACCGGGGCGTAGCGGCGGTCGCTCGAGAGGTCCTCGTACGTGCGCGCGAGGCGCGCGGACTGCCATACCCGCACCTCGCTGCACCGTCTGCGCAGTCCGGGCGTCTTGAGGTCTTCGAGCTCCAACCGGCTCCGACGCTCGAGCAGCGTGTCGAGGTCGCCTCGCACTCCCATCCAAAGCCCTCTCGGGGCACACTCCCCGATCTCACGCGCGCCCTGCGGCGCCGTGAGTGGATACTGGGTGCCAGGACGAAGTCCGGCTATACGTGTTGTCCGCAGGTCAGGTGGAAGCGACGGTAGGTACCTTCCACGACCGGATAGGCGCTGATGCGCATTGCTCGATGGGTCTGCGCGGGCGAGAGTCGAGCGGCATGGAAACTCGTAGCCTTGGTGCGCTTTGCACCGGCGTGCTGCTTGCCGCCTTCGGGCGGGTCCCGCACGCCGGCCCCCAGCAACCGAGCGCTCGCCAGGATCTGCAGGCGGTGCTGAGCGCCATTCCGGATGAGCAGCACGGAGCGCAACTGTTTCGGCTTTGCGCGGAGTGCCACGGAGCTCGTGGGGAGGGAATCGGGGACGCCTGGACACCGGCGATCGCCGGCCAGCATCCGCGCGTGCTCGCGAAGCAGCTCGTCGATTATCGGCACGGAGCGCGCTGGGATCCTCGCATGGAGAAGGTCGCGGGGCGCCACATTCTCAGGTCCACTCAGGACATCGCGGACATCGTCGCGTATCTCGGGCAGTTGAGGGCCCCGCCTGCGAGCTCGATCGGTACGGGCAAGTGGCTCCACCGGGGCGCGCGGCTCTATCGCGGGCTCTGCAGCACCTGCCATGGTCGGCAAGGCGAGGGCAGTGCGGCGCGATTCGTTCCGCGCCTCGCAGGCCAGCGTTACGACTATCTCCTGCGACAGCTGCACGACGCCGTGGAGGGCCGGCGGCCGGGCCTGGCGGCCATCCACGGGCGCGCGCTTCAAAGGCTCGACAGGGAGGAGTTGATGGGCCTTGCCGATTACATCTCGCGGCTGTCGCCCGACGGCTCGCAGCGCGTCTCGCGCTGAGCGCTCAGCTCAATCGAGAGTGTTTGCCGGCGGCGGTGCGCTCGAGCGCAGCGCGGTCAGCAGCGCGGAGAGGCGCTCGAGCAGATGAGGCATCGGGCCCTCTCTGCTCAATACCGGCGCGAGCGCGGGATCGCAGAGCACACTCTCGATCCGGCGCGCGATGCCGTTCACGTAGACGGTGCGGCTCACGAGCCGAACGCCATGACTGTAGTCTGCGTACCGGGCCCCGTGCACGGTGCTCAAAGGCTGAATCGGCTCGCCTGCAGCGCGATGCCAGCCGTAGATCGCGACGCGCCCTGGAACGCGCCAGAGTCGCTCGGTGAGCACGAGATCCTTCTTGTCGCCGCCCGTGAGCGCCCCGAGCGGTGCCGGCCAGCTCGCACGCTGCAGGTTGATCAGCTCGGTGTGATAGACGAGATAGGGCGTGCTGCGCATCTCCTCACCCGGGGTGAGCGGCTGCGGAGCGAGCTTTACGGCGCTTGCGCCATAGATCGCATCGACCACCTTCGGGGTGGGCAACACGAAGCCGAATTTCCCGGCAATCTCGAGCGCCGTTCCGAGCCCCATCGGCACGAACAGGTAGTCGGTGTTCGAGCCGAGCGCGAGGTAGTCAGGAAGCACGCAGACCGTCACGGAAACGGGTTTGCCCGCGCTGCTGCCGCGCAACGTCACGGGGACCAGATGGCGCAGAAACTGCGGGATGTCTCCGGCGAGGAGCTGCAGGGCGACGAGCCGATCGCGCGCCGCGCCCGAGAGGTCGCGGACGCCTTGCGCGAACTCGCTTCCCGTCGGCGCACCTGCGATGCGCGGGGGGATGTCTGCAAGCAGGCGCTGACTGCAAGGCGTGGTTGCCTCTGCGGCGCTTGCCGCTGCAGCGACGCGCCAGAGGAGCGCCATCGCGAGTGCGATCGAGACGCGCGGCATCTTGCGCGTGATGCGGCAGTGCATGCTCATGTTGCGGAGCGGTGCAGGCTCATATGAACATTTAACAATGTCATGCTTGGTCATGATTGGCAATCGTGTCAGGATCTGTTTCCTATGAAGATCGAGTTTCACGGCGCGGCCCGCCAGGTGACCGGGTCCTGCCATCTGCTCGAGTGCGCAGGCAAGCGGCTGCTCATCGACTGTGGCCTATATCAGGGCGGGCGCGAGCTGGATCAAGAGAACGCGGAACCCTTCGGATTCGACCCGAGCGGCATCGATTTCGTTCTGCTGACGCATGCGCACCTCGACCACTGCGGCCGGCTGCCGCTGCTTGCCAAGCGCGGCTTTCACGGAGAGATTGTGTGCACTGCCGCATCGCGTGAGCTCGCGCGCCTCGTGATGCTCGATGCAGCGCACCTCAATGAGGAGGAGGCCGCTCGGGCCGCGCGCCACCTGCACCGCCGCGCGGCGGATGCGAATCGGGCGCCGCTCTACAGCATTGCGGATGCACTCAACGTGCTCGATTTCTTCGGGCGCACGGTGGCATATGATCAGCCTCTCGAGCTTGCACCGGGGATCACGGCGACGTTTCTGGATGCCGGTCATATCCTCGGTTCGGCGAGCGTGCTGATCGAGGCGCAGGAGGCGGCCCTCTCGCGCAGAATTGCGTTCTCCGGGGATATCGGCAATGCGGGCCGCCCGCTGCTGCGCGCACCGGTGGTCCCCTCGAAGGTCGACGCCGTCGTGATGGAGACGACCTACGGCGACCGCCTGCACAAGGCCATCGGCCCTACGGTCGAGGAGCTCTATGCCGCGCTCGCGCGCACGCTCGGGGACGGCGGCAACGTGATCATTCCAACCTTCGCATTGGAGCGCGCCCAGGAGCTGCTCCTTTTCATGAAGAGCGGCGTCGAGTCGGGCCGGCTGCCGAAGCACATGCAGGTCTTTCTCGACTCGCCCATGGCAATCTCGGCGACTGCCATCTACGAGCGCCATCCCGAGTGCTACGGCAGCGCGACTCGCGAGCTGTTCCGCGAGGGTCGCGACCCGTTCGCCGTGCCGGGCTTGCATCTCGTTCGGGAGACTGCGGACTCGATTGCGCTCAATCGGATTCAAGGCGGAGCGGTGATCATGGCGGGCTCCGGCATGTGCACGGGCGGGCGCGTGCGCCACCACCTCAAGCACAATCTCGGGCGGCACAACTGTGCGATCGTGTTCGTCGGATATGCGGCACAGGGGACCCCCGCCCGCCGCATCATCGACGGCGCCCCGAGCGTCACACTCTTCGCAGAGGAGCTCCCCGTGCGCGCCCATGTCTACACCATCAACGGCTTCTCGGCGCACGCGGATCAGGCCGAGCTACTCAAATGGCATGCTCAAACAGGGGCGAAGCGCACCTTCCTCGTTCACGGCGATCCGGAGGTGATGCGACGCTTCGCCGCCCGCCTCACGGGCACCGCCGTGGAGCTGCCGGAGCCCAATCAGGCATTCGCGCTTTGAAGGCATGATCGGTACTTCTGCGTACTGACGCAATCTTCGATCGGCCCATACGCTTCGAGCATGAGTACGGCCCGCACCGGCACGGCCCGCAGCAGAGCAACCTGCATACCCTCGGCCACTCGCGCGGAGGTCATCACCTGTTTGAGCCACCCCCGCCAGGCGGGTCATCCGCGTCGTGTGCAAGTGATCGAGACGCACTTCGCGTGGGTCTTCTTGACGGTACGGAAGGCCTACAAGCTGAAGAAGCCGATGCGCCAGACCTCGATGGATTACCGGTCTCTCGCCGCACGAGAGCGAGGTTGCCGTAACGAGGTGACTCTGAATCGGCGGCTCGCTCCCGGCATTTACCTGCGTGCGGTGCCCGTCGTGCGCACCGAGACGGGCGAGGTGGCGCTCGGTCGCGCAAGGGCCTTTGGCGCGCGCCGCGGGAAGGGGACTGTGCTCGATTGGCTCATCGAGATGCGAAGACTTCCCGCTGAAGGAATGCTCGATCGCGTCATTGCGGCGCAGAGAGTGAGTCGCGTGCACCTTGACCGGCTCGTCCACGCGCTCACGCGCTTCTTCCGGCGGGCGAATCCTCGTCCGATGAGCGACCGCGCGTATCTCAAGCGGCTGCAGGGGCAGATCGAGAAGAACGCAGCGGAGCTCGGCGCGCCCGATCTCGGCTTGAGCCGCGAGCGCATCGAGTCCGTGACCCGCTTGCAGCTCGAGCTGCTCGGGGCGGGACCGCGTTTGCTTGCCGGGCGTGGTGGCCGAGTCCGCGACGGTCACGGCGATCTGCGGCCGGAACACGTCTACGTCGGAGGCCGTGCGGGCGATGCGTGCGTGATCGACTGCCTGGAGTTCGACCCGGACCTGCGCCGCCTCGACCCGGCGGAGGAAGTCGCATTTCTGGCGCTCGAGTGCGAGCGACTCGGGGCGCCGATCACGGGCTCGGAGCTCATCGAGCGCTATCGAGCCTCAACATCGGATCCGGCCCCCGATGCGCTCATGCACTTTTATATGAGCCGGCGCGCCGCGACCCGAGCCAAAATCGCCGCGTGGCACCTGCGCGACGAGCAGTTTGCGGGCGAGCACGCCAAATGGAAGGCCCGTGCCTACTCCTATCTCGATGACGCCCTCGACCACATTCGTGCGGCGGAGCGCGCGCTCTGCGCCGGCGATCAGCGTTCAGGAGTCCTCGAGAAGCTCGGTCATGAGGGTCAGCAGCTGCTCGGCCCGCAGCGGCTTGTTTGCGATCCGCAGGTACCGGTCAGGTTGCAGGCTCTTCACCACGAGTGAGGTGTCACCGCTCACCAGGATCGATTTGAGATCCTCGCCGTACTGGGCCCGCAGCGCTTGGACCAGCTCGACGCCCGTGGCGCCGGCGCCGAGATGAAAGTCAGTGATCAGTAAATCGAACGCATCGGGCTGCGCGGCCAGCTGCAGCGCCTCGGGGATCGAAGCGGCCGTCAGCACCTCGTATCCTTCCGCGCCGAGCAGCATGCGCATGGCGCTGCGCACGCCCGCATCGTCCTCGACGAGCAGCACGCGTCGCGCGAGCTCTCGCGGAGCCTGCGCGTGCTCGGCTGCTTGCGGCCCGTGCTGAACGGCAGCATCTGCGGCGCTCGCCGGCAGCTGCAACGAGAAGCTCGACCCCTCACCCGGCTCCGAGCGCACCTCGAGCCGCAAGCCGAGCAGCTTCACGAGGCGGCTGACGATACTGAGCCCGAGCCCATAGCCCTCGCGCGTGACGTTCGGGGCCGCGTTCACCTGGTAGAACTCATCGTAGATGTAGGGGAGCTGCTCGGCCGGGATCCCGATTCCCGTATCGAGTACTTGGACACTCACGATGTTCGGCTGGTGCGAACACCGCAGCACCACGGTTCCGCGACGCGTGTACTTGATGGCGTTGGAGAGGAGGTTGCGGAGGATCTGCTCGACGAGCGAGGGGTCGCTGTGCACGGCGTCTGCACACGACTCGACGCGCAGCTCGAGGCCCTTGTTCACGGCGAGCTGTGCGAACTCGCTCGCGAGCTCCTCGAAAAGCGCCGCGACCGTGAAGTCGGTCACCTCCGGCTTGATGACGCCTGCCTCGAGCTTGCTGATGTCGAGCAGCGCGTTGAGCAGCCGCGACATCGCGCTGATCGCCTGCTCCTGCTGAGCGAATGCCTCGCAAAGGACCGGGTCCCTCGACATGCGCCGCAGCGTCCCGTTGAGCAGCGAGAGAGCCTGCAGCGGCTGCCGCAGGTCGTGGCTGGCGGTTGCCAGAAAGCGCGACTTGGCGAGATTGGCACGATCGGCAGCCTCGCGTGCGGCAACCAGCTCGGCCTCGATCCGCTTACGATCGGTTACATCGCGGATCGCGGCAGCGATGAGCAGCCGGTCCCGGTCGCGGATGGGGCTGAGGCTGATCTCCACGGGGAACTCGCTGCCGTCCTTGCGCAGGGCAAAGAGCTCGAAGCCTGCGCCCATCGGTCGCATGCGGGGGGTGTCCGAGTATCCCTCGCGATGTGCGAGGTGCCGGGAGCGGAAGCGCTCGGGGAGGAGTGCCTCGACTTTCAGTCCGAGGATGTCGTCCACCTCGTGGCCGAAGAGCGCGGCAACTTGATGATTCGCGAAGACGATCGAGCCCGAGGTGTCGCTGATGACGATCGCATCCGGTGCCGATTCGAGAGCACTCTGGACGAGCTGCGGCGGCAGCATGACGAACTCCCGAGATCCACCGTGATCTCACCCCGCGTCCCTGAGCTCTACTCCCTGGGAAGCACCCCCGGAGTCCATCGGCTCGCCCCGCGAGATGTGGCCGTATTCTATCTTTCGATCGAGCGTCGCGGATGTAACTTGGGTTACATCTCTATACGGAGCTTTCACCCGCAAAGCGCAGCAGACGCTTGAGGCTCTCGATGCGCAACCTGCCGTTGTGGACCGACACGACGCCTTGGCGCGCCATGTCCGCGAGAGCGCGGCTGACGACCACTCGAACGGAGCCGATCATCGAGGCGAGCTCCTCCTGGGGAAGGTCGAGCATCGGATCGATGCAAGGCTTGTCCGATCGATGGGTCGTATCGATGTAACGGAGCAGGAGGTGCGCCAATCGAGCCGACGTGTCGTGGAGGGCAATGCCCGTCGCAAGCTCCGTGAGCTCGCGCAGCTTGCCCGCCGCGTAGCGGTGCATTGCGAGCCGCAGGTGCGGAAAACGCTCGAGCCAGCTGCGAAAGAGCGGCATCGGCGCAGAGAGGATGGTCACCTCATCGAGCGCCCACGCCGATACGGCGTGCGGCTCGCCATCGAGGAGGCTCACGATATCGAAGGCGTCGCCCGGACCGAGCAGCCACAAGGTGAGCTCCCGTCCTTCCTGTGAGTTGGAGCCTGTGATCTTCACCCGTCCCCGAGTGAGGATCCGGAAGCGCTGCGTCGTCTGGCTCGGCCCGATGATCTGGCGTTTCCTGGGCCAGGTCTCCGTGATGAGCCCCCCGGCGATCTCGTTGAGCGCATGAGTGCCGAGGCCGGCAAAGAGAGGGCTGTCTTCGAGTGGATTCACGTGCATCCTCGAATGCTGCCCTCGCGTGCATCGCGGCGCCATCGCGAGTTTCCCGATGCCGATCCGCACTTGCGCGTATACGGCGCCCCGAGAGTGCCTGCAAGTGATACTGACCCGCGATGACCTTCAGGAGCCGCTCTCGGCGCGCGGCTCCTGTGGGAGCGGCGCAGCGGCGTCGGACTCGGTCGGGACCTGGCGCGGCCGCTGCGCGAGGAGACCCTGCGTCAATTCCCGCGTTCGCTTGAGGCTCGCCTGCAGCTCGCGGATGCTCTTTGCAAGAGCCTCCACGGGATCGGAACGCGTTCCGAGAGCCGTTCGAGATGCGACGGATTGCGCAGCGGCGATCGCGCGCACGAACTTGAGGAGGCTCAAGAGGTGAGCGCGTTGCGCCGACGCCAGGGCCCACTCCCAGCTGCGCTCCTTCGAGTGCGCCAAGAACTTGAAAAGCTCGTAGCGCTGCGCGGTGCTTGCAGCGGCAATCTCACACTGCAATTCCCGGGAGCGCTCGATTTCGCGCCCGAGTTGCGCGACCCGCTTCGCAAGAGTGCCCGCCAGCGCAGAGCGAGTGTGCCCACGATCCGTTCGGCGGTCACGCCTCGCGAGGCTGACCCAGATGACGTTGCCCGTCACCTCGTACGTGGCATTCGCGCGGCGCTTCATCGATCGTCTGGAAAACGTTTCTGGGATTTTGGCGCACCACCATACGCCACTGACGGGCGCTCGGTGGGGGCTTTGATGCTGCAATGCAGCGATCCGGGGCGTCCGCAATAGCCCGTATACCGCGGGCGAGCCTGTGGGCGCACCCTCTCACGGCATGAAAGTACATCCCCGACACCTGGCTCTCGCGCTGATCATCGCGGCGATCTTCATCGCGATCGCCACGGTTGCTGCGCGCATGCTGCGCTGAGCGAGCGCCCCTCCACGCTCGATGCGTCGGCGACCGACCACGATCGCTGCGGCACTCGCACTACTCACGTGCGTGGCCTCGCCGCGCGCGCAGTCTCCGGAGGTTCTGGCGCTGCAATGGGCTCAGTACGAGGCGGAAACCCCGAAGAGCGTCCTTGAGCTGCAACCGTTCCGAAGTGAAACGCGCCTCGAGGTGGGGGGCGAGCACGGAGTGATCGGAACCGCTGCGCTCACGAACCTCAATCCGCACATCGGTGCCTGGTTCCTCTTGAGCCTCGAATGGCACGGTGCGCGGTCCACCTATCACCTCGAGAACCCCGATCCGGCTCACCAGCGGCTCGAGCTTTCGCTGGAACAGGCCGGTGTCGTCGGGATCAGGGGTCTCGGCGGCCGCGATGACTGTGTGATCTTCAAGCCCGACGGCGAGAGTCCGCTCGTAGAGGGCGTGCACTCGGGACTCCCGTACGCACCGCTTTGCGGGGGAGAGCTGTACTTGCGCAACCCGGTCGTGGGTCATCGCACCTCGCTCGAGGCAGTAACGGAATTCCTCCGCGACCATGTGTACGGCGGAGAGGAGATCATCTCCTTCGCCAAGACGGAGCTCTACCGCGACCGCTTTCTCGAGCGGCCCGCTTCGACCTCGAGCACCTGCAGCCCGCCCGCCTCGAGCGGCTCCGGCGCACCGCAGCGTGCGGCGACTGACCCGCAGCCGCACGAGCACTGCGTCGTGCCCGGGAGTCTCGGGCTCGACCTCGTGGCGGATTCGACGGGTCTCGCGGTGGGTGACTGGTACGGTGTGCGCGATCTCCCCCGTGTCTACGTGAGCACGCTTGCGCCGGAGAGCCTCGCAAGCAACCTTCTCCTCGGTAAGCAGCAGGGTGTCAACCGGCTCGACAGCGTCGAATCCGCCGCGCTCGTGTACCTCGTCGCATTCGATCTCGGGAGCTTCGATCTGCACTTCGCCCTCGGCACGGATCACCCGCGACTCGACTGGTCGCCTCGTCCTCCTGAGCGTGTGCGAGATCCTCGCCTGCCCGGTCCCGACGGTGTGGCAAGCCCGGCGCCGCTCATCACGAACGGCATGGTGAGTCCGGCCGATGTGGATCGGACGGTCGCCACTTTCGCCGGCGGATTCAAGCGCGAGCATGGCGCCTTCCGCTATGGACCGTTCTCGCTCGAGAACCACGGCAGCCATTACGGGTTCATCCAGGAGGGCACAATCTTCAGCAAGCTGCAACCTGGGCTTGCGACACTGCTCACGATGGCCGACGGACGGGTCGAGATGAAGACCTGGACGCGCGCGGATGAGGCAACCCTCGAGGACATCCGCGATGCACGGCAGAACGGTGTTCCGCTCATCGAGTACGACCCCGCACGGGGGACAAGCGCGCCCGGCGCACTCGTGAATCTCTGGGGGCCGGGCAACTGGTCCGGCTCGGCAGCGGAGGTACTGCGGACCGTTCGCGCGGGCGCGTGCCTGCAGCAGTCGGGCGCGCGGAGCTTTCTCGTGTACGCGTATTTCTCGGCGGCGACCCCTTCGGCGATGGCACGTGTGTTCGAAGGCTATCATTGCCGCTACGCCATGCAGCTCGACATCAACGCACTCGAGCACACCTATCTCGCGCTCTACGTGCGCCGCAATCACGAGCGGCTCGTCGAGCACGTCGTGCAAGGCATGGAACAGTGTGACAGCCATACCCGAGAGGGCCTGGCCCCCAGATTCCTCGCCGTCCCGGACGATCGAGACTTCTTCTACCTCACGCGACGTGGAGGATCCTCATGAGCGAGCTGCGGATGCTCAAGATGCTGGCGAGCGCGCTGCTCGTAGCGCCTTCGGCCATCAGCACGCCGGTTGCGAGCGCCCAGGCCGCGCCCTTACCTCAGGCGGTGCCCGCGCAGCGGACGCTCAGTCGTGCGGAGCAGAACGCGGAGCTGCTGCGCGAGCTGCAGCAGGTTCATGGGCTCACCGATGAACAGATGGCGAGAATCCGGGCGATCTTCGCGGGGTCACCCGTGATAGGGCAGGGCAATCCCGCCATCACGCATCATCCGCTGACGCGCGCGCAGTGCCTCCAGAGGCTCGACCAGCAGCACATCGTCTACGCGAATCCCCGCTTCGAGCGCATCTGTGGGCGCAAGTACATGGCCCCCCTCTACGATCCGGGGAAGCAACGCCCCGAGGATGCGACCGCCTGCATCGATCAGTTCGAGTTTCCCGACGTCCCCTGCGACTATCCCGTCGTGTGGGTCAAGGCCCGCGAAGCCGCACAGATCTGCGCTGCCGAAGGCAAGCGGCTGTGCGATACGGACGAGTGGGAGGATGCGTGCCAGGGCGAGCGTGAGGCGCCGGATTATCGCTTCGACCTCGCCCGAGGCGTTCCCCCGGAGGTGGGCATCCGGCGCATGCGCGAGGCCCACAACCGTGCCCATCAAGCTGACGAGCGCTGGAGCTACGGCCCCTCCTACGAGCGCGGGATCTGTGCGACCGGCAGCTTCAAGACGCCCGGGTGCAACGGCGGCAGCTGGAGCGGCTGTGGCTCGAACACCTATCCCGACGGAAGCTTCCCGCTCTGCCACAGCCCGCTCGATGTCTACGACCTCAATGGCAATGCCGCCGAGCACATGAACCTCCCCTTGAGTCCCGATCAGATGTCGCAGCTCGGCAGCACGACGCTCGGGTACACCGAGATGAAGGGCAGCTGGTTCATCTTCGATACCTATCGGGCACATCCCGACTGGTGCCGCTGGCGAGCACCGTTCTGGCACGGCAGCCGGGTGATGGACCCGCACAGCCACGCGAACTATCACCTCGGCTTTCGTTGCTGCAACAGCCTCGCACCTGCAGGCTCGAGCGGTGCGAGGCCTGCACCGCCGACTGCCTTCGGAGCGCCCGTTTCAGGCCCGGCACGGCGGGCGCCGGCGTGGCTCTTCACGGGCTCCTTGAGCAGATCGAGCGCGCAGGCGGCTCCGCGGCGCTGAGGAAGACGTCAAACGGCGAGCCACGCGCTCGCCCCCATCAGCGCCACGAGCGCGAGACTCAGCCGGTCCTTCAGCGCAAAGACGAGCGGGTCGTCGGTCATGCGCCCGCGGTGAGCCATCAGCCACATGTGACTCACCCAGTAGAGGAGCAGCACCGATGTGGCCCAGATGAGCTCGTAGCGGCTGTAAAGCCGCTCGAGGTTGCCGGTGCTCATGTAGATCGCGAGCACGAGCACCGAGAGGATGCCGCTCGCGCCTCCGAGAACGAGGATGAGCTCCTGATCCTCGAGCAGGTAGCCGCGGGCGTGCGCGCTGGTCCCGTCACGGATCTTGAGCAGTGCGAGCTCGGCGTAGCGCTTGAGGAGTGCAAGACTGAAGAACAGAAAGATGCAAAAGGCGAGCAGGCGGGCGGAAGGGCGGATGTGCACGGCGAGGCCGCCGGCGAGGACGCGCAGTGCATACCCGCTGGCGAGGAGCAGGGAGTCGAGCAGCACCACTCCCTTGAGGCGCAGCGAGTACGCGCTCATCAGCGCGAAGTACAGTCCGAGCACACCCATGCCCCCGAGGCCGAGGGGTGAGGATGTCGCGAGCGCCGCGGCAAGCAGGATCGGTACCAGGGCGAGGGCCAAACCGCGCGGCAGGCGTCCCGAGGGGATCGGCCGCCACTGCTTGTGGGGATGGAGGCGATCCGCCGCCACATCGAGGCAATCGTTGAGGAGATAGACGGCGGAGGCACACAGGCTGAAGGCGACGAACATGCGAGCTGCGGCTCCGACGAGATGCACATCGGCGAGCCGGTGTGCCGCCGCGAGCGGCACGAAAACGAGCGTATTCTTCAGCCACTGGTAGGGACGCACGGCCTCGAGAAGCGCGAGCAGAGTGAGGACGAGGGTTCGCCTCGGCCCGCGCCCGGCGGGCTGGGACAGCCAGATGGGCTCGGGAGGTGCGGGTTCCGAAGCCGCCTGAGGAGGTACGGGCTCCGAAGTCGGCCGAGGAGCGACGATTGGAGAGGTTCGATCAGAAGAAGTGCTTGGCCACATTCAGCACTCCTTTCTTCCAGGGGACGCGATGCGTGATACCCGTCAGCGATTGAAACTCTCGCCGGTGCGCGACATACCAGTCGTAGTTGCGAACGAGCGCCTCGCGGTTGGAGTACCGCGGATGAAATCCGAGCGCGCGCTCGATCCGCTCGATGGAGACGAAGCTCTCCTCGCCCGCGGTCTCGTAGATCCAGCGATAGAGTGGCGAGAGATGCAGGGCCTCGAGGAGGCGCAGCAGCGCAATTGCCGGCGCGGCAGGCAGCGAAACGACGTGCCTGGCATGGCCGGCGCGATCGAGCACGGCCTGGAAGTTCTCGCGCATCGTCCCGAAGTCCGCCGCCGCGACGTTGAACACATCGCTCGCCCGTTCGGGCGTCGCGCCCGCCGCGAGCTCGATCGCGCGGCACAGATCCTCCACGTCGAGCAGCTGGTAACGGTTCGTCCCGGAGCCGAGCACCGGGAAGTTTCTCCCGCAGTACGCCCAGTCGTAGAGCAGCTCGAATGCGCCGAGACGCTCGGGGCCAACGAAGCTCTTCGGACGCAGGATGGTGACGCAGATTCCCTTCTCGCGCGCGGCCCGGCACAACCGCTCGGCCTCGATCTTCGATTCGCCATAAGGGCCGACCCCGTTCAGCCGATCGGTCTCGAGCAGAGGGTGATGGTCGGGGATGCCGTAGACCGCGGTCGAGGAGATGAAGATGAACTGCCCGACGTGGTGGGCGAGCGCAGCCTCGAGGAGGAGCGTCGTGCCGTTCACGGCCGTCGAGAGGATCTCCTCGCGCGGCGCGAGAGGCAACGCCGCGGCGGCATGCACCACGATGTCCACCTGTGTCATTGCCCGCTCGACGGCCCGAGGATCGCGGATGTCGCCGTCGATCACCTCGACGGAGAACCGCTCGGGGTAGGTAAAGGGCGCGATGTCGATCGACCGCACCGCATCTCCACGCGCGAGGAGGTGGCGGCAAAGATTGATGCCGAGAAAGCCGGCACCCCCGGTCACGAGATAGCGTGGCACTTGAGAGCGGTCCAGTCGGTTGTGATGCCGAATGGAAGGATGGCAAGGGTTGCCGGTCGCTTAAATCGCGACAAACCCGTACGCGGGGTGGCCCGCCTATGGTGAGTCGGGAGGGACCGGCCAGCGCTCGAGGAGCGGAGCGACGGGCTTGCCTCCCAGCATGCGCCGGATGGCCGCGCCGAGGAGGGGTGCGACCGCAAGCACCGTGAGCTTGTTCGCCGAGTTGCCGAGGCCGCCGGCCCCGGGCGTGGCAGCCTCCCCGAGCGGCAGGCCGACGCTGTCGGTGACGAGCGCGCTCGAGATGTCTTGTGCCTCGATCAGCTTGCGAATTGCGCTGGGAACCGGGGCATGGGTGACGGCAACATGGACGGCCTGCGCGCCCGCCCGCCGGCACGCCGCCGCGGCTCGCACCAAGGTGCCGCCCGTGGCGGAGAGGTCATCGAGCACGATCACGGTCTTGCCCGTCACCTCTCCAACGAGAGTGCCCCCGGAGACCACATCGAGCGCCCTGCGCTTCTCGATGAACGCCATCTCCACCGCTCGCCCGAGCCGCGCCGCGAGAAGCTCGCGGAATACTTGCACGCGCTTGATGCCCCCGACATCGGGGGAGGCCACGGCGAGCTCCGCTCCGGCGAGCTGCCGCGCGTAGTGGTCGACCATCATGGGCAAGGCGGTCAGATGGTCGAAAGGCACTCGAAAGGCGTTATCGAGCGCAGCCGCATTGTGCACATCGAGTGCGATGACGCGATGAAGCCCGGTCGCTTCCAGGAGCTCGACCACATACCGCGAGGTCACCGGGTCGCGGATCTGCGTGCGCCGATCCTTGCGCGCGAAGGCAAAGTAGGGCACGACCGCGACCAGTCGCTCGGCGCCGGCATCGCGCAGGCCCTGGAGGAGCAGGAGCAGCCTCAGCAGCCGATCAGCGACGGGGGCATCGGCGGTTCCGGCAAGACACTGCAGGACGAAGACGATCCGCCCGCGGACCGACTCGAGCGGGCGCAGCTTGAACTCCCCGCCCTCGAAGCGCCGCTCCTCGAGCGGGGTGAGCTCAAGTCCAGCCTGCTCCGCCACCTCCCTCGCGAGCATCCGGCTCTCGCTCAAGGTGATGAGGCGCGCTGCGCAGGGTACGGTCAGCATACGAGGCTTGAGTGTAACCGGCTTGCGGCTCGACGCGGCGGCGGCGCATATGTAGTTATGCGTATTCCCGGCCCCGGGGATGCGCGGCAGGGTGGTGCAGCGTGGCGGAAGTTGCCAGTCAGACGGAGCGTCGTCCATGTGTCTCGCGGTTCCGGGCAGGATCGTATCGATTCGCGGGGAGGATCCGCTCATCCGCTCCGCCCGCGTGGACTTCGGCGGAGCCGTGAAGGAGATCAACCTCGCCTATGTACCCGAGGCGGGGGTGGACGATTACGTGCTCGTGCACGTCGGATTCGCGATGACCGTGATCGATGAGCTCGAGGCCCGTCGCATCTACGCCGAGCTGTGCAGGGCTGCCGGCATCGAGCCCGATCCGGTCCACGCGGAAGTCCTCGCTTGAGGCACGTGGCTGAATACCGCGACGGGCGGCTTGCGCGAGCGCTCGCGCGGCGCATCGCCCTCGAGGCTCGTGCGCCCGACGGCTACCATTTCATGGAGTTCTGCGGGGGTCACACCCATGCCATCTCGCGGTACGGCCTCGAGGACCTGCTGCCGCAAAGCGTACGCTTGATCCACGGACCGGGCTGTCCGGTCTGCGTGCTGCCGATCGGCCGCATCGACACCGCCATCCGGCTCGCCGAGCGCCCCGAGGTGACGCTCTGCTCGTACGGGGACCTGATGCGGGTGCCGGCCTCGGACGGTGCATCACTCCTCAAGGCCAAGGCTGCAGGCTCGGACATCCGCATGGTGTATTCGAGCCTCGATGCGCTCTCGATCGCGCGGCGCGAGCCGCAGCGTCAAGTGGTGTTCTTCGCCATTGGCTTCGAGACCACGACACCTGCGACTGCGCTCGCGATCCGGATCGCCGCCCGCGAGCGCCTCGAGAACTTCTCCGTCTTCTGCAACCACGTCCTCACGCCATCGGCCATCCAGAACATCCTCGAGAGTCCAGACATCCGCGAGCTCGGTCGCGTGCGGATCGACGGATTCATCGGCCCCGCGCACGTGAGCGCCGTCATCGGCAGCGAGCCCTACGCGTTCTTTGCGCAGGAGTTCGCCAAGCCGGTCGTGATCGCGGGCTTCGAGCCGCTCGATGTGATGCAGGCGGTCGTGATGCTCGTGCGCCAGATCAACGAGGGGCGGCACGAGGTGGAGAACCAGTACGGGCGGGCGGTCCGGACCGAGGGGAACGAGCGCGCCAAGGCCGACGTCGCAGCCATTTTCGAGCTGCGCAAGAGCTTCGAGTGGCGGGGACTCGGCGTGGTGCCGTACAGCGCTCTGCGCATCAAGCGTCCATACGCGGCCTTCGATGCGGAGCGCCGCTTCGGACTCGAGTACGTTCCCGCGCGCGACAACCCAGGCTGCCAGTGCGGCGCCGTGCTGCGCGGCCTGAAGCATCCGACCGATTGCAAGCTGTTCGGTACCGTGTGCACGCCGGAGAACCCGATGGGCTCCTGCATGGTCTCCTCGGAAGGCGCGTGCGCGGCGCACTGGACTTACAAGCGATTCCGCGACTGCGAGCGCCCGACGGTCACGAGCCTGCCGGCGTGAGCTGCGCCGCATGATCCGCAAGGACTACCGGCGCAAGCTCGATGTGAAAAACGGCCGCGTCGAGCTCGCCCACGGGTCCGGCGGCCGTGCGATGGCGCAGCTCATCACCGAGCTCTTCCATCCGGCGCTCGATAACGAGTGGCTGCGGGAGGGCGAGGACCAGGCGACCTTCGAGGTGCACGGCGGCCGCATGGTCATGACGACCGACGCCTACGTCATCGCGCCGCTTTTCTTTCCGGGTGGCGACATCGGCTCGCTCGCGGTCCACGGCACGATCAACGACATCGCGATGGCCGGGGCGCGCCCCCTGCATCTCGCCGCGAGCTTCATCCTCGAGGAGGGCTTTGCGCTCAAGGACCTCAAACGTATCGCCGAGAGCATGGCTGCCGCGGCGCGCGAGGCGGGGGTCGCCGTCATTACCGGGGACACCAAGGTCGTCGAGCGCGGCAAGGCCGACGGGGTCTTCATCTCGACGACCGGGATCGGCATGGTGCCGCCGGGCATCGAGCTCTCGGTCGCGAGGATCCGACCGGGTGACCGCCTGATCGTGTCCGGCTTTCTCGGCGATCATGGTGTCGCGGTGATGTCCAAGCGGCACGATCTCGCCTTCGAGACGGCGATCCTCTCGGACTCGGCGTCCCTGCACGGCCTCGTCGCCGTCATGGTCGAGGCCTCGGGTGATGACCTTCACGCCATGCGTGATCCTACGCGGGGCGGACTCGCCGCAACGCTCAACGAGTGGGCTCAGGCAGCCGCACTCGGGGTTCGCATCCGCGAGGAGGCGATTCCGATCCGTCCCGGGGTCGCCGCGGCCTGCGAGCTGCTCGGACTCGATCCGCTCTACGTCGCCAACGAAGGCAAGCTCATCGCGGCGGTTGCGCCGGAGTCAGCCGACGGGCTGGTAGCAGCCATGCGAGAGCACCCGCTCGGCCGCGATGCGGTCATCATCGGCGAGGCGGTCGCCGACGAGCATCGGTTCGTGCAGATGACGACGGAGTTCGGCGGCGACCGTATCGTCGATTGGCTCGCCGGCGAGCAGCTGCCGAGAATCTGCTAGGCAGATCGGCGTGACGGAGTCGCAGAGCGATTTGGACGTGCGCGCGAAGCCCGAGACGGGTGCGACGTTCGTGATCGACAGCGCAGGACTTGAGCGCATCCTCGCTGCTCTGCTCGCCCAGGGTTACGAGCTGCTCGGTCCCGCCGTGCGCGATGGCGCCATCGTGTACGACCCCATCACACGCATCGAGGAGCTTCCCCGCGGCTGGACCGATCGGCAGGAGGCTGGCACCTATCGGCTCGAGCGGCGCGCAGACACTGCGCTTTTCGGGTACGCAGTCGGGCCCCACTCGTGGAAGCGATTTCTCCATCCACCCGTCGAACGGCTCTGGCAGATGCGCCGGCAGGGCGACTCGCTCACGGTCGAGCAGCGTACCGAGGCGAGGAAATTCGCGTTTCTCGGCGTGCGCGCTTG
>Ga0335074_10001482_pt1 | contig 31836 bp, 20 predicted proteins | sample Lox_Sample_23_FD_206715 | JGI IMG/M metagenome (GOLD analysis project Ga0335074, IMG submission 206715) | Soil microbial communities from Loxahatchee National Wildlife Refuge, Florida, United States - Lox_Sample_2.3 | ecosystem: Environmental > Terrestrial > Soil > Wetlands | place: USA... | reverse complement strand
CGAGTAAGCGTCAAGCTCCCTGTTTTCAGCAGTCAGAGAGTAGATTCGCACGCCGTGGGCCTCAAGCAAGTGCAAAACGTTGGTGCTCGGCCGTTCGCCCAGCCCCCAACGCGCGCGGACCATCTCTGCCGCGGCTTCCGGATCTTGTCCGGTGAGACTCGGCATGTCAGGGCCCGGCAGGCGGAAGCGTTCGTCGATCCATTCGTTGATCAGTAGAGCGACGGCGCCTGAGCTCAGTGCGCGATCGCGTTGCCTGGCGGTCATTTTGCTGAGGGCCCGGAAGCTGACTGCATCTGCCGGGAGCTCGTCCGTGTCCGGCGCGGCCAGGAACGCCGGAGCAACTTCGAGGGTTTCGGCGAGCAGGACGAGGCTCTCTTCTGATGGGACCTGGTGTCCATTCTCGTAAACAGAAAGCGTGTGCGTGCTGAGCCCTGTGACCTCAGCCAGTCGTGTCAATGTCAGGCCGCGTCGCTTGCGGGCAATCGCCAGCCTGGATGGACTGAACATGGAGCGGCGCCACCTCCGCGCGAACTAGCGCCGACTCACCTCGACGACGACATCACCCTGGCCATCGCCGCCAGGCTCCTGCCCGCCAGCAAGCAGCGTTCCGTCGCGCGGGAAGACCGGCAGGAGACGCGCCCGGCGGCGAACTGCGGGCCACAATCGATCCGGTTCGCCACGAGCGAGCGCGCCAGCAACCGACGCCGGGGAGTCTATTTTCAGAATGATGCTTTGGAAGCACTGCGACTGAAACTGTCGGGCAAGTGACTGCGGGACATGTAGCGTGGCACTCAGTTGAGGTTGCCTTTTTCGGGCGAGCAGTTCGAGCAGGCTGATTGATGCTGTCGAAGCACGACCGCCTTAGGGACTCCGGGAAAACGATCACGAAATTCTCCGGCCGCCTTTTCCTTGATCGATCAGATGCTGCCGCAGCTCGGTGGACGTGTGAAGAGCGGTCGACACGCATCCGCAGTGAGGCTGGCGGCGCCCCGAAAGATCCCTGTGGGTGTCCGCCCCGTGGGCAGTGCTTACGGGTCAATGAGCCAATGCAGCGTGCCGTCGGTGGTCGGGAAAGGCAGCACTAGGGACCTTCATCCTCGGTCGGCGCAGTACCAGGCGGGCTCGGTCGACGGCCGACACTTCTTGCGGCTCTCGGCACTAAGTTCCGGACCCCATATCGGCGGACTACGAAGGCCAATTTCACCAGCTGAGCAAGGGCAGAACTGTGGCCCGTTCTGTGGAGCATTCCTCAATAGCGCTGCCGACGCGTCGTGGCCTAGCGTCTAACAGAATATGAGCGCCGTCAGTGCCATTAGGTGTGACGGGCCACTGTCAAGCGCGATGGCAACCGTGCCGAATGCCGAGGCTGTAACACCGATATCTGAAGGGACAACCAAAACATGAGCCAATCGTTCGAATCGGACATGCCGCGTCTCCAGGCTGATCCGGCCACGGCCGACAACTTTGCGGGCGAGGATCCGTCACCGGTAAAGGCGACGCCGAGTCAGCCCGCAGTGGGAGCGGTGGCTGTGCAGACAACCACGTACGTTGACGCAGTCAGCAGTCTCGTCCTACCGGAGGGCGTTCAGTTGGCCAGCGCGGGACGCCGTATCGGCGCATATCTCCTGGCGCTGCCGCTCGCCGTCGTGACGCTCGGCATCGGTTACATCATATGGGGACTTGTCGCCTGGGCAAAGGGCCAGACCCCGGCATTGCAGGTGCTGGGGATGCGATGCTGGCGGTCCGAGCCGGGCCGGGTGGCGAGCTGGAGCACGATGGCGCTGCGCGAGACCATCGGCATCCTTGTCGATGACATCCTCGGGATCACATTGCTCGTGTCATTCCTGCTGATGCTCACGCGGCCAGACCGGCGGACTCTGCACGACCTCGTGGCTGGCACCATCGTGGTGCATGACCCGGACAACGTTCTGGCCGACAAGGCGTCGTAGCGGAGGATATTGCGCCCTGGCTCAGACTTGGGGAATCTGTGAAGGCAAGAATCGGCTCCTTCACGTGTATTTGCCGCCGGTACCTGCAGATAGAGGCTGCGCACAATGAAGATAAACACGTACAGGCCCGTAGTCATGGGCCTAGGGATCGCGGCGTTGCTCATTTCCGCGCTCGCAGCCACCAGCTGTCCGGCCGATGCCGCAGTGTCGGCGCATGCGGCGATAGGCGGCAGAAATACACCCCTCCCGGCCGCGCCGTCGAACCTGGCCGCGCAGGCTGTCGGTACGACGTCCGTCCGGCTGACCTGGACAAACAACGCCGCTAACCAGTCCGGAGTCGTAATCAGCATCGACGGTGAACAGTCGGTGAACCTACAAGGGGCCACGATCAGCTCCTACACCTGGAACGGGCTGTCACCAAACACGAAGTACTGGTTCTACGTCGCGTCCAAGATCTATGGCACGCCGGGCGACCCGACCGGCTCTGGTAACACGCAGTCCGCATGGGTCGGCCCGGCCTACGCGACCACAGTCGGCACGCAGTCGTCAAAATCACCCGCACCGCGGCAATCGACATCACCTGCGCCGCAGCCGTCGACAGCGAGTCCTGGGGTGCCGACGACGCTACCGAGCCAGCCGTCGCCGACGTTTGCCTGCGTCACCGGACCCGACGGTAGCTGCCTGCAGCCTGGGGCGGGCGTGCCGGTGCCGCGGACCTGGGCGCCCACCCTGCCCGGTTGGCTGACGTCGCCGGTCACCGGCGGCTGCGTGGCCGAGTTCCTGAGCCTGGATGCGGTCGAGCTATGGAAGCTGTTCGATCTAATGGGCGGTGCCATCCAAGTCGACGAGTCCAACGGGAACTTCTTCGTCCGCTTGGCCGGAGGGCTGGTAGACAACTGTTCTCAGCTCAGCTACGACCTGCTGACTGGCACGCCGGTTCCGCAGAATCTGGACTTCACCCACGGTGTCGCGTCGGAGAGCGGGACCGTGCTGGACAGCGTGACGAAGCCGGCCAGCCCGGCGGCCGCGCCAAGCCTGTTCCAGCCGGTGCCCAAGTCGCAGCTGGTCTCGATGGAGAAGCTGCCGTTCCTGCGCCAGCGCTTCGGTTACGCGGTCGCCCAGGTCGGAGCGGCGGCGGCGCTCAGCCAGAAGTACCCGGCCGGATGGGGCGCGGCCGTGCAGAAGAGCATGGTGTGCCGACCGCAGCAAGGCGGTTACCGCTGCGTTTGGAGTTATCAGCTGAACGGCGCTCAGCACTTCGGTTACGTCCTCGTCGCGGTGACGGCGAACATTTATCGCCTCCGCAAGGTCGCCGAGGTCGGCCGGGCCGCACCCGCGAGCCCCGCATCCGACCGCAACGCCCTGTGGTACGGCTTGATGGCCCTGGTGGTCATCGTTTCCATCGTCGTCGCATTTCTTCGCAGGCGACGCCGGGGAACGGCCATAGCGCAGTGAGAGTCTCGTCGGCGAAGGCCGCAAGCCTGCTGTTACCGGTGCGAAGGCATAGCAGAACGTAGTCCACCACTGCGCCCTCGCGCATCATATTAGCGTGGTGTGCCGGACGAGGCTGGGCCCTGCAGTGCGTGGTCGCGGTCGTACCGGTGGCCTCTGTGGTTGCCGAGCTCGGGCTAACCGCCTTGGACCGAGTCCGTTTCGGAGCCTGCCTGTGTTGCCAGGCCCGCCATGCCGAGTTCGGCGCCTTGCTGCTCGACCTGCTGCATCTTCTTCTCGCTCGTCTCACCGCTTTGTCACCATGATCAGTCTCAAGCTCGTCTAGGAGACCGTCGAATTGCCGACCGTGATGAATGCGGGCGGGAGCCCGGACAGGTCGGTAGCGTGTGCCGGAACGGCATAGCCGGGTATGTCCTGCCCGGGACGGAGCCCGCTTAGGTAGCTGCGCCAGCCGAACTGGTTGGCTGCTGGCCCCGGAGCGGTGCTCCAGCCCGTCCGGATCGCGTGGCCATGCGGTCGTCGAGCATGGGGTAGCTCAGCACCTCGAAGGCAACGGGTATCTCCGCGCGGTCCCTGGTGAGCATGGCCAGACCCGCAGCCAGCCCGCCGCCCGCGCTCTGTTCTGGTCGATCAGCGCTTAGCGTTTCGGCGTTCATTCAGAAGCGCCGATGGCCGCTAAGCTCGCCGGATGTAGTGTACTGCCCTTCGTCGCGAGCGTGATGAGAACTCATCTGTGAAATGTAGGCGCGGACTCTCCGTCCGCGCGCAAGAACCCGCTGGCTGCTGGGATGATTCGCAACACCGGCGGACTCCCGATGCGGCCTGGCGCTGCTTCCGCAGGCAGTGAGGTGAGCGCAGCAGCGAGACTCGCCGCAGCGTCCACGCGTAGCGGGCGATCATGGTGCTTCTTGGTCAGGTCGGGCAGGTTCTAGTGGGTAGCGGTAGTTCGATGCGCTCCGCGTACGGGGCACTGGCCACGAAGCCGATCTCCACCAACTCGCCACCCGCCGCGTCGGCATCCTGCCTGATTGTGTCTCAATGCCGCACTCTCTACAACGAGGACGTCGTCTGGTCCAACTCGGACTTCAGACTCGGGCTGCCGCTCGACAACCACAACCGCCCAGGAAGCCTTGTAGTGGTTAGCGGACGAGCCGTGAGACTACGAACAGGGCACCCGCGTAGATATCTCTGCTGCCCGTGTAGTCCAGGTGGCTGCACGTGGACTTTTTGGTGCAGCGGATAGCCGCGACGAGCTGAGCAGTTTTCCACGGGATACCGAGGCCGCCGTGCCAGTCCTCTCCGCTCACCGGGTCATGTGCCAGGCTGTAGGTTTTCACCTGGAACGGGACGTGGGCGCGGGCTGCCGGGTAAGGGTAGTCGGAGGACGGCATGCAGCCGATGCCGTACGCGAAGAGCCTGGCCAGCCCCTCATTCAAATCGTCGCCGCGATAACACGGGTCGCCGTAAAGGACCACGGCCCTGATCATATCCCATTCCTTTGGGTGGTCCATAATCCAGGCGTTAACTACCCATGCGCCCATCGAGTAACCGACCAGCGCAATCTTATCCTTGGCCGCCGAGCAGCCTTTGGTGTACGACCTTATCTCCCGCTGCAGGTTATTCTCCCCTTGCAGCAGGGCGGACCCAGTCCTAAGCAGCGAGCGCCATTTTTGAGCATCGACAGTGGGATAGGAGACAGGGTGATTGAGCACTGCTCCGCTGATGGCGTTCTGGTCCTTATCGAAGGACTCCAGCTCCGGGGAGATCGTGCGAATCGTGCTGGACGGTCCCTCGCCCATGCCGTGCAAGCCGAAGAATACCGGGGAGGAATCACAGGTCGATGATGCGAATGGGTAGACGTACGCAGTCGTGCCAGCGTTGTACCAGGTGATGGCCACAGCACTTTCCGGCCAAGGTACGTTATGGAACGTCGTAAAGACCTGAGCCGTACCGCCTGGCGGCACATCCACCGACCAGCCAGGGCTGACGCTGCATGTCGTGCTGTAGGCGCCGACGGTACCATCATCGCCGCTACCGCCGGACATATGTTCCTGAACTGCCGAAAGGTCCGTCGGGTCGTCCGGACAGGTCAAACTCCGGCTGGAAGAGCTAACGTTGGTATATGTGACCCAGACGGTCCAAAAGAGCGGCACGCCGGACGAGTACGCCTGAACGACTGACTTTGTCCAATCAAGCTTAAACCCGCCGTAGTCGCCATTGACCAGTGCGTTCGGACCGGAGTAGGTCCCTGGGGGGGTGCACCCGGCTCCGTTAGGCTGGCAGACGCTCACCGGATGCCCAGATGTGGCTCCCGCCGCAGTGGCCGAAAGGCCGCTTAGCAACGTCGCTGCGGCAAGGCAACTAATCACGTTCCGCATCCGCATGAAGGTCACTCCCTAGGTGAGCTGGGCGCAGGTACAAGCGCGAATCCCGTTGGGTGAAGGTGCGCCTAACCTTGACGATAAACTTCCGGTCTCAAATCTTTTCTGGTTCTTCTGCGTATGGAAATTGCAAGCGTGCGCATAGACACTAAGGCTTTGTCGGACGGCTAATCGGTGCTTATTACCGAGTGCGATCTATGGAAAGACGATGAGGCCGATACTAGGCTGGTCTTACGCAAGGATGCTATTGAAGAAGAGCGCACAGAATGACTCACAGTTCCGCGACTGTGGCCGACGCCGTGTGCGGGGTCGCACATTAATGCCACGATCTAAGCCGACCCGGCAGATCTGCTGATATTCCGGGCGCAGTCGCCTGCTGCATCATGTTCGGCGTCGGCATAAGGCTCCGTATGGCCTTCGTGCGGCAGGAGTACGGTCGTCGGCGCAGGTTAGGCTGGCTTTCTATGCTTGGTCGATAGTCTGTGCGTGTGCCTGTGCTGCGAGCCCTGCCATGCCAAGGTCGACGGCTTGCTGCTCGACCTGCTGCATCTGGATGGTGCCGTTGGATCGAGTCGAGGGCTGGCGCATGAGGGCTCTGGCCAGGTCGAACTGGGTGCGCGCCGAGAGGACGGCGAAGTATGCGTTGCGGTCCGCAGCTTTCGTGAGGTTGGTAACGGCCGCGGAGAGATCACCAGATGCCAGCTGGGCCAGGCCGATGAAGCGGTACTTGCTTCCCAGGATGACCGCCGGCCAGCCTGCTAGCACGGTGTCGTCGGGGTGACTCTCGAGCAGGCGGGCGAGGCTGGTGCCCCATCTGGAGGTTTCGGCGGTCGCCAGGACACCAGCTAGGTTCGGGTGAGCCAGCACGGTCGCTGCCGTGGCGAGGATGCCGATCCGTGATGGCCCACGGGCCAGGCATACGAAGTCGGCCGTACGCGCGGCGACCTGGCGGAGGATAGCGCTGGCCGCCGCTGTGTCGCCTTGCTCGGCGTGGATCAGCGCGGCGCCGAGCCGCCAGACCTGCTCGTTCAGGCCGCTGACATCCTCTTCAGGCAATGCTGCCAATACCTCGCCCAGGCCATCGAGCTGACCGGTTTCGTACAACAGCCAGCCGGACTGCGCCATGAGCGCCTCATGGGCCATCGACTTGCCCCACCCAGCGCTCAGCCGCGCTGCTTCAGCGTTACAGGCGCCTGCGGACGGGAAGTCGCCGTGCGCCAGTGCGAGCATGGCATCAAGGAGCGCCTGCGAGTACAAGACCAGTTGTGCGGTGCTTCTCTCGGAGAACTCCCGATGTGCGCGCACCGCCGGCGGAATCTCGTGCAGACGTCCGGCGCGGATGAGATCGATGACCCGGCAGACGAGCGCTTCTTCCAGGTGGTATGCGGAGTGAAAGCGCAGGCCGAGCTCGATCATCTGCTGGTCGTAGTCAAGCAGTTCCTCCGGTGGCGCGCTGTCTTGCATACCGCCGCGGACGCCGATCAGGATGTCGGCCCGGGCCGGGCTCGGCGGGACGGCGGGCAGGTGGCGGCGGGCGGCCTCGGCAAGTTCCAGGTGCTCGTTCTCGTGGCGCCGCGGGGAGATGGTAAGCCGCAGCGCGAGGCCGGCCTGCGCCTGGGCCCGCAACGTACCCTCGCCATCGGGCAGCCGGCGGAGCAGATCCCGGAGCTGTTCGGTCAGTTCTTTCTCTTCCAGGCCGTAGCTCCAGGTCAGTCGCTCCAGGTGGACGAGGGCGAGCGCTTCATATCCGGCACTGTCCAGCGTCCTTGCAAGTGATGCCGCGCGCCTGAGGACCGTCTGTGCTTGTTCCCAGCCGCCGCCGAAGCGGAGCGCGTCGGCCTGGCTGATCAGCAGGCGGACGCGTTCCGCGCCCGTGGAATGTTGAGCGGCGGCGGCATACAGGCGCGCGGCGGTGCCGAAGGCGTGGTCTGCGAGGGCCGCCTCGGCAGCGTCAGCGGCGAGCATGACAAGCGTCGCAGCTTCGACCAGCGGCGGGCCGGCGGCGATGGCATGTCGTGCGAGCGAGAGCGCGTCGGCATCCGCGTCGGTCTGCAGTGAGGCCAGGCAGCGTGCGTGGAAGGAGCGAAGTTGTCCCAGCGGGCAACAGCGCATCAGCGTGTCCACCCAGCTGCCGTGCTGGAACCAGTAGCCGGACACCCGCGGCATGAGAATTGACTCCCGGCGTCGTTCCGCGTCCAGGATCTGCTCCACCGCCGCCAGCGGCAGGCCCGCGACGTGTGCTACTAGCGGTGCGTCGATGCGATGACCGGCCGCACAGACCGCCGCGGCGTACAGGACGTGGCGCGTTTCGGGTGAGCGTTCCAGGACGGCATACTCAAGGCCGCGCGATCCCTCCGCGTCGAGTTCCCTGACCTGCCACTGACTGGTGCCGCTCCCGTGCGTGTCGTGCTCTAGCCGGGAGAACTTGACCAGCTGCGGGTGCCCGCCCGTTTGCGTGAGCACCTGCTCGACGACGTCGGCAGGCGGCAGCGTCCCGATGCGCTCCCGCAGCATGCCAGCCACCGCGTCGAAGTCCAGCGCGGGCACGTGGACAGGCATCACCAGGTCGAGCGCTGTGCGGCCGTCGGCCTGCCGGACGTAATCGCGCAGCGGGGATCGGTCCTCAAGCTCGTCGGGCCGCACCCCAGCGATGATGCCGACGGCCCGCGCACTGACGCGCCGGGAAACCTCGATCAGCAGGTGGTCGGAGCTCGCACCACCTCGGTGCGCGTCATCAAGGACGATCACGATGGGACAACGCCTCGCGGCATGCTGCAGCAGTGCCGCGAAGGCAGCGGCGACCTCACCCGGCAAGGCTGCCCCTGGCTCATCAGCACCGGCGGCCGGAAGCAGGATGTCATCAAGGACCGGGGTATGCGGGAGCAAGCTGACGGGTGCCAGCTCACTGCGCCGGCAGCTGATCCAGATCGGCGCGAGCAGCCGACGCCATGCCCGGTAACCGGCCTCGCCTCGGTCCAGTGTCACCCATTCCGCTTGCATCGTGGTCGTCCGGCTGGCCAGGGTTTCGATGATCAGACGAGACTTTCCTATGCCCTCCGGTCCAAGCACGAGCGCCAGGCCGCCCCGCCCCCGTTGCATGCGTTCAAGGAAACCGCCGAGCACCGCAGTCTGGCTATCGCGTCCCAGGAAAGGCTCCTCGGGCGCGACCGGCAGCGGCCGCTGGCCGGACGGCGTGAGTCTGCCCACGGCGGTCAAGGTGACAAGCTGCTCGGCCCACAGGAGCCAGGCCGTATCGCAGTGTGCCTTTTCCCGCCATTGGCCGATGGCAGCGTGTGCGGCACCGGCACCGAGTTCGTCCAGCGCCGCGACAGTCTTCTTGAGCCACTCGTGCGGGTCGCCGGTGTCCGATAGTCCTCCGGCCTGGCTCGCATCCCGGTCGCTTATCGGCCGACCGCGAGCAGCAGCTTCGAACTGCGCTCGGACCGGGGGATCAAGCTTCAGGGCGTCGGCGAGGAGCCGGATCGTCGCCTTCTGGGCCCTAGTGGAAATGCCCCGCTCAAGGTCGCTCACCGTTCGAGGATGAATCCCGGCCGCCACCGCGAGCTCGTCTTGCGTCAGACCCGAGTTGGCCCGCAGACGTCTGAGGAGCGCCGCAAAAGAGATCACAACCTCGTCGGCCACGGCCACCCCTCCGCGTCCCAGCCCTGGGTTCCTGCCTTGCGCAGCCATAGCATTCAGGCGAGGATCCTGTGAGCCATTCTGTGAGCTCTTTCTCAATGGTAGCGCCTAAGGGCGTGAGGTACAGTTTTACGAGGATTCAATACCTTGTCACGCTAATGAAGAGTCCTGTTCTTACTGAGAAATCTCCTGATAAGCGCGCCCAGGGGACCATCTGCGAAGGACGATTGACCCGAACGGCATGGCAGCGTCTCCGGTGGCCGGCACGCCCGTTATGTGGTGCGCGCTTCGGACCCGCCTTCGCCGATCTGAGCGATTATTACCCTCCGACTAGTGTGCCGCCGGGAGCGGACCTGATGAGTACTGAAACGGATCCGTCGTCCGGAGCGCCCGCAGAAGGGCGGTCTGAAGCCAAGGCGGCGTCGCTACGCGGACCCGTTCCGAGGCGGGTCAGCATTTCGGTCGTGTTCGCCGTCACTGGTCAAGTGCTTGGGATCATCATCACGCTGCCGGCGATAAAGTCGTGGGCTGACGGGCGGGTACACGGGGTGTGGCCTTCGTGGCTGCTGCTAGTCGCAAGCCTCCTTGCATTGTGCACCGCCGTCTACCTGGTCTTTCGGGTGCGGCAGGCGCTGGTGCGATTGGATCCAGACGGAATCTGGCGGATCACCGCTGTTGCCCTCGTGGTCCTCCTGCCGCTGGTCCTGATCATGAGCGCAGTGTTCGCGGCGATTGATATCACCACGGTTCCGGCCAAATCGGCTGGGATCGGAGCGGCAGGCGGCAGTCCAGCTACGTCGCCAGGTACCCAAGCCTCGGCGACGCTGCCCGCCTCAGGGAAAGCTGCGGTCGGTACCTTCTCGTATCCCCAGGCTCATGCTCGGGGAGTGCCCGCGCCGGCTACGCTGACCGCCCGCGGGACCGTACACCACCTCCAAACCGGGCACCACCTGCTGATCTTCTTGCGATCCGGGAGTACCTATTGGGCAGGCGATCCGGACGTAGTCGTCAGCCGTGGCGGGAACTGGTCCGGCACTGTCTGCATCGGCTTTCGGGCCACCGTGACCCTCGAGCTTGTCGACATTGGTCCACACGGCCTGGCCAAACTCAAGGCCGATCACGGTGCGCTCTGGAGTAGCGCCGGCATGCCGTTTGCCCCGACCGGTCTCGGGAGTGATGTAAGCGTCCTCAGCAGCGTGCTCGTGCACGCTGATGGCGTGCCTTCGCGCTGCACTCATGAGCAGGGGTTGTACTGAGTGCTTGCGGCCTTCACGGCAGAAGGCTCTATCGCTCGGGATCACTCCGGATCAAGAGGTACTAGCCAGTCAGGCCGGCAGCATTCGCTGAGCCGGTTCTCTGCGGCGCGAAGTCCTCGGAAATCGTTGGCGCGTCAGGCGCACGGGGGAGTAGCGCCCGCCGCTTTCTGAGCGGCATCGCGCAGAGACTATTCGACAGATAACGTATGCGCGCGACCGAGATGCGCTGGATCGTGCCCTGCCAGGCTGACCGCAGCGGTTGTCGCGAAGACCACGCTGGTCATCGTCGCCAAGTGCCCGGACTGCGCGCTGTCGGGATGCAACGCGGCGGCTCGCGAGGCGCCTGCGACTGAGTGGCGATATCGTGTCTCACCAATCATCTCGCACGAGGATGGGTGAGAATGCCGCCTGACAGGTCGTGCGACCAAATCGTGGCGCTGGCGGCGGGGAACGCGGACGCCGCTTACGAGCGGCTATCCAGATGGCTTGATCTGGATCCAGACGCGGACGGTGTCGAATGGCTGCCTGAGAAATGGGGCCGCTGGGTCCCGGTCGACGGCCTCACGTCGCGGTTGAGGGGGCCGGCGCCGGATGGCCGGTGGCGTCTTTACCGGCGTGACCTCTTGCAACTTGGCGCGCAGGTCGTGGCGAGCGACCAAGATGAGTCGGCGGCCGTGGCGCTGCTCCTCGCTGTGGTCGTCTGGGGTGCAGGGCAATCCGACGGGCGCGGTCCGTGGAAGGCGGCTCAGGCACTCGGCCTGGGGGAGTCGCGCGAGCCGGGGCGGCAGGCGATCGACCGCATCCGGCTTGCGGTGGCGGTGGCACTAAAGGAGGGCGGCTGGGTAGCCTACGCGGCCTTGTCGCCGCAGGGCCCGGCGAAGCTACAGCAGATGGGCGAGTCGTATTTCACCAAGCTGATCTACGCAGCCGGTTTCGGCTGTGACGCGGCACCCCGGCCGTGGCCGCTGATCCTCGACGACAACGTCCGAAAAGCGTTGGTTCGGCCCGGCGGCATCTTGTCTCACACTGCCTGGACGTTGCACTACTCACCGGTCGGGTACCGCCACTACCTTCGCATCGCCGCCACCTGGGCCCAGATCTGGGACCTGCCCGCCGACCACATCGAATACGCCCTGTTCAGGATGGGCAGGGACGGCGGCTAAGACGTCCTATCTGCCCGCGATCCCCTTGAATCGTCGAGATAAGACCCGCACGCGGTTGTCTGTGATCTGGCATCGTGATCATGGTGATGGATCACACGTGCCCGGTCGCGTACGCGCAGAGTGTGGGGCTGCTGGATGGTTCGCCAGTCACGACGTCGTGGTGCCTGTCGTACTGGCGCGATACGATCACCGACCTGGATCCGATTATCGCGACCGACCGGCGGCTCCTGCTGTGGGAGCACGGCCCGCTCAGCGTGCACTACGCCCCGTGGGACTGGGTAAACACTGCGGCGCGGGTGATGCTGGTCGGCATCACGCCGGGCGCTTACCAGGCCGCCGAAGCCCTTCAGGTGGCACGGGAATGCCTGCGCTCAGGGCGTTCGGCTGAAGAGACCCTGCGGCGCGCGGACGCTGCGGGCTCGTTCTCCGGACCGATGCGCAGCCATCTCGTCACGATGCTCGACGGTGTCGGCCTGGCAGACGCACTGGGCGTGGGCAGCACGGCCCGGCTATTCGACAGTCACCACCACTTGGCTGCGCTCTGTTCGGCCATCGACTATCCGGTCTTCGTGAACGGCCAGAACTATGGCGGTACAAGTCCCCAGCTTTCCCGGCACCCGGTGCTGCGCTCGCTGGTGAAGGCCAGCCTCGGCGCGCGCATCGCCATGACGCCGGATGCCTTGATCATCCCGCTGGGAATGGCCGCGGAGAGCGCCGTATCCCTGCTCGCCGCCGAGGATCTGGCTGACCCGGACCGGTGCCTTACCGGATTCCCACACCCTTCCGGAGGCAACGGGCACCGGGTCCGGCAGTACGCAGCCAACCGACAGGCGCTCGCCGGTCAGGTCGCAGCGTGGGCTGCTGCGGCGATCGCCTGATCGCGCACTGGAAGCTAACTGGCTCGCGCGCCGATGCGGCAAGCGATGCTGGGATCGCCGCCAATATGGGATCACCCGCGAGCCACGACTAGACCTGGGCATACTCGCCGCAGCGCGGCCTGCGTGCCGTGAACGTCCATAGCGTCTGCGGTGCGGTGGCAATCGGTAGCTGACCTGCCAGCCTCGACGATACCAATCTCGCAGTTTCTTATCAGTAACGGCGCATAGAGTGGCAGCTGGAGCCGCCGGATCACGTTTAAATACCGTCTCGTCGATGCAGACCGTTTATCCAGCCTGCGGTTAATGCCGTTTTCAGGGTCGGCGGCGTTCGGCGTGGGACGTTACAGCTCGACGTTTAGTTGGCGGGCCAGCGCCTGCACGTCGGCGTAGAGCTGACGCACGCGCTCCTCGGGTTTCAGCTTGGAGAGCCGGCTACCACGGTTTTTGGCTATGCGGTAGAGCTCCTTGACATCGGCCTCTACGGCTTGCAAACGACCGTCGATGCCAGCGACATCCCTTCGGATGACTGTCAGCGTCCGGTCGTGCTCGGTCAGGTGAGCTTCGATGACCGCGAGTTGCTTGTCGTGCTCGGTCAGGTGAGCTTCGACACGATCAAATTTCTCGTCATGCTCATTCAGCTTTTTATGGATGGCCTCGAACTGCGGCATGGCCACGGCATCGAATGCTTCTAAAAAGAGCTCGCGGATAGCTTTTAGGTCGTCTTTGGATAAGCTCATTACTTACGTATTATAAGCCTCGCGCCGACAATACGAGCTTGTAATATTGGCAACAGATGTGGCGGCGAGCAGGTCGGCCAGGCGGGGGCCAGGCGCAATGGCGTTACGTTAAGGTGGGACTGGCATCCGCCAGAATCTGGTCTCTGTCAGCGGGGTGAGGCGGCCTGACTCGCCGGGCTCGCGGGTGTCGTACCGGCCGCCGGGGCGCCTGGTCTCGCGGGTGGCGGCGGCCCGGCGGCCAGGACTTCCTTGAGCAGGCCGTAGGAAGGAGTTCCGGTCGGCTAGCAGCAGGTCACCGGCCTGCAGCCGCACCAGCAGCGCGCGCAGCAGGCCGCCTGCCAGAGGCTAGCCGTCGGCTGCGTGCTCCTGCGGCGGGTCGGGCGGTCGGACACTTCGGCTGCGGCCCACAACTTCTCCGCCCGCCCGCGAAGGCCGGCCGGGCCGTCGTCGGGCACCGGTGCCAGCGCGGTACTGACGCTGCCGACACTGTCCAGCAAGGTGCCAAGCAGCCAGACCTGGCCGTTCTGGCCGAGGACCCAGGGGTTGGTGTTGCCTCGCACAGTGAGACAGCGCCGGGACGACGCACCGAGCCGGACGGATTGTTCGGTCATGGCGCCATCGTGGCGCACGTTGCCGACAGCCCGGCCAGCCCTCTGAGCCGGGGCAGATGCCAACCAATTGCGCTAGCTGCGCGTCGTACCCCCAGAGCCCGCTGGTGGAAACCACCGCCAAACAGGAATAACAATGATCAAGGCATGGCTGACCGCTTGCTGCGTCGCCGCGACCGCAGGACTGGTTCTCGCCGCGTGCAGCTCAGCGGGATCATCGGGCGGAAACAGCTCCCCTGACGCGGTCGGCGCGACGAGCTGCACTATCTACGATGCGGGTCAGGACGCCCGCATTACGGTCACCTCCGGTGGACAGGCGGAGTGCGCGGAGCTCGCCAAGAGCCTGTCCTCGGGCGGCAGCTTCTGGACCGCCCAGCCGGTGTCCACCTCCGACCCGCTGTCCATGGTGTGCGTGATGGAAGACGACGGCAATGTCGCTGAAGTCATCGACGGCGGCGGCCAGTACATCGGCCAGGAGGTCTGCAGCGGCTTCGAGTCGTCTGGCTGGACCGAGGACACCCAGGCAGAAGACCAGATCAGACAGCAGGAGCAGCAGGCAGCCAACGCCCAGGCCAGCGCCTCAGCGGCAGCGGCCCAGGCCCGGGCAACCCAGCAGCAGGACAGCCAGGACCAGCAAAACGCGCAGGACGACCTGTCCACGCTCGAGTCCGATGCGAGCCTGTCGAGCGGCAGCACACTGTCGGGTGACTTGTCCAGCTTCTCCGGCGACCTGTCAGACGCCGCCGCCGACCTGGCGACAACGAAATCGGATGCCTCACAGAGCAACAGCTACTGCAGCGCGTCCGACGATGCTGAGGGCGACGCTGAAGATGTAGAGGGAGACGCCGAGGACGTGGCCGGTGACGTCGAGGACCTGCAGGCCGACATCGGCACCGTCAGGACCGACATGGCCAACCTGAAGGGCGACCTGTCCACCCTCAGCAGTGATGGCCTGCCGACACTGCCAGGCGCAACGGCAGCGATCAGGAACGCCCGGGCCAACATCGCCTCAGCGATCTCCTCGGCGAACGGCTACATCAGCACCGTTAATTCTGACGTCTCGCAGGCCTACTCGATCGCGAACGGCATCTCGACGGGCAGTTGCGCCAGCGTCGCTCAAGCCACGCCCGCCGCAGTCCCGGATATGTAACAGGCCCGCTGTCCTCCGTGCGCGAGCCTCTGCGGGCCGCGTCGGCAGGAGTTCGATCACGACGGTGCCCAACCGGTGATTTACGTAGTCCGGGTGCCGACTCTGAGGCGCATGCGGGCGAAGTGCGGGCTACGGTGACGGCGCTGCCGGCCGCCACGACGCTGCTGGCATAACGAAGCTGCTTACCCTCGTCCGCAGTCTGGCCCGCACCGGGCCCAAGGTGTCTTAAGCGGAGCTCTTCATGCGCAAGGGGTTCGGGGATGCGCTGTGGTCATTCGGTGTGCAGAACTATGACTTTATCGCTTCTTATATGAGTCACCGCTTCTCGTCTGCGCCTGCTCCGGCCGAACTCCTGTAATGAAGTCAGCGCCGGTGGGACGCCCGCTGAGTAACTGGAGCGGCCAGGACGTCAGATGGTAGCCGCGAAACGACGCCGCTGGCGGCCCGTCCGCTGGGGTGGCGGCTGGCCTCCCAGGCGCGGCAGCTGCGGGTGACCGAGCTGGGGCCGGCGCGCGCTCAGCCGAACCGGGCCGACCGCTATCCGGTATTTCACGAGTTCGCGCGGTGCGTGCGCGACGCCGAGCTGCACGTCCTGCCAGCCGGATGACTGAACGGTCCGACTAGTCGGGCCGAGGCAGTCAGCCGCCGTTCGGCGTGTTGACCTCTGCGGCCACTGCCACTGCCGGACATCTGGGCCGGCACTCGTTGCGCCCCGATCAGGTTCTCTGTTTACAGTTGACTCGGGCGTTACTGAACCGTTACTTGCGTAGTCATGCCATATGTCGGGATACTTCATCCGGATTTACCAGGAGATAAAAGGGCGGCGAGTTCTGCCGGTCCGGCGGGCGTGGCGAGTGCGGGAGCGTTGATGAGGCGTCTGGTTGCGGTGGCAGTCGTGCTTGTAGTCGCGGGTCTCGGGGCTGCCGGGTGCAGTCAGGGCGCTCCTCCGCCCAGTTCGGCTGCGATTCAGGCTGCCGGCCTGAGGCTGCAGTCGGAGGGCCGGGCGCCGGTAGTCCGGCTGGGCCTGGTGCCGGAGATATCTGATGTGACCGGGCTGGTCGGCGTCGAGATGGGTTATTTTCGGGGCGAGCTGCCAGCGGGCGTGCAGTTTGCGTCTGAGAGTTTTGCGTCGGACTCGGCGGTTGCCGCGGCTTTTGCCTCGGGGAAGATTGACGCGGCGTACCTGGATCCGGTGATGGCGGTGCGGCTGTGGCAGAAGGGCGGCTCGGGGCTGGTCCGGATCGTTGCCGGAGCGGCGTCCGGCGGGGCTGAGCTTGTCGGCCGGCCTGGTGTTGCCGGAGCGGCCGGCCTGGCGGGCAAGAAGGTAGCGGTGACGGCCGGCACGTCCCAGGCGGTTGCGCTGAGCCTGTGGTCGCGGGAGCAGGGCATCTCGGGGACCAGCGCCGCCGCGGTCACGGGAGCTGCGGCTGCGGTGCTGGAGTTCCTGTCCGGCGCGGTTGCGGCGGCGTGGGTGCCGGCGCCGTTTGACGTGGACCTGGTTCGCCGCGGCGGCCACGTGCTGGCCGCGGACTCGCCGGCCGGCCAGTTCGCGACCGCTGAGCTGGTGGTGTCGGGCAGTCTGCTGGCGCGACGGCCGGCGGCGGTGTCGGGCTTGCTGAAGGGCGAGATCCTGGCGAACAACCTGATCGCGACTTCCCGTCCGGCTGCTCAGGCCGCGGCGGGGAGTTACCTGACCGCCGCGCTGGGCCAGAAGGTTTCGTTCCGGGTGGTAGGCCTGTCGTTCGGGCAGGTCACGGCAACTGATGATCCGATGGCGGGCTCGGTGCTGGCGGAGGCCCGGCAGGCTGCCCGGACCGGGGCGCTGAAGCCGGTGCGTTCCCTGTCGGGGCTGTTTGATCTCGGGCCGGTCGACCGGCTGCTCCAAGCTGCGGGTCTTCCCGCGGCTACGTAACGACTTCTGGCTGTCCGGCATGGCGTGCTGAGCGCCGGGCGGCTGCTGTTCCCGCTGAGAAACCGCCGGGCGCTGTCCCCGGCCTGCTAAGTGAGCTCATTTTCTGCGACCTGCCGCGCCGCGGCCTGGCTGCGCGGCTGGTTGAGGACGGAGTCGGCATGGGTCTGCGGTGTGCGCGCGCTGCAAGGGGAAGCACCGGTATTTCACGGCGGCCGTGCCGGGCGGCGGCCGCTGTCCGCAGGGCAGTTGCGGCGGGGCTGGGCCCGGTCGTCGCGGCCGGGACGTCGCTGGTTCCGGTGACGGCGGCCACTGCGGCGGTGGCTGTCGCCGGAGCTGCGGTGGCGGCGGTCGCGACGGCATCGCCGGCGCATGCAGCGACTTCCGCGCCGGTGCTGGTGCTGGTGCAGAACGGGGAGACCACGGCGCCGGAGACCACGGTCCTGCAGGACGCCGGGTACTCGGTGACGCAGGTGACGCCGTCGGCGTGGGAGGCGATGTCGGCGAGTTCGTTCGAGTCGTACGCGGCGCTGGTGATCGGTGACCCGTCGTCGGGGTCGTGCTCGACGCTGACCCCGACGACCGCCACGTCTGGCACCGATGCGCTGGGCACGGCCTGGCAGTCAGCGGTGAGCGGGAATGTGGTGGTAGCCGGGACTGCGCCGGCGTATGCGGGCACCACTGGCGCGGACAGCCTGATCAGCGACGCGGTGGGGTACGCGGCCGGCGGCTACTCGTCGTCGTCGGGCCAGGGGACGGGTCTTTATGTTTCGCTGAACTGCGAGTACGCGACGGCGTCGTCGGGCACGGCGGTGCCGCTGCTGAGCGGGGTGGAGGGTATCGGCACGGCTGGCGGGCTGACGGTCAACGGCAGCTTGTCCTGCTCGGACGCTGGCACGGTGAACACGTGGGAGTCTGACGACGCGGCAGCGTTCCGCGGGTTCGCCGGCTCGTGGCTGTCGTCGGGGTCGTCGGGGTTCCCGTCGCCGTCGTGTCCGGTCGAGGAGGCCTTCGATACCTGGCCGGCGATGTTCACGCCGCTGGCTTATGACGCCGGCACCGACGCGACTGACAATTTCACCGCGTCCGACGGCGCCACGGGACAGCCGTACATCCTGCTGGGATCGCCGCCGTCAGGAGCGACACAGGACCTGGCACCGTCGACGAACGGCGAGGTTGCGTCGGGAGCGTCAGCCGGGTCGTCGGGCAATGCCGCTGATCCGGGGGTGAGCGCCAGCCAGGTCGAGGCCGGCGACTCGGTCAACGCGGAGAACGGTGACTTCACGCAGACGGACACCGATGAGTCGGTGCCGACGTTCGGGCCGTCGCTGGATTTCACCCGCAGCTACGACGCCCAGGCCGCAGAGCAGGAGACAGAAACCGGGACGCCCGGGCCGCTGGGCTACGGGTGGACCGATGACTGGGCGACAGCGCTCACGTCGTCCAGCCCGGTCGAGGGCGACATTTACACCGTTGACGGCCTGCGTAGCGACACCGGAGCAGGCGGCCCGGCCCCGCAAGCGGCGACCGGCGCCACGGCCGTCGCGATGAACGGTGCCGACACCTACATCGCTGATGCTGCCGGAAACCGGATCGAGGAGGTGGCCGGCGCGGACGAGACCGAGTGGGGCATCACCATGACTGCCGGCGATATTTACACCATTGCCGGCAGCGCTGTCGGCCAGCCGGGTCAGTCAGCCGCCGGCACTCCGGCGGCATCGTCGCTGCTGAACGACCCGGACGGGATCGCAGTCAATTCAACTGGCATGTTCATATCGGACACAGGGAACTGCCGGGTGCTCGAAATACCAGCGAGCGGTTCGGACGCTGACGACATCGAGATCTACGCCGGCCGTAACAGCGGCAACTGCACCGTCGGCGATGATGACAAGCCTGCGACTGAATCGAACCTCAGCAAGCCCGAAGGCTTGCACTTCGGGTTTGGAAGCGGCGCCGGGGACCTGTATATCGCTGACACCGGCAACGACCGGATCCAGGAGGTGGCCGGCGCGGACGAGACCGAGTGGGGCCAGTCGATGACTGCGGGCGACGTCTACACCATCGCGGGGGCCGGCGGCACGGCTGGCGCAAGCAGCAACGGCACCGCGGCAGGCTCGAGTCTGCTTGATGCGCCTGCCGGGCTGACTGTGGACGGCAGCAACAACCTTTACATCGCCGACACGGGCAACTGCCGGGTCGAGGAAGTTCCCACTTCGACAAGCAGCAGCCTGTGGGGCGGCAACCTCGGCACCATGACCGCCGACCACATCTACACGATCGCCGGGCGGGACAGCAGCGACTGCACCGGCGGCACCAACAACAAGGAGGCCATCGACTCCGACCTCAGTTACCCGGATGAAGTTGCCTACGACTACACCTACGGCCTGTACATCGCCGATACCGACAGCAACGTCATCAAGGAGGTCGCCAATACCACGGCGACCGAGTACGGCCAGTCGATGACCGACGGCGACGTGTACTCACTCGCCGGCACGCAGACACAGGGTGATTCAGGCGACGGCGGCCCGGCGCTGTCCGCAGAACTGAACCAGCCGGCCGGCGTTGCGGTCGGCAGCGGGAATGTGACGGTGGCCGACACCGGCAACAACGAGGCCAGGAGCTTCGGGCCGACCGCGCCGTATGACATCACGGACCTGGCTGGCGACGGATATAGCATCGCCACGGCCGGCAATGACGGTCCGGCGACTGAGTCCGGGCTGAACACGCCCCAAAGTGAGGCCTTCGACTCTGCCGGCGATGTGTTCATCGCCGACGGCAACAACAACCGTGTCCAGGAGGTCGCCGCCTATAGCCACACGCAGTTCGGGATCTCGATGATCGCGGGCGATGTTTACACGGTTGCCGGAAGCGCTAGCGGAGTTCAAGGCGACTCGGGCGACGGCGGCAAGGCGACCAGCGCGCTGCTCTATGACCCGCAGGCAGTCGCTGTCAGCGAAGCCGGGAACCTGTACATCGATGACGGCGGGAATAGCCGGATTCAGGAAGTCTCTGCCAGTACCGGAGGCATTTCCACCGTTGCCGGGAGCGCGACTGGTGCGACGGGCGACAGCGGAGACGGCGGCAAGGCCAGCAGCGCGCTGCTGTATGTGCCGGAGTCGATCGCCCTCGACAGCAGCGGGGACCTGTATATCGCTGACACGTTCAACAACCGGATCCAGGAAGTGCCAGCATCGTCGGGCACCCAGTGGGGCCAGTCGATGACGGCCGGAGACATCTACACGGTCGCCGGAAGTTCCTCTGGCACGGCCGGCAGTTCCGGTGACGGCGGCGCCGTCAAGTCCGCATTGCTGCATTACCCGTGCGGCATCGCCACCGACGCCGCCGGTGACGTGTTCATCGCCGACTTCTCCAACGACCGCGTCCAGGAGATGGCTGCCGTCACCGGAACGCAGCGCGGCACCAAGATGACCGGCGGCGACATGTACACCATCGCCGGCACGACCGGGTCGGATGGCCTGACCGGCGACGGCGGCAAGGCAACAGCCGCGCTGCTGGACGACCCGACCTCTGTTGCCGCCGATCCGGCCGGCGACGTGTACGTCGCCGACAGCCTCAACAACCGGGTCCAGGAAGTGCCCGCCGGATCCGGTACCCAGTGGAGCCAGTCCATGACCGCCGGCGACATCTACACCGTCGCCGGGAGCGCGACCGGCGCGGCCGGCGACTCGGGAGACGGCGGCCCGGCAACGGCCGCGCTGATGAACAACACCGAAGCCGTTTCACTTGACCCGGCCGGCAACCTGTACGTCACCGATCTGAACAACAACCGGCTCCGTGAGGTCGTCGCCACCACCAGCACCACGATCAGCCCGGCACCTGGCCAGACCAGCTCACTGGCCATCGCCCCGGCCGGCGCCGCGCCCGGCGGGATCACCATCACCCAGCCCGGCGGCGCCCAGGTAACCTTCTACTCCCAGAACGACGGAAGCTGCGCGTCGCCGTACGTCGCTGCCGGCCAGTACTGCGTGATGCCCCAGGATGTCGGGGTAACCCTGACCGACAACACCTCGGCCGACACCTACACCTTCACCCCGTCCTCCGGCTCGGATACCTACGCCTACTCGTGGGACGGGCAGCTGAAGGCGGTCACGGACCCGGCCGGTGACACCGTCTCGGTTGCCTACCAGTCCCCGGCACCGGGCTCGGCCGTGACGGGTGACTCCAGCCAGGTGTGCCCGTCGACGGCGTCCTCCTGTGAGACGGTCACGTCGGTGTCCGGCCGGGCGCTGGTGATCGGGTCGGACTCGAGCGGCCTGGTGACGTCGGTGACCGACCCGATGGGCCGGGAATGGACCTATGCCTACAATTCGGCGAGCGATCTGGTATCGGCGACCGATCCGATGGGCAACGAGACGAGCTACACCTATGGCGAAGGGGCGACGGGGCAGGCGCTGCAGGCGAACGATCTGCTGACGGTCACCTCCCCGAACGGCCAGCCCGGCGGGCCGGACGCCGGTGATGCCAGCGTGAACGTGTACAACGCCTCGAACCAGGTCATCTCGCAGACGGATCCGATGGGGTACGCGACGACGTTCGGCTACTGCGTGAACCAGTCCTCCGGGAACTGCATGGACGCCTCGACCGGCACCGGATTCGTCACGGTCTCCGACCCGGGCGGCAACTCGACGGTGTACGACTTCGACCAGGGCGTGCTGGCGGCGGAGTCGCAGTGGACCGGCACGACCCTGACCTCGGAGCAGGACTACGGCGCGGACACGACTGAGGACGGGACTGACGCGGCCGGGACGCTGCAGGACATCTGGGCCACCGACGGTGACGGCAACCTGACCACGTACTCATACGACAGCAACGGTGACACCGTGGCGGTCACCTCGCCGATCGGGACCGGGTCGCAGACAGCCACGACGACTGCCTGGTACAACGGGGGGAATGAGAGCTGCTCGGCAACCGCGGAGGCGGCCACGCCGTGCTCGGCGAGCCTGACCGGGCCGGCGCCGGTGGCGCCGGGCGGGGTGATCACGCCGCCGTCGTCGGCACCGCCGTCCGGAGTGACGTACACGCTGTATGACACCGACGGGAACGAGCTGTACTCCACCGCCGGGGTCTACCCGCCAGGGTCGGGCAGCGCCTCCTACCAGAGCACCAGCTACACCCTGTACAGCGGCGACAGCGTCACTCTGCCCGGCGCCGGCAGCACGACGACGTGTGCCAGCGCGCCGCCGTCGCCGACGCTGCCGTGCGCCACCATCGACCCGGACGGGAATGTCACGCAGCTGGCGTATGACGCGGCCGGTGACCTGACCCAGAGCTCGGTGCCCGACGGTAACGGCTCGCAGCTGTCGACGACGACGTACGGGTATGACGGCGACGGCGACCAGACCTCCGCCGTCGCGCCTGACGGCAACGTTTCCGGTGCGTCGGCGACGACGACCGCGAACTACACGACCGACACCACGTACAACGCCGACGGCCAGAAAACATCGGTGACGCAGGCGGCCGGCACCGCCGCCACGCTCACACCGCGGGTCACCTCCTACGGCTATGACGGTGACGGCAACCAGACCGCGGTGACCGACGCGCGCGGCTACACTATGACGACTGCCTACAACGCCGATGACCAGGCCACCGTGTCCACTGACCCGGACGGCAACCAGACGCTGACCTGCTACGACGGCGACGGCAACGTAACTCAGACGGTGCCGCCGTCGGGCGTCGCGGCGGACAGCCTGACCGCGGCGTCCTGCCCGACGTCGTATCCGTCCGGCTACGGTGACCGGCTGGCCGCCGACGCGACGACCACGACCTATGACGCCGCCGGCGACCCGACGACAGTGACCAGCCCGGCCCCGGCCGGCCAGTCCGGGTACGAAACGACAACGACCACCTACGACGGCGCTGGCAATGTGGTGAAGGTAACGTCGCCGGCCGCGTCGTCCGGCGGCGCGGCGCAGGTCACCGTCAGCGCCTACAACGCCGCGAACCAGCTGGTGTCGCAGACCACCGGCTTCGGCACCACCGCGGCGTCGACCACCAGCTACTGCTACGACCCCGACGGCGACTCCACCTCGGTGGTGATGCCCGACGGGAACACCTCAGGCACCGCGGCGTGCGAGACCAGCTCGCCATGGGCGGTGTCCGCCAGCGCATACCCGATTCAGGCGGCGTATCAGACAACCTCGGCCTACGACTCGGCCGGGGAACTGGTGTCATCGACCTCCCCGGCGACCGCTGCGGCGCCGTCCGGAGCGACCACCACGTCGACCTACGATCCGGCGGGTAACCAGCTGACCTCTACTGACCCGGACGGCGTGACGACGACCTGGACCTACACGCCCGACGGGAACACCGCCACGGTCGCCTACTCCGGCTCGGCGGCCCACTCAGTCAGCTACACCTACGACGCTGACGGCAACCAGACCCAGATGACCGACGGCACCGGCACCTCCACGTACAGCTACGACCCGTTCGGCGAGCTGACCTCGCAGACCAACGGCGCGGGCAGCACCGTCGGCTATTCCTACGATGCGGACGGCGATACCACCGGCATCACTTACCCGCTGCCCGCCTCGGCGGTCTGGGCGGCCAGTGACACGGTGACCTACGGGTACGACAAGGCCGACACGCTGACCTCGGTGACCGACTTCAACGGCAACCAGATCGCCATCACCAACAACGCCGACAGCCTGCCGGCATCACAGACACTCGGCTCGACCGGCGACACCATCACCACCAGCTACGACCCCACCGGCAGCCCGTCAGCGATCACGCTGAAGAACTCCAGCTCGACGCTGCAGTCGTTCATCTACAGCGACGCTCCCGACGGGATTATCACCTCCGAGACCGACGTGCCGTCTTCCACCTCGGCCAGCTACACCTACGACGGCCGCGGGGATGTCGCGTCGATGAGCATCGGGTCGTCGGACACCAGCGACTACGGGTTCGACGCCTCCGGCAACCTCACCACCCTGCCCGGCGGTGCGACGGGCAGCTACGACGACGACAGCGAGCTCACCTCCTCTACCCTGGCCGGCGCCACCACCAGCTACACTTACAACGCCGACGGCGACCGCACCGGCGCCGCGCAGGGCTCAACCACCACCTCCGCCGGAACCTGGAACGGCGCCGACGAGCTCACCGCCTACACCAGCCCCGCCGCGGACATGTCTTCCGCCGCCTACGACGGCAACGGCGTCCGCGCGTCGGCGTCCTTCACCCCGTCCGGCGGCACCGCCACCACCGAGAACTACACCTGGGACACCGCCGGCGGCACTCCCCAGCTGCTGATGGACTCCGGCACCGCCTACATCTACGCCGGCGCCGGCACCCCGGCCGAGCAGGTCTCCCTCTCTGACGGAACCGTCTCCTACCTCAACGCCGACGCGCTCGGCTCGGTCCGCGGCATCATCAGCGCGGCAGGCGCCCTGACGGCCACGACGTCTTACGACGCCTGGGGCAACCCCCAGACCGCCGGCGGCCTCACCGCCTACACCCCGTTTGGATACGCCGGCGCCTACACCGACCCCGACGGACTGCTCTACCTCATCAACCGCTACTACGACCCCGCCACCGGCCAGTTCACCTCCGTCGACCCCGACGTCGGCCAGACACTCGCCCCCTACAGCTACGCCGCCGGCGACCCGGTCACCAACACCGACCCCGACGGCATGTTCGCCGCCTACTACGCCAAAGTCGCCGGCAATGTCGTCACCGTCAGCAGCGCCGCCCAGTACCACCGCGAGGTCTACGACGCCATCCACTACCCGCCGCCCCCGCCGCCCCGGCCCAAGCCCGTGCGCAAACCCAAGCCCCGGCCCAAGCCGTCACGCCACTGCGGCGCGCTCAGTTTCTTGTGCACCGCAGCCCACACCGTCGGTCACGAAGTAGACCAGCATGAGAAAGGCCTCATCCAGGCCGGCCTAGCCGTCGGCGCCGCCGCGCTCACCGTCGTCAACGTCGCCCAGCTCGGCGCCGACCCTCTCACCGACGGCGCCGAAGCCGCCGACATCAGCGCACTCGCCGGCGACGCCGCAGAAGACACCGGAGCCGATGCCGCGGATGCGGCTACGTGCGGCGGCGCGAGCTTCACCGCCGGCACGAAAGTGCTCCTCGCCAGCGGGCTCGCAGTGCCAATCGCCAGTCTCAAACCCGGTGAGAAGGTGCTCGCCACCAACACGAAGACGGGCAAGACGCAGGCCGAGCCAGTGGCCGCGGTGCTGCTCCACCACGACACCGACCGCTACGACCTTACAGTCAAGACTGCGCACGGCAGCGCCGTCATCCGGACCACCTCCAGCCACCTGTTCTGGAAACCGACCACTCGACAGTGGGTCAAGGCAGCGGCGCTCGGGCATGGCAGCCGCCTGCGCACCCCGGCGGGCCCCACCGCCATCGTCCTCAGCGGCCGCGCGCCCGCGAACACGAACGGCTGGATGTGGGACCTGTCCGTCCCTGGCAACGGCGATCACGACTTCTACATCGACGTAGCCAACACGGCTGTCCTCGTCCACAACTGTGAGCCCGGCGAAATCAACGGCTATACGAGGCACGGCCTTAACCAGGCCATAAGCCGCGATGGCGTTGGTGTCTCTCCGTCGGCTATCAACGATGCCGTAACCAATCCGACTCGGGTGATAGAACAAGCGAGTGGAACATTCAGATACGTCGGCCAGAATGCCACGGTAGTTCTCAACGAAAATGGCGAGGTAGTCACTACTTGGGCGAGAAACAGTCTAGGCTGGAGGATCCTCCGATGACTGATGTCGTTGAGTCGCTTCCCGAACGTATGCGTGAGTTGTTCGCGGAGGTAGTTGGCGCGCACGACCCTGTCCTGCTCTCAAGCCTGATGAGTCATGACGAGCCAACACTGAATGAGCGCCTGGCGGTCGAGGACATCCTTGCGACCGAATTTAGCAAGGCTTTGCAAGGGGACTGGGAGCCCACCGATCGGGGCAGGCGGGTCGATGAGATCCTCGGAGCCTTCATGCTAAAATGGCCGATCAACGCGAAGTGACCATGAGCTCAAGTATTTTGGATCTTCGCCGCAGAAGACACCACCAGCGACCTCGCCGACGCTGCAGCCGCGTCGGAGACCGCGGGCAGCGGCCCCGCCTCAGGACCGACCATCACGGTGACCACGATGCCTCCGCATCCGCCCCGGGCCAGACGCCTCCCGGCCGGCGAACCGCCGCGCAGCCACCCAGCCTGGGCGGCTCACCCGTCCCCGGCGCGGCACAGATACCAGGCACACGGACCGCACATACGACAGGTTCCTCCCAGTGACTCGCGGACACGTCGCCGTCCGCGACGGCCTTGCTTACTAGAGTGCCAGGCCGGCCAGAACGTGACCTCCGTCGCGGAAACTGCTGGCCGATCGGAGTACCGGGCCCGTGGGGGACTGTGGATCTGAGCCGAAAATCACCTGCCTCAGCCGGCCCGCGGCAGCGGACCGCGGGCGGTGCTCGGCGGTCGGTTGTTCAGGCGGCGGCGGGGTGACGGTGTACCTGGGTGCTTCGAGCTCCAGCGCGCCGGCTGCGGGTGACCGAGCTGGGGCCGACGCGCGCTCAGCCGAGTCGGGACGACCGCTATCCGTTGTTTCGCGACTTCGCCGCCGGGTTGTGTACCAGTCGGGGTGGCGCAGTCGCAGCAAGCAAAGCTGGTAACCGGGGTAGTCGCGCCTCCCAGGCACGGGCTCATTAACCAGTCTAATACGGCTGTTAAGTGCCTCGACGCTCCCTCGGTTTACCTTGGCAAGTCCGGAAGCATGTAACCGCCGAGGACACTCTCTGTATGCAACCATTCGTGGGCGATGGTGGCCTGTGCCATCATTTCGGGCATGCCGAACAGAACGCTCCGACCGCAAGGTGATCTTGTGGCGCGCTGGCAATACGCCATCGTCTCGCGGTACGGTGCGCTCCTACTCATCCTCGTAGGTCTCGGAATGATTGCGACCGCTATGGCCGGGGTGACAGCGGTGAGCCCGAATGCGCTCTTGCCGAGCGGCCTCGGTGCTGTCGTGTCCGGGGTGGTACTACCGCGGGTCAAGGGCAGATTCACCGGACCGGGGAAGATCGGCGCCGACCTGCTTGGACTTGATGAAGTCGATACACCCCTGTACCGGTACAGCGCCCCGACTGTGGCTCCGCCTGAGCAGGTAATGAGAGTGGCATCGGACACCGCTCAGTTTAGCGAAGAGGCGGTTGTGCGCGTCATAACGGTCCGCGACGTCGTTCGTGGCTTGCTCAAGTCGCCGGATGTGGTCTCGATCCTTCACGAGGATGGGCACACAACGTATGAAGGCCCGGACGGCGGCGAGCTAGAACTCGTTGCCTTCTCTGGCCAGAGCAACCACGACAATATGAGCAGGCCCGCTGACGGCACATTGCTTGACATCGCTCAGCGCTGGGGCGTCGAAATAAATGCAACCGGCGTCGCAGAGAGCTGAGCCATGGCCAGGCCGACGCTGGGCATCGAAGTTATTAACGGCCCAGCCGGATGGCATGATGCTGGCCTGGCTGGCAAGTATACGGACATCAAAGACAACGTTGATAGCCTTACTGCTGGTGGCGTCAGGGCAAATCAGTAAATGACGATCGCCATGCCAAGGACCGTCCGTACCAGCGGCGCCGGCAAGACCGGCAAGCCGACTGGGGCCACACCACGAGGCCGACGTGTAAACGGTTCTGGTGACCCGAGCCTTGGGCGGTCCGTCGACGGCGCGCGGTGCGATCCGCGCCCGTTCCGCCGGTCCGGCACCACGCTCGGCACGTATGCCGGCTCCGATGGCCCCTTCAGGCTGCATTCACGCAGCGTTAGAACGGAAAGGAAATGGCTATGCGCCAGTCAACTCCGGTATGAGCCTGCAAAAACACCTCGAACGCGCAAGATTGGCTAGTTGCGTACGCGCAAAAGGTCCAGTCGTATCGACGCAACATCAGTTGGGAGAACCTTCTGTCTGCGCCTTCTGCTACCGTTCCTCGCTTGACCTTTATGTGATCATTACCTATACTCTTAACCAGTCACGATGCGAATGCGAATATTAGACAAATATACCAAGGCAAAATCATCATCGGGCTTCAGTCTCATCGAGGTTTGCCTGGTTATTGTGGCTGCTGCATTGCTGATTACTATCGGTGCCGTGATTTACAATGATCGGTCTCAGTCCGCGCCGTCCGAGCAAGCAGGTTCGCCAGGTCAAGCAAGTGATTCCGACGCTACGTACACCGATGCCCAGCTCATCGCCGTTGCGAAGAAGGTGTATTTCCAGGGCCCAGGCGAGCCTATATCTGGACCGAATGCCTACGTTAGCTTCTGCGGTGTCGGCCACACGACGTGTCCGTTCACGGCTCATCTAGACATTGAGTTATCGGACTTCAGCAATACGCTTGTTAAGGATCACTCGCCATTCGGCAATGTATTAGTCGGCGGCTTGCAGAATAGCGTAGGCGGCCTCATTAGCTACGCTGCGGTATCTTCATCGGGAGGCGGCACGGTCACCGTAGTGAATGGTGCGGATGCGGCCCAGGTAGGTCAAGGTGACCCCACCATCACATGGAAACTGACGCTCGTGGACGTCGACGGCAATCTGCTGGTCAATAATATCATAATTAGGATGACCAATACATCTGAGACATTCAAGGGCATCGATTCCTGCGGGCCGGTCGAGATTTATGATGACCTTTCCTGCTGAACGGCAAGCGGATGACAGGCTTCATACGCAGATAAGTGCCGATTACCTTGTGGGTGGCGTCCGAGCACAACTGACGGGAAACCACATGCAGGCCGATCCACGTGAGCCGTGGTCCGGCCTGCATGTCGCTGGGTTTTCGTGCCGCCGAGCGTAAGTCCGACGTCGGATTACAACCCGAAGCTTACGGCAGGTTGTAGACCCACTGGAATTCGTCGAGGCCACCAGGGAAGGTCATCTTGCCGTTCGGGGATACGCTAATGTAGTCAGTGCCGGACCCGCTGGCGTTCTCATCTATGACGCCAATCCTCCCCGATTGCAGATTTATGGACGTAACGATCGCTACATGGCCCGTTAGATCCGAGCTGCTCCACATGCTGATTATGTCACCTGGAACAAGTGTGCTCTGGTAGGAGGTCGCTGCGCCGTCAACGCCAGCCGGATAGATCCCGTACTGATGATATTTGCTGTAGATGGACCAAGCATAGAAATCTCCATCAGCATCCGGAGGAATGTGCCCTGTCAGGTAGTAGAAGTACCGGGCAGCCAGCTCGACACATTGGAAGCCGACGGAGTCGAATTGCACTCCATTGTAGGATATCGCGCCTTGTTCGTTGCTCTTCGCAGAAGAATATGCGGTCCCGCAGGCTGCCACGCCGTCGTAAGTCGTACCCATGTACGGCACGCCACTGTAGCGACCGCAGAACGAAGCGTTTGCCCAGTCGAGTCTCCATAGTTGTCGGGAGTTGGCGCCGCAGGCCCAGAGCTGCATGCCGTCGCCGTCGTTAGGGTAGTCATTGCTGTTGGCGTCGAGGCACATGCTGTGGTCGCCAGCGCTCTCGAGCAGCCCTGATGATGTCAGTACCCATTCCTGCCGAGGGTTGGCGATGCAGCCCCAGAGCTGGACGGCATCGCCCTCGTTGGGGTAGTCGGTGCTGTTGGCGTCGAGGCACCAGCTGGGGTTGCTGGCGCTTTGCAGTTGGCCCGAGCTGTTGAGCACCCATTCCTGCTCAGGAGCGGTAGTGCAGCTCCACAGTTGGATTACGTCGCCATTGGCCGGGTAGCCGTTGCTATTGGCGTCCAGACACGTGTTGAGGTCTGTGGCATTCTCGAAGTTTTCTCCCTTGACGCTGTTCGTCGCGACAGTTCGCGCTACCGCATTGGCAGGCTGGGCGGCGCTCAACGCCGTGCCAAGCACGGCCAGGCTTGCCGCCATCAGCAGGACGGTTACCTGCCGAAGCCGATGGCGCACAGCCAAGTTAACCGATCTGTCCACAATGAACTCCTCCCCATAGTTCAGCGGCACCCGCACTCGCGGGTATCGAGGCGCTAATCCACGGCGGCGTCGCGGCGGAGGTTTCTTTTTCGGCTGGTGAACCAAACTGGTTCGACCGGATAGCGCGTCCCACCAGCCGACGCTGTACACCGAAGGCGCATATATCCTCTTTCATCCGCCAGCGCGTGCCTTGCTTGCCATGACAAATCGTGCCGATTTCTCGCTAAGCGCTAGGCGCGAGTTCGGTTATCTGGATCGCGGCAGCATCTCCTGGAATGGCCCGGCAAGACCATATCTGAGGAACGGACGGTCGGAGGATAGTTTGGGACTCCTGACGGCCTAGTTTCTAATGATCGGACAGCCTCGGACAGATGTTGCACGTAGTGAACGAGGAGTCGAGTGCATTAGGAGGCGGTGCCACCGCCGGACCAAAGGACCGCAACCTTGCTATTATTGTCTGAATTAATGGGATTTCAACCGCCCATTGAGGCGATTACCCGAGCCCGTATCGTCGAATACCAGGCCGACCAGCGTGTTCGGGCCGGGTGGCTACACGCCGTCACTTCAGTCCATTAATTAGATCTGTCGCCCCGGCGAGGCACTACACGGGGTGAACAAACCCATCGGGGTCAATCCCTCGCCGTCACAACCTAAGCGGCGGAGCTGGGGCTGTCACGAGACCGCCATGATCATGTGCCACTGGTTCCGATAGGGCTCCATCCATCCCTCGCCGAAGCCGTCTATCGACAAATGCGGGTTGGGGCTAACAAAACGGCCTGCCCAGTCCTGGCGCTGCTGACCATTTCTACCGGGCGTTTCTAGCCAAGCGGCGTGCGATCGCATCACGAAGTCAGCCACCCGACCATCGGGGATCACGTAGACCGGCACGGGCTCCTGGCTGAAGTCAACGAAGCAGTAGAACAGGCGGCCGTGGCTTGTGGCCTCGTGCTTCTTGCTCATCCGCCAGCCGTGGCCACTGACGCCGCTGCGTGACTTGACCTGCAGTTCGGCCGCTAGGCCGCCGGTAGGATCGTAAACCAGGATGTCTGCCTCGGGCACCCCGCGTGGGGTGAGCGCAGCCAGGTAGCCACGAACAAGAAGCTGTGCCATACAGTAGTGCTCGCCCGCGGCCCCGATCAACGACGTTGCCTGCTTGCCGGTCACCCAGGGCGGAACAGCCGCGGTCATGGTCACCATCCTGTGATTGCCGGATACTCCTCTAAATATTGCCAGCCGTGTCTGGTAGCGTCCTTCTCACCGGCATGAGCGTAAGCCCAAACATGTGCGCCTGCAGCTCGTCAACGCTGATACCAACAGCTCTAGCGATAACCGCTGGAGTCTCGCCTTGCTGCCTGGCTTGTCCAAGTACCTTGGCTAGGAGCCGTGAGGACTCCCGTGGAACCCCGCCGGGTTCCTTGTTCCGGTATCCAAGGCGTGAGAGGTGGACGCAGTTGTTGCGGTAGCCCCACTCTGTGAGCAGATCCAGCTCGTGCAGACGGTGAGTTAGAGCCATGGCGGCGACGGCCCACGTACGTTTAGCGCTCAGGATCTTGGGCGGTGTTGCATTGCGGAGCCCGCGTGCAAGGACGCTGGCGCGAGGCATGAGGAAGGCGGCAGCGAAGCGGTTGCCTTCCTGTTCGGCAGCAGGCCCGGCTACTCGCGACCTGGTACTCGCCATGCAGCACGAGATGGCCCAGTTCGTGAGCGGCATCAAACCGCCCGCGCTCACCGGACTTGGTGGTGTTCAGGAAGATAAACGGCTGACCGCGCCAG